>Ga0187847_10003185_pt1 | contig 12707 bp, 13 predicted proteins | sample June2016WEW_4_10_FD_132458 | JGI IMG/M metagenome (GOLD analysis project Ga0187847, IMG submission 132458) | Peatland microbial communities from SPRUCE experiment site at the Marcell Experimental Forest, Minnesota, USA - June2016WEW_4_10 | ecosystem: Environmental > Terrestrial > Soil >...
ATGTTGTCGAGCCATAGGCTCTGCCCCAAGTCATGCAGTTGTTGCGTGCTGTTCATCGGCCCTCCAGGAAGTCCTTGATCGAATGGTCGCGCAGATCGCCGATGCGCTCGATGACCCGATCCGGCGGCGGATCGATCGCGTCCATTTGCGCCGACTGCGCGTAATGCCCTTGCTGTACGAATACGGTCGTGAGCTTGTTCTGTAAGCGCGTTTTCATCGCGGCGAGTAAATTCGGCTTATCGTCGACCATCACGTAATGCGCGGCCGGATAGTGCCGCTGCACGTCGTCGAGCGAACGCTCCTTGTGCAGATAGATCAGTACGCGGCCCTCGACCGAGTCCCAGATACCTGAGCGTTGGACCTTGCGCGGCTGGAATACGATATCGCCGTCCGACAACACGACCGTCCGGCCGAGCTGCGAGAGGTGCGCGACGGCCTCGAGCGCAGAGGGGAAGCACAGCTGCGCGAATGGATATTCGAGCATGAATTCGGACATATGCAACAGCTCGGGGCGGTCCTCGAGGCCGGTGCGAAACGCCTGCAACGCGGCGAGGTAGTCGGCGCGTCCCAGCTCATCGCGCAACGTCGCGAACAGATCCCAGTAGCGCTTGCGCTGGATTTCCCCGAACGCGCTCTCGAGACGCAGACTGAGGTCGGCCGCAAAGCGGTCATTGTCGAGCAGCGTGTTGTCGACGTCGAGCAGGAACACGATGCCGCTGCCGGGGGTCACGTCGCGGTCTTCTCGGAGCGCGGATCGTGCCACCCGGTGGGGCTCGTGATGATGCGCGCGCTCGCCGCGGGCCCCCAACTACCCGGCTCGTACTCGAGCACCGGACCGGTATTCGCCTTGACGATCGGATCGACGATGCGCCAGGCCGCTTCCATCGAGTCATCGCGTGTGAACAGCGTCGTGTCGCCATGGATCGCATTGCCCAACAGGCGCTCGTACGGCGACTTCTCGATGCGCGAGTCGTGGCGCGCGATCAGTTCGACCGGCTCACCGTGCATTTCCTCGCCGACCTTCTTGACGGTCGCGCCCGCGCTGATCACGACCTCGGGGCTCAATCGGAAGCGGAAATAATTTGGTGACGAGCCTTGCGTCAGGCCGAAGATCGACAGCGGCGGCGATTTCAGATTGACGATGACCTCGGTTGCGGTAATCGGCAGATTCTTGCCCGCGCGCACGTAGAACGGCACATCGGCCCATCGCCAGGTGTCGATGTGCAGCCGCAGCGCCGCGAAGGTTTCGACCTGCGAATTCGGCGCAACGCCGTGCTCGGCCCGATAGCCTCGAAACTGGCCGCGCACGAGATCCTTCGGATCGACGGGGCGGATTGCGCGGAACAACCGCAGCCGCTCGTTTTGCATCGCAAGCGGCTCCTGGCCGACGGGAGCATCCATCGCGAGCAGCGCCACGACCTGCAGCAGATGATTTTGCACGACGTCGCGGATAGCGCCGACCTCTTCGTAGAAGGCACCGCGGCCCTGCACGCCGAAATCCTCCGCCATCGTGATTTGGATGTCGTTGATGTAGTGTCGATTCCAAATCGGCTCGAGAAACGTGTTGGCAAAGCGAAAGTAGAGCAGATTCTGCACGGCTTCCTTGCCGAGATAGTGGTCGATGCGAAAGATCGACTGCTCGGGGAACACCGCGTGCAGCGTCGCATCGAGCGCCTGTGCCGACTGCAGATCGCGTCCGAACGGCTTCTCCACGATGAGCCGTGCATTGGTGGCCGCGCCGCAAGAGGCGAGGCCGTGAACGACGTCTGCGAACATGCTCGGCGGGATCGCGAGGTAGTGTATCGGACGCTTCGCCGCGCCGAGCCCCTGGCGCAGGTGCGCATAGGTGGATGCTTGGGCGTAATCGCCATCGACATAGACCATCAGCGAGGAGAGCTTCTCGAAACTGGCCGCGTCGAATTCCCCGCTGTGCTCGATGCTCTCTCGCGCGCGCTGGCGCAGCCGGTCCAAGGTCCAGCCGTCGCGGGCGACGCCGATGATCGGAATGTCGAGCCCATCGCGTCGAATCATCGCGTGCAACGCCGGAAAGATCTTCTTGTAGGCAAGATCTCCGGTCGCGCCGAAGAACACAAAGGCGTCCGAACTTTGGTTGCTCATGGGTTCATGACCCGAAGGAGCGCGCGCGGCGCAGTTGCTCGATTTCCGAGAGCAGCTCGAGCACGAGCGCGACGCCCGCGAGATTGATCTCGAGGTCGCGCTGCAGCCGCAGCGCAATGCGCGCGCGGCGCAGCGCCTCGCCCGTAAAGCGCCACTCGCCGTTCTGGCTCTGCTGCGCAGCTAAGATGCCCTCGTCGACGAGTTCGGTGATGCGGCTCGCTTCGACGGTACACATCCGGCTCAAGTCACGGATCGAGAGCACCGTGTAGTGCTCGACGATCTCTCCCGAGAGAATCTCTTCGTCGGTCGGCGTCATGAGTTGTCACACTCCCAGGTTGGCGCGTGGGTTGAACGGCATCGCAGCGGCCATCGCAAGGTAAGCCGCCTTGGCCTTGTCGTCAGTGGCCGGCGGCAGCGCGATCTCGAGCACTGCGTACAGATCGCCGGCGGGCGTCGCGGGGATCCCGCGGCCTCGCAGCCGCAGCTTGCTGCCGGCGTGGGATCCCGGCGGAATTTTCAGCTGCACGGCGCCGCCGGGCGTCGGAATTGCGACGCTTGCGCCGAGGCTCGCTTCCCAGGGCGCGACCGGCACCGTGAGCAGCAAATCCCGGCCGTCGACGCGGTAGTGCGGGTGCGGCTGAAATTCGACTTCGATATAGAGATCTCCGGCAGGTCCGTGTTCGGTCGCCGGCGACCCTTGGCCCGGTAGGCGGATCGTCTGGCCCGCCAAAACGCCCTTCGGAATCTGGACGTTGAGCGTGCGCTCCTTGGTTTCCAAGTGGCCGTCGGCATCGAGCGCGGGCACGCGCAGCGTGAAGGTGCGCTGGCCGCCCTGCAGGCTCGCGTCGAGATCGAGCAGGATCCTCGCGTGGTTATCCTGGCCGCCGCCCGCAAAACCCGGGCGCGAACGCGCCCGACCTTGGCGGCCGAATAGGGATTCGAAGAAATCACTGTGGTCGGTATCGTTGCCGTCGGCGCCGCTGAACTCGAATCCCGTGCCCCAGTCGGGCGGCGGTCTGAATTGCTCGCCCGGGCGCGGGCCTTGTCCGAGCTGGTCGTAGGCCGCGCGCTTCTCCGGGTTCTTGAGGACCTCGTAGGCTTCGCCAAGATCCTTGAAGCGCGCCTCGGCATCCTTTTCCTTGCTGACGTCGGGATGGTATTTACGCGCGAGCTTGCGATAGGCCGTCTTGATCTGCGCCTCAGTCGCATCGCGCGCGATGCCCATGATCTTGTAATAATCCTTGAACTCCACCCTTCACCTGCAGCAATGAACGAATGCCGTTGATTTGAACCCAAGAATACTATGGGCGCCTTGGCCGCGATCAACTATCCCCTGTAGGCTTTTTCTGACATCAGAGCTGGTAGGCGACGGTCAACAGCACACCCTCGGCGATATCGCGCCACAGGCTCGCAGGGCGGTCGTCGAACGGCACGGAGTCGACGATCAAGGCATCGATCCATGCGGCGAGCCACGCGATCTCGCGCGCGCCATAGAGCACGAATGCGGATTCGTAATTGAGCAGCAAACTGCGCGAGTCGAGATTCGGTGAGCCGCAGACCGCGAGCATCTCGTCGAACACGATGCCCTTGGCGTGCACCATGCCGGACAGTAGATGAATCGTTGCGCCGGTATCGGCGAGCGCGCGCAGCGCACGGCTGCGCGCAAAGTCGGCGAGGATATGATTCGATGTGGCCGGCAGGCACAAGTCGATCGCGACGCCGCGGCGCGCCGCGAGCCGCAATGCCAAATTCAAGCTCGCGTCGGGCACAAAATAGGGGGTCACCGCGACGATGCGACGTTCGGCGCGGTAGCAGGCATCGAGCAGCAACGCCTGCACCGTGTCCTCGGCTTGATCGGGGCCACTCGGCAAGAATTGCACGCGGCCGACATCGTACGCCGCGTCCTTACTCTCGGGCTGCGCGCACTGACCGATCGGTGCCGCGGACTTGCCGTGAGAAGCGAGCCAGTCCAACTCGAATTGCCGCGCGGCCGCAGCCGCAACCGCACCTTCGAGATCGAAGGTCAGATCGGTCCACGGCGGTTCGCCGTTGATGCCGACGAAATATTCGGCCGCGAGATTGCGTCCCCCGGCCCACAGCCGCGATTCATCCGCGATCACCAACTTGCGGTGATTGCGCAGGTTTCTAGGCCCGCTGGTACTGCGCGCCAGCAAGGGACTGAAAATCGCGGTCTCGATGCCGGCCGCGCGCAGGCTGCGCATCACGCGCCTCGGCAGTTGAATCGCACCGACGCCGTCGATCATCAAGCGCACGCGCACACCGGCGCGCACGCGCTCGGCAAGGCATGCGACGACTTCCCGCCCGATCACATCGTCGCCGAGGATGTAGGTGCAGATATCGAGCCGCTCACGCGCCGCGGCGAACACCTCGAACAAAGCCGCCTTCGACGCATTGCCGTCGGCGTGCAATCGCAGCGGTGTCGGCGCAGATGGCGAGAGACCGAAGCTCAAGATCAAATCTTCGGCCCAATACCTGTGCAAAGGCCGGCAGCTGCCGGGCGCCAGCGCTCGGCGATTCAGTTTGCGGCGTCCAAACAGGATATAGAGCGGCAGCACGAGGTAGGGAATCGCGATCAGCCCGAGCACCCACGCGATTGCGATCGACGGGGGACGGCGGTCGCGCTCGACGCGTGTCGTGAGCACATAGGTCAGCAGACTCACGACGATCGCCAGCGAATGCGTCGTGAGTCGAGGGATCAAGGTGCTGACCCAGGCGTTCACCGCTTACGGTCCGCTCAGGCGCCGACCTTGACGACCAGCTTGCCGAAATTGCGGCCTTCGAGCAGGCCGAGAAAGGCCCGCGGCGCATGGGTCAGGCCGTCGACAATGTCCTCGCGATATTTGATCAGACCGGCCTTGAGCCAGCTCGACATCTGCTCGCGGAACTGCGGGAAATGGCTCACGTAATCGTCGAAAATGATGAAACCGCGCATCGTGATGCGCTTGACCAAGATGCTGCGCATGAGCACCGGCGTGAGATCGGTAGTCGAGCCGATGCCGCCGGGCTGGTACTGCGCGATCAATCCGCAGACCGGCACGCGTGCATGCGTGTTGAGCAGCGGCAGCACCGCCTGAAACACCTTGCCGCCGACGTTTTCAAAATAGACATCGATGCCCTTGGGGCAGGCCTGGCCAAGCAATTGCGGCAAATCGGCCGAGTGATGATCGATGCAGGCGTCGAGCCCGAGTTCATCGACGGCCCAGCGGCACTTCTCAGCGCCGCCGGCGACGCCGACGACGCGGCAGCCCTTGATCTTGCCGATCTGGCCAACGACCGAGCCGACCGCGCCGGTCGCTGCCGCAACGACGAGCGTCTCGCCGGCCTGTGGCTTGCCGATGTCGGTCAGACCCATGTACGCCGTGAATCCCGGCATGCCCAATACGCCGAGCGCATAGGAAGGGTGCGGCATCGCCGCGGGCAGCTTCATGAGTCCGGTGCCGTCGGAGATCGCATATTCCTGCCAGCCGCTCATGCCGAGCACCAGTTCGCCCGCGCCGAAGCTCGGATGCCGCGACTGCTCGACGCGCGAGATCGTGCCGCCGGTCATCACGGCGCCGATCGCGACCGGTGCGGCGTAAGAGGGCGCATCGCTCATGCGGCCACGCATGTACGGATCCAGCGAGAGCCAAATCGTGCGCAGCAACAGCTCGCCGTCGTTCAAACTCGGCACAGCCGCCGATTCCAATCGAAAATCCTCAACGGTCGCGGTCGCCCCCGGGCGCCTCGCGAGCACGATACGGTGATTGAGGAGGCTCGCGGTCATTGCGGTCCTTCAGCCGAGGCCTAGCCCAGCGTGCCGATCAGAGAGCCAACCGAGGCCGTGACCGCCATCGCGAGCGCGCTCCAAAACGTCACCCGCACCGCGCCGGTCACCACATTGGCACCGCCGACCTTGGCGGCGAGGCCGCCAAGGCCGAGCAAGCACAGCAGCGAGACGCCGACGGTCGTGACCAGAAGATATTGCGTGGGTGTGAGCATCGCGACCGCGAGCGGCATCGCCGCGCCGGTCGCAAAGCTGCAGGCCGAGGTCACGGCCGCCTGTATCGGGCGCGCGCTCAAGGTCGTCGAGAGTCCGAGCTCGTCGCGCGCATGCGTGCCGAGCGCATCGTGCGCCATCAATTGATCGGCAACTTTTTTCGCGAGCGCCCGATCGAGGCCGCGGCGCGTATAGATATCGGTCAATTCCAGGATCTCGCCCGCGAAGTCGCCCTCGAGCTCGGCTTTTTCCTGCGCCAGTATCGCGGCTTCCGTATCCGCCTGCGAATGCACCGAAACGTACTCGCCGGTCGCCATCGACATCGCGCCCGCAACCAGTCCGGCGACACCAGTCAGCACGATATTCGCATGCGAGACATGCGCGGCGGCGACGCCGACGATCAAACTTGCGGTGGAGACGATGCCGTCGTTCGCGCCCAACACGCCGGCGCGCAGCCAGGCGATCCCGCCGAGATTGTGACCTTCATGACCGCGAGGACGCATCTGAATCGGCTTCCCTTGCACGCATCGTGCATTTTACCGCGTTTGGAGGTTCAGCATCGGCGCCGGTTCAAGACCTGGCGGTTTTCGGCCCGAACAACAGCCAGAGAATGAATCCCGCGACCGGCAGCAGAATCACGATCACGGTCCAGATCACTTTCTTTGCCGTGTCGGAATTGCTCTGAAAGACATTGATGATCGCCCATACGTCGGCGATCAGTACGATCAGACCCCCGAGACCTTCATATTGCATGTCGAATCCCTTTGTGCGGCGTGACACGCCGGTTTGGGTCACGATAGCCTGAATCCGGCGGCGCTTCCAATGTTCCGCGGGCAAGCGACTGAAGCATGGCCGGCCGCCGCGCGCTGCAGCTGCTCATTGGAATCATTCGCATCGGCGCTCTGCGTCAGGGCATTGACCGGATTGTCCGGAAACTGACGCACCAGGAGTTGCGTCGTCTCAAAATCATCGTGGTGCCGCCAAGATGAGCAACGCGAGCAAAAAAGCAGAGCCTGTTGCAGTTAATGCCAGCATTTACACCAGCAGCAATATCCCCGCGCCCGCACTCAGCGCGAGCACGATCTCCTCGAACAGACGCTGATTGATCCTCGGCAACAGCCAGCGGCCGAACAGTGCGCCCGCGAACACCAGCGGCGCGAGCATCAGATTGAAACTGAAGCTCGCGGTCGTGACCAGGCCCAAATTGACCATGAACGGCATTTTAAAGAGATTGAGCAGGCAGAAGAACACCGCCGCGGTGCCGACGAACTCCATTTTGGGCAAGCGCATCGCAATGAAGTAAATCGCCATCAACGGTCCGCCCGCGTTCGCGACCAAGGTCGTGAAGCCGGCGAGCACGCCGATGAACGCCGCGACTCCCCAATGCATGAGCGCCGTGTTGTCGCTCGCGCTCGACTTGCGCCAGCGGAACCAGTAACTCAAGGAGGTAAGCCCCAGGATGATGACGCCGATCATCAGCCGCGCGCCATGGTCGCTGATCACGCGCAGCGTGAAGTAGCCGATCACGACGCCGCCCGCGGTCCATGGAAACAGCTTGCCCAAATAGCGCCATTGCATATGACGGCGGTAGGCATAGACCGCGACGAAATCGCCGAACAGCAGCAGCGGCAACACGATGCCCGTGGCCTGCTTGGTGCTCGGGAACACCACCGCAAACAGTGCGACGAACAGCACACTCAAGCCCGTGATCGCGGTCTTGGAAATGCCCACCATCAGAGCGCCCAGGGCCGCGACCAGCCATTGCAATGGTCCTATCGTCAAGGTTTCGATTAGCATGCGTGACATTATCCCGAAGCGACGCACGGCAATGGCAAATTTGTATCTAGCGACCGCGGAACCGTCACCGGCGACGCCGCCGCTCGCGGGCGACGTCCGCGCCGACGTCGTAATTGTCGGCGGTGGATTCACGGGTCTTTCGACAGCACTGCATCTGGCCGAGCGCGGCGCGAGGGTCGTGCTGCTCGAGGCCGAGGCGCCCGGCTGGGGCGCATCGGGGCGCAACGGCGGCCAGGTCAATCCCGGCCTCAAGCACGATCCGGATCTCGTCGAGCGGGATTTCGGCGCCGAACTCGGCGGCCGCATGGTCGCATTCGCGGGCGCCGCGCCGGCGTTCGTGTTCGCGCTGATCGAGCGGCTTAGGATCCCCTGCGAGCTTCGCCAATGCGGCACGCTGCGCGCCGCGGCTCACCCCAAACACCTCGCGAAGGTGCGCAGTACGGCCGAGCAATATGCGCGCCGCGGTGCACCCGTGGTGATGCTCGATCGCGACGCGGCCGCGGGCGCGACCGGCACCGATCGCTATGCGGGTGCGCTGCTCGATCGGCGTGGCGGCGCACTCAATCCCTTAAGCTTCGCCCGCGGCCTCGCGCGCGCCGCGATGCAAGCCGGTGCCGCGATCCATGGCGGCACGCGCGCCCTCGGTCTGCAGCGCCAGGGCCAGGAATGGCGCGTGCAAACCGCGACCGGAACCGTCACCGCGGCACAGGTCGTGCTCGCGACCAACGGCTACACGGACGGGCTGTGGCCCGAACTCGATCGAAGCCTCGTGCCATTGTTCGGCGCGATTGCCGCGACCGAGCCCCTGCCGGAGGCACTCGCGCAGGCAGTCATGCCCGCCGGTCACGTGCTCTTCGAAGTCGGCACCGTGACGGTCTACTACCGGCTCGATGTCGCGCGCCGGCTGCTGATCGGCGGGCGAGGGCCGATGCGCGAGGTCGGCACGCCGACCGAGATCGCCCACATCTTGAAGTACGCTGTTCGTTTATGGCCGGCGCTTCAGGCGGCACGATGGACCCATGCCTGGGGCGGGCAGCTTGGATTCACGGCGGATCAATATCCGCACGTGCATGAGCCGGCCGAAGGCGTGCTCGTCTGTTTAGGCTATAGCGGTCGCGGGGTTGCGCTCGCGAGTGCCTTAGGGTGCGCGCTGGCTGCGCGGATCGTCGATCGTGAGCGCGAATTCCCGATGCCCATCACCGCGATCAAACCAATTGCGCTGCAGCGTTGCTGGCCGATCACGGTGCCGGCCGCGATCCTGTTGGCGCGAATCAAGGATGCGTTTGGTCTGTAGGTGCCGCGGCGCGGCGTGCAGCCCTCAATTATCGGTGTAGAAGCGATGCAGCTGGGGCAGATCGATGATCACGTCGTAGCGCTGACCCGCGGGCAGCTTCGGTCCGGTCGCAAACTCATAGCGCGATTCGATATTCGGCAGGTCCGGGTGCAGATCATGGATCGCGCGCTTGAACATTTCCTTCGGCACCCACTCGGAATTCGACGACAGCGACCCGAATTCATCGTGATAGATCGAGGCCGTCGAGATGTCCGCCGGCGTCGAGGCGATCGCGAAAATGCGCGGACGCACTGCGCCGGCATGCAACGGCAACTGCACGCGCTTGGCACCGTCGAGGATCAACTCCCATTCGTTGCCCTGTGGCACGGCGATCAGCGCATAGGCATGATGCTGCGCGGTCAGGAACGCAACGCCGAGTGCGAATGCCGCGATTGCGCGCCGTGAATTGCCGTCGAGCTTGGCCGTGATCGCGTTGAGCGAGGCGATTAGAAATAGCAGCAGTACCGCAGTCATCGCGAGGATCGTGCGGTAGGTCGAGTAGCGTTCGGAGGCGACCAGACTCACGAGGCAGGCAAACACCGGCAGGCCGCAGAGCGCCGCGGTCCAGATCAGGCCGCGCGCGCGCCCATGGCGGCGCCATTCGAGCACCGCACCGGCAATCAGCACGAGAGCCGCAACGACCGCGCAGGTGATATACAGCAGGTGATCGCGCTGATTGTTGTCATTGAGCACGAACAGGCTCAGCGCGTTCGGCAGCGTCTCCTGGAAAAACCACGCGAGCTTCGTACCCCATTGCTGCTCGAACGCGATGCGACCGGATTTGACGAACACCCCGGTCGCATAAAGCACGCTCATGACGCTATAGGCCACGCCGAGTGCAACCGTCATGAAGCCAAGATGCACGGCCACCCAACGCGCGGTCGGCACCACACCGCGCTCGCGCTGCACGATCACGGCCGCCGCGAGTGGCACCACATAGAACATCGCGCTCGGTTGATAAATCAATGCGCAGATGACCATGAGGCCGAGCGCGACGCCCCATTGCACGACCGAGCGTCCGACGCTGTTGCCCGCGGTCAACGCGCCTTCGGCGGCGAAAAATCCGCCAATCGCGAGCAACGCGGTAATCGCGTACGGCCAGCCGACGGCCCAGCTCGCGATCACTTGGGATGAGGGGACGAGTGCGATCAGCAGCGCGAAACAAAGACTCGAATTGAACGACCAGCCGAATGCTCGCAAGCTGCGGAACATCGCGAGCGCGATCGCACCGAGCAGCAAAGCCGCCGCGAAGCGCATCCATTGTAAATTTTGCACACTCGTCGTGAGGCCGTAGGTCGTGCGCAACAACAGGCCATAAATCGGACGCGCGTGCGACGCGCAAAATTTGAGCACCGCACCCGGTTCCTCGTGCGCCTCGCGCAAATTCGAGTAGTCATCGCGCAGTCCGAAGTCATGGAACGTGGTCGGCCAGTAGGTCAGCAGCGGCACGAGAAAGAACAGCGCGGTCAGAATCCAGCCGCGCGCTGCGACGCGGCTCGAGCTCGTGACGGTGCTACTCGGAGTGCCCGCCGAGATCCCGTCGGCGGCAATACTGATCGACTCAGCGGCACCCACCGCCTCTTGCGCCAACACGGTCTTTTCGATGCTGCTCATAGATTCCGTTGAGTGAGAACTCGAATGTTGCAGTGCATCGAAAGTCGCCATCGTCTCGATCGCTACAATGCAGTTCCAGGGGATTCTATGGGGGCACCGCGGGAAAATCTGTGGCCGCTGGCCACAAACTTCGTTAAATATCTGTTAGATGCGCGAGGCCTCGGAGCGCGGTTCCATGAGCTGCGTCCCATCGTGCCGGGGCGGTTTCGGGCTAGCCTGCCGATATCAGAGGAAGACCGAACCCGATGCCAACCCGCCTCGCCCTGCTTGCGATCATTATGTTCAGTTCGGCTACGGCCGAGGCGGCGGTCAAGATCTATAGCTATGTTGATGCCGACGGACAGCGGCATTACACCGACATGCCGGACAACAACCGCTACCGTCTGCTGCACTTATCGCCGCACCAGCTCACCGAGAGCGGCGAGCGCTACGACCCGATGCTGCTGGCCCGTTCGGCTCAATTTGACCCGATTATCGAGCACGCCGCGGCTTCCGCTTCGGTCGAATCCAATCTGCTGCGCGCGGTCATCGTGGTCGAGTCGGGCTTCAATTCACACGCGCTGTCGAAGCGCGGTGCTGTGGGCTTGATGCAACTGATGCCGGCGACCGCATTGCGATTCGGGGTCTCGAACCCCTACGATCCGCGCCAAAATGTGCACGCGGGAGCCCAATATTTGAAATTCCTCATCGAGCGCTTCGGCCACGATATCCGGCTTGCGCTGGCCGCCTACAATGCCGGCGAAGAGGCCGTGGACCGCAGCGGGGGAATACCGCCGTTTTCGGAGACTCAAGCCTATGTGCCGCGGGTGATGCGGATCTTCCGCTTGCTCGAGGATCAGGCGCGCTCGATCTGAAAGAGCGGAGGGCCTCGATCTGGGCCGTCCGTGGACTTAACATAATGTTATAGAATGTGATGCGTTCGTCACTTCTTGCGATGGCAAGCTGTCGTAGAATGCGCGTATTGAAGCCTTGCAATGATTGTTGGCGCTGTCCGATTTTTTCCCAGGGGTCCGATTTAATGCGTAAAGCAGGTTTATTGATCGTGGCGGCTGCCACATTGACCGTGATGTCGAGCGTGGCGTCGGCGACGCCGACGACGCAGAACTGCGGGCGTATCTCACCGATCGTCGAATTTATCGACGAGATTTTCAACATCGTCCCGGATTGTCACAAGACCTCGGTGCAGGCACCGGAGATTGATCGGGCCTCGACGATCGGGGCCGTCACTTTGCTGCTTGGCGGCTTACTGGTTCTGCGCGGACGCAAAGCGCGCGCCTAGGCGCCACCGGGGGGGAACCTCGAACAAGGCGCGGGTCCCCTCCTGGGATCCGCGCAATGATTCCGCCCGAACCACATCCGGCGGCTATTTCATGAACTCGATTGAAGAACACGATTTCGTCAGCGTGTTCCGTGGCACGCGCGCGGGCTCACTCGAATTTGGGCTCGTGCTCGAGGCGAAGAGCATTCCCTACCAGTCGATCGCGCTCGAGCACGAGTGGATCTTGGCGGTCACATCGGATCTCGCCGCGCAAGCTCGTGATGAGCTCGAGCGCTATGCGGAAGAACGCGTGGTCAAGCGCGAGCGCGCGCCGTCCATCGTGCCGTTCGACGGCGCGGGTCTCGGGGCAATCGGTTATGCGTTCGTGTTGCTCGTCGTTGCCTACTGCGCCGGCGCGAACTTGTTCACGGCCGATTGGTTCAGCATTGGCGCGGTCGATGCGTCACGGCCTGAGAATCAACAATGGTGGCGCGCGTTCACCGCGTTGAGCTTGCACGCCGGACCCGAACATCTGTTTGGAAATCTATTCTTCGGGATCGTCGCCGGCGGCCTCTGCAGCCGTCTGCTCG
>Ga0187847_10003186_pt1 | contig 12705 bp, 7 predicted proteins | sample June2016WEW_4_10_FD_132458 | JGI IMG/M metagenome (GOLD analysis project Ga0187847, IMG submission 132458) | Peatland microbial communities from SPRUCE experiment site at the Marcell Experimental Forest, Minnesota, USA - June2016WEW_4_10 | ecosystem: Environmental > Terrestrial > Soil > Wetlands...
GATGCCGTCCAGTGAGCGTGCATAGTGCCTGGCAACTTCGCGGCGTCTCGCATTCCACTCGTCGAGATGCGCCAACTTGATTCGGAGGATTGCGGCCTGAATGGAGTCAAGGCGGGAGTTGTATCCCCGGACTTCATTGAGGTATTTGGCACGCGAACCATAATTACGAAGCACACGAACACGGTCCGCAATTTCATCATTGTTGGTTGTGATGGCCCCTCCGTCGCCGAAGGCACCGAGATTCTTCCCCGGATAGAAGCTCCAGCCGGCGGCATCGCCTAAGCCGCCAACTCGAACACCCCTGTAGCGCGCGCCGTGCGCTTGTGCAGCGTCTTCCAGAACCCAGAGGCCTCGTTGGCCGGCCATCTGGAGTATCGGATCCATGTCCGCGGATTGTCCGTAGAGATGGACGGGGATGATGCCCCGGGTGCGCGGAGTGATTGCGGCTTCAATTCGGGAGGGGTCGATGTTGTAGGTGCGCGGATCAGGTTCTACGGGCACCGGCGTGGCTCCGGTATAGCTGACAGCCAGCCACGTGGCGATGTAGGTATTGCTGGGAACAAGTACCTCGTCGCCGGGCCCGGCCCCGAGCGCGCGTAAAGCGAGATGTAGCGCGTCAAGGCCACTGCCGACGCCAATGCAGTGCTTGATACCGAGGTAGGCGGCGAATTGCTGCTCGAAGGCGTCTACTTCCTTACCCAGGATGAAAGCGCCGCTGCGCAGGACGCCTCCGATCGCGTCGTCAACTTCTTGTTGTAACTCCATGTATGTTGCGCGCAGGTCAAGAAATGGAACCTGAACGCTCTTCTCGGAGAGCCGCAAGGAACTCCCCATAGCTTCTGTAGTAGTCGGACTCATCGTATTTCTCCGAAGAAAGTACCAGGCAGATGGAACCTGATGAGAAGTCTTCCAACTCGCGCCATACCATACCCGGAATGTAAAGGCCGCTATAAGGACGGTTGAGTAGGAATCTTTCCCGCGAGATGCCGTCATCGACAGCAACCGTGAAACTGCCGGAGGCTGCAATGATGCACTCCTGCAGTTGTTTGTGGGCGTGGCCGCCACGCATTGCGCCTGCGGGTACGTCATAAAGGTAGTACACCCGCTGAATTAGATATGGCAGTTGGGATGTACCCTCGATGAAGGTTAAGTTGCCTCGAGTGTCGTGAATAATGGGGAATTCAATGAGAGACACCGGTGCCCTGGACATGACGGACGGTCCGGATAGCCTAAACGCAGCATTTGTGTCGCAAATAGTCGTATCCATTGCGGGGTCTCCAAGCGGTTGTCCTGGCGTGAATAGGAGTACGGGGTTGGATTTGCGATTACTGAACGGCGTCCTTGAACGCGATGATGAAGGCAGCCCAGTATGCGGAGTTCTGAGATGTGGCAGTTGCAGTGTAAGTTCCCGACGTGGTGGCCGACAGGTCTTCGAGCATGGATGTTGCATCGAAACCGCGCATTGTGAAGCCCGAGCCGGCGGTGTAAGGAAGTGCATATCCGGAGTAGCCAAAAAATCCAATTACAATATCGCTGTTTGCGTTCGGGACTGAAATAGAGCCACTGCTTTGCGAGAGTCCGTTCCCTGTGCCTGAGGCGAAGCCATCGAGAGGTGTGTTGGGATCAAGACCGGAATACTCCACCGCATCTAATAGTGAGATGGAATTTGTCTTTCCAGAAAATGTGATGGTGATTCCCAGTTGCCCCCCTCCGACGATGTTCTTGGCATACCACGCCTGGAATCGATCGTTGGGACCCGAATTGGTGGGTGGGAACATCGGCAGATACGTATTACCGAGTTGATCAGTGACGGTCGCCGTGGCCGACTGGTTGTCCCAGTGCGAAAACACCAGGATTAGATTGCCGGTAGTCACGATGTTGGGCAGGTAGGTTTTTTCGCTGGTCGCTGCTCCGCCATCTCCCGCTGTCCATTGCACGAACTGGGCCTTGGTCTGCGGTGAAGATGCAACGGTAAGCTTGGCGGATGCTGAGATGGAGCCCGACGCGGCTCCAATTGTTGTGGAACCGGAGCTGATGCCTGTGGCCAAGCCGCTACTGGTGATCGAAGCAACGCCTGTATTCGATGAGGTCCAGGTCACGGAACCGGAGAGATCGCGCGTGCTCGAGTCCGTGTAGGTTCCGGTAGAGGTGAATTGTTGGCTGTTACCGGGACTGATCGAGCTATTTGCCGGTGTAACAGCGAGCGATTGCAGAACGGCATTGGTGACCGCGAGCCCAAAGATCTGCCCAATCTCGCTGGCTGACAGCGCACGGTTGTACAGACGCAGGTCACCGATCATTCCGGCGGTGAAGAACTGGGCTCCGTCGCGCGAGAAGAAATAGAACGGCTCGTTTCCGAATGTGTTGGAATTAGTTGTGATGTAAGGGCTGGCGACGGCGGTTTGCATCACGCCATCGATATAGAGGCTAACTTGTTGACTTCCAGGCTTGCTCTTGTCGCAAACAATGGCCAGATGATGCCAGTCAGCTGAGGATGGTGAAGGGTAACAGTTGAGCGCGTATCCGGAGTTGCCGCGCATCCCGGTGAAGATGGCTGAGGAGATGCCGCAGTCACTGCCATCATCGGCGAAGAGTCCAAAGCCGTCAGAAACGCCATTGAAGTTGGGGCTGGCCTCTGCAAGTACTGTCGGCCCTGAGCTTGACCAGGTGCGGGAGATCCAGGCGGCGAGCGTGAAGGCGGAGGTCGAGCTGAGATCGATGGGCGGCGTCGCCATATATTGATTGACACCATTTGCGGAGATGGCTCCCCCAGTTTGTCCGGAAGTCCAGTTCACGCCATTGTAGAGAGTAGCGCTGTAGCCGTTACCTGACGAATCCGATGCAGTCGTGCCTGACCCTTCAGTAAAGTTCCACCATCCCACCAAGCCGGATGGTGTAACGATGAGCGAAGTGGAGGTGCTGACGGAATTGATGGTGGCGCGAAGGGTCGTAGTTCCTGTCTCAATTCCCGTAACCATCCCGACGCTTGAGACGGATGCAATCGCGGTATTGTCCGTGCTCCAAGCAACAAGGTTCGTCAGATCTTGTGCACTGCCATCAGAATAGGTTCCCGTGGCAGTGAGTTGAAGCGTAGAGGCAGCGGCCACCTGTGCCTTGGTTGGAGTTATCGCAATCGATTGCAAGGATGCGGACGTCACCGCAATGCTTGCAGTGGCAGTCAGGGAGCCGAAGGTTGCTTGAATGATGGTGTTTCCCGCGGTGACTCCTGTGACCGATCCACTTGCGCTGACGGACACAATGGACGGGTTCGCGGAGGACCAGGTGGCGGAGCTAGTCAGGTTCTGAGTGGCGCCGTTGTTGTAAGTTCCCGTGACGGTGAACTGGAGACTCCCGCCAACGGTGGTGGTAAAAGAAGCAGGGGAGACGGCCACAGAAACAAGAACTGGCGTATTGACAGTCAGAGCCGTGGTGGCGACGATTGCGCCGGTGCTGGCTTGAATGGTTGTACCGCCTGCGGCAATGGCGGTGGCCAGGCCCGAACCGGTGATTGTTGCCGCCGAGGTATTGCTTGACGTCCAGGCGACAGAAGTCGTTAAGTCCTGTGTGCTGCCATCGCTGTACATGCCCAGCGCGTCGAACTGCTGCATTGAGCCGCTGAAGAGGGATGGGTTCGCCGGAGTGACACTCAGCGAGAGGAGTGGAGCAATGTCTTGCTGATAGATTTGCTGAATTTGGCTTGCGGAGAGCGCCTGGGGATAGAGGCGGAGATCGTCGATTGTTCCAGCGGTGAAAGCCGTGGTTCCACCCCTGCTGAAAAGGTAGAGCGGGTTGTTGCCAAAAGTGTTTGTGTTGGTCGCCGTATACGCCTGTCCGGCGGCTGCTTGTTGCTGGCCGTCAAGGTAAAGGGAGACGGCCTGTGATCCAGGTTGACTTTTATCAAGAACAACTGCAATGTGGTGCCAGACATTGGACGTTGGTTGGACGTAGCAGCTTATTGTGTAGCCGACGTTGCCGTGGATGCCGGCGACGAGTCCGAGACAATTCGAGCCAGGATCGCCGTCGGGGAAGAAGCCAAAGCCGGTTTCGCTGGAGTTGAAGTTGGCAGAATCTTCAAACAGCACATGGCCGCCGCTGCTTGAGTAGGTGCGATTGATCCACGCCATCCACGTGATCGCTGGGGTGGCGCTAAGGTCGATGGCGGGAATGCTCACGTACTGATCAGTTCCATCGGCAACGACGGCATTGCCGCTCTTGCCTGTCGTCCAGGAAACGCCATTGGCCAGTGTCGCGGTGTGCCCATTGCCAGAGGAATCCACCGCCGTGGTACCCGTGGACGCATCAAACTGCCACCACCCAACGGGGCTTGGAATAGATACTGTCTGCGCTGTTGCGCCAAGGCAAAAGAGGGGCATGACGAGTACGAGAGATGTGTGAATCTTCACGCGCGTGCTCCTATAACAGTGGTGTCGGGATTAGTGTGACTATGCTTTTGTGTGACAAAGGAGGCGAAGTTGCTCAGTTTATCGCCGAGCGGCTGAATTGCAGCGATGATGGTGGATGGGAAGGACATCGGGGGAGATTGATATTTCTGCTGGTTCGGCGGTTTGCCTCTTTTGCCATTCTTCGTAGCGTGTGCCGGCCCACGGCATACCTCTGTCAAAACGTGGCATCCACGGATAGAGATTCCGCTTACCACGGGCAGAGTATTCCCGAATATCCATCAGGACTTTCGCAGGAGAGCCTGCGGCAAGTGAATAGGGCGGGACCGGACGATTTACGAGCGAATTGGCGCCGATCAGGCAATTCTCGCCGATGGAGATTCCCGGAAGGATTACAGAATGCACGGCGACCTGAGTGTAATTACCAATGCTTCCACCGGCGGTGTCAGTCGAGGGAGGGTAGGGATCGTCGGTCATCACGACAAACGGATAAAGGAAGACGAAGTCACCGAGCGAACTCGTTTGTGCGATCTGTACATAGCTATGCAAGCGGCAGTAGTTACCCATTCTCACATAACCCTGGATGTCGCAGAGGGTTCCGACCATGCAGTGATGACCGATGGCGGTGTACTCGCGGATGCAGGCGCGATGTCCGGTCGAAAAATTACTGCCAATTTCGCACCCTGCATAGATAATGGTGTGGCTCCTGACGAGCGTGTCATCTCCGATGATTGTGGGAGGGTTGTGATAGTCCGGGTTCGCGTAGTAGCCCGCCAGGGGTTCGCCGATTACCGCGTCGTTGCAGATGGTCGAGTTATCGCCGATTTCGACATTGTCGTAAATCGTGGCATTATCACCGATCCGTACATTGCGGCCTAGCTTTGCCGAGGGGCTTATGAAGACGTTGCTACCATTGAATTTCATGAGGTCTCCGGAATTAAAGGGCTTGCGTTGGAAGCTGAATCTATCCGTCAGACGTTGCTCCGAGTCTTTATGAATTCGAGGGGCCTTTGACGGGAATCGTGGACGCAATGCTGTCGTTCAACCAACTGGTTCGGTCGTGACGCGAATCGCCGCGATCGCGCGTGACAAATAGCCAGTGTGCCAAAGCTGGAGCGGCGGCTATCAGCATCCATTTGAGAATGGTCGCGACGTTGAGGTGATAGCGAATGGCCGTATGCACATCGAGACGGGCTTTGGCGTAGTCGTGCTGCCGAAGATGCAGGTTGGCCCAGGAACTGTGAATGGCACAGAGGTTTCCGCGGATTATTTGACGCGTCTTCCTGGGCAAACCCGAGCTGAGGTGGAGTTGTTTTTCGTAACGATACTGATCCATTTGAAGGCAGAATTCGACTTTGTGCCAGTTCTCACCAGCGCCCACGTGGCGAAGGTCGGCGGGTGAACGATCGATGAGCACCATGGGCATGCTTACATAGCAGAAAGGTGTGAGAAGAGCCGCACGAAAGAGAAGATCGTGGTCTTCACTGTAGCGAAGGTTGGGGTCCAAACCTCCAGCGCGATGGAGAAGATCGGCCCGGGCAAGGACGGTCTGGAGCCAGACGGGATGACGGTCCGCGATTAAGCAGGCTGGTTGGTGGACGATGCCGAGCGGGTTGGACGACTTGAAGCCCGCAAATTGGAAGGTCGTCTGCTTCATGAACGGGTTGTTCATAAACCATGCATCTGTGAAGCAGAGACTGGATTCGCTGCCATATTCATGGATGGCGCGGAGTTGCCACTCTAGTTTCCACGGAAGCCACGGATCGTCGTGAGCGGCAAAGGCGATCCACTCTCCTTTGGCAAGGGACAAACCGAAATTCATGGCCGCGCTTTGTCCCTGATTCTCTTGTGAGTAATAGCGGACTCGTTCTTTCCATTCCGGGATTTTCTCTATAAGAGATGAAAGCCGCGCGGGTGTTTCATCCTGCGAACCATCATCGACAACGACAATCTCGAGTACTGGGGTCGTTTGAGCGAGTATGCTTCTTATGACATAAACCAGCATGTCGAATCGGTTATATGCCGGGATGATGACTGAGATATCTGAATTCACAATGCGACTTTCGGCAACGGATATCTGATCTATTGGAAACGAAGGATTTATCACAACTCGACATGGAACGGCAGACTCTGATGTGTCGTCCCGATATGGGCAAAATGCAACTGATCAATGTGAGCCAGATGCTCTCGTTGGATCGCAAATGCGGAATGAGCTGTGCTGCACTATTGCACTGAGTGGAGGAGAGGTGCTAAGTCTTGAGTTATAACTTGACTCCGCTCTCCCCTCCCCGCTCCGCGGAGCTAACTCCCTGCATACCACCGAGCCTGGAATGGCCGCTGACATGATCGGCTCTGTTTCAGCTCAGAAAGGGTAGCTTCTCCATGCGTTTTCTCCCTCGTACATCGATACTTCTTATTGTTGTCGCGCTGACTCCGATTTCATGGCTTGCTGCTTGCAGCCAATTCAACCCGACTGGCAGTAGCACCCCACCTACGCTTGCTTCCATTTCCGTAACACCTTCCGCGGCCTCTATCGCCATGGGCGGAACGCAACAGTTCACGGCCACGGGGAGCTACAGCGACGGATCTACGAAGTCTCTAGGCACCGAAGTTACCTGGAGTTCGAGCAATACGTCTGTGGCAACCATTGGCAGTACAGGCCTTGCGACAGCTAAAGGCATGGGTAGCACGACCATTCAGGCTGCTTCCGGCGCTGTCACCGGTTCAACAACCTTTACAGTTACAGGCCCAAGTCTGGTCTCTATCTCGGTTACGCCGGCGTCGGCTTCCATAGCTGCGGGCAGTACTCAGCAATTCACGGCTACTGGAACTTACAGCGACGGGTCTACGCAAAACCTGACCGGTTCTGTTACCTGGAGTTCAAGCAACACGTCCGTAGCGACTATCGCCAGCACTGGGCTCGCCACGGCAATAGGCGCGGGCAGCACGACTATTCAAGCCACTTCCGGCGCGGTGAACGGTTCAACCGTACTCACGGTTACCGGTCCGACTCTGGTCTCAATCTCCGTCACACCATCTTCAGATTCCCTTGTCGCGGGCACTACTCAACAATTCACGGCGACTGGCACGTATAGCAACGGGTCCACCCAGAATCTGACTGGTTCCGTCACCTGGAGTTCGAGCAGCACGTCCGTGGCAACAATCTCAAGTACCGGTCTCGCAACAGCAAAAGGCCCCGGCACCGCAACCATTCAAGCCGCTTCCGGTCAGGCAACTGGTTCAACCACCCTTACGGTTACAAACCCGACTCTGGTGTCTATTTCGGTTACGCCGGCGACGGTTTCCACAACTGTGGGCACTATTCAGCAATTCACGGCCACCGGGACCTACAGCAACGGGTCAACGCAGAATCTGACTACGTCCGTCACCTGGAGTTCGAGCAGCACATCCGTAGCAACGATCGCCAGTACCGGCCTCGCTACGGCGAAAGGTGCGGGCAGCACAACCATTCAGGCCACTTCCGGAGCGATAAGCGGTTCAAGCACTCTCACCGTTACGAACCCAACTCTGGTCTCCATCTCGGTCACGCCTTCTACGGCTTCCATTGCTGTGGGTGGCACCCAGCAATTCACAGCAACGGGAACCTATAGCAACGGGTCTACACAGAATCTGACAGGATCCGTCACGTGGAGTTCAAGCAACACATCCGTAGCAACGATCTCCAGCACGGGGCTCGTCACAGCCGTGAACGCAGGTGGCGTCACCATACAAGCTGTCTTCGGTTCCGTGACCGGTTCTACTCCGCTGACTGTCGTGACTGGCATAAGCGGCGTGGGCGGCTGCGATGGAGCTGGGAATTGCTACATCTATGCCAGCGCAACGGGCGCTGGGACTGGAGCGAACTGGACCGATGCCTACACTGGCTTTGGTAGCGGCTCGGGTCAAGTCAATCCGGCGGCCATGACACGCGGAGTAACCTATTGGATTGCAAATGGCACTTACGGGCCGCAGACGTTCAGCGCTCCGGTCAACGGGTCCGAAGTGATAACTATTATGGGGGCCAGCACGACGAGTCATGGACCAGCTTCCGGATGGAATGATTCGTTCGCCGGCCAAGCAGTCTTTGGCGTGGGCGAGACGAACTTTGCCACAGGTTATTGGAGCATCAACGGTCAGACTCGGGGTTCGGACTGGCAGTCGGGATACACGATCAAATTTGATCTGAACGGAAAGGATGTTCAGGACGGCGTCATCAACAACCTTGGTTCGGGTGGAGCGGCCTCCAATCTGACATTCAATTACGTGGAGATACGGGGGTCGAATATGAACTACACCTATAACAGTGGTAATGCAACCAACTGCATTCACTACTGTGATGGCGGCTTCCAAACCTCCAGCCCGACCAACAACCTTTACGTGGGATACTCCTGGATTCACGATGTAGGCGGTGTTCAATTTCAATCCAATGACAACACTTTCGGCAATTCGAACGGATCGAACTGGACGGTTGAGTACGACTACATTTCTCGAAACCGGACGGGCGACCAGGCACCCGGGAACCACTCGGAAGCATTCTCGTCGACTGTGCAGAACATGACTGTGCGTTACAACTACTTTCAGGACATTGGGTCGAGCGGAGTGATTACAGATGCCTCGGCGGGTACGCCCGATGTTGGACCATGGTACATCTACGGAAACATCAATTTCTGGACGGATAATACTGGATATCCGGGCATCGGTGACGGTTTTGTCGCTTTCTTTGGTGAGACGCTGCATGGAACCAACTATGTGGTTGGAAACACAATCGCGAACATCAACAACGCTAATTGTTCGCTTCCCGGCACAGCCTGCAATATGAATCTCGTCTACACAATCGGCGGAGATGCTGGAACGCCCACCATCTATGTCGAGAATAATCTGCTGTGGAACGTTTTTGGCGGTAGCTGCGATATTCCAGCAAGCGGCTGGACGTTTATCGCTGACTACAACACGGTATACGCAAGCCCTGGATTCAACAATTGCGGAAGCCACGGGCAGACCATTTCCAGCGGTAATCCGTTCGTAAACTGGAACGGTAGTGGAACGATCATTGTCCCGTATGAGAGTCTGGGTTTTCAGATTGCCTCCGATACCAGCGCGGGCGTCAATTCCTTTTCCGCAATTCCGACCGGGTGTACGGCGGGCATAAACTGTGCAAACGTCTCGTTCAACGGAATGATTTACGGAGCGGACGGTGTGTACGACAGGGGAGCAATGCAAATCCCTTGAAGCTTCTAGTGCCCGTATCTCGTTTGATCTCGATCCTGGGCTGAAACTCAGTTGAGATTCAGCCCAGGATCGAGGCAGGCAGAACACCGTTTTCTACTGGAAGACAGAGCCAAATAGTTTGATCGCTGCCGGAGACCTTTGAATAGACTGCGGTTGACCTTTGGGACTCTGTCTCTTAAAAAGGGAAGCTCTTGTCAAGTTTCTGAGGAAGAAGCGCTGTGGGCTTGTTCAATGCGCGCAGAGCGGCTGCGCCAGAGTTTTTTGATCTTTTCCTGCAATTCTTCTCCAACAATTCTACGGGCGATGCGATCGGCGAGTAGAGTCGAGGTCCTATACGCATTAAGGGCTACGCCGCGAATAGTTGGTGCGTAGATCCACAGCGATGCATCGAGCCAATGGCTGTCTGCAAAGTAGGACTTGTACTTCGCGTCTCCCAGGCCGAAATCGACAGCCTCGATTTTGCAATCAGCTTTCTGACAGCAAAACATTTCAATCACCTTAATCAGCAAGAAGATTCCAGGAGAGTATTGCCGACACGCAGGATCGTATCCCATGTAGTCGCTATGAAATACCCCCTGGTAGAGCGTTCCTGACCAGAAAGCCGATGGCTTGCCGTTGAGAGAGAGGATGTAGGTACGTAACCATCCTCTTTTCATCTTGAGTTGCATGAAGGCGCGTTCGCCTGGGGTGTCCACGAACCCTACCCCTAAACCGCGCTGATACGTCTTTGTCGCGATGCATTCAAGCTGTCGAATCATCTCTTCGAGGTCACACAGTTTGGTCAAGCATTCGATCGCGATAGATCCCGGATACGCATTGAGCAATTTCTTGATCTGCCACCGGAGGTTGCGGCGCATCTTAGGTGAGAGGCCGGCCCAGAATTCAGCTTCTGAACCCGGAAGAATCAGTTGCCGGTGGACGCTCAGCGATGGACAGAAATCGTGGATGAAGAAACCAGATTGATGCAACACTGCCGGGTAGAGTGGAGAGTCCTTACGCAGGTGGTTGAAGAGAGCAATATCCGCCTCGCCTTGCTTGAGAGAGCCGGTAATGGCACGCACCAGCAATTCGCAGTCTGTGCTGGAAGGGTTTCCCAACAGGCCCGCATAAATGAAAACCAGCGCGCGAACGGATGGCCGTGGCAGATGCGCGTATCCGATTCGAAAATCAGGACGAATGGTTTCGACCCGTCCTACGAGGATCACGCTTGGTTCTTCGTTATGATCGAGAACGAGCACAAATGGACGAAGGATAGATGGCGAAGAGCCCAGCACCGCGAAGAAGAAGTCGATATCTGAGTTCGGGTGTCTATGCAGACGCATCCATGCCGCGCGAAGCTCTTCAATTTCCCGATTGTTGCGGAGCACACGAACACTCACGGGGAGAGAGGTCGTGTCCACGGTTGCTGAACTGCACCCAACGGACTCGTCAAGATGGGCCGGTTCACGCGATGAAACCGCAGAGTTTGGGGAGACGGTTTGATACTGCATCATTTGGTCTTTCCGTTGGACGCGAGGCGCGTCCTGTGCGCATGCGGCGTCAGTGCACCATGTTCTGAAATGCTCCGGTCCCGAGAGCTCACAAGAGGCTCTGCGCATTTACCGCAGGCGGCTCAGGAGCCACTTGAACGTCGTAGCAAGTGGGCCTGATCCAACGATCTCTCCAGGTAGAGCACGGTGCGCGAATCGCAACGCGGGGTTTGACAGATACGCATAGGAGCCTGGTGACAAAACCACTTTGCCACCAAACTCTAATTTGAAAACGTAGCCACGGAATTTCGGTGGAAGTGAAGCGCAGTCATCGCAAGATAGCTTGGCAGCGATTTCGCGACTTATGCCACCGAAATCAAAGGTACTGTAACCGCGGGTAGCAGCCCACTGGATCGCTGTCCAATAGAGAGCCTGATTTGGACAGCAGTTACTGTGAAGACCGGACCACCCCGTCTTCCATGCGGTTACCGTGTAGGCAAACGCAAGAACGAGCAAAACTGAGACAGGTTCACCGTTAAATTCAGACACAAACATCTTCATCGCCCCGGCGGGAGCAAGCAGTTTCCATAGCCCGGTAATGTGTGCCTGCGAGTAAGGTTTGAATTCATGCCTTTGCCCCGTGATGGTCATGAGCCTATAGCACGTGCCCAGATCACTCTCGTCGCCCTCGCGCACAACAACGCCGGAACGTTCGGAAGTTCTGATCTTCTGGCGGGCCTTTTTCCGCATTCCTTTAAGAAGGCTATCGAGATCACAGGTCAAGGCGATGGAGAGGGTAGCAGAGGGTGCTAGGTCGAGAGGTGTTGATTGGAAGCCGCGAGCGCATAATTCTGGGATGAGTTGTTCAGAGCCTCCGGGGGGTTGAACGGCGAGGTAGTGGAGTTTCTCTCTCGACGCGATTGCGGGCAGTTGATCGAGGATCAACTCTGTGACATCGAAATCGCAGGGCGTGACCACTGGTCCGACGGGAACGAAACCGAAGTTGCCGAAGAACGGGGAGGGACGGATGAGAATCTGTGCTCCCCCGAGTATTCGCTGATTGCGAACGACGGTTACCCTGACTACACGATAGCCGAGCAGAGACTTTCCCTGGGCCCACAAAGAAGATTGCGAGTAGTTAGCTCCGGGCACCGTGAGAAGAAATGAATCCCAGTCGGAGTCTAAGATCTGGCGGGAGATACACAGGTTCAAGTCTCCCGCGGAGAAGGATGAATCCTGCAGGTCAGATTCCATGGTCGCTTTAGTCATGCCTTCTCCAAGGAATGCATTGTTGGCCGCGAAAGAAACCACCGTTCTGCGGGATTAAGGAGGATGCGGGAGCGAGCCTGCCGCAGGCAGCCCCAAGGAGTTCTGGAGAGGACCCTGCGGACTGCGCTGCCGGGACAGTCTGGGTTGTGACCAGTTGTGGATAGATCGAAGCCGTAGCGAGGATGATCCAAAGCAAGTAAGACTGCTGACCCCACCCATAGATGGCAACATTGGTCATGAGGAAGAAGAACGCACCAAGATTGCACGTGAATAAGAGCGGAAGCGATTTCTCATTCGCGGAAAGGGTCAGGTAGCAGCGAACGCTAATGAGCAGTGGC
>Ga0187847_10003189_pt1 | contig 12700 bp, 12 predicted proteins | sample June2016WEW_4_10_FD_132458 | JGI IMG/M metagenome (GOLD analysis project Ga0187847, IMG submission 132458) | Peatland microbial communities from SPRUCE experiment site at the Marcell Experimental Forest, Minnesota, USA - June2016WEW_4_10 | ecosystem: Environmental > Terrestrial > Soil >...
AAAGCGAGCGACGATAAGCCGGCCGCGATCAACAGCGAAAGCACGCAACATATCTTCACGGCGTCGTCGTTGCTGGGCCTCGTCGTGCTCATTGCAGCGGTCTCAACGACGCATGCCCACTGGTTCGCCCCCAAAGAAGCCGTCGACGCTGTCGAGATCGATGATCAGCGCGACACCTTTGCGCTCCTTGTCGAGGTTGCGCTCGAGCTCGGGCGAATTTTCATACACCTTGGTGCGTACCGCCGCAGAGTTCTCCACGTGCCCGCGGCCCCGACAACTCACGAAGGCCTTCGAGGCGGGGCCGAGCTCGCCATAGAGCAGCGCGATATGGGGCCGGCCGCTCGCGACGGCCTTGACGATGCCACCCTCGGGATTGCGAACCCAGATCGCCAGCTGGTTCTCGCTGAACACTTGAACGCTGCCGCGAAACGACAATTCAGGTCGATCGTCCGGCGACACGTAGGCGACGCTCAGCATCCTGCCGCGCGCCAGCGCGGTATTGATCGTCTCCTTGAGCGCGTGCGAAAGCTTCAGCTCGGTGGGCACCGGATAAACCTCGTGAGTAGCCCTCGTCGTCCCATAATGTGACGCCGCCGATCGACGCGGTCAACAGGGAATTCGTGATTGTGCCCCGATCCAGGGACGCCGTGCGCCTCATCGCGCTCGGGGACGAACCGGCCCGTGAATCTTCCTTTTTCCGACGAGCCGGTTCGCCCAAAACAGTTTCGACGATGGCAGCGATAACGCTGCCGCCACATCCCACGCTCTTGGCGGGCGAAACCAATGCTACGCAACGAAGGTTGCGTCCGCGTGGCGCACGTATGGTGTTTTGATGACGCGCCAGCCGATGCGCCGGCCGCGCAAGCCGGTCGGTTGTCGCTCGTGGATTCCGCGTATTTTGATCGACGGCGATGCATGCTAAGGTGTTATTCAGGGGGACGGCGAACAGTTGTGCTGCATCGCTGATGCATGCATAGGCAGTTGGCAGGCGTAACTAATGAGAGATAGGGTAATGACCGAGACATTTCCGGATGTCGAGCGCGAGCATCTAAGGGTCGTTGCGAGTCTGTCGGATGAATTGAACATGCCTGAGCAGGAGGTCGACGAGATATTCACGCGCGAGTTTGACCGCCTCGCGGCGCAGGCGCGGATTCCAACGTTTCTCGTTGTGCTTGCGATGCGCAATACCCGAACCATCCTGCGTGAGCGCCGCTTGCATTGATCCGCACATCGACCGCGCTTAACTTCGCGGCGTGTTGGAACTTGCGCGACCGGTCGATTGCTGGGGTGTCAACCACAGCGCGATCGCACCGGTCAGCGTGAGTACGGCCGCATACCAGAACCCGGCGGCCGCAGACACATGCGTCCAGAGTAGGCCGACGATCAGGCTCGAGCAGAGGTTGCCGAAGGAATTCACGGTCGCAAGTGCTCCATAGCCCGTGGCCCGCCGCTCGAGCGGCAATAAGTCCGCGGCAAGCGCGCGCTCCATCGAGTCCACGACCGCAATATAAGTGCCCGCGAGCGCGAACAGCGCAATCAGACCCGGCAGGCTCGCGCCGACGACGAGAAACCCAAGGCACATCAGTGCGAACAGCGCATATCCGATCGCGAGCAGCGTCTTTTTGCTGCCGCGGTCACCGAGCGCGCCGATCGGATAGGAAGCGGCCGCGTACACGGCATTGTGGAAGATATATAGAGCAATCGCGATTCTGCCGGCCTGCACCGATCCGTAATCCGGGCTCAGCACGCTCACCGCGCGCAATATCAATAGAGTGTGCGCAAAATTTCCGAGCCCAAAAATACCGACCGCGATGACGTAATGCCAGAATGAGCGCGGCAACTCCTGCAGCGTGCCGAGCATGCGGATTCCGGGTTGGGGCTTTCTCGGGATGTCCTTTAGAATGAATAGCACGATGAGCACGGTGATCGCGCCGGGTATGAATGCGATCAAGAAAATGTGGCGCAGCGTGAACACGCCGATCAGCGACAGCGCCACTGCGGGCCCGATGATCGCGCCGACCGTATCCAGTGCGGATTCGAAGCCGAAAGCGCGACCGTGCGCCTGCGGCGGTACGCTTTCGGATAACAGTGCATCGCGCACCGGTCCGCGCGCGCCGCGTCCCATCCAGGCAACGACTCGGATCAGCGCGATTTGCCACACCGCCGTAGCCATGCCCACCAATCCCATCATCGCGGTCACCAAATAGCCGATCGCGAGGATGGGTTTGCGTTTTCCGATGCGGTCGGAATAAAAGGACATCCATAGTTTGAGCACGCTGGAGGCCGCATCCGAGAGCCCTTCGATCGCGCCGAGCGCGGCTGCGCTGCCGCTGAATGTCGCGAGAAATAGCGGCAATAGTGCCGTTGTCAGCTCGTGGCCGGCATCGGAGAACAGGCTCAACAAGCCGATCGCGAATACGTTGCGCGTGAGCCACCGGCGGTGCACGTTCGCATCGGCTGATGGAGTGTTCGAGCTCACGCGCGAATCATGCACGCAAATGATTGGAGGCACCATCTGGCCCGGCAAAGCCGGCGCCGATCGGCGCGTTGTCGGCTGATCCGTCATTCGTGATACTGTCGGATCATGGATAACCGGACGAACAACGGAGTGCCGCAGTTCGCGACTGCCGAGTATGCCGCGAAATCCGGCGAGGTGGCGTGCAAGTCCTGCGGACGCGGGATCAGCGGCGCCTACTACCGCGTCAACGGCGTGCTGACTTGTGCGAGCTGCGCCGAGCGCATCAAGGCGCAACTGCCCCAAGACTCGCACGCGGCCTTCATGCGCGGGATTTTGTTCGGCGCCGGTGGCGCGGTTCTCGGTCTTATCGTCTACGCCGGATTCAGCGTCGCGACCGGATGGATGATCGGCTACATTTCGCTCGCGGTCGGTTATATCGTCGGCAAAGCCATCGTCAAGGGTTCGGGCGGCGTAGGCGGGCGCCGCTATCAGTGGGCGGCCGTGTTGCTGACCTACGCCGCGGTCTCGATGGCGGCCGTGCCGATTGCGATTTCTCAGAGCGTCAAGCACCGGAATGCCGTGCAGCAGGCGCAGGCGGGCGACACCACCACAGTTGATACGCCGAAGCCGAGCCCGATCAAGATCGTGGGTGTGCTCGCGCTGATTGGATTGGCTTCGCCGTTTTTCGAGCTCCGCGATCCGCTGCACGGCGTGATCGGCTTGATCATTCTATTCGTCGGAATCCAAATCGCCTGGAGGATCACCGCAGGCAAACCCATGGATATCGTCGGTCCGATCCGTGAAGCGCTTCCCTCGACGCCCGGATGAAACGCCGGGACGCCGTGACCTAGCCCATGTCGACGCCGCCTGCTGAGATCAATCAGCAGTGTCCGCGCTGCAACGCAGTTCTTGCACCCGGCGCTCGTGTTTGCACCGCTTGTCATGCGCTCGTGCACGCCGAGCGCTTGGAGCAACTCGCGGCCGCGGCGCGTGAGCTCGAGCAGCGACAGCAGACCGTGGAGGCGCGCGCGCAGTGGCTCGAGGCGCTCGAATTGCTGCCGCCGGATTCGGCTCAGGCCGCGTGGGTTCGCGGCAATGTGCAGCGGCTCGAGGCGGCGGCAACCGCCAACCGCAAGGCCACTCCACGGCACGCTTGGGCCAAGAAACTTGGACCGCTCGCGCCGCTCGCGATTCTGCTGGCCAACGGCAAATTCCTGGTTGCACTATTCAAATTGAAATTTCTGCTGAGCCTGGGAACTTTCGTGGCGTTCTACTGGGCACTGTACGGCGCGAAGTTCGGCGTCGGCTTCGCGATTCTGATTCTGGTCCACGAGATGGGCCATTTTTTCGACATCAAGCGACGCGGCCTGCCCGCAGAGATGCCGGTCTTTCTTCCGGGATTCGGCGCTTACGTCCGCTGGTCGGCGCTCGGTGTCAGTGCCGAGACGCGGGCGTTCGTGAGCCTTGCAGGTCCCATGGCGGGCTGCGTCGGCGCCGCGGTTTGCGCGTTCGTCTGGATGCAGACCGGCGATTCCCTGTGGATCGGATTGGCGAGTCTCTCGGCGCTGCTCAATGTGTTGAATTTGATTCCGATCTGGGTATTGGACGGCGGACAGGCGATCGGCGCGCTCAACAAGACCGAACGCATCGTGTTGTCGGGCGGTGCGGTGCTGCTCGCCGCGTTGCTGTCTCAACCGGTAATTCTGCTCGTGGCAGCGGGCGCCGCGTATCGCATCTTCAGCAAGGACACGCCGCAATCCGCTTGCCCCGCGGTGCTCGCGTATTACTTGCTCGTGCTCGCGGCGCTCGGCTACCTGATCGCCATGGCGCCGCCGCTACCGGGCCACTGAGGGAGTCACACGCATGAACCGGAGCCATCGGACACTGCTCGACATCGCGATCGCCGAGGCGCGACTCGGTTTGGCGGAAGGCGGCATACCGATCGGCGCCGCATTGTTCGATCGAGACGGCGGCTTGCTCGGGCGCGGCCGCAATCGGCGCATCCAGGACAACGACCCATCGGTGCACGCAGAGACCGATGCATTTCGCAAAGCGGGCCGGCAGCGCCGCTATCAAGACACGATCATGGTCACGACGCTCGCGCCTTGCTGGTATTGCAGTGGTCTGATCCGCCAATTCCGGATCATGAAAGTCATCGTCGGAGAGTCGCGCACGTTTCGCGGCGGAATCGATTGGCTGCGCGAGATCGGTGTGGAGGTCATCGATATGGATTCAACAGAGTGCCACGACCTGCTGGCCTCATTCATTACCCGGCATCCGGACATTTGGAGCGAGGACATCGGCGAGTGTACGGGCGATCCCGCTTGATGAGCCACTAGGGCGGCGCTCCACGCAGACGCGAGTCGCTCAGCTGATTCGCGGGCGCTGCATCCCGCACGATGCCGAGCGCTTCCTGTTCTTGGCTCGTTGCTGCGCGGAACGAGGCCGACCGAATCGGTTGGAGCGCGTATCCCAGCAGGTTCGCGCCGCCGGCTTCGGGCAGCAATTGCGCCAGATACGCCGCCTGGACTCGCGCGCGCGTGCGCGCGGCTTCAAGCGACACGGGTCACCTCCGGGCGCGCCGCGCGCGCGAGACCCTCGGTCATCGTTGCGCTATACCAGTCGAGGAATTGACGAACGCCGCCTTCGTGCTCGGCCGAATAGGGCCCGGGTTCGTAGGCGGGTGAGCTGACGCCGAGTTGGTTCTCTTCAACGATGCGCTGATCTTGCGCGTTGGTCGCCTGCCAAACCGCCGTGAGTTCCTGCACGTCGTAGTCCTCTCCCTCGACGGCATCGCGGTGCACGAGCCACTTGGTCGTCAACTGGGTCTGCGAGGGTCCCAGCGGCAGGACACGGAATGAGACCGCATGATCCGCGAGCACGTGATGCCAGGAACTCGGATAGTGAAAGCACAGCAGTGCGCCGAAGTCGGCCGACGCGATCGCGGGGCTGAGCGCCCGCTGTACCGCGGAGCGGCCCGTCATCGTATAGCTGACCGCCGAACTCGCGAGCGGCACCCGCGTCGTGCGGTACTGCCCGCTCGGCGATAAGCGCAGCGTGCTCGGCAAGCCGAGCGACTCGCAGCGCCGCCAATGTGCGCCGAGCTCCGAGTCCTCGCTCGCGCCGCCGACGCCGGTGATGCCGGGTGCATCGAGAAACGTGCGGCAGAGCTCCGGATGATTGGGAATGCAGTGATAGCACTCGCGATTGTTCTCCCAGACGAGTTTCCAGTTGCCGCGCTCGATGATCGTGGTCTCGAAGGCGACCTTCGCATGATCGAGCTCATGCGGCCCGAAGTAGGCGGAAAATAATTCACGAAAGGCGGCGAAATCGGGCGGCTCGACTGCGAGACACACGAAAATGTATCCGGCGACGGTTTCGCAGGCGACCGCCTTGAGGCCGAGGCGCGTCCGGTCGATTTCCGCCGACATCTGCCGCGCTGAAAAAAGCTTGCCGTCGAGGCCGTAGGTCCACTGGTGGTAGGGGCAGACGAGTCGCGCGGCCCTGCCGCTCGCAGCCGTGCAAACCCGCGATCCGCGATGACGGCAGGCGTTGTGGAACGCGCGGATCGCATTCGCCGCGTCGCGTACGAGCACGACCGGATAAGCGCCGATCTGCACGGTGAGGAACGATCCTGCACCGGGTAGCTCCGCGCTATGCGCGACGAACTGCCATTCTCGGTAGTGAATCGTCTCGAGCTCGGCCTCAAAGAGGCCGGGGTCGGTATAAAACTCGCCCGGCAAGCCGACGTGGGTTTGCCGCGTGTTGAGTTTCTCGATCATCGACGTGCGCTTGGTCATTGTGACTCCCGTTGCCAGACGCGTTTAGACGGACCAACGGCGGCGCGGGGAGTGGACGGTGCGGATGATATGGTCACGGCTCGGAGGACGATGCCGGACATTCCGCCGCCGATCGCCCACCGCGATCCATCGGGATACCTGCGGCAGGCTGGTTTCCGGGCTTGGAAGTGATCCGAATGACTTCGGATCGGCATGACACCTTCCCGGATGGATCGTCCATCCAGTGGTTCACGTCATGCTCAACACTTCATGACCGTTGCGGGGGCAGCGTCGGCATTTCACCGACTTCCCAATTCTCCAGCGCATCCTTTTAAAGGATGCGCCGGCACCTGACACCCGCAAAGTCTACTGAGTTTTCGGCGCCGGTGCCAGCCGCTCACCGAGGCCGTCGCTAGGGCGCCGCGCCCTCGACGAGGAATACGCGGCTTTGCGCGGCCTTGTGGCGAATCTGCGCGACCACTGCGTAGTCGGGCGAATCCTCGAAGGTTTTTGCGGCGGCGAGGCTGTCGAACTCGAGCACGACAATGCGGCCGCTCGGCGGCGCACCTTCGATCGAGAAGGTTTGTCCGCCGCGCACGAGATATTTTCCGCCGAATTTCGCGATCACGGGCACCACCGCTGCGACGTAATTCTTGTAGGCCTCGGCGTCGGTCACGGTGATCTCCGCAACGACATAGCCCTTCGGCATCGCCGCCGTGGCACGCAGCAGCGTCACGCCGCCGGCGCCGAGCATCAAGCACGCAATCAGGGCAGTCGACAGGTTCTTTCTTTTCATACGGTGTCTCCCGGTGTCGTTGGTAAATGCTGGCATGCGCAATCGGTGCTCGCGATTCTAGGCCGCTATTGTCCGGTCTTGAACCTCTGCCACAGCCGCGTAATCGCGCGCGTCTGTTCCGGCGAGTCTTCGAGCTGCACGAACAGCCGCTGTCGTTGCTGCGCCGAGGGATAAACCGCAGGATCCGATGCGATCGAGGCTTTGAGCAGCGGTGTTGCAGCCGCATTGGCGTTCGCGAAGCCGGTAGAATTGGAAATGTTCGCGATGACCGGCGGGCTCATGAGGTAATTGATGAACAAATGCGCGTTCGCGACGTGCGGTGCGTCGCGCGGTATCGCCAAGGTATCGAACCACATTTCGGATCCTTCCTCCGGGATCACATAGCCGATCCGGATGCCGTTCTTCGCTTCATTGGCGCGATTGCGCGCCTGGACGAAGTCGCCGTTGTAGCCGACCGCGGCGCAGATATCGCCGTTGGCGAGCGCCTCGATATAACTCGATGAATTGATGTTGCGGACGTGCGGCCGGATGCTCATCAAGACCCGCTCGATCTCGGCGAGATTTTGCGGATTCAGTGCATTCGGATCTTTGCCGAGATACTTGAGCACGATGCGCACGACACCGGTCGGCTCGTCGACGATGTTGATGCCGCAGCCCGATAGCCTGGCGGCATAAGCCGGGTCGAAGATCAGGCGCCAGCTCGCCGGTGCAACGTTCGGCAGCGCGGCCGCCACGAGTTTCTCGTTGTAGCCGATTCCGTAGGTCCCCCAGGCGTAAATGATTGCGTGGGCGTTGCCAGGATCGTTGAGAGCGACCTGCGACATCAGCGACGGGTCGAGATTGGCGAGATTCGGAAGTTGCTTCTTGTCGAGGGTTTGGTAGGCGCCGCTCTCGATCTGTCGCTGCAAAAATGGCGCCGTCGGGACGACCACGTCGAAGCCGCTGTTTCCGGTCAGTACCCGCGATTCGAGCGTCTCGTTGGTATCGAAATACGATACGCGCACTTTGATGCCGGTTTGCCGTTCGAACGTCGCGATCGTATCGGGCGCCAGATAGTCGGTCCAGGTATAGAAGTTCAAGGATTGGCGGTCGGGATCGTCGGCGCTCGACCGCGGATCGTGCGCGCCCGAATCCGAGCTGCCGCAACCGGCGATCGAAAATGCCGTCGCGCATAGCACGGCGATCGCGACCGCCGGAGGGACGATTCGTCTAGTGACGATTGAACACGTCGCGACCGAAGGCCTCGAGGCCGGGCTGCGCGGCATAGCCAAGAAAGCCAAGGTGATATATCTCCTCGAGACTCTTGAGCAAGGCGTAGTGGTTGTAAGGCACATCCGAAACCGTGCCGGGCTTGATCGCTCGCGAGAGCAACACCGCGCCGATTCGGTCGCCGCCGTATCCTTGGGTTTTCACGACGAACGTCTCGGTCGGCGAATCAACGAAGGTCTCGGCGAGCGGGCGGGTCACGTTCGGTCCGATCCGTTGGCCGCAGCAGTGCTCGCCGGCCGCCTCGATCGTAAGCGTCGTCCGGCCGGTCGCAGGATCGGAGCTCGACTGCGGGGGGCTGAAATTGCCCTCATCGAACGTGATGATCAGCAATCCGTCTTTGCGATAGGCCGGCGAGTTGAGGATTTTCGGCACCCAGAGCTTCAAGAACGCATCGGTCGACGTGAGGCCGCCCGGACTCCCGTCGGCGCAGCGCCTTTTCGATGTGCCGGTGCCGTCGCCGTCGTGGCCATCGTTGCAGAGATTCGGCGTGATGAACGCGAAATTGGGCGTCGTGGACACCGCTTGCAGGTCGCCGGGCAATGCGCTGAGATTCACGACCTTCGCGGCACAGGCCGCACCGTCGATGATCGAGTGAAAATAGACGAATGGATCATGGCGCGCCGCATATTGATCGCCCGCAGGCAGCGCAGCGCTCGGCTTTTCGGCAGCCTGCGTCGGGTCCTTGGCGTTGAGCGCCGGATGCCCGCAAGTTGCGCTCTCGCGCGCGGGGTCATTTCCCATATCTTCCATGTAGCCTTTCCAAGTCAGATGCGCAGCCTCCAATTGGTCGGCCAGCGTCTTGATGCGCGCGGGATATACGCAACCGTTGCCGACCGCTTGGCCGTCGGCGTCGACCTTCTCGAGCGCAAAATCCGTGAATTGTTCGCAATCGGCTTGCGTGTCCAACGAGGATGCCTGGCCGCTGATGATCGCGATGTAATTATCGAGACTCGCGTGTCCTGTCCCATAGTAGTTGGTCAACAAGGCGCCCATCGACGGCAGCGTCTTCTGCAGGTAAGGATCCTGCTTACTCGTGACGAACGTATCTTCGTAGTCCTTGTTCTCGAGCACGATGATGAATACGTGTCGCAAATGCCGAGCATGCGCCGTTTTGACCGCCGCGGAGGTATTCGCCAGAGCCGCAAGCGTGGGGAGCAGCAGGCTAAAGAGGGCGGCGAGACATCGATTCATTCGGCTTTCCCCGGTCGTGGATTGTTGCGCATTTTTTTTGGCCGGCCTCAGAATACGCGGTTTCTATCGCAGTGCAATGCGTGTCCGGATTGGCGACAGTCCTTAAGTGACCGGCAGCGCCACGGCGCCGGCCGCCCAAAACGGTTCGATGAACCTGCGCTTGCGTTTGGCGGCGATCACGAACAGCAATCCCGCGGTCGTGCAGATCACGACCGCGACGACCGACGCCTCGGCGCCGAATGCGCCGCCCGTGAGCCAGACGGGGCCGGCCACATGGGCTTGCAGCAATCCGGTCGCCGTTCCGCCGGACACGGCGGCGGAGAAAATCCCGCCTTGGCTGAAGTTCCACGCAAAATGGATGCCGATGCAGAGCCATAAGCGGCGCGTGAGCATGTAGGCGGCGGCCAGCATGATGCCGGCCTCGAGCATGATCGCGGCTGCGTTCAGCAGCGTGGTTCCGGGGTTGAGCAAGTGCAGAAGGCCGAACAGCGCCGCGGAGAGTGCGAGCGCGATCCAACTGCCGAGCGATTGCTCGAGGATTCGAAACACGATGCCGCGCATCACGACTTCTTCGAGAACCGCGCCCAAGATGAAGCCGGGTATGGTTGCGAGCATCACGAGCCAGCCGTTGCTGCCGGTCACCCGGTAGGCGCCGAGCGCCGCGAGCACGCCGATCGTCAGCGACAACAGCAGCGCACCGAGCAATATTCCGACCCCGAGTTCGCGCAGCGCGTGACCCGTCGAGAACTCGGTGACTGCGCGCCGCTCGATCCAGCGAACAAATGCGGAGTACGCACCCACAACGACCACGGTCAACAGCAGCGCTCCGGCCTTCTTGAGCCATTTGTCGCTCACGAACAAATTGAGCGGCATCGCAACCGCGGCGAACGGAATCGCGATTGCAAGGAGCGCGATCACGATGCGGATCAGGGGGAACCGAAGCAGCCTCGCATGCCAGGTGGCCTGCGACGCCGGGCTCGCGGAAATGCTGGTCATCAAATCCTCCGGATTGTGCTCGGTGCGGAAATCACAACTCGGCCGCCATACTCCGCTGAATGTGCGGCGAGCGCAAAAACCTGCTGCGCGCCGCGCCAATGCGAGACACGTTTTGATGCGCTGACGCTGCGTACGCGAAACTGCGTATTCTTAATTGGCTCTGAAAGGCGCAAAATCTCAACTAGGGAGTTTCGGGACAAAATTGTCCCAGTAGCAACGCAAGATGCCTGCCGCACTGCGGGAAGCATAAATGGATTTGCCCGTGCCATGCGGTTGTCGTCTAGCGATTGAGAATCAGTCTGCCCATTCGAGCGCGCCGCAATGACGCGCCTTGCCAAGGTCTCGCTCGCTCAATATGGCTGTGCGATTGGCAGCGTCGCGCTGGCCGTTGCTATCCGGCGGCTATTCGACCCGGTGTTGGGCTATCAGCTGCCGTTCGCGACGGTTTTTCTCGCCGTACTTGCGACCGCCTGGTACGGTGGATTTCGGCCGGCCTTCGTCGCCTTGATGCTCGGTGCGTTCGCCTGCGATTACTTCTTATTGCCGCCACGTGGAACTCTGGGTCTGTTCCGCCTCGACCAGAAAACCAGCTTGTTTGGCTTCCTGTTTGCAGGCTTTGGAATGGCGTTGCTCGCCGGTGCGATGCACGCCGCGCGCCGGCGCGCGGAGGCCATCGCCGACTCCGCGCGGGATCAGGCCGCGCTGATCGATCAGATATATGACGCGGTTCTGGTCTGGGATTGGGGCGGCGCGATCACGTTTTGGAACCAAGGCGCCGAGCGCCTCTATGGATTTACGCGTGCACAGGCCCTCGGTCATGCCAGTAATGATCTGCTGCAAACTCAAACGCCCGGCGGTGTTGCCTTTTTCCTCGATGCGCTCGAACGCCTGGGGTCCTGGGAAGGCGAATTGCAGCATGTCGCACGAGACGGCCAGGTACTCGAGGTCGAAACCCGGATGGTGCTGGTGCGTAACGCCGAGCGCAGCTATGTGCTCGAGGCGAACCGCGACGTCACGCAGCGCAAGATGGCCAAACAGGCGCTGCGCGAAGCCAACGCATCGCTGGAAGCGCGCGTCGCCGAGCGCACCGCGGAATTGGATCAACTCAATCGGTCGCTGCAAGCCTCCGAAGAGCGCTATCGCTTGTTGATCGAAGGCGTCGAGGCTTACGCGATTCTTATGTTGGATCCCTCGGCCAAAGTCTTGACCTGGAACGCGGGTGCCGAGCGCATCCTCGGATATCGGGCTGGTGAAATCATCGGGCAGCATTTCTCGCGCTTCTACGCCGAGCAGGACCTCGCGCGAGATATTGCGAATCAGGAACTGCGGACCGCGGAATCGACCGGGCGGTCCGAGGCCGACGGCTGGCGCGTTCGCAAGGACGGCTCGCGATACTGGGCGCGATCCGTGATCACGGCGCTGCCGGGACGCGGATTTGCGTTGTTGATTCGCGATATCACCGAAGGGAAGCTCGCGAAGGAAATGCTGCAGGAGAGCGAAGCCAAATTCCGCTCTTATATCGAGAATGCGCCGATTGCGATTTTCATCATCGATGCTGCATGGCAATTTTCGGATTGTAACGCGGCTGCGGGCGCCCTGTTGAGCCGTGCCGTTCCCGAAATTCTCGGCACGACGATCTTGTCCTACTGCTTCGAGGAAGACCGCGAACACATACTCGCGGATCTCGGTGCCCTGGCTCGCAACGGCGCCATCGAGGGCGAATACCGGGTCCGGCGTCGCGACGGCGAATCCGTCTGGGTGTTCTTGCGTGCGGTGACCTTGAAAGACGGCCGAGCGCTCGCGTATTGCCTGGACGTCACGGCACGCAAACAGTCCGATCAAATCATTCGCGAGGAGCGAGATTGGTTCGCGAAAGTCGTCGCGACCGTGCCGGTCGTGATTTGCTCGTTTCGCAGACGACCGGATGGCAGCGTGAACTTCCCGTTTGCCAATCCACGCCTGGAGGCGATTTATGGATTGAGGGCCGAGGGCCTCGCAGTCGATGCATCGCCCGTGTTTGCACGCATGCATCCCGACGATGCCGCGCGCGTCAGCGAGACCATCGACGAATCGGCACGAACGATGACCGCTTGGCGCTGCGAATTTCGGGTCCGGCATCCGGTGCGCGGAGAAATCTGGGTCGAGGGGCACTCGGTGCCGGTTCTCGAGAGCAACGGCGACATGCTTTGGCAAGGCTATGTCGCGGACATC
>Ga0187847_10003191_pt1 | contig 12691 bp, 7 predicted proteins | sample June2016WEW_4_10_FD_132458 | JGI IMG/M metagenome (GOLD analysis project Ga0187847, IMG submission 132458) | Peatland microbial communities from SPRUCE experiment site at the Marcell Experimental Forest, Minnesota, USA - June2016WEW_4_10 | ecosystem: Environmental > Terrestrial > Soil > Wetlands...
CACGCTCCAACGCCCACAACACGCGCTCCCGCAGGTCTTGTGAATACGATTGCATCCTGCCGCCCTCTCCCAGCAGGATCATTATCGCACATATTGTATATACTTAAATTAGAAATAATCTAATTAGATAATTAGATAAAACACCCGCGCCAATTCCACCGCTCGGAGGTACTTTGCGATTGGAGCGTGAATCTTCATCGCACATCGTGCACAAATCAAGGCGGATCTCAGTTACCCGAAGACTGGCGCGATGCCGACATGGCGTCTACTGATCCGGCATCAGCACGCTCGAAGGGCTGTTTGGGGACCAATCCAGGTTAGGTTCAAGCGCTTGCCTGGTTGCCGTCGAGCACGGTGGACTGCGGAATGTGCGGTGCGTTTAATGCGTTGCGAATGATTTCCCCTTCCGGGTGCTGGTAGACCATGACGCTTCTTACGTCACCGTGGCTCATGGCATTCATGACCGCTTTCAGATTCCCGGTCTTCGCCAGCACGAAGCTGCCGAAGTCGTGGCGCGCACAGTGGAGGGCAAGTTCGCGCGGCAGCCCAGCAGTTTGCTTCGCCCGCGCCCATTGCCGGTACACCATCCCTTCCCCAATGTGCTTTCCCTTATAACGCAACATCCACACCCAGCCCTCGTTCCGTCCCTCACAGCGCGCATCGAGAATCTCCTTCACGCGGCTGCTCATAGGGTTGAACCGGCGGCAGGACTCCGTCTTGCTGTCCGATGTGAAGAGCGTCCCGGCATCGAAGTCCACGTTCTCTACCCGCATGCAGTAGAGCTCGCGGGCGTTGCGCATTCCCGTGTCACGCATCGCCACAATGATGTCCATCAGCGGTTGCTCAGCCATCGCTGACAGCCTCCTTTCCGCTTCATCGTTCAGGCGGAGCGACCGGCCGTGTTCCTTGAAGAGCGCAAAAATCAGGAGCCTCAAAGTTCAGCTTGTCCTCCTTGGCTTTGGAATACATCCTCCGCAGCGCCCGCAGCGCGTTGTTGCCGTAGGAAGCCGATCCGGGAAACTGCAGCTTTTCGACCTCGTCTTTGGTGATCTGGTCCATGCGCATCCCGGCGATCTTCGTTTGCTCCAGAAGTCTCCAGCCGTTTCTGTAATAGCGGCGGCTGTCGGCCTCGAGCCGGCCCGTTTCCACCCATTGAAGGAAATCCTTCGAGTATTCACGAAGCGTGGGCGGCTTTTTGTCTAGCGGGTCGCTGCCCTTGATCGCGGCAGCGAGTTTGAGAGCTGCAGCCTTTTGCGCTCTCGTTTCGTTGGTTTCCTTGGTGGACCCGCGGTAGCGCTCGCCGCGCACCGTGAAGTCAAACCAGTAATACTTCGAGTTGTTCTTTCTGAATAGTTCCACGAGATCACCCCCAAGCAGCCCGCACGGAAGCAACTCGTGTGTTCCGCCGAACGGATCCGAGCGGAACAACAACATCGTACATCAGTTTGAATTCGATCCCAATCCAGTCAGGGAGCACACCTACGCAATGCAAACGCTCGAACGCTGCGGCCGTGGTGTTGCCGGCCGCAGCGTCAATGACGGCGCCATCTTTGGTAGCGTGAATTGGTTTTGGGCGCAGCTTTAGTTAGAGCCGGATCGGCCATAACTAGTGAGAGTGCGAGGTCTTAGGTGTCGATGCTCGACGCAGACAATATGGCCCGCTATCGCCAGCAACGCCATGATCGACAGACCTTTTCAAGCTGCATACTTTGACGTTGAGATTCCCAAACGATCATTGACGGCTTCCTTGAGATTCTGCTTGCATCCGGTCAACCGTTCTGTTGCAACGCCAGTTCTATGGCCACCGTCAGTGCGCGAACAGTGTCGATTCGCGCGGCCAGAGCTTCGACTCCAGAAGGTGCGCTGTGCTCGCGTATTTCGATCACTTGGTGGGAACGAGCCGCTCGTGAACGGCTGTGGAAAATCCGTTGTAAGGTGGGCTCGATTTTGTAAGGTTTTGGTGCCTAACGGCAGGGAATCAAGCGGACTATGGTGACTATGTGGACTCTGGTAAATCTATGCAACTCATTCTATACGAGCTGTTTGTCAAGATTCTAAAGGGCAGAGGAAGGGATTTGAATCATTATTTAAACCATTACGTATCAATATGTTGATACGCGGTAAAGAAAAATGCATCCGAAATTACATTGGAGCGGACAGGTCTGAGTCGATGCCTACAGGAAGCCAAGAAAACCGACCTTGCTCGGTAAACATGACATACCGCCTCCCTATTATCGAAAGCCGGTAATTCTTGAAGAAGTAAAGAACCGGGCGCACGCTGACGGTACGATCCAAGTCTATCAACTGCTGGCGACGCAATCATTTGCGGCACGTTGGATGCCCTGCACATTTTGCGGCACACCGCATAAAACGATGATCCCGTAAATGAATGATTTCAAGATAATCAGTCTCACATAGAGCCCGGAAGACAGCTGACTCTGGATCAGCATATCGAGTTTCGAGTCCGTGGGGGCAGCCAATTTAGAATCAGGCACTTACGCCTAACATAAGCCCGCACGGAAGCACTCAGTACAGGTACTGCTAAGTCCTTTAAAGGCGCATATGGGCGCACCCCGTATGGCACACTTTACGGCACACCTGACGTGAGCTAAAACCAGTGATTTCACTTCTCTCGAGACGAGCACGATATTCGCTCTTCCGGCGCACTTGTCGCACACCTATCCTGCTCCTTCAGCGGCCATTCCGATTGCTCCATACTGGCATAGCCCCAAGGCCGAATCTAACGATGGAGTGATCATCGACCATGAGCACGCGTATTTTCATCGAACCAATCAATAAGACTGAAACTCAATACGGAAACAAGTTTATTAATTCGCCAATCAAACTAAATTAAAAGGAACCAAAGCCCGGAAGTTCGGTTAAGAAAACGGCCGCCCGTACAGCCGAGCGCCTCCCGATTTGCCGAATTCCAAAATATTTAATTGTTATGTCAAAAAATATCTTGCAAAGTTTTCGTGAATTGAGTTAGGATTCGCGTCGGCATCAATAACGGGCAAATCAAGTGGCAGCCGATACCGCCCAATTGAGCATTACGCCCAAGCCACTTCTTGGAACGATGAACTGATGTTCTTTATGGGTCACAGCGTTCAGGTGGCCGCTTCCCGACGAATGGACCGCTTCCAGCGGTCACTCGTATCTTCGAAATTTCTTGTGACCTTGACTTAAAGGAATCCTGTCACGGGCACATTGACTCCGCCGGCGCGTTCTACGCGCTCAGGAGGATCTGTGCGCGCGATTTGGCTTCAAGACTCCATGACGATCCACCGCCACACGCCTTTCACAAGGGAGAAGGAACAGCATTATGAAACTTCGTGTACTTTGTTCGGTTGCAATCGCTGCATCGGCGTTTGCTGCATCAGCCAGTGCGCAAACCGCTGACAGCATTAATTTTGGAACGACCTACCAAACCATCCGCGGCTACGGCGTCGCGACGGCCTGGCAGCCGTTGATGTCTTCGACCGTAGTCGACAGCTTGTGGGGCATGGGCTCAGGCCAAATGGGCCTCACGATGGTCCGCCAGCGCATCGATCCCAGTTCCACCACCGGCGGCTCCAACTGGTCCACGGAGTTGCAGAATTCGCTTGAAGTGCTCGCCGTGGCGCCGAACACAACCGTCTTTGCCACTCCCTGGACCCCGCCAGCCGTCTGGAAGAGCAACGACAGCACCGTCGAGGGCACGCTGACGACTGCCAATTATGCCAACTATGCCAACTATCTCAATGCTTACATCGCTTACATGAAGGCCGGCGGCGTCAATCTCTACGCCATCTCCATGCAGAACGAACCGGACGCGAACGTGACCTATGAGTCCTGCGTCTGGACCGGAGCGACGATGGAGGCCTGGGTGGCGCAGGAAGGCGGCACGATCAACACCAAGCTGATTATGCCCGAGTCGGAGAGCTTTATTGAAAGTATGTCGGATCCGACGCTGGCCAATTCCACTGCCGCCAGCCATGTGTCGATCATCGGTGGCCACCTCTATGGAGCCACGCCGTACTACTACACCAATGCCAAGAATGCGGGCAAAGATGTCTGGATGACCGAACACTATATTCAATCCAGCGGAGCGACGCCTGCGATCGGCGATGCGATCAACGTGGCCAAGGAGATTCACAACTCCATGGCGGTAGGACAGTACAACGCTTATGTTTGGTGGTGGGCGAACGCCGACATACAACAAGGCCTGCTGAACTCGAGCAACACTCCGGGATATAACGGATTTGCCCTGGCCCAGTTCTCGAAGTTCGTAAGACCCGGTTACGTGATGACCGGAGCCAACAACAGCCCGGTGAGCGGCGTCTACGTGACATCGTACAAGGGGAGCAGCAACTACGTCATCGTGGCCATCAACTCCAATAGCAGCGCCTCCAGTATTGACTTTGAACTGTCGGGCGCGACCTTGACCTCAATGACGCCTTATCAGACGAATTCCTCCGGAGGGCTGATACAAGAAGGCGCGGTCGGAGTATCGAGCAACTCGTTCACCTATACGCTTCCGGCGCAGAGCATCACGACCTTCGTGGGAACAGGAACAGGCTCGTCGGGCGGACCGATCGATATCGATTCGGGCGGCGCTGCGTCGGGCTCATGGGTTGCGGACGCAGACTTCAGCGGGGGCACTGCGTTGACCTTTACCAACGCCGTTTCCACTTCCTTGCTGTCCGGGACCATACCGCCGCAGACCGTGCTGCAAAGCCAACGCTACGGCAGCGGCAGCTCATTCACCTACACCATTCCCGGATACACATCGGGCTCTTCGCACACCGTCACGCTGTATTTTGTGGAGAACTATGTGACAGGAACCGGTCAGCGCGAGTTCAACGTGCTCATCAATGGGACACAGGTGCTCACCAACTACGACGTGTACGCGGCAGCGGGAAGCCAGTTCAATGCCGTCGAAAAATCCTTCACTACAACAGCCAACAGCAGCGGGCAGATCGTGATTGAGTTCAGCCCAGGAGCGATTCAGAACCCGATGGTGAGCGGCATCGCGATTCAATGACGATCTGACGACACCGCGTCGAATTCGTCCGGGCATCCCTTCCTTGTCGCAGTCTCATCGTGACGAGGATGGGAAACGGAGCATCCAGCGAGTAATGAAAGCTGAACGAAATCAACTAACAAACAAACGCCTGGTTGGCGGAACAAAAAGCGGGGTGGAACAGATCTTCCGATCTGTTCCGCCCCGCAAACTCCGGAAATCAGTAAAGCCCAATTCCCACGGCCACAAAAGCTACGAGGTCAATTCAGTCCTCAAAACCCGGCAGGTCAAGACATACGCGCTCTGAGTGCAAGGTCAAAATCAACAACTGGGGTGCCGGTCGTGCTCGCGACGGGGACTATCTCAGTTCTGTTGGACAACAGTTTGCCAGTCTTGCCGATTGAAAACCAGAAGCGTTCTGGAGAAAAGGAAAAATGCCATGCGTTTGTCCAACAAGATTCTCAATTGTGCCAAAACCTCCGTTTTAGTACTGTTACTTCTCTTGACATCGCTTGCGGCGCGACGAGCTTTGGCTCAGTCCATTCCACTGGTCTACAGTGTCGAGAATACGGGCGCAAGCCTCCCACTGACGGGGACCCTCCCCTCGCTGGCTCAGGCGCCGATCATTCGGCAATTGCCCGATCCGTTTGTGTTCCGCGACGGAACCCGCGACACCACATGGGCATCCGAAGAGCAACACCGCCAGGAATGGCGGGATGCGATTTTGCAAACCGAGGTAGGTCCAAAGCCCGCCTGTACGGGAACCTCGGCAGATAACGTTCTGGGCGTCACCTATTCCTGCTCCGTCAGCAGCGCGTCCTTCACCGGCTCAGGCACGAACTTTACCTTGTCGATTACGGTGACGGTGACTGGGCCGACTTCGGCATTGAATTCCACGCCTACCACAAAAACCCTAACGACGACCGCTGCAATTGCCCTTCCCACAGCTTCATCGTCGTGTGTTGAACCAGCCAATGGGTGGCCGATCGTCATTGGTATGACAGGGCCTACCGGAAGCTGGCCAGCCTCGGCGTTCAACGCGTCGACGGCATCTCCGTCTGGCGTAACGGTAAAACCAACCGGCTGTGCGGCGACCGTGAATTTCTCCACCGCGTACGCGGCCTTTGGCGCATATGTCACCAGCGATGGGGTTCACAACACAGATGGGTTCTACAAGCTCTATCCCACTCTGTGCGCCGGATCGACGACTACTGGCACAGCAGGTGCCTGCACCACCGCCGATGGCTTCCCCAATGGGAGTAACTCGGGAGAATACGCCGCATGGTCCTTTGCACTGAGCCGCATCGTTGACGGCCTGGAAGACATTTCATCCTCGACTTACTGCACTGCCCACTCCGGAGCGTGCGTCTCCAATACGCCCCTCCCGCTCGATATAACGCACTCGGCGACAACGGGATGCTCCTACGCCGGAAAGATGGCGTTGTGGACCGGGGCTTTGGACGAGCGGATTGCTCTCGTCCTCTCCCAGGAAAACGGCGGCGGCGGCGCACCCTCATGGCGTATTTCGCATGAGATCGAAACCAAGGGCAGCGTCGAGGACGTCGACACCACGGATTATGACTGGTTCGATTCAACCCAGTTGAGTCATGCCGGCGCCGGCGTCTACAAAATGCCGGAGGACCACTTTGAGTTGATGGCCCTGGTCGCGCCCAGAGCTTTGCTGCAAACCGGCGACAGCGCATATTACTGGCTGGGAGATCGCTCCGCCACCTTCGATTCATTGGCGACGGCAGCGGTGTACGACAACTATGGCATAGGCGACCGGTTTGGCTACTATGTCGATACGGTCCACTCCCACTGCGTCGTGCCCGCCTACCAGCAGAACGCCACGCAGCCGACTATCAACAGATTCCTGTTCGGTACGACGACGGGTGCGAATACCCCGGCAATTCCCCAAGAATCCTGGCTATTTGGAGATTCTCTGCAAACCGGCGCTCAACCCACCTACGATCCGAAATTCTGGATTGGGTGGTGGGGAACCGGTACTCCGGCATTTCCGACCGGCGAAGCCTGGAACTGGGGCGGAGACGTCATGCTGCCATTGAGCCAGAACATCACCGTCAATACGGGCGACACCATTACGACACAGTATCAATTGATGATGCCCGGCACGCACGCGGCAGGGACGGTCACGGTGCCAACGGGGTACAGCGAGGTTGACATCGCCTGCACCGACGGCAGTTCCTACACACTTACGGTTCCGGCTTTAAACAGCTCGGGCTTTCAAACAAACAATCAGGTCTACACGATCCCAGCCAACAGCAACTCCACGTTTCCATCGAGTGTGTACTCAGTGACGAACCCCGGATGCGATAACGGGCAAGCGGGCCAAACGACGAGCGCCTACTTCTTCGGCGTGGGACTGTCAAACCCCGGCGGCGGCAACCCTGGACTAACTGGTTTCTCGACGACCGATGGCGTACAGGGAGCCGCTCAGACTGACCCGCTCGAAGTGACGTTCAGCGTCGCCGACAGCACCAATGGCCAGGGTGGCACATTGGCGCCGTGGACAACCTTACAGCGTCAGAACCCTTACTCTTGCACTCCGAACGGGTGCCCGATTACGCCCACCATCACCTGGCCGGCGCCGGCCAGCATCACATCCGGCACAGCACTGAGCGCCACGCAGTTGAACGCAACGGCCTCGGAAACGGAGATTGCAGGCCTGAACACCAGCAGCCCCTCCGGCGGCACAGGCTTGTATACAACAGTGCAGCCCGCGGGCACGTTTACTTACAATCCGCCCGCGGGAACGGTGCTAAGTCCCGGTGCGCAGACGCTCACCGTAACCTTCACGCCGGCGTCGGGCACCATCTACACATCCAGCATCTCAGCCTCGAACGTATACGAATACGAAACAATCGCGACTGCGACTGTGCCGATTACTGTTGTGGGCACGTCTGGCTTCACGCTCGCGTCCTCTCCATCCACGCTTTCGGTGACGCAAGGCAGCAGCACGACGGCCACCGTCACGGTGACGGATCAGGGCGGATTCACCGGCGCCGTATCGTTTACTGCTACGGGCCTGCCCATGGGCGTTACTGCATCGTTCAGTCCGACCTCGTCGACCACTTCCAGCGTGCTTACACTGACAGCCAGCAGCACGGCTACCACCGGCGGGCCGGTCACGGTCACTATCACTGGAACTTCGGGCAGCACAACGGCATCCACCACCGTCGCGCTCACCGTCAATCCCCTGGTGACGTCGGGCTTCACGATTAGTCCCTCGGCCTCCTCGCTAACCGTGCTCCAGGGCGCAAGCGGCACCGACACCATTACGGTGACGGATATCGGCGGATTCACCGGCAGCGTAGCGTTCACCGCATCTGGAATGCCCAGCGGCGTGACGGCTGCGTTCAACCCGACATCGTCTGCGACTTCGAGCGTGCTCACGCTGATGGCCAGCAGTACGGCCACCACCGGAGCCTTCACGATCACGGTCACCGGAACCTCGGGCACGACCGCAACCACTAACATCACCCTGAACGTCGTTACCTCTGGCGGGGGCGGGGCGCTCGATATCGATGCGGGCGGCGCTGCGTCTGGCTCATGGGTTGCGGACGACGATTTCAGCGGCGGCACTGCATTGAGCTACAGCAACGCCGTCACCACCTCATTGCTGTCCGGGACCGTGCCTCCGGCGACCGTACTGCAAAGCCAGCGCTACGGCAACGGCAGCTCATTCGCCTACACCATTCCCGGATACACATCGGGCTCTTCGCACACCGTCACACTGTATTTTGTGGAGAATTACGTGACAGCAACCGGGAAGCGCGAGTTCAACGTGCTCATCAATGGGACCCAGGTGCTTACCAACTACGACGTGTACGCGGTGGCGGGAGCGCAGTTTAAGGCCGTCGAAAAATCCTTCACGACCACAGCAAACAGCAGCGGGCAGATCGTGATCCAGTTCAGCCCCGGAGCAGTCCAGAACCCGATGGTCAGCGGCATCGCGATCCAATGACGATCTGACCACACCGCGTCGAATTCCAACGGGCATCCCATCCTTGTCACAGTCTCATCGTGGCAAGGGTGGGAGACGGAGCAACCAGCGAGTTGTGGAAGCTGACCATCGTCAACTAACAAGCTAACCAATTGCTTAGTTATTCAAAACAAGGCGGAGCGGGTCTCGGCCCGCTCCGCCGTACTCTTCGATTCGGGCGCCTCTGGTGCGACATACTGCGGAAAGTGGGGATATTTACGTGAAAAATCACATCAGGCTTTTCGCTGGTCTGGTCTCGATCGTAGCTGTAACCGTTGGTTTTGGCGTTTACTCGAAAGACCGCGTGGAGGCTACAACCCGGCCGCAGGAGCCCGAGAAATCTGCAGCTGCCTCTCAGCAGCCGGCAGCCAACGTGGGTGCCCGACAGGACCCGGGTGAGGGCGACGCGCTGTATGGTCCCAGTTTCGCTTCTGTCGCCTGGACTCTCTTCCTGGATGCCATGGCGCCAACCAATGGCTCGCCGACCGTTGAGAGCTGGACGGAGCAATGTGAATTGAATCCGAAAATGATTGGATGCCCCAGCGCGGCGAGCATGGCGGCTGCCGTGAAAGCGGGAGGCAATGGCAAGGTGCGTATGCTGCACGGAAGCCCGATGGCCGGGGCCCAAAAGTTTCCAGTTGGTGAATGCAGCCCAATGACCACGACACCGATCATGGGATATCCGGCCCCGTCCAATTTGACGCGGAACGCCATGTTCTGCGAAGAGGTTTACGTGAACCCGGTGGAAGCGGACTTTGTGAAGTCGAAAAGCCTCACCACGCTCGTCGGCCAGCAAGCTTACGGCAACACGCACAGCTTGACAATCAACTTCCCAGGAACCGCCGAAAACGATCCTCGTATTGATCTTGACTCCCTGGAAGTGAAGCTCGACTGGGCGCCGGCGACTTCCTTCAACAATCCAACCTTTGCCTGTGCCGATCCAACCAAAAGTCTGTACACGGAGACGATCAACGGCACGTGCTTTGCGCTGGTGGGCATCCACGTTTCGGCCAAAGTGATGCTCAATTGGCTGTGGGCTACGTTCGAGCCTAACAACAACATTACCAATCCCAATCGCTGCGACCCGAGGCTCTACGGCGCTTGTCTCGATTCATGGGGAACCACTTCGAACGAACCCTATGGAAGAGGGCAGACGGCACAGCAGAGCCCGGAGTTGCGGCAGGCCATGGCGGAAGCGCACCTGAATCCGGCGTTTAACAATTACTTCCTTACGGGAGTGCAGACTGAATTCGTTAACAAGGACGGAAAACCGACTCAATTGGGTAATTCTTTCGTCGAGTTCAACCAGGGTGTGCCGCCTGCGAAATCGTCGTGCATCACCTGCCACAAGTATGCGTTTTTCGATGGCAAGCGGCCTCCGCACGGGGCCCCGGAAGACCATTTCGGAATTCCGCCGCCCGGGTGGCCCAGCATTGGGTACGCCTGCAACCAAAACCAAAACGGAAATTGCACGCTTGCGGTCCCCAATTCCACGTCGCAGGACTTTTCCTGGATACTGGGTTTGATGCCGTATAGCGACGAAGGCGCAAAGGCGTCCGCGGATCAATCGGATCAATCGCATTCGACACCGAAGAATTCTGCGTCGCTGTCTCCGATCTGGCCAGCCAACCAGCCTCCCAACCAAGCGAAGGTGAGCTGGGACAGCCGCGGCCTTGAAATCGAGGCTTTCAATTCCAGCCTCAATCAGATTCTGCACCAGGTCGCCGCTGACACCGGCGCCAAATTCGAAGGACTCTCCCACGATCAGCGTGTCTTCGGCAGCTACGGTCCCGGCCCGGGACGCGAAGTGCTCTTGAAGTTCCTCGATGGTTCCGGATACAACGTGTTGATGATTGGCGGCCGTGACGCTGACGCACCGCTTAAAATCATTTTGAGCGCCAAGTCGGCCGCCAGTCCGCAAACGGCTCCGAACAATCTGAACGGCAGCAACTCCGAGGACGACGAAGCCGGTGATCAGCCCGACCCGGGGCAGCCGCCTTCCCAACCAAATCAAGATCCCTTTCACCTCGCGAGCGACGGGCCGCGGGGTGACCCGCAGCAGTTCATGCAGGAAATCCTCGGTCGTCAGCAGAAGATCGACCAACAGCAACAGCAGCGGATTCCGGCGACCATTGGAGGCGAAGACGCAATCTGGGCAGAAAGTTGATTTTGTGGTGCTTCCCGAACTTGGATTGAATGTGAAGGACTATCGAATACTGCGGAGGAGTTTACTGGCTAGCGGGATCACACTAATTTGTGGAGTAGGCGGCCATGCGCAGGAAAGCAGAGAGGAAAATCGAATCTGCATCGATGCTTCCGTGGGGAATGAATATGGAGTGCATCTGCGCCAGAAGAAACACCAGTTTTGGCAGTTGGATAAGGAGCAGATTGAGCAATACAAATTGTCTTCGGTTTTTGATCCAGGGAAGAACTACTGGGAAAGGCTGGATGTCGGCGACCGACATTTGTGCTTTGTGCGGTTCCATCCGAAACTGCTTACGTGCTCACTGATCTGCGAAGATCTTTGCCAGTACGAGCCCGTGGGAAAGTTAGTGCGCTCAGTTGGGCCGAATCTGGTGATCGCACTTTTGATGGACGCACCGCAAATAGCGTCACGCTGGCCAAATCGATATGCATCCGTACTCAAGGACGATCCAGGATGTTCGGTGCTTACTCTGACATGTCTCGGAATGAGCGAACGTACCAGAGACTTGAAGCGTTTCCCAAATGACAGGTCACGATTTGTAGCATTTTGGAACGATCCGGTTGGCGGCCCGAAAGAGATTGAACTAGCAAAGGACGCCAAGGGACTTCTACTAATCTTGGTATTGGATAGTAGAGATGAGTGGACAATCGATCTGCGGCATCGCAAAGCGGTTGCCCCCGACTGGTCGATTGTCAGCCGGTCATATTGGATCCCAATGAAACGCAGAGGTCCCCTGAGACCCAACAGCCCTGCAAAGCTGCGTCTGAGGAACGAAAAGTAAGATTGAGTCCGGTAGAACTTTCAACCTTTTCGAGACTCGCCCGACTCAGTTGTCTGATTGATAAGCCGCATGACGAATTGCAGAAAGAGGCAGACAAGAAGAAAGACAAGAATATCCAAAGGCATAACCAGCTTAAGGACAACTTTGATCGGATCTCTGACTTCTTTCTTACCGCTCTATGCTCGTCACGTGGCCTGTTGGAAATGAGCGGAAAAGAAATTGCGGACAGTTTCGTCGATTCGACACGAGGATCATAGCCACCGAGCCACCCTAAGAACGTCGAGGGAGATAAGGTGGAATTGCCGACACCCCAAGAAGGTACTTATCTCGAAGCTTATCGGCAAGCGATGCGCTGGAGTAAGAAAAACGAAGAGGCATGGTGGGCTACCATCCGCGCGCGTAAGCAATTCATAGGCATGCTGAAGAGCTGGGCGGATTACGATCTTTAGTATGGAGCCGTTTGTCTTGAATTGATGAAATGGGCCAGACCTCCGCGATTGTCGATTGGTGCCTTTTCACCATAAGCGGCCAATCAGTTCCCGTTCTGATGGTGTGTAAAATATTGTGTTCGTCGCAGCCAATGATGCCCTGGCTTGGTTGACATAACCATTGATCTTTCCAAAGCTCTCGGTCGGTCGAGTTACGATTCCGCTACAGGTGCGGCTTTTCAGCCCAGGCTGGCTCCTGGAGGCGCGATGC
>Ga0187847_10003192_pt1 | contig 12688 bp, 7 predicted proteins | sample June2016WEW_4_10_FD_132458 | JGI IMG/M metagenome (GOLD analysis project Ga0187847, IMG submission 132458) | Peatland microbial communities from SPRUCE experiment site at the Marcell Experimental Forest, Minnesota, USA - June2016WEW_4_10 | ecosystem: Environmental > Terrestrial > Soil > Wetlands...
CCGCTGGCCTCGAACACTTACGATTTCGTGTTTTCGTTCATCGTGTTCCAGCATATTCCCAGTCTGGCGATTATCGGATCCTACTGCCGCGAGGCGCACAGGGTCCTGAAACCTGGCGGGCTGTTCAAGTTCCATGTGCAAGGCCGCACGACCTTCCGCCGCGGGCGGCGGGATACGTGGACAGGCTACCAAGTCTCCCCGGCGGAGGCGCGCGGGCTGGCGCGCGGCGCGGGGTTCGCGATGGAGCATTCCGAAGGGGCGGGGACGCAATACTACTGGCTGTGGTTTCGCAAGTTGTAGCGGGGCTCAAGCCCCGCGCGGGCTCAAGCCCGCCCCCCATCCTACCTCAGTAACTCGGCCAATGCGTTATAGTCGTAGCGGTCGGCCAACTCCCGCAGGCCATCGGCCACGGATGCATTTCGCGCGGCGACATCGGGCAGCACGCGGGCGAAGCGGTCCATGTCGCCGGTCAGGATGGCCTGCCGCATCTCGACCATCAGATCGGGCGGCAATTCCGCCAGAGACTCCGCGGTCAAACCGGCTGGCGGCGGCGGTTCGGGCGCCAGGCCGGCTACCGCGCCAGCCGGTATGGAGTCCGCGCCGCCGGGTTCGACGGGAATCTCCAGGTGGAAGGTGCTCCCTTTGCCCAACTCACTAACGACCGAAATACCGCCGCCCATGCGGCGCGCATATTCCATGCTGATCGCCAGGCCGAGCCCGGTGCCGCTTTGGGTGCGGTGGCCGCTGGCGGTTTGTTCGAACGGTTGGAAAAGCTTGCCGATCTCGGCCGGGGCAATGCCCACGCCCGTATCCTCGACGTCCACCACCAGCAGACGACCCTGCCGGAGCGCCGCGCGCAGGGCGATGCGGCCGGCCTGGGTAAACTTCACGGCGTTGCCCAACAGGTTGATCAGAATCTGACGGACTTTGCCCTCATCGGCGATCACCCGCCGGGGCAGGCCGTCATCTTGCATCACGGCGAGCGAAATCCCTTTGCCGACGGTGCGCAGGCGGAACATGGCCGCCAGATCGCGCAGCAGGCTCTGCAGATCGAACTCCGCCACGTCGATTTTCAATCGGCCCGACTCGATCTTCGACATTTCCAACACGTCGTTGATGAGCGCCAGCAAGTGCTCGCCGCTGCGATTGACGATTCTCAAGTTCTCCTTGGTCTGGGGGCTGATGGAATCGTCGCGCAACATCAACTGCGAATACCCCAGAATGGCGTGCATGGGGGTGCGGATTTCATGGGACATACTGGCCAGGAAGGCGGTCTTCGTGCGGCTGGCGGCGTCGGCGGCTTCCTTGGCGCGTTTCAGTTCTTCGCCCGCCTGCTTCAATGCGGTGATGTCCTCGGTGATGGCGACAAAATGGCGAGGCTGCCCTTGCGCATCGCGCACCGTCGAGATACAAGCCGATTCCCAATAAACGTCGCCGTTTCTCTTCCGGTTGCAGAACTCGCCCTGCCACGTTTCGCCGGCTTGAATGGCGGTCCAGAGATGCTGGAAATACGCGGGCGGGTGGACGCCCGACTTGAGCAGGTTGGCCTTCTTGCCGATGGCTTCATCCTTGCTGTAGCCGGTGGTTTCGCAGAATTTCGGATTGACATATTCGATGTTGCCCTCGGGATCGGCGATCATGACACTGGCCGGACCGTTCTCGATCGCCTGCGACAACATATGCAGACCTTCGACGGCCTTCTCCAGTTCGGCGGTGCGTTCCTTGACGCGCCTTTCCAAACCTTCGTTCAGAGCGCGCAACTCGCGCTCGAATCCTTTTTGCTCGGTAATATCCTCGCCGACGGTCAGCACGCAGGTCTGGCCTACGAATTCGATGGTCTCCGCCGAGACCCGCGCGACCCGCAGTTCGCCGGACCTGGTGCGAAATTCGGATTCCAGGTTGTGGTAGCCGCCACTGGAACGGATTCTCCGGGCTGCCTCTTGGCGGGCCTCATCCGTCCGTATCGCGATCTCGTCCCGGCGGCGTCCCACGACTTCCTCACGGCGCCAACCGGTGATGCGTTCGAAAGTGTTGTTGACCTCCAGATAGCGGCCCTCTTGCAACGTGGAGATGGACAGGATGACGGGACTGTTTCGAAACGCCCTGGAAAATTTTTCCTCGGAATCGCGCAACGCCTTCTCCGCCTCCTTGCGCGCACTGATATCGATTCCGTTTCCGATGAGGTAGTCTTCGCCCTCGAAACTTACGCGCGCCGCGGAAAAGTAGTACGGAATCACGGCGCCGTTTTTCAATGCGAGATTGGCGTCCAACTCGGCGTGCCCTTCCACAAACACTTTGCGCACGGCCTCCGCCGCGGCGGCCCGGTCCGCGCCCGGAAAGAACTCGACCGGATCCATGCGCGACCCCTCGTCCAGCGTATAGCCCGTGGTGTGTTCCGCTCTGCGGTTCCAGCGCACGGCCTTGCCCCGTTTATCCAGAAGATAAAACAACCCGGGCACGTTATCGATGATGGCGTCGGTAAACGCCTTTTCGCGCAGGAGCTTCTTTTCGGCCTCTTTCCGCTCGGTGATATCCTCCACCTGGGTGATGGCATACAGCGGACTGCCGTTGGCGTCGCGCACCATGGCCACGGAAAGAAAGACCCAAACCACGCGCCCTTGTTTGTGGAGATAGCGTTTTTCCATGTGATAGTACGGAATGGATCCATCGAGCGCACGGCGCAGAAGTTCGAGATTGGCGGAGAGATCGCCGGGATGGGTGATGGACTGGAAATCGGTGGCGAGCAACTCCGGCGCCGAATAACCCACAATTCGGCAAAGCGAATGGTTGACGCGAAGCCAGCGGCCGTCCTGGGCCACCAGCCCCATGCCGATGGCCGCGCACTCGAAGGCGGTGCGGAAGCGTTCTTCGCTTTCGCGCAGCGCATCGGCGGCGCGTTTGCGGGCGGTGATGTCCTGCGCGGTGCCATGCACCTGGACCACGCGGCCGGCGGCATCGCGCACGGGGGCGCCCATGGCGCGCACCCAGCGCCGGGCGCCATCGGGACGAATCAGTTCCACTTCCAGATCGTAGGGTTCGCCGCTCGCCAATGCGCGTTTGAGCGCGGTGTCGATGCGCGCCCAACTCTCGGGTGTATAGAGGGCCGCGCGCTCGGCGTACCTGGGCGGGGGTTGGCCGCGGTCCCTGCCCACGATGCGGTAGAGCCCTTCGGACCAGACGGTGGTGTCGGTGGCTACGTCCCAACTCCAACTGCCGAACTGGCCTACTTCCTCGGCGTTTTTCAGCAGGGCTTCGTTTTGCCGCAGCGTCTCTTCGGCCTGTTTGCGTTCGGTGATGTCGGTGAGCACCGCGGTGGAGAATAGAATGGCGCCATCGGCGCCGCGCACGGCGGCGGCGTTCAGCAGCGCGGTACGTTCCTGGCCTTCTTTGGAGACGAGCGTGATTTCTACGTTGCGCAGAGCTCCGGCTTGCTGGAATTGCGAGGCTAGCCGCTCTATCTGCCGGGGTACAGGCCGCGCATCGATCGAGCGCCAGGGACGGCCGATCAACTCTTCCCGCGAGTAACCCAGAACGGCCAAGGCGGAGCGGTTGACGTCGCGGATAGTTTCGTCGGGACCGGTGATGAAGCAATAGTCGGGCACATCCGTAAAGAACCTTCTGAATTTCTCCTCGGATTCGCGAAGCATCGCGGTGGCGGCGCGCTTTTGCCTCCTTTGCCAGAGGAGCGCCACGATCAGCCCCGACTGCAGGACCACAAAGGCCAGGGTTGCCAGGGTGGCGGCCGGGTGTTGCTCCCAGATTGGGACGGGCTTGCCGACTAGCATGCTGTGGGCTGGTAGTTTGCTCCGGTCGATCCCCCAGCGCCGGAGTTGCGCCCATTGGAACATCAGGCTATTTGGAACAGGGACCACGGTGGGCGGCACGTGCACGACGGATTCGCCATTAAGAATTTTGAGCGCCAGACGGCCGGCCGCGGCGCCATCTTCCCGGAAGCTGGTCATGGAACCGCCGACTATGCCGGTGTCCAGCCAGTTATCCTGCATGCTGAAAACGGGAGCGGATGCGGACTGGCTGAGCACGCGGGCGAAATCGTCGGGAATGAAGGAGCGGCCGGAGACGTCCTGAAAAATTCCGAGATAGAGAATCACGGTTTTGGGAAGCGGGCCGGAGACGCGGCGCAGCATCTCTTCCGCCGGAAGATCGCTCAGGTATGCGATGCGCAACTTGCCGCCCCACGGTTTGAGTTGCTCGCGGGCGCTGCGCTCCTGGTTTTGGTCGAACGCGCTGGTGCCATTCACAACCAGCACATTTTCGGTTTCCGGCAACACGTCCAGCGCAGCCTGCAAAGTGCCGGCCATATCGTAGCGGTCGCCCAAAACGACCAGGGGATGGGTGGCGGTGTTGGGCAGGTGGCTGAGGGCGGGAAGCGCGGCGACGACGGGAACGCCTTCAAACAGCCGGTAGCGTTCATCCAGGACGAAAGACGCGGCGCTGGTGGAAATGGCGACGATCGCTCCGATCTTATGGCCGGCATACTTTTGCTGGAGGAAGTCCGCCAATTGGTTGCGATAGGCCGGGCTGGGGTTGCGGCCCAGGTCCAGGTATTCGGAGAAAACCGAGCCGGTCGGAATTCCGGCGGCGCGCAAGGTGGGCCAGAGCCCTTCGTTGGCCCGGTCGTAACCGGGGAGGCCGAATTGCCCGGAGTAGAGGATCAGGATATTTTTCGGTTGGATGGGGTCCGGCGCGGGGGGCTGGGCTTGGGTGGGGAAGGAAGACAAGGCGATGGCCGCACAGAGCGGGGCTAAAGCCCCGCGCCGGCTAAAGCCCGCCCTCCAACGGCGGCCCATCATGCGACCTCCAGAGGGAGGGTGAACCAGAACGTACTGCCTTTTCCGTTCTCGCTGTCCACGCCGATGCGGCCGCCGTGGATTTCGACAGCCAGCTTACAGAAGGCGAGACCCAACCCGGTCCCGACCTTGGCATTCAAGTCTTCGACCTGGACGAACTTTTCAAAGATTTTGTCGTGGTAGGCGGCGGGAATACCGGGGCCGTTGTCGGCGACCTCTACGCGGGCCTCCCGGCCGGCGCGCGAGACGGCGATGCGGATCTTTCCATTCGCGGCCGTGTAGTTGAAGGCATTGCCGGCCAGGTTCTGCATCACGCGGGAGATCAAGCCGGCGTCGGCCCGCAGGTTCACCGGATCGGCGGCCTGTAAAACCAGTTGCCGGGTGCCGCGGATGGGATCGAAGCGCCGGAGCACGTCGCGCGCCAGCGAGGCCAAATCGCAATCGGTCCGATGCAGTTTCATCCTGCCCGCCTCCAGCTTGCTGACATCCAGCATGGAGTTGACCATTTCCACCAATTCGTCGATGGAGTGGCGCGCCTCGCGGATGAACTGTAAACCGCTGCCGGAAAGATTGCCCGCTTCATAAGATTCCAACAGCGACAAGAAGCCGCCGATGACGCCCAACGGCGAACGCATGTCGTGGACCACCATGTGGGTGAGGTTGTCGCGCATGTTCTCCAGGTGTTTGAGCGCCGCGTAGCTTTCCTCGAGTTGGCGCGTCTGGCGCCGCAGCGAGAGGTGCGTCTCCACGCGCGCCAGGACTTCCTCCACCTGAAAGGGCTTGGTGATGTAGTCCACGCCTCCGGCCGCAAACGCGCGAACCTTGTTGGCGGTTTCGCCCACGGCGCTGAGGAAGATGACGGGGATGTCCTTCAAACCGGAGTCGGTTTTCAAGCGCTCGCATACTTCGTAGCCATCCATTTCCGGCATGCGGATATCGAGCAGGATGAGGTCGGGAGGAACGGCGCGCGCCGCGTTCAAAGCCAGTTTCCCGCTGGGCACCAGGCGCGGTCTATACCCGTGGGCTTTGAGCATGTCGCTCAGCAAACGCAGATTGGCGGGGGTGTCGTCTACCACGAGAATATCCGGCTTTGGCACGGCGTATCCATTTGAGTATAAGTGTACGGCGGTAGTCCGTCTGCCGGAGAAACCCCGACAACGGGGCGCTGTTTTGTCAGGCAATCGGCGTGGACGACAAAAACTGACCAAACGAACTGTTTGGAAAAATCAGCGAATAACATGCATTATTTTTGTTGCGATTGCAAATTATAACTAAAGTTTCGCTTTAGATTTGGATTGGATTGGGAGGCGGTGCCGATTTCGGCTCGGAACATTTCGACCCTCCAGGATGAGAATAGCACGGTAAGCGGCCAGGGACCGGGGAGAAGTTTGGGATGATGCTTTGTTTTGAATGATTTAGATGTCTGTTACGAGGTGGAAACAAGGGAGGCCGGCGGCGGCGTATCAGCATTCAGTTTTCGGCTCTCAGCGAGCGCTCCGACCGGGTTAGCGGGATGTGTCAGAGAAAGCCGGTTCTCGCCGAGGCGCCAAGGTTCATCAAGGCCGCCCATGAGATTGGGCTGGATGGGTTCGGATGGGTTCGCTCCCAGTGTTCTGCCACAGGCCTGTTGTGCTATGATTTTGGGTACACGGCCAAGCACTGTCTCACGGAGAGGTGGCTGAGTGGTCGAAAGCAGCGGTTTGCTAAACCGTCGTAGGGTCAAAAGCTCTACCGGGGGTTCGAATCCCCCCCTCTCCGCCATTCCTAACGACTAGCTGAGTGGCCAATCAATTTCAGGATGGGGTGCTTCGCTTTCTTGGGAAACCGCTCCCTCGAATAAGTCGCCACGGTGGCGACTTATTCGTCTTCGCCACGAACTGCACATCGCGGATGTCGACGCGGGCAGCAGCCATCTGCTGGCCAGCAATCAACGTCCGGGCGCTGCGCGACGGGCTGCTCGGCCTCCCCGACCGGCTGGCCAGCACCCTGGCAGCCGAGACCGACCAGCGCAAGGTCCACGTCTTACTGAAGGCGGAACTCAACCGCGAGTTGGAAGCGTTGTCGCACGCGCTCGGCAGCGAATAGAAGCGAACGGTGGCCGGCGCGTGCGCCCATGGGGTGTTTTGGCAAAACGACATTATGTCGTTTTGCCAAACCGATGGGGCCCGCCGAAATAGAAAAGGCCAGATGGCAACCTCGATCAGACCGCTCGACGTACCGGAGTCTATCTCCTCGGCGGTGGACGCGCCGTTCGAAACCGCGCTGCTGCCCGATCCCGACCTCGACGTAAGCGAGTGGGCGGATGAATACCGCACGCCGTCGCGCGTCTCTGCCGGCGACCGGACCGGTGGCGCGCGGGCATCGAGCGCAGGCCCTGCGATACAATGTATCTCAGGAGCGATATCATGGCGACCACGATGGTTCACGTTCGCGTGGACGAGAAGATCAGGCTGAGGGCCACGAAGGCTCTGGCCGGGATGGGCATCTCCGTGTCCGATGCCGTCCGTATGCTGCTGGTCCGCGTCGCCGCCGAGAAGGCGCTGCCGTTCGATGTGAAGGTTCCCAACGCAACGACCGTGAAGGCGATGCGCGCCGCCGACCGCGGCAAGGGCAAGCGGCTGAAGTCCGCAGGCGCAATGCTGAAGGATCTGGGAATCTGAAGCGGTGCGGAACCCGGTACGCGGAGCGCAATTCCGGCGCGATGTGAAACTCGCCCGGAAGCGCGGCAAGGACATGGCGAAGCTGCGCGAGGCGATCCTGCTGCTGATCGAGGGAAGTCCGCTGCCGCCGCGATACAAGGACCACCCGCTGGGCGGCGAGTGGAAGCACTTCCGCGACTGCCACATCGAACCGGACTGGTTGCTGGTTTACAAGATCGACGGCGACGACCTGCACCTCGTCCGCACCGGAACGCACTCGGATCTGTTCTGACGGCGCTATTGGCACAACCATCGCACGGGCTCAACACGAGCGGTTCGAATCAGGTGGCGCTCGCTTCCTTCACGTAGCTGACACCGCCGTCGGGCAGCTTCGCGATCACCTCGTCCACCACCGGCATCGTGTTCACGCTCCACGGATTGCTGAGCGCATACGTCCGGCCGCCGATGTGGAAGAGGTCGCCGTCATCGCAGAAGTACCGGCGCAGATTGTACTTGCCGCCAAGCTTCGCCTGTAGCGTTGCGGCCTTCTCCTGAAACTCCTCGGCGGTGAGCTCGCCGTCCACGGAGATCCATTTGTTCGGCGGCACCAACGCCGCGATCTGATCGAGAGGGAGGCCCGTGGCGAGCGCGGCCTTGACGACCTCGAACACCAGCCGGCGCTTCGTCAGGTGCGGGTGGACCACGCCATCGACCGTGAGATCGTACTTCGAGAAATCGAACTCGAACTGCTTGGCCTTCCGGCTCTCCTCGGCTTTCTTCTTCAGTTGGACGGTATAGGCGTCGGCCTCGGGTAGTGGAATCACCTGCTGCACATCCAATAGGACGCGGGCCTCCAGCGCATAGGGTCGCAGCCGGACGCAGCGGATGTCGAGCTCGTGCTCGTTGAGCCACAGCACCGAGGTTGTGATCTCCTTGGAGAATTCGGCCGACACCAGGACGATCCGAACGTCGCGCCCGAAAACATCCTCGTCGGCGGCGTCCCAGTTGAGAAATTGCAGCAGGCCGGTTTCCGGGTCGTCGGTGCTGTTGTTCTGCGCCAGATACCTGCCGTACACCTCCACCGCCTTGGCGAACGTCATGGCAGAGACCATCGCGGCGTACCGGACGGCCTGCAATTCCATGTGCCCGCCGTCCTCCGTCCGCTTCAGTTCGATCACGACTAGGTTGGCGTCGCGGTCAACGCCGAGGAGATCGACGCGGCGCTTGCTCTCGTCCCACTCGCAGAATTCCTCGGCGATGACGAGCGTGTCCGGCGCGATCACGTCGATGTGCTGCTTCAGCAGCCGTTGGAGATCGAAGCGTTCCACTATCTCTTGGGCGGCGAACGTGGTCCGGTCGAGCGCGATGATCGCGGTCTTGGTGAGTTCGTAGAGTGCCATGGACGCCCTCCGGCGCGGTTCGGGAACGCTTATCTTAACGTCATTTCGGCGGGCGCATTCCACCTGCGGCAGGTGCACCATCAGTCCGGCGTTCGAGCCCAATCGGGTCGGCTCTGGCGCGCTTTGCCGTTCGCCTCCGGTGGTTCGGCACCGAATTGGCACCCAATTGGCACCCAAATTTCGGATAACCAACCGAACTGAAGCGATCACGAACCAGCACGAATCAGCAGGTAAGTCTTTTACTATCCGGCACTAACGGGGATGAGCCGACCTGAGGCGAACTGAATCGGAATGGCCATCCACCGGTTGCTAAACCGTCGTAGGGTCAAAAGCTCTACCGGGGGTTCGAATGCCCCCCTCTCCGCCATTCCTAACGACTAGCTGAGTGGCCAATCAATTTCAGGATGGGGTGCTTCGCTTTCTTGGGAAACCGCTCCCTGACGGTGGCGGCTCGGTAGGGGGTGGAGGCTCGATGGCGCGGCTCGAGGGTGCAGCGGGGCAGCCTGGGAGGCCGGGGCAGTTTGGCTGCGTTTTCGACGATGGCTCACTGGTAATCTATTTGGGTAGATGCCCATTGACCGCAGAGAATTCGTCGCCGCGTTCGGATCGACGCTGGCCGCCGCCGGCGCATGCGGGTGGCTTCCCGCGCAAGCCAGCCCAGGCCAGAAGCCTTACGGGTCGGGTTCCTTTGGCGAATGGACGGAGGATGAATTCGGTCTTCCCGCGTTTCGCTATACGTGCGACCAGACGCGCGACCCGAGAGCCGTCACGCAGCTGGGCCCGGGCATTCTCTCGCCGACCGAGCACGTGCACCAGGTGGGCAACGACCGCCTGATCGCGATCGTTTCCAACTACGGCCACGTGCAGGTGCGGCAGGACGAAGGCGCGCCGAAGTATCTCAACGCATACGCGCCGGAGCGCAACCAATTCGGCGGCGGCATTGGCTACCTCACCGATGGGACGGAAACGCTGAGCACGGTTTATGCGGGCGGCGCGCACGGGTTCGAGCGGATTTTCGGCGCGGGCTACTTTCGCAAGAAGGCCGTGAGCGGCAGCTACGCCATCGATCAGGCGATTGTCGCGCCGTTCGGCGACGATCCGGTGCTGCTGTCCCAAGTGACCATCGCGAACCACAGGCAATCGCGCGCGGACCTGCGCTGGATCGAATATTGGGGATGCCTGGTGTATCAGTTCTCGTTCCGCTCGTACATCGAGCAGTTCGGCGGCGGCAGCGTGGTGGAGTTGCGCCGCAAGTTCGGCGACCGGTTCGCGCACACGTTTCGCGCCTTGGGAACGAATGCCGGACTGCTGGAGAGCAAGCGGTTCACGGGCCGCGCGCCCGAGGAAGAGCAGGTATTTCAGCGCATGAAGACGGGTTTGGCGACCCGCTCCAACCCGTTTCTGGCAGCTATAGAAGAGCCGGCGCCGGAAGCCGACTTCGACGATCTGAATCCGCCGGCGACGTTTCTGGTTTCGCTGGATGCGCCCGCGGACGGCTTCACCACGGATGCCAAGAGCTTCTTCGGCGCGGGAGGAGTGGGCCAGCCGAGCGGCATGGGGCGCGCGCTAGACGGCAGCCTGAGCGTCGGCGGGCCGGGAAGCGGATTGATCCTGGAGCGCCGGATCGCGCTGGCGCCCGGTGAACGGCGCACCCTCTATTTCCTGTACGGGTATCTTCCGCAGGGGACCGCAGTCGAGCCTCTGGTGAAGAAGTACCGGGGCAGCGCCACCACTGCCTGGAAGGATTCGAGCCAACAGTGGAAGGGCAGGGGACTGCGATTCGAAACCCCAGCCGAGCCGTGGGTGAAGCGTGAGACCGCCTGGCATTATTACTACCTGCGCAGCAGCCTGACTTACGACGATTTCTTCGGCGAACATATCCTATCGCAAGGCGGCATCTATCAATACTCGATGGGATTTCAGGGCGCCGCGCGCGATCCGCTGCAACACGCGCTGCCGTTTCTGTTCAGCGACCCGGAAATCGTGAAGGAGATTTTGCGCTACACGCTGAAGGAAGTGCGCGCAAACGGGTCCATCCCGTACGGCATCGTGGGACACGGCGTTATCATGCCGGCGGTCTCGGACAATTCCAGCGATATGCCGTTTTGGCTGCTGTGGGCGGCTAGCGAGTATGTGCTGGCCACGCGCGACACGGCGTTCCTGGACGAGCAAATCGCCACGTGGCCGCTGCGGGGTCCGGCGGCGGGCCAGGAGCCGGTGCGCAAGCTGCTGGCGCGCTGTTACAAGCATCTGGTGGAAGACGTGGGCGTGGGCGAGCATGGCGTAATGCGCATGCTCAACGACGATTGGAACGACGCGCTGGTCGCGTTCTGGGGGCAGCGCACCTTGAAAGAAACCGTGGCGAAGGGTGAAAGCGTGCTGAACTCGGCTATGGCGGCCTGGGTGTTCGACTATTACGCGCGCATGCTGGCTTACGCGGGCGGGGACGCCGAGACGATCGCGCATGCGCGGCAGCGCGCCGGGGAAAACCGCGAGGCCGCGCGCGCCCAGTGGACCGGCAAATGGCTGCGCCGCGCATGGCTGGGCCCCACCGCGGGATGGCTGGGCGAGAAGGGGTTGTGGCTGGAGCCGCAGCCGTGGGCCATCATCGGCGGCGCGACGGACGCGGAGCGGACCAAGCAACTGATCGCAACGATGGATGAGTTGCTGCGCCGCGATTCGCCGATCGGCGCCATGCAGATGAATCAGAGTCCGGACATCGCGTCGCAAAGCATGGCGGAACCGGGCACATCGATCAGCGGCGGTATCTGGCCTTCGCTGAACGCGACGCTGGTTTGGGCGCTGGCGCAATCGAACGGCGAAATGGCGTGGGACGAATGGAAGAAGAACACGCTGGCGCGGCATGCGGAGGTGTATCCGGACGTTTGGTACAACACCTGGAGCGGACCGGACACTCTCAATTCCACGGTGAGTAAGCATCCTGGGGAAACGGTGAATGCAGGGTTTCTGCGCTACACGGATTTTCCGATTGCGAATTTGCATTCGCACGCGTGCACGCTGTATTCGGCGGCCAAGCTGCTGGGGCTGGAATTCACCGAAGCCGGGGTGGAGCTGGCGCCGCGGCTGCCGCTCGAATCGTACCGTTTCGATTCGCCGCTGCTGGGTTTTGTGAAAGGGCCGGGCGGCTACGAAGGTTGGTACGCGCCATCGAAGGCGGGCGAATGGCGCGTCCGTCTGAAACTGCCGGAGGGCGTGACAGAGCTGCACGGCAAGAGCGCGCCTGGAACACCGATGCGGTGGTCGCTGCGGCGCGCGTGAGCTAGGGCAGAAGAGCGGGCCTGCGAGGCCCGCGCAGGCTGCGAGCCTGCCCCACAAAATGGCGCTGGCGCCCCAGGTCCGGCGGGATCCGCCCGGCGCTGGAGGAGTTGATCCGGCAGGCGGCGCAAGGCGGCGTGCTGCACAACGACGACACGGGCATGCGCATTCTACGTCTGGCCCGCGAACCGGGTGACAAGCGGACGGGCACCTTCACCAGCGGCGGTTGGAAGCAGATGTGCGATGCGCTGCCGCGCAACACGCCCAAGCTGGAAGGCGTCAAAACCCTACTGGCGAACTGCATCGCCCATGAAGACGGCAGTTTGTGGAAGTGGCCGATCATTTTCCTGAAGAATGCCGTTATGTGCTGGAGACGCCGGGCGGTGTTTATCGCTATGATGGGCTGGCGAACCGAATTCCGGACTGGGCAAAGCCATCTCTTACCTGCTGAATCACTGGCCGAAGCCGACTCTCTTTCTCGCAGCAACCGGACGCGCCAATCGACAATAACATTGTCGAGCGTGCCCTGAAGAAAGCCATCCTGAACCGCAAGAACGCACTCTTC
>Ga0187847_10003196_pt1 | contig 12680 bp, 7 predicted proteins | sample June2016WEW_4_10_FD_132458 | JGI IMG/M metagenome (GOLD analysis project Ga0187847, IMG submission 132458) | Peatland microbial communities from SPRUCE experiment site at the Marcell Experimental Forest, Minnesota, USA - June2016WEW_4_10 | ecosystem: Environmental > Terrestrial > Soil > Wetlands...
CGCGCGTCGAAGGCCGGGGGCTTGGCGGCGGCCAGATTGGCGTCGATGGTCCAGTATTCTTTTTTCTCGAAGGCTTTGATTTCACGTTCGCGATCGACGATCAGGCGCAGGGCGACGGTCTGCACGCGTCCGGCGGAAAGGCCGCGACGCACTTTGTCCCACAATAAAGGAGAGACCTGGTAACCCACCAGGCGATCAAGCACCCGCCTGGTTTGTTGCGCGTCGACCAGATTGCGATCGATGTCGCGCGGATGCTCAAAAGCGGCTTTGACGGCGCGCTGTGTGATTTCATTGAAGGTGACGCGGCGGATGCGAGCGCCATCGCCGATGTCGTCGATCTTCTTCTTGGCGGCCTTCTTGCCTTTCTTTTTCTTGCTCGTGTCTTCCGTCAGTTCGTCGGCAAGATGGGAGGCGATGGCTTCGCCCTCGCGATCCGGATCGGGCGCAAGATAGATGTGGTCGGCCGAGAGCGCCAACTTCTTAAGCTTGGCGAGGACCTTTTCTTTGCCGGGGATAACGACGTACTCGGTTTCGAAGTTGTTATCGAGATCGACACCGAGGCTGCTCTTGGGCAGGTCTTTCACGTGGCCGTACGATGCATCGACGGTGAATCCCTTGCCCAGATACTTCTGGATAGTTTTCGCCTTAGCCGGCGATTCGACAATGACTAGACCTTTGGACAATGGTTCCTCAGTTTCGCGGTAATGGAATTGAAGCTAGCACGAATAGCTGTCAGCTGTCAGCTATCAGCCGTCAGTTATCAGTTTTTCAGTTGTCAGTTTTCAGTTTGCGGCCTTCACTTTCTGCCTTAGAGACGTGAGCATTCGTTTCACTTCAACTGCCTGTGCTGAAAGCTTCTCGTACTCAGAACTCCGCAGGTAATCGAGGTCGTGAGCGGGCAACAATTGATACTCGAGCTCGCTTGCCGAGCCCATCGCCATCTGCAAAAACCTTCCCATTTCGATGTTGCCTTTTCGGCAGACTCTAAGCGTTCGGAAACTCTGTATGCACCCTCGCGTTTACTGAAAACCGATAACTGACGACTGACGACTAAAAGCTTTTCACAAAATTCTTCCCCGGCAACTGTCGCACCTTCCCGTTCAGTTCCAGTTCGAATAGCGCGGCGAAGATTTCGGAGGCGGACAATTCCTCTTCCAGCAGTTCGACCAGTTGATCGATGTGTGTGGACTCGTCGGCCTTCAGCAACTTCAGGATCTTATTTTCGTGGGGCGATCTTGCCTCGTCCGGGAATAGAGATGCGGTTTCGGGTTCGGCGGATTCATTCTGCTGCGTCGCGCCGAGCACCACCTGGACATCCGTCGGCAATTCTTCCCACACATCCTCCCACGTGGCCACGAGCTTCGCGCCTTGCTTAATCAACGTATTGGGACCCCATGAACCCTTGTTGGTTACGTTGCCGGGAACGGCGTAGACATCGCGGTTTTGCTCCAGCGCGAGCCGCGACGTAATGCGAGTGCCGCTGTATTCCGCGGCTTCTACCACCAGCACACCGGCCGAAATGCCGCTGATGATCCGGTTGCGGATAGGGAAATTCTGCGGAGTTGGCGGCGTGCCCACCGGGAATTCAGTAACCAACGCCCCGCCGAGAGCGACGATCTGATCGGTGAGGCGCGTATTTTCTTTCGGGTACATGATGTCAACTCCGGTGCCTAGAACGGCGACGGTTTTTCCCTTGGCGGCCACGGCTCCGCGATGCGACGCAGTATCGATGCCGCGCGCCAGTCCGCTGATGATCACTAGGCCACGCGACGCCAGGTCGGAGGAGGGCGCTCAGCCATGCCGCTGCCGTAGGGCGTGGGATGACGCGTTCCGACCATCGCGATTCCGGGCTGGGCCAGCACCGCGACGCTTCCTTTCATAAACAAAATTACGGGTGGGTCGTAAATCTCTTTCAGGCGCGATGGATATTCTGGATCACTGAGCGAAATGATTTTTGCCCCGGCCTCCGCCGCCTTCGCGCACTCGCGCTGCGCCAGTTCCATGGACTTTCCGGTGGTGATCGATTGCGCGGAAACGGCCCGCATCCCCGTGCCCTCGAGTTCAGTCAGGCTGGCCTGAAAAACGCGGTCGGCGGTGCCATAGAGTTCGATCAGTTTCTTGATACGCGACGGCCCCAGTCCCTGGGTAAGTGACAGCGCGAGCCAGTAGGTCGCTTGATAAGAAACTTGGGCGGAAGCGGCAATGGCGACGTTTGACATAGGGCCTCGGCGGGGAATGGATCAGGCTGCAAGCTTCGAGCCGCGAGCGAAGCCCGAGGCTCGAGACTCGCACCTTTTTTCCCCGGCAAGACAGGCTTAGCCCACTCCATGAACACTGTCAAGGATGGCCCGCACATCACTTTCGGTATAATTCGTAAAGTGATGAGCCGGCTAAAGATTTCGGCCATTTCCTACCTGAACACGGCGCCTCTCATGTGGGATTTCGAGCAGTCCGGGGTAGGCGCGGACTTCGAAATCTCGTACACCATTCCTTCGGCGTGCGCGGAAGCTCTGCGCGCGGGCACGGCCGATATTGGCATCATTCCGGCCGCGGCTTATGCGACGGTTCCCGATCTCGTGATCATTCCCGAGGTGGCGATTGCGGCGCGGCACGCGGTGCGCTCTATTCTGTTGGTCCGCAGACGGCCGGTCGATGAGGCAACAAAAGACTGGCGATGGGACCAAGTGCGAACCGTCGCGCTCGACACTTCTTCGATGACCTCGGCTGCGCTAGCCAAGATCTTGTTTGCCAAATGGCTGGGCGGAGCGCGCGAATATAGGGCGATGGCTCCCAATCTGAATGCCATGCTCGACGCTTGCGATGCGGCCCTGCTCATTGGCGATCCGGCGCTGCAAGTGGACCGCACGCGCTACTTCACGCTCGACCTGGCCGAGGAGTGGGTGGCGCGCACGGGAAAATCATTTGTCTTCGCGTTCTGGGCGATTCGCGGGCAGGCGCTGGCCGGACGAGATGGAGCCGCGATTGCCGAGGCATTCAAGAACTCGCGGGATCATGGGATGTCGCCTAAGAATCTCGAAGTCATCGCGCAGGAGTGGGCGCCTCGCCTCGGCCTTGCGGTCGAGGCCGTGCGCGTCTACCTGACGCATCACATCCACTATTATCTCGACCCGCCGTCCCTGCAGGGGTTGGAGCTTTATTACCGGCTGGCAGCCGAGATTGGTGCCCTTCCGCCGGCGCCGGCCCTGCGCTTTGTTTAGATCCAATCTGCTTTCTCTGGCGAGACTCCGTCCATCATAAACACATTCCGATATTTCTCGTTCGCGACCCAGATGCTCCAGTTAATGCGTCTCCACCATGGTTTCCGCCAACTTATGCAGCGAGTCCTGATTCACGGGACGCGTATAAAACATGTGGCCGCCGGGAAACTCGTGGACCTGTACTCGGCTCGCATCACCCATGACCGGCATCTGGTCCACGCTGAGAATTGATCCCATGAACGGGCAGGAGAGGTCGTTCCATCCATGCACGATCAGCACGCGCAGCTTGGGATCGGCAGCGACCGACTCGCGCAGGTCTCTCACCGCCCCCTCACGCAGGTCGTCGTTGCGATCCCATTGCCGGTTGACGTCATACGACAGGGCCTCATAGCGCGCATCGGTTTTCCATCCAACCGTCCGCGTGATGAAATCCACCATGGCCGTGGTCGTAGGCGCGATAATGCTCTCCAGAATCGGATCGCCGGCCTGTTGCGTCGGAGCGTAGGGGAACGGATCGGGTGCGGTTACGTTCGAGTCGTATACACTGCCGATCAATCCTTGCGTCCGGTGCACCTCGCGGAGATAGGCTCGAATGTCGAGCCGGCCACCGGCAAACTTCACGAACTTCGGATCAAGCCCCGTCATTTCCGTTACATGCGCAATCATCGCGTCGCTAGCAGCCCTGTCGCTGCGACCTTTCAGCAGCGCCTCGGCATAGTCTCCGCGCGTGTACGCGATCACCTGCTGCATGGCCACCTCAGTCAGCTTGCCTTCGGATTCCAGATGTGCGGCCGTTATCGACGGCAGGTCGATCATCCACGGAATCGGCGACAGGTCCCCATCGCCTTTCTCCGGGTTCAGATATGGACTTACCAGCACCAGGCCGTTCATCGCAACGCCCAGCGTTGATTGCAGGTAGTGCGTCATGCGCGGCCCGCGATACCCGCCATAGCTCTCCCCGGCCAGATATTTTTTGTCCAGCAAGCGATCGTTCTGCGCCAGCCACTTGTAGATCACGAGTGAGAGATACTCGATGTCCGGCTTCGGCGCATAGAAAAGCTTCTTCGTCTCCGCCTCATCCACCAGAGAGCGCGAAAACCCCGTGCCGATCGGGTCGATAAAAACCATGTCCGTAAAGTCGAGCCATGTGCCGGGATTGTCCGTCAGCGTCGCCGGGTCCGAAGGCGAGTCACCTTCGTTCGCAAACGCAATATGCTTCGGCCCGATCGCGCCCAGGTTCAGATAGACGGACGAGGCCCCCGGCCCACCATTGAGCGCGAAGGTGACGGGCCGGTGCGAACCGCCGTCGCTGTTCTTGTTTTTGCCTTTTGGTTCGTCGCCTTTGGGCGAGTCCAGCGTGTATGCCGTGTACGTCACCACACCGGTGGGCTTGTCGTCCTTGCTTTTCAGCGTGATGCTGCCGACCGTCGCGGTGTAGTGAAGCGTCTTGCCATTCACGGTGATTGTCTGCGCCACAGACTTGTCCGCCGGCAGAGGATTTTTCACTGGTTCGGCGGACTTTGGTTCGGCGGATTTTGGTTCGGCAGATTTCGCTTCCGCGGATTTTGCCGCCGCAGAAGTTGCGCTGGCTTCGTCCGACGGCTTAGCAGATTCGCCACGCTGGGCGTACGCAGGAAGAGCAAATAGCACGAGCGCTATAACAAAATTGGTGCAAGTCATGCTGAATAATGTAATCGACAATCACAGGCCGACGCAAAATCCCGATTGCACCGATACTCAGCAATTCCGGCTTCATCCCGCCTCTGTTCCGCTAAAATAGCCCATGCACGACCATCCCCTGTGGAGCGAAGGCGCTCAGGCCGCCAGGCTGGCCGAGTTGACGGCAGACACTGCCGATCCCGCCAAAGAACTTCCTCTGCGCCGCGACGTTCGTTCGCTTGGCATTCTGCTCGGCCGCGTGCTGGTCGAGCAGGAAGGCGAAGCTTTTCTAGGCACCATCGAACGGCTGCGTCAACTCCTGATCCAGCACCGCGAGCACTCTCCGTCTGACAACGCATCCGAACCGGACGACCGTCTGATGGCTCAAGCCCACGAAATGATCAGCGGCCTGTCGGTGGAAGACGCCTATCGTGTCACCAAAGCTTTCGCAATTTATTTCGAGCTCACCAACCTCGCTGAGACCAACCATCGCAAGCGCCGCCGCCGCGCCGCCCGCATGTTATCCCACGAGACTTTGTCCGGCAAAGCTCCCGTCGAGGGTTCCTTCCGAGGCACTCTTCTCCGTCTTCGCGACTCGGGAGTCTCCGCCGGCGTTATGCTCGAAGCGCTGCATAGGATCAAGGTGACCCCCGTCTTTACCGCGCACCCGACCGAAATCTCGCGCCACACCGTCCGTCTGAAACGTCGCCGTATCGCCGCCTGTCTGCAGGGTCTGGACCAGTTGCCGCTTTCCGATTCCGAAGCTCGTGAATATGAATCGCTGATCCTGGCCGAGATCACCGCGCTCTGGCAGACCGACGAGGTGCGCCTCAACAAACCAACCGTGCGCGATGAGATTCACATGGGTCTCGATTACTTCCCCATGATTCTGTTTGAGACTCTTCCGCGGCTGTTCGCGGAACTCGAGGAATCGGTGCGCGACGTATATGGCGCCGACGTTGAAGTTCACGGACTACTATCACCCGGACCTTTGTCGTTCGGATCCTCGTCGTTCGGATCCTTGTCCTTCGGATCCTCGTCGTTCGGATCCTTGTCCTTCGGATCATGGATCGGTGGCGACCGCGACGGCAATCCCAACGTCACCTCCGCCTCGACGCGCGAAGCGGTCGCCATGGCGCGCCGCGTAATCGTCGATCACTACATCGCCGAAACCATACGCCTGATCGAACACTTAAGCATGTCAACGCGCCGCATCGGCGTCTCCGACGCCCTCGCGCAGCGCGTCCAGGAATACGAAGAAAAACTGGGCGAGGAACATTCCCGTTGGAAACAAATCACCGCAGCCGAACTCTACCGCCATTTTCTCGAGTTCTTGATCGCCCGCCTGCGCCTCAGCCGCGATTCATCCGAACCCGTGCACGCCTACAAATCGTCGCAGCATTTTGAAAACGACCTCTGCATCGTCTGCGACAGCCTCCGCGGCAACCACGGCCGGCGCCTGGCTGACATCGTCGAGCCTCTGCTGTGCAAGGTCCGGATTTTCGGCTTTCACCTGCATGCGCTCGACATTCGTCAGCACGCACGGATACAGTCCGAGGCGCTCGCCGAGCTGGCCTCCGTCGTAGCTCCGGCCGCGGCCACCTGCCAATTTCCGCAGGAGTTGTCCCCGGAGACAGTCGAGCTTCTCGAAACTCTCCGCGCGGTTGCCGAATTAAAAAAGACTCACTCTCCAAAAGCCATCCGCCACTTCGTGATCAGCGGCACGCAATCTGAACAGGATATCTTTTCCGTGGTCCGCCTGGCCGCACTGAGCGGAGTCTCCGTCGCCGCCAGCCAAGACGGTGACGACCCCGGCCTCATGCCCGTGCCTCTTTTTGAATCCATCGAAGCGCTGCGCTCCTCGCACGCCATTATGCGCCGCGTCTGGATGGCCCCCGAGTACCGGCCATTACTCGACTCCTGGGGACGGACGCACGAAGTGATGCTCGGCTACTCCGACTCCAACAAAGACGGAGGCATGCTCACCAGCACTTGGGAATTGCACAAAGCGCAACACCAGTTGCATGAGGTCGCACGCGAGTGCCATGTCAATCTTCGTCTCTTCCATGGCCGAGGCGGTACGGTGGGCCGCGGTGGAGGTCCCACCCACGCCGCTATCCTCGCTCAACCCGCCGGCGATTTCTCGGGCGAGATACGCATCACCGAGCAGGGCGAGGTCCTGAGCTGGAAATACTCCGACCCCGTGCTTGCCGAGTGGAATCTGGAAATCATGATTGCCGCCTGCCTCGAAGCCGTGACCACGCCCACGCAAGCTTCGCCCGAAACCAAGCGGCGCTGGGATGATGCAATGGAAGCGATGTCCGCCGACGCTTTTGCATTCTATCGAAAACACATCGCCGAAAATCCCGAAGTCCTCGAATATTTCGAGCAGGCCACGCCGGTCCACGAACTGGAACACGCCCGCATCGGCTCGCGCCCAGCACGCCGCGCCGCGCATGGCCATCCCGGCCTCGACCCCAGACTTGACCTCAACCATCTGCGTGCCATTCCCTGGGTGTTTGGCTGGATGCAAAGCCGCCATGCCGTACCCGCGTGGTTCGGAGTCGGCTATGCTCTCGAGCTCTTCGCCACCGACAATCCCAGCCATCTGCATCTGCTTCGCGAGATGATGCGCGACTCCCCTATCTTCGCGAGCCTCATCCGCAGCGTGGAAATCGCCATGGCCAAAGCCGACTTCGCGATTGCCCGCCGCTACGCCGATCTCGTAACCGATGCACTCCTCCGCGAGCGCGTCTTCGCCATGCTGCGCCAGGAATTCGAGCGCACCCGGCAGTTCATTCTCACGGTGACCGGCCAACGGGAGTTGCTCGAAAACAATCCCGTTCTCTTCCGGTCCGTGCGTCTGCGTAACCCCTACGTCGATCCGCTCAGCCTCATTCAGGTCGATCTGTTACGCCGCAAGCGCAGTCTGGCCGCGGATTCCAATCTCAACCCTTCTCTCGACTACGCCATCGGCGCCACCATGAACGGCATCGCTGCCGGTCTGCACAACACGGGATAGGGCGATAGGGCAACTTGAGATTCGAACGACTCGTTTTGAAGGGGCGCGGCTTTAGCGACCGAGAAGAGATTGGCGCCGGAATCAAGCAAAATCGCCCATGGAAAGTTAGTAGTAAAGCATGTATTTATAATAGTTTATAGAGAAGCATAAATATGCTCGGCCGGACCATCTCGCATTACCGCATTGTCGAAGAACTGGGCGGCGGGGGCATGGGCGTGGTGTACAAGGCCGAGGATGTGAAACTCGGGCGCTTTGTGGCTCTAAAGTTTTTGCCCGATGACGTGGCCAAAGACCCGCAGTCGCTTAGCCGCTTCCAGCGCGAGGCTAAGGCTGCTTCCGCGCTGAATCATCCGAACATCTGCACCATCTACGAAATCGACGATCAGCATGGGCAGGCGTTCATCGCCATGGAGTTTCTCGATGGCCTGACGCTGAAACACAGCATCGCGGGCCGTCCCATGGAGACCGAGCAGGTCCTGTCGCTTGGCATGGAGATTGCCGACGCACTCGATGCCGCGCACTCCGATGGCATCATCCATCGCGACATCAAACCCGCAAACATATTTGTCACCAAGCGGGGACATCCCAAGATTCTGGATTTTGGGCTGGCGAAGATCGCGCCCGCGAGAAATTCTTCCGACCTTTCTTCCGCCAAGGTTGCCTCGGCGAACACGGTAACCGGCATGATCGACGACCAGCATCTCACCAGTCCAGGTTCTGCGATTGGAACCGTCGCTTACATGTCGCCGGAACAGGCGCGGGCCCGGGAACTCGATGGGCGCAGCGATTTGTTCTCGTTTGGAATCGTCCTCTACGAAATGGTCACCGGGCAGTTGCCGTTTCGCGGCGAGAGCACGGCCATGATCTTCGAGGCCATCCTGAATCGTGCGCCTGTCCCCGCGGTGCGGCTGAATCCGGCGCTGCCGGCGGAACTGGAACGAATCATCAACAAGGCGCTGGAAAAAGACAAGCATCTGCGCTATCAGCACGCCTCCGAGATGCGCAGCGATCTGGCGCGGCTGAAACGTGACTCGGAGAGTGGACGCAGTGCCGCGGCAAACTCGGGCACTGCGGCTTCTGACAAAACTCTTCGGGCCGGCAAACTCTGGAAAATTGCGCTTCCCCTGGTGGCTGTCGTTTTGCTTGCAACCGGCGGAGTCTACTATCGCTGGCATCGAAGCAAGCCGCTGACCGACAAGGACACGGTAGTTCTCGCTGATTTTGCCAACAGCACCGCGGAAGCGGTTTTCGATGACACATTAAAAACGGCGCTCGGCGTTTCCCTGCGGCAATCGCCTTTCCTGTATGTGCTCTCCGACGGCGCCGTCACCAGAACCTTGCAACAGATGACGCGCCCGGCGGGAACCAGGCTCACACCCGAGGTAACGCGCGAGCTCTGCCAGCGGGCCGGAAGCAAAGCGTACATTGCCGGATCCATCTCCCGGTTGGGCAGCGAGTACGTGGTGGGGTTGAAGGCGGTGAATTGCCAGAGCGGAGACACGCTGGCGCAGGAGCAGGTCACGGCGGCGTCCAAAGAAAAGGTGCTGGACACGCTGGGCGTGGCGGCATCGAAGCTGCGCAGTGAACTGGGCGAATCGCTGGCTACGGTGCAGAAGTTCGACGTGCCGCTCTCCCAGGCCACCACGTCGTCGCTCGAAGCCTTGAAAGCGTATAGTCTCGGCACCAAGATGGAGAACAACCAGGGCCCGGCTGCGGTCCTGCCTTACGATCAACGTGCCATCGAACTCGATCCGAACTTTGCCATGGGCTACTCGGGAGTCGGCATCGAATACCTCAATATGGGCGAGATCGGGCGAGCCGGTGAATACCTTACCAAGGCGTTCCAGTTGCGGGAACATGCCAGCGAGTGGGAAAAGCTCGCGATCACCGGCAATTACTACAGAATTGTCACCGGGGAACTGGATAAAGCCGCTCAAACCTATCAATTGGTGATTGAGAGCTACCCGCGCGCATTCGAAGCCTATAACAATCTTGGCATCGTGTTCTCCGCGCTGGGCCAGTATGAAAAGGCGGCGGAGATCACTCGCGAGGTTCTGCGCCTTTCGCCCAGTCGAGTGACTTCGTACGCTAATCTCGTCAACTATCTCCTCGCCCTGCAACGGTTCGATGAAGCGCGGCAGGCTATCCATGAGGTGCAAGACCGAAAACTGGATAATTTCTCCATCCACAATTCTTTGTATGCTCTTGCCTTCTTCGCCGCAGACCCCGTGGCGGAGGCGGAACAGCAACGTTGGTTTACGGATAATCCAGCCTATGAAAACTTTGGCCTTGCTCTCGCATCCGACACCGAGGCGTATTTCGGCCATCTGGCCAAGGCGCGGGAACTGACGCAACGGGCAGTCGCCTCTGCGATCCGGTCTGACAGCAAGGAAACCGGGGCGATATGGCAGGCGATTGCCGCTCAGCGGGAAGCGGCTTACGGCAATCCTGCCCTGGCCCGGCAGGCGGCGGCAGAGGCTTTGAAGCTTGCCCCCGCCAGTCAGGGAGTGCAGAGCGAAGTGGCGCTTGCCTTTGCCATGACGGGCGATACGGCGCGAGCCGAAGGCCTGGCTCTGGACCTGGAGAAAAGGTACCCGCTCGATACGCAGTTACAGTCCTTATGGCTGCCGGCGATTCGGGGACAGATGGCGCTCGATAAAAAAAGTCCGGCGGCCGCGCTGAATGCGCTTCAAACTACTCCCATCGAGTTGGCCCAGATCGGGTTCATCGCCAATACTTCCTGCCTTGATCAGGTGTATGTACGCGGAGAGGCATACTTGGCCGCTGGGCAGGGCGCCGCTGCCGCTGCCGAATTTCAGAAAGTTCTCGAACACAATGGGATTGTCTGGAATTGTTGGACGGGAGCATTGGCGCATCTAGGTGTGGCGCGTGCAAACGCTTTACAGTCGAAAGCCTCGCAGGGAGCCGATGCCGACGCTGCCCGCGTCCGTGCGCTGGGCGCTTACAAAGATTTTCTTGCCCTGTGGAAAGATGCCGATCCTGATATCCCCGTCTTGAGGGAAGCCAGAGCGGAGTACGCTCGGCTGCAATAACTCATCACAGAGGTACGACCACAGAGGAATGCTATCTGATCTTCGTTTCTTTAAGCGGAGCGCACGTGGGAGACCGGTTTCTCTTGCAGCAGCAGTTCAGTGGCCTGAACTCGGCGGTCGGAGTGGAACCAGCGCTGCACAACGTTGTCGCGTAAAAGGTTGGCCAGTGACAGCAGGCTCATGCCTTGGTGGTGCACCATCCATGATCGCACCAGTTCGTACCTTGCCCCGCGGATGAGCGTGCGAGGATTCGTATAATCGGCAGCCTCGTAGAATCCGTAGGATCCGAACCATCCCAGAGCATCCATCTTTTGCAGATTTGCGAGCGCGCCCTGGCGATCTACATTCAAGGCGAGAAAGGTGGAGTAGGGCGAAACCACCAACGGCTCGCCCCCGCTTTTTCTGAGCGCGAGGCTCGGCACGCCGAAGGCTTCGTAGTGATAGTCTCCGGCTTCATTGCGCTTGGAGCAGGCAGATTCAGAAATACCCCAGAGAATACCTTTATTGGTTGCATAGGCTTGTTGCGATCGCACCGCCGCCTGGCTGGCGCGGTCCAGCAACGTGTTGGGGTAGCTGCGCATCCATATCGAGGGCATCAGGTACTCAAACATGGTTCCTGTCCAGGAGAGCAAAACGGGACGGCCCTGGTCGCTCGTGAAGGGGCGGTCGAGTCGAAACCAGCAATCCTGTGGGATGTCTTCTTTCGCAATGGCGATGAATACCGCGGTTCTCGGCTCAGTCGCGAGCAGGTTGTAACAGTAGGGCTGCAACTCCTGGGACTGCGCGTCGAAACCAACCGAGAGCAGCATGCGTTGCTTATCGAGCAGGAACGCAAAGTCCATGGCGTTGGCCAGGCCGTCGGCTTGGTTGGCAACCTCGGTTAGGTCCTCGATAAGACGGAGAACGTTCTGCCGCGCCTTTGCCAGCAGGGGCAGGAGGCGCTCGCCTGCAGGGCCGTTTCCGTTTCTAACCGATGGAACGGCGCTGTTCAGATGCACCTCAAATTCGGAAATCAGGTCGGGCAGTTGCTCCAAGGGCACATCACCAATCACTTCGCCGGCATTCGGGGCGGCCGCGAGTTCGTTGCGCACGGCCGCGAACTCCGGAAGCTCCCAGGGCATATAAGCTTGCACGAGTTCGCGGATCTTCTGCGCTCGCAAGTGCGCTTGCTGGCGGAACCAGGCAATGTCGGTCGAGCGGTCGGACGCGGATCGAATTTTCTTGTCCTCTTTGCGTTGAATCTCTTCGGGCAGAATTTCTTCCGGCAAATTCAGGATGGCGGCCAGCCAGTCGTCGGCCTGCAACTCGGTTTCGTAGCCCGAGAATGTTCGCTTGGGAAGAGCCCGGAGTTTCATGAGGGCGCAAAGATGGTCCAGCAGGCCGTCCGCTAAAGCTCTTGAAACGAGCGGCTGGCGCAGGCTTTCGAGGCATCCTTGATTCAGGGTCCAGAGCGAGGCAACAAGATTGCCGCTGTCCACCGACGAAACAAAGAAAGGCGGTTTCGCTTCCAGGGTGCGGGTGTCATACCAATTCAAAAGGTGTCCGCGATACTTGCGCAGGCGGACGATTGTCGCCAAAGTCTTCTCGGTCAGTTCCACCATCTCTGGAAGCGTTAAATAACCGAACTCGTTCGCGGCCTGCCTGGCGTTCAGAAGCAGGCCTACGTTGGTCGGGGAAACACTGGCCGCTATCTTTCGCGGTTCGTCTTCTATGTTGTCGGGCACTAAC
>Ga0187847_10003198_pt1 | contig 12676 bp, 9 predicted proteins | sample June2016WEW_4_10_FD_132458 | JGI IMG/M metagenome (GOLD analysis project Ga0187847, IMG submission 132458) | Peatland microbial communities from SPRUCE experiment site at the Marcell Experimental Forest, Minnesota, USA - June2016WEW_4_10 | ecosystem: Environmental > Terrestrial > Soil > Wetlands...
AGACCATCCGCCTCCACCCGGTTCCGCCTTCGAAACGCTTTAGCAATACTGTTGGAATCCATCCCTCCACTTCAACACACCGCGAATTCAAACGGAAGAATGTGGTTCCCCGAATGGATACGGATGTTCGCTCCCGGAGGAATTGGAAGAATGGTTCTCCAGACACCTTCTCCACGATGCGGCCGGCGATCTCATATTCCAGATTGGAGTAGTGAAATCGAGCGCCCGGCGGGAACAATAGGGGGTGATGGCCCCACTCGTTGATGATCTGGTCCGGACTGGTCGCCTTCCCCTTTGCGCCGGCGGGATAGCTCTGTGGATAGTGATCCGGATACCCGGACGTGTGATTTAGAAGCTCTCGGAGGTTTATATCTGCCGCGCGGGTCAGGCCCGGATACCAATTGCTTACTTTATCCTCGAGCGAAAGTTTGCCGTCTGCCTCAAGCAGAAGGATTGCCTATGCAGTGAAGGTTTTGGAGATCGATGCAAGCTGGTAGCGTGTAGTCTTCGCCGCTGCCGTCTTCGGGTGCAGCGCAGCATCACCAAAGGCAGCCTTATAGGTGATCCGGTCACCCTCGACGATCGTAACGGATGCGGAGGGGGTCCCGTCTTCTTGAAGGCAGCGTCGAACGGCCGCATCGATCTTTATTCGCATCGCCTCATCTTGTTCGGGTCCGACCTGGGCGCAAGAATACCTCACAGGAAACGTCAGCAACGAAACAAATAGACCGATTGCAGGAATCCAATGTTTGTAAATATGACTGCAGGATAGCAGCGAGACAACAGCCGGCCCTGCTAAGTAACGATATGTCTTAGTGCTGTATCTGGAAGTCTTAGTGCTTACTCAGGAGTCTCAACTGACGACTGGAGTCGATATTGTTGTGTTGGGGGCGAGTGGGCGGCGGATCGGAGTCTGACCGAATTGCTGCGGATGAAGATAGCTCTAAAGCCTTGGATTCTTGGACAAAAAAGGTGGGCTGCGAAAAAAAGGAGTTGCTTGCACTGTGTGAAGAGCCGGATTATGCGAAGTGAGTACGAGCGGGAGGTGTAAAGTGCAGTTGTTGCGCAGGGTAAAGGTTTGCGCTTTTTAACATAATTCTTGACCCTTTTCGTACCGACAACCGGTCGGCACGGAGAAAAACGATGCAGAAGTCATCTAAGAAGGGCTTGCCAATTGCGGAGTGCATAGCAGACTACGATTGTTATGCACGGGACGTTCGCGGACTATCGACATCTACACGCGAAATTCACTGCCGCGTTCTGCGCGGGTTCTGCAGTTTTCGACTCGGAGATACGCAGATCGATTGGAGCGCAGTTCGTTTCACGGACTTTGTCAGCTTTCTGACCGCGGAGTTTGAGCGGCTTCCCAACCGCGACACGCAGCGGGTCCTGCTGACGACCGTGCGTGTGATTTTGCGCTATCTGTCAGATATGGGCGCAATTCCTAAAGGCTGAGACGAAGCTCTGCCGATTCGGCCGTGCTCAAGCCAAGGCGAGCGTAACGATTCGAGATCCCTAGGATCGCGATGGTTTCAATCCGAGGGTCGTAATGACCTCCGGCGCGAGCTCTTCGTAATAGAGAATCGCAGATTTCGCACGCCTGTGATTGAAGGACCAGAGCCCAAAGACGCAGCTCGCCAAGACAAAAATTATTGAAAAGTATCGGAGTGAAGCCCCGAGAGCCTGCAACTCATATTGTGCTCCAAAAGTCGCTGGAATTAAGGCAAGCACGAAACCCCAGAATACAAATTGAACATTTGACTTTCCGGGCAGATATGAGCACGTGAACGGCACCTTGCAAAACCCAATCAGGCTCAATTCGGCAAAGATCAATGCAAGCAAGGCGAGAATGGCAAGGTGCGCAGCGACTTGACTTCAGGGCCGGAACCCAACCGAAAGAAGGGCTGCAATAAGCCAAGCAGGCAGCGCCGCGAACAACAGCAACGACCACCGGGTTGCAGAGATGTAGTTCTCTGATCCACGAAGCTCAGTAATGCGCCAAATCCAGTTGGCTGTGAGCGAAATAGGCAGAGAATATACGGCCCGCATCCCGAACACCGCAAAGCAAATCATAAACAATGTTGAGAGAACAAAACCTGCTCGCAGTTGGAGCGGCGCCGAGGTGGATAGTTCATTTCGCAGCCACGAAAGCGCAATTCCGAGCACGATGCTGAGGTAGAAAGCAAGCACTAATCGATGCTGACGACGGCTACTAGTCCCGCGACCAACAATGTGCTTGATACAAGACTCTGTTCGGTCCTCCATATCAACGCTAGCAACTCGATTCGCGATGGCCTTCGAGCCTCTGCAGACATCAGAAAGCCGAGAGATCGTATCACGCTAATCATGATCAAGATCCCAGCAAATTGACCGAGGAACCTTGGTATGTCAGCCTGAATCGACAGTGATTCGAGATCCACAACGCGCAGTAGGAACTGCCCGTAGAGTATTCGAAACTGAGGCGGTAAGCGGTCAACTAGCTTCTGGATTAGCTTACGCATGAATTAGATCCGCAATCTGCCGCGCCGTCGACTCTGTGTCTTGTTCGACTGCGAGCTGTGAGAAGATCGCTTCCAAAGTCGGTAACTCCATTAGCGAGCGCAGATGCTCGATGGAGTCATCTGCGACGACCTTGCCGTGATGGAGGATCTTCGTTCCGTCTGCGCTCCTGATGCCACGTGCCCTTAATTGATCCCCTGCATGAATAACATCGATCGAAGCGGGCTGCGGCTCGGCGGAGACGGCGCGAGCCTGATGCTGCTGAAGGTAATTATGTGTAAGGGTCGAAGGCGCTGATAAATGGCGTGGTTTGCGTTTTGGTGAAGATATGTTGTGAATATTGCTGATTCCTGTTGGGTTATTTGGACTTTCAAGACTGTTTCTAAATGTTCCGCAAAGAATAGAGGCCGAAAATAAATATAAAAGGGGGGGAGGGGGTACCTGCAGGCGATCAGCCAGCTTTCAGCTATCAGCTGTCAGCAAAAACCTGTCCTCTGGTTATTGTTCATGCTGTGATTGTGCTACGGCGATGGGTTATTTTCTGCAACCACCTGCGGTGGGGCTGATGCGCTTGCGCGGCACTGGGGGCGTGGATTCCCAGGTCCCGAAAGCGGGGGCTGGGGCATGCGCGACGGTGACCTTTCATTAACACCGAATGAGGGCTAGAATTCAGAGAACAGGAGGGCGTTATGGCAAGTGGATCTGTGGTTCGGAAATTGCACGAGAGAGCCGTAGAAGCTCCTGGACCGGCTGATGTGAAAAAGACGTACTCGCCTGAGTTTCTGGCCGAGCAGGAGGCCATTGATAAGCGTGTGCGCGAAGAAGGGGCAAAGCGCATCCGTCGCTCGGTTGAAAGAGCCATCGCCATGGGCATCGTTGACAAAGACGGCAATCTTTTGAAGAAGGAGCTTCCAGCGGATATGCAGGCCGGCGCGGATCGGGACTTTGGGGGATAGCGGATGCCGATCATGTACGTGGTGGCTGGGCCCGCCGGCAGTGGGAAGACAAGCGCATTTCCGGGTGACTCATTTGGCTGCAATTATTTCAACGGAGACCATTACGCGGCGATATTAAATGGCGGTTCCTACATCGGCATTCCCAAGTCGATTCGCCAGGAAGTGGGTCCAGTTTGCGAGAAATTCATTCAAGATCACATCGCGGCCGGCAAGGACTTCGCAACTGAAACTACTCTGCGAAGCACAATCGTCTTCGATCAAATGAAGCGGGCTCATGATGCTGGGTTTGCTGTGAGGTTTAGATATATCTGCGCCGATAGCATCGAGACATCTGTTCAACGCGTAAAGCAACGGGCTTTCATGGGCGGACACAGCGGTTCAGAAGAGACGGTTCAGGATATTCGGACAAAGAGTCTCGCTAACCTTCAGCGCGCCTTTGAGGAGTTGGGAAGAACAATCGATCTCTTCGATCTGTACGACAATTCCGCTTTCGGAATACCACCGAAACTAATCGCATCGTTCCTGGGACGCGAGATTACTCTTCTCGCTTCAGAGCTGCCAGCATGGATGGATGAAGCGCTGGGGCAGACTCCATACTCGACGGTGAAGCTCCGGGAGTGCTTCGAGTAAGGGAAGCCCTTGCCGGTCATCGTACATTCCCAAATCATGCGCCTCAAGAATCTGCCGGGGGCGACTGCTTCGCCTGCCGGGGAGGGCGATCAGGCAGCAATTGAGCGGGTACCGGAGTTGATCGGCCTTGCTCCCTGCATGCTCGATATCAGCCGCCTCATACGCCTCGTGGCGCCCCACTCGTTTCGGGTGCTGGTGGAAGGGCCAGTCGGCTCGGGCAAGAGTCTGGTGGCCGAGGCCATTCATCGGCTCTCGTCAAGAAGCCACAAGCCTTTTATCGCCGTCAACTGCACAGCAATCCCGGAGGCTCTGCTCGAAGCCGAACTCTTCGGCCACACCCGCGAAGCCTCCTCCGGCGCTTTGCAGGGGCGCGTGGGGCAGATTGAGGCTGCTGACGGAGGCACGCTCTTCCTCGACGAGATCTGCGAGATGCCGCTTTCGCTCCAGTCCAAGCTGCTGCGCTTTGTCGAGTGCGGCGAGCTACAGCGTGTGGGGGACAACGAAACGGTGAAGGTGGATGTCCGGATTATTGCCGCCACGCATCAAACGCTAGCTCAGCAGACCGCGATAGGCGGCATTCTGTTCGATCTCGCCTTACGCCTGGCTGGGTTTCTCGTTCATACGCCGTCGCTGGCCGAGCACATCGAGGATCTGCCGCTTCTGGTCGACCACTTTCTTTCGCGCATGGGCCGCGAGGCTGCGCTCAAGCGGATCGACCAAGGGGCTCTGGCCAAGCTGGCCGCTCACGACTGGCCGGGCAATGTGCGCGAACTTGAGCGCGTGCTGGAGCGGGGAGCCATTCTGGCCGGCGATAAGTCCGTCATAACAGCCCAGGAGATTGACTTCGGGCTCTCAACGAATTAGAGCCGAGTGCCTCAAGTGTCGATTTTGGAACCTGGGATTCCTGCTAAAGCATTTCTGGCGTTGATGTAATGCTCACGTAACATTACCCCATCCTAGCCGCAAAAAACAAAGATGCGGCGAGGGTAGTCACCACCATCTGAGTAGCATGAACGAATGGCCCATGGCTAAAGCTATTTCATTTCGGAAGCACGCATTCAGGGGCTGAAGCCCTGACCTAACAAATTTCCTTCGACTGGGATTCGTCAGACATTGCCTAAAGCCCGACATTTGTTTTGTGGCGTTTGCGACTTGGCTGAAGTCGTACGCTGACACAAGGGCGACTCTATTGCGTTTACGGTGCGGCTGAAGCCGTGCCCTGATACGAGGCCCTGCGCTGTTAAACCTGACATAAAACTCTGCTTTGCGAACGGAAACCGGCTTTGAGCTACCTTGAATGCTCGAAAGTATGGTGTTTGCGGCGACTCGCCTGCACGGTTTGTGGGCTGATAGTTGATTCAGTTTATGAAAATCTATTCGCGATGCGGGAAATACCTCCCAAAGTGTGTCATACATCACAGCCACTCCACCCCCCATCGAAGAGACTCAGATTAGCGGTTGATTTTCCGCCCACCGCGTGATGAGGCAAAGTGAATGAGTGAAAAAGATATGGTCAGCAAAACGGTAATTCTGGACGGGAACGAGGCTGCCGCGTCGGTTGCCTATCGTCTCTCTGAGGTCGTCGCGATTTACCCCATCACCCCCTCGTCGCCGATGGCCGAGTGGGCCGATCAATGGCGCTCGGAGGGGAAGAAAAATATTTGGGGCGCATTGCCCATCGTGGAAGAGCTTCAAAGCGAAGGCGGCGCGGCTGGCGCGTTGCATGGCGCGTTGCAGGCAGGAGCATTCGGGACGACCTTCACGGCGTCGCAGGGCTTGCTGCTGATGATTCCCAACATGTTCAAGATTGCCGGCGAGCTGACCCCGGCGACGATGCACGTGACGGCCCGGACGCTGGCTACGCATGCGCTTTCGATCTTTGGCGACCACTCTGACGTGATGGCCTGCCGGTCGACGGGTTGGGCGATGCTGGCTTCGAATTCGGTGCAGGAAGTTGCCGATATGGCGCTGGTGGCACAGATTGCCACTCTCGAATCGCGCATTCCGTTCATTCACTTTTTCGATGGCTTCCGCACCTCGCATGAAGTAGGCAAGATTCTGCCCATCAGCGACGAGACTATCCGCGCATTGTTGGACGAAAAGTACGTCTTCCAGTACCGCAAGAACGCTCTTACTCCCGATCATCCGATCATTCGCGGCACGGCGCAGAATCCCGATGTGTTCTTCCAGGCGCGCGAGGCTTGCTCGCCTTTCCACGCTGCTGTTCCGGGCATCGTGCAGTCGGTGATGAATCGCTTTGCTAAAGAGACTGGCCGCGCTTATCATCTGTTCGATTATTACGGCGCGCCTGATGCGGAGCGGGTAATCGTGCTGATGGGCTCTGGCGCCGAGGCTGCTGAAGAGGCTGTGGACCTGCTGAACAAGCAGGGCGAGAAGCTGGGCCTGCTGAAGGTTCGTCTCTACCGGCCGTTCGATGCGAGCGCATTTTTGGCAGCGCTGCCAAAGACCGTGAAATCAATTGCGGTTCTCGACCGCTGCAAGGAGCCGGGCGCGAGTGGCGAGCCGCTCTACATGGACATTGTGACGGTGCTGGCCGAGAATGCAGCCGCGCTTCCCTTCCCTGCCAAGCCGACTGTGATTGGCGGGCGGTATGGACTTTCGTCGAAGGAATTTACGCCGGCGATGGTCAAGGGGATTTTTGATGAGCTGACCAAGGCGCAGCCGAAGAACCACTTCACAATTGGTATTGACGACGATGTTTCGCACACTAGCTTGAGTTACGATGCTGCCTTCTCGACCGAAGATCCGAAGACGGTACGCGCCTTGTTCTACGGGCTTGGATCGGACGGCACTGTAGGCGCGAATAAGAATTCGATCAAGATTATCGGCAGCGAGACGCCGAACTACGCGCAGGGTTACTTTGTTTATGACTCGAAGAAGTCCGGCTCGATGACCACATCGCATCTGCGCTTTGGTCCGAATCCGATTCGGTCGAGTTATCTTATTACGCGCGCCAGCTTTGTGGCCTGCCATAACTTCAGCTTCCTGGAGAAGATGGATGTTGTGGAAGCAGCCATGCCGGGCGCGGTTTTTCTGCTTAACTCGCCTTACTCGGCGGCCGAGGTCTGGGACCACTTGCCAAAGACCACGCAGCGGGAGATATTGCGCAAGAAGATCGAGTTCTACGTGATCGACGGCTACGAGGTGGCGCGTGAGGCAGGGATGGGCACGCGTATCAATACCATCATGCAGACTTGCTTCTTCGCGATCAGCGGCGTGCTGCCGCGCGACGAGGCTATTGCGCAGATCAAGAAGGCTATTTACAAGACGTACGGCAAGCGCGGCGAGGCGGTGGTGGCAAAGAACTATGCTGCTGTGGACGCGGCGTTGGCTCACCTCGAGAAAGTTGAACTGCCCACGGGAGCTTCTTCCAGCTTCGATCTGATTCCTTCGATCTCGCCCAAGGCGCCGGAGTTTGTGCGCGGGGTGTTGGGCCAGATTGCTGCGGGTCACGGCGACATGCTTCCGGTCAGCGCGATTCCGGCTGGGGGAGCGTTCCCCACAGGTACGGCGCAGTGGGAAAAGCGCAACATCGCGCAGTTCATTCCTGCGTGGGACAAGGACCTATGCATCCAGTGCGGCAAGTGCGTGATGGTATGCCCGCACGCGGTGATTCGCGCCAAGGTTTATAGTCCCGAGCTAGGCGATAAGGCTCCGTCGACCATGCAGTGGGCCAAGCCAAAGTGGAAGGGCATGGAGCAGGATCGGTACACCCTGCAAGTGGCACCCGAGGATTGCACCGGCTGCGCGCTCTGCGTCGAGATTTGCCCGGTGAAGAACAAGAGCGATGCCAGCAAAAAGGCCATCAACATGGCGCCGCAGGCTCCGCTGCGCGAGGCCGAGCGTGAGAACTGGGAGTATTTCCTTAGCCTGCCCGAGGTGGATCGTTCCAAACTATCGCACGGCCAGGTTAAGGACCTGCAACTGTTGCAGCCGCTCTTTGAATTTTCTGGCGCGTGCGCGGGATGCGGCGAGACCCCGTACGTCAAGTTGCTCACGCAGCTATTCGGCGATCGGCTCTATATAGCTAATGCAACTGGCTGCTCGTCAATCTACGGAGGCAACCTACCCACCACGCCTTATAGCAGCAACGCTGAAGGCCGCGGGCCGACGTGGGCTAACTCATTGTTTGAAGATAATGCCGAGTTCGGCTTCGGCATGAGAATCGCGCTTGACCAACAAAAGGAGTTTGCGGAGTTGCTGGTGACGCGGGTGGCTGCGACCATTGGCGACGAACTGGCGACTGCACTGCTCAGCGCTTCGCAGAAGACTGAAACTGAGGTCGGCCAACAGCGCGAGCGCGTGAATGCTCTGCGCAGCAAGCTGGCCGGAAACAAGACCTCCGACGCGCAGAATCTGATGGCGATTGCCGACTCATTGGTGCGCAAGAGCGTATGGATACTGGGCGGCGACGGATGGGCTTTCGACATCGGCTTCGGCGGACTGGACCATGTGCTCGGCTCGGGCAAGAACGTGAACGTGCTGGTGCTGGATACCGAGGTCTACTCGAATACAGGCGGCCAGATGTCTAAGGCAACCCCACGTGGCGCGGTGGCGAAGTTTGCTGCAGCAGGTAAGCCAAACAGCAGGAAAGACCTGGCCATGGAAGCCGTCAGTTACGGCTCGGTCTACGTGGCGCAGGTTGCCATGGGCGCGAACGACACGCATGTGGTGAAGGCCTTCCAGGAGGCCGAAGCGCACGAGGGGCCTTCGATCATCATCGCCTACTCCAGTTGCATCGCTCACGGCTATGACTTGGTGCATGGACTGGAACAACAAAAGCTAGCAGTGCAGTCAGGCTATTGGCCGCTGATGCGTTATAACCCTGGATTGCGCGAGGAAGGAAAGAATCCCTTCCAGCTTGACTCCAAGGCGCCATCGATCCGGCTCAAGGAGTACAGCTACCGCGAGGCGCGTTACACTATGTTGGCACGCAGTAATCCAGAGCTGGCCGCTCAACTGCTCAAGGAAGCACAGGACGATGTCGAGCGCCAGTGGCGGGTTTATTCCGCGCGGGCAGCGATGCCCGGCCGTGGCGAAACGCCCAATATCGCTCCGGCAGAGAAGCCTGAGAATAGTTCCGAACAAAAGCTGGCGGCCGAAGCTGCCGGAGGTGCGAAGTGATAGATTTTTCTGTGCAGTATCTTGGCTTGAAGCTGAGCGGCCCTATTGTGGTCTCCGCCACGCCGCTCTCAGAGCCGATCGACAATGTTCGTCGCATGGAGGATGCCGGCGCCTCGGCGATCGTGCTCCACTCGCTCTTTGAGGAGCAGTTGGCGTTGGAATCGCGCACGCTGGACGAGGACCTGTCGAGAGGCACTGAGTCGTTTGCCGAGTCGCTTGGCTATCTACCCGATTTGAGCGACTACCGCATGACGCAAGAGGTGTACCTGGAGCACGTAAGGCGCTGCAAGGACGCGGTGAAGATTCCCATCATGGCTAGCCTGAACGGAGCTACCACCGGCGGCTGGGTGCGGTTTGCCAAGGATGCGGAACAGGCTGGCGCCGACGCCATCGAGCTGAACACCTACGCACTGGCCACCGACAAGAGCCAGACCTCCACGGGTCTTGAAGGGCAACTGCTGGAACTGGTGGCCGCGGTCACAGCTGCGGTCAAGGTGCCGGTGTCGGTGAAGCTGTCGCAGTCGTTCACCAGCTTGCCGAACATGATTTCCCAACTGGAAGGGGCTGGCGCGCGTGGTGTGGTGCTGTTCAACCGCTTCTATCAGCCCGACTTCGACATCGAGACTCTGGAAGTGCGGCCCACGCTGCATTTCTCCAAACCTTCGGAACTGCTTCCGCGGCTGCACTGGGCGGCCATTCTTTTCGGTCACGTCAACGTGGATATTGCCATTACCGGCGGCGTTCACTCGGCTGAAGATGTGCTCAAGAGCATCATGGCTGGGGCCAGCGTGACGATGATGGCATCGGCCTTGCACATTCACGGCATTGAGCACATCAAGAGAGTGCTGGCCGACATGAATTACTGGCTGGAAAAACGCGAGTATACCTCGCTGTGGGAGACACGCGGTTGCCTCAGCCGCCGTTCCGTTCCCGATACCTCTCCATTCGACCGTGGCAATTACATTAAGACGCTCAGCTCCTACAGCCTACGCCAAACGGTGGCTGCGTTCTAAGTCAGGGACAACGTATCTATGAGCCAGCGGCGGAAGCACTTCGGTGCGACCGCCGTTCGCTTTTTGGAAGCTGAAAAAATGACGCTTTGGATGATCGAGCCTGACCCGCATGCTTTTTCGTTCGTGCAAATAGAAGGCGATGCCGCGCTCCATGTCAGTGTTCCCGCGGTAATTTCTGATGATTTCAACATGCATTTCTGCAATGATGGGAAGAGATCGACACGGGATGGAGATCATGAGGCTGTTGGGCATCGGTTCGGATTGCATGGCCGTCATGGGAATTTTTGTCTGTTTCGCACTAACTTCAGTGCTAGCCCAGATGCCGACAAAGGAAGCACATCTAAGCGGAAGTTCCACAGCTGCAGAGGAGACGCCCACTTCGACATTCTTTCCCACCATCGAGTCAGGCTTGCGGCGCGATTTGGAAGCTCACCCCGACTCGGCGCCGATTCTCTACCAGCTCGGTCAAGTGCTGAGATTTGAGAATAGGCCAAAGGAATCGCTGGAAATTTATACTCAAGCGGCCAACCTGCAAAAGCCCGACGCCGATGAACTGCGGTCAGTAGCTCTGGATTATGTTCTCCTCGACGACTACAATGATGCGATTCACTGGCTGGGGATTGCGAGATCGATGGATCCGAGCAATGTGAATATCTTATATAGTCTGGGACGATGTTACTTTTCACAGAGTCGTTTTGACGATGCCAAGACGATGTTCTTGCAGGTGCTTCAAATCAAGCCGGACCATTTGAAAGCTGAGGAGAATCTTGGCTTGATCTATGACTTGGTCGACAATCAACCCGAAAAAGCGGAGACTGCTTTGCGCAAAACGGTGGAATGGGCTGGTCAGGAAACAACGGATGAGTGGCCGTTTTTGGACCTTGGCGGATTCCTGTTGAATCATGGCCGGGCGGCCGAAGCTATTCCAGTTTTACGGCGCGCGGCAACCATTGCCGCAAAGAGCGCTGTCTGTCACGAAAAGCTGGGACTGGCTCTGGTTGCCGCAAAGGATATAACTGGCGGTGTGGAGGAGTTAGCAACCGCAAGCCAACTTGACCCGAAGAATCCCAAGATACATTTCGAGTTAGGACGAGCATACCGCCAAGAGGGTGCTCTGGATAAGTCTCGTGCCGAGTTTGAGTTAAGTGAGTCCCTCTATGGGTATCACAATCAGGAGTAGAGTACTTATAACTTACCAATTCCTTTTCGAGCGACGCGTAAGTACAGCGGTTAGTCCTGCTAAAGGGAGAATCCTGTTTGAGTCTTACTGATTTGCCGCCGGTAATATTAAGTGCAGGCCGCTGGCTGCATTTTTGTTAGCCTCGTTTGCCAGCTTGGTGGCAATCGCCAATTCTCGCTCGGAATCTTCCTTCCGTCCAAGGCGAGCGAGCGTGAGTCCGAGATAGTAGTGTCCCTTCTCATACTCCGGAGCAGCAATAACCGCCCGTTCAAGAAAATCCTCCGCCTGGGAATACTGCTTCTGCTTGAAGTAGGCCTGTCCTGTTCCAGCTAGCGCGCCGCCGTGACTTGGGTTACGCGTCAGCGTCTTGTTGAAGTTGGCGATTGCTTCGACAAAGTTGCCTTGGTCGAGAGCGATGTCGCCTAACTGGTAATAGGCCTCAGTCTGCGCTGGCTGGAGTTCGATGGAGCGCTGAAACTCGACCCGCGCGTGGTCGACATCGAGCTTCAACTGATATGCGCGCCCCAGTCCGTAGTGGGCGCCGGCATCATTGGGCTGACTCTTGAGATACGCCTGCATCTTCTCCCGCGCGGCATCAAGCTCGCCAAGGTCGAGCTTGACGCGCGCCACCGCATACTCGACCTGCGGGTCGCCAGGCTTGAGCTGCTCAACAGTTGCGAGAGTCTTGTCCGCGTCCTGATAGAGACTCATCTCATCTTCCTGTATGCCCAAGTCGAAGAGAAGGCGCGAATTCTTTGGTGCATACTCCTGCGCACGCAGCAGAGCACGCAATGCGTCATCCGCATGGCCCTTGCCGCGAGCCTCTAACGCCAGCTGCTCGGAGGCGGTAACTTCGCCAGCCTGCGCGTCCGCATCTTCGGGGTTGGCATCGAGGACAGCTTCGAAAGCCTCTCTCGCTTCGGCGAACTTGCCGGCCTGCAGAAGCTCCGTACCCGAGCTTTGCGTGGGCGAGATCTGCGCAACGGCCAAACCCGAGGCCATCAGCAAGAGCGCGAAGATAACTGAAGGAGGAGTCATTGCATCCGGCGACCTTGGAGAGAAGATTTGAGGCGCACGCAGAATTTTATCTTAAGCACGCTTGCTTGTTCAATAGAAACGGGGGCAAGCTGCAGGGCAATCGCATTTCAAAATAGCTCCAGCAAGCGGAACAGGTAATGATCATCCCAACCTGCGCGCTTGAACTTTCCTCTCAGGGAGCCTTTGGAACCTTCCTTCTGCATGGCATTGAGAGC
>Ga0187847_10003199_pt1 | contig 12674 bp, 11 predicted proteins | sample June2016WEW_4_10_FD_132458 | JGI IMG/M metagenome (GOLD analysis project Ga0187847, IMG submission 132458) | Peatland microbial communities from SPRUCE experiment site at the Marcell Experimental Forest, Minnesota, USA - June2016WEW_4_10 | ecosystem: Environmental > Terrestrial > Soil >...
CGCGTTGCCGAGGTCGGCGGCCTTGCGATACCAGGTCATCGCCTGGGTCCAGCTTTGCTGCACGCCGAGGCCGTTGGCGTAGAGATAGCCGATGTTGTCGACCGCCGCCGAGTCGCTCTGGTCGGCGGACTTTTTGAACAGCGTCATCGCCTGCGCGTAATCGCGCGTCGCGCCCTGGCCGTTCATGTAGAGCAGGCCGAGATTGTTCTGGGCGATCGCGGCGCCCTGGTCGGCGGCCTTCTGGTACCACGCGACCGCCTGCGCATAGTCTTGCGTGACGCTGCGGCCGCGCTCGTAGAAATAGGCGACGCTGGTCTCGGCCGGCGCGTAGCCCTGGTCGGCCGATTTGCGGTACCACGCCAGCGCCTGGACGTCGTCCTGCGGCACGCTTTGGCCGTTGGCGTAGAGATCGCCAAGATTGTTCTGAGCCGTCGCGTCGCCCTGATCGGCCGCCTTGCGATACCAGTCGGCGGCAAGGGCGAAGTCCTGCGCCACGCCGCCGCGGCCGTTGGCGTAGAACAGGCCGAGGTTGATCTCAGCGGCGGCGAGGCCCTGGTCGGCCGCCTTGCGGTACCAGCTCAACGCCTGCGCGTCGTCGCGCGTCACGCCCTGGCCGTTGGCGTAGAGATCGCCGACGGCGCTCTGCGCGAGCGCGAAGCCCTGGTCGGCGGCGCGGCGATACCAGCTCATCGCCTGCGTGTAATCGCGCGTCACGCCGCGGCCGTCGGCGTAGAGCTTGCCGAGGTTGTTCTGGGCCGCCAGATTGCCCTGGTCGGCGGCGCGCCGGTACCAGGTCACCGCCTGGATATAGTCCTGCGCCACGCCGTGGCCGTCGGCGTAGAGCTTGCCGAGGTCGTTCTCAGCGCCCGGGTTGCCCTGGTCGGCGGCCTTGCGAAGCCACTCGGCCGCCAGCGCGTAGTCCTGCGGGACGCCCTGGCCATGCTCGTAGAGCGAGCCGATGTTGGCCTGCGCCACGGCATAGTTCTGATCGGCCGCCTTGCGGTACCAGGTCATCGCCTGGGCGAAGTCCTGCGCCACGCCGAGACCATTGGCGTAGAGGTAGCCGATGTTGTTCTGCGCCACCGCGTAGTTCTGATCGGCGGCCTTGCGGTACCAGCTCATCGCCTGCGCGGTGTCGCGCGTCACGCCGCGGCCGTAGGCGTAGAGATAGCCGACGCCGGTTTCGCCGGCCGGGTTGCCCTGATCGGCGGCCTTGTGGAACCAGGTCATCGCTTCGGCGTAATCCTGCGGCACGCCGCGCCCGGTGACGTAGAGATTGGCGAGGCTCGCCTGCGCCGGCGCATAGCCCTGATCGGCGGCCTTGCGATACCACACCAGCGCCTGCGCCAGATCGAGCGCGACGCCCTGGCCGTTGGCGTAGAGATTGCCGAGGTTGTTCTCGGCCGCCGGATAGCCCTGATCGGCCGACTTGCGATACCAGATCATCGCCTCGACCGGATCGCGGCCGACGCCAAGACCGTTGGCGTAGAGATCGCCGACCGCGTTCTGCCCCACTGCGTCGCCCGCATCGGCCGCCTTGCGGTACCAGGTCATCGCTTGGCCGTAGTCTTGCGCCGCGCCCTGGCCGGTGCGGTAGCGGTCGCCGGCGGCCACCGCGCTCGCCGCGACGTCCTGCGGCGACGGAAACATCTTGTCCTTGAAGGCGAAAAAGCCGCCGCCGAGCGCAAGCAGCAGCACGATCGCCGCCGCTGCGGCGACGAGCTTGGTCCGATTCGCCGCCGTCGGGCTCACGACTGTGGCGCCGGCGGTCTGAGCCGGACCGCGCGCTTCGGCGGGCGGCGGCAGAGGCGGCGGCTTGGGCGGCTCGGCCGATGCGCCGGCGTTGATCGGACGGAGGGTCGCGTCGCCCGCTTCGCTGGCTTGGCCGTCGTCGGCGCCGCGCCGCGGCTCCGGCGCCAACGGCTGGACGAATTTGGACGCGAGCAGCCGCTTCACCGCGTCCGCCAGTCGTTCGAGATGGTGCTCGAGCGGCGTCGGGAAGGCGTCGAGCCAATGCGTCTCGCTGATAAAATATTCGAGCGTCGCGCTCGGGGCGACGTCCTCGACGCGGAACGGCACCACCGGCAGGCCCTTGTTGATTGCGCGCTCGACCTCGCGCTCGATCTGCGGCGAGTGGTTGGCGTTGCTGGAATAGACCAGCACCATCACCCGCGCGTTGTTGATCCCGCCGATGAGCGATTCCGCCCAGCCGACGCCCGGCAGGATGTCGCGCGGCGCGATCCAAACGCGCACGCCGTTGCGTTCGAGGACGTTGCAGGCGGCGTCGGCCGCCGCCTTGTCCTTCGAGGAATAGCTGATGAAGACGTCGTGAGCCACGGACCTGACAATAACCAAGGCGCTGCCGCTGGCAATATACTTAGCGCGCATGACAGTCGCTGTTCGCCCAAGATTTCGCCGAGGCGTCGCTTGGGCGCGGCGCCGACTGGAACGGCTGAAAAAGCCGGATTCGCCTCGCCGCGATTGACTTCTGCGCCCGGCGCGCTTAATTGCCGCCTGTTTTCGTCAGGTCTTGACCTCGTCGAGCAGCCGTCCGTCCCTTGAGAGGCCGGCGGTCAACGTCCGGCAGCGCGATGCGCCCCCGGGCGAGATGGGCGTTTGGTCGAGGAAGGCAGTCGGCAATGGGCAGTCGGCAGTAGGCAAGTCGAACGGGCGCGTCGGCGGACGGGCGGCCTCTCGTTCGCCCACCGCCTGCTGCCGACTGCCCGACGCCCCACAGGAGCTCGCCATGTTCGAGAGCCTTTCCGAAAAGCTCTCCGGCATATTGGATCGACTGACCGGCCGCGGCGCTCTTTCCGAGGAGGACGTCAACGCGGCGATGCGCGAAGTGCGCCGCGCTCTGCTCGAGGCCGACGTTTCGCTCGACGTCGTGCGTTCGTTCATCGATCGCGCCCGTTCGAGGGCGATCGGCGCCGCCGTGGTCAAGTCGGTCACGCCCGGCCAGATGGTGGTCAAGATTGTCCACGATTCGCTGATCGAGACCCTCGGCGGCGAAGGGGAGGCGATCGACCTCAATGCGCCGGCGCCGGTGGCGATCATGCTGGTCGGCCTGCAGGGCGCCGGCAAGACGACGACCGCCGCCAAGATTGCGCTGCGTCTCGCCGAGCGCAGCAAGGCCAAAGTGTTGATGGCGTCGCTCGACGTCAAGCGTCCGGCGGCGCAGGAGCAGCTCGCCGTGCTCGGCCGACAGGTCGGCGTCGACACGCTGCCGATCGTCGCCGGCCAAGACCCGGTGGCGATCGCCAGGCGCGCCGAGAGCGTCGCCCGCCTGCAGGGCTACGACGTCGTGCTGCTCGACACCGCCGGCCGCACCCATATCGACGAGCCGCTGATGGCGGAGATGGCTCAGATCCGCGACGCCGCCCACCCGCACGAGATCCTGCTCGTCGCCGACGCGCTGACCGGCCAGGACGCGGTCAATCTCGCCAAGTCGTTCAACGAGCGGGTCGGCGTCACCGGCATCGTGCTCACCCGCATGGACGGCGATGGGCGCGGCGGCGCGGCTTTGTCGATGCGCGCGGTCACCGGCCGGCCGATCAAGCTCATCGGCGTCGGCGAGAAGATGGACGCGCTGGAGGAGTTCCATCCCCGCCGTCTCGCCGACCGCATCCTCGGCATGGGCGACATCGTCAGCCTGGTCGAAAAGGCGGCGCAGGCGATCGACGCCGAACAAGCGGCCAAGATGGCCGAGAAGATGCGCAAAGGCGTCTTCGACCTCAGCGACCTTTCCGATCAGCTCGCCCAGATCGAGAAGCTCGGCGGCCTCGGCGGCGTCATGGGCATGCTGCCCGGCGTCGCCAAGATGAAGGACCAGCTCGCCGCCTCCCATCTCGACGAAAAGCTCATCCCCCGCCAGCGCGCGATCATCTCCTCGATGACGCCGATGGAGCGCCGCAACCCCGACATCCTCAAGGCGTCGCGCAAGAAGCGCATCGCGGCGGGCGCCGGCGTGACCGTCGAGCTGGTCAACCGCCTGCTCAAGCAGCACCGTCAGATGGCCGACATGATGAAGGCGATGGGCGCCTCGGCGGGCAAGCGCGGCCTGATGGGCCAGCTCGGCCAGATGATGGGGTTCGGCGGCGGCGCGGCCATGCCGACCCCGGAGCAGATCGCCGAGATGCAGAAGTCAGCGGGCGCGGCGGCGCCGACGGGCGGCATACCCAGCGCGCCGCCGCCCGGCGCTTTCAACCTGCCGCCGCAGTTCCCCGGTCTGCCGGGGCTCGGCGCGCCTAAGTTTCCCGGCCTCGGCGGCGGCCTTCCGTTCGGCGGGAAGAAGAAGTGATTCCCCTCTCCGGCAAGCGCGAGAAGGGCGTGATCTGGATTTTGAACCCAACGCAAACGTCAATCTGAAAGGAACCTGCCCATGTCTCTGAAAATTCGTCTCTCCCGCGGCGGCGCCAAGAAGCGGCCGTTCTATCGCATCGTCGTCGCCGACGCGCGCATGCCGCGCGACGGCCGCTTCGTCGAGCGGATCGGCGCCTTCGATCCGCTGAAGGCCAAGGACGACGCGACCCGCCTGGTGGTCGACCTCGAGAAGGCCAAAGCCTGGCTCGCCAAGGGCGCGCAGCCGACCGATCGCGTGCTGCGGTTGTTCGACGGCCTCGGCATCGCCAAGCGCGAGGCGCACAACAATCCGGTCAAGGCGCTGCCGAAGAAGAAGGCGCAGGAGCGCACCGCCGCCGCGGCCGCCGCGGCCGAGAAGGCTGCTGCGGCCGAGAAGGCGGAAACCGCCCCGGCTTGATCGAGCCATGGCTTCGTCGGCGCGCCTCGTCCAGCTCGGCGTCTTCGGCGCCGCGCAGGGCGTGCGCGGCGAAGTGCGGGTCAAATCCTTCACCGCCGATCCGAAGGCGATCGGCGGCTACGGCGTTCTGACCGAGGAGAGCGGCGCGCGCGCGTTCCGCTTCGAATCGGTGCGGCCGCTGCGCGACGACATGCTGGTCGTCCGCGTCGCCGGCGTGACGACGCGCAATGCGGCCGAGGCGCTGACCGGGGTCCAAATCTTCGCCCGCCGCGACCAGCTGCCGCCGCCGGCGGCGGACGAGTTCTATTACGACGATCTCGTCGGCCTGACGGCGGTGACGACCGACGGCGCGCCGCTCGGGCGCGTCGTGGCCTTGCGCAATTACGGCGGCGGCGACATCCTTGAGATCGCGCCGGTCGCCGGCGGCGAGACGCTGCTGCTGCCGTTCAGCAAGACGGTGGCGCCGGAGATCGACTTCGCCGGCGGCCGCATCGTCGTCGCGCCGCCGCGCGAGATCGACGGCGAAGCGCCGCCGCCCTCTCCTTAGAAGAACTTGCGCACGTAGGCGGCGACGTCGGGGAAGCTGACGCTCAGCGGCGCCGAGGACGCGCCGGCGTAATTGCCGGTCGCCGTGGTCCAGGTGTAGCCGGCCTCGGCGCCGAGGACCAGGCCGGGCTGAATCATGTCCTCGATCCCGCCCTGCAACAGCGCGCCGCGCACCTTGACGTCGAACCACATTGGCTCGTTCGGACCGAGCAGCTCCATGTCCGAGGCTTCCGAGGTGCCGAAGATCGAGTAAGTGATCGAGCTCTTCACCGTCGGCGTCCACAGATGCTCGTAGGAGGCAACCGCGGAATAGCCGGTCGTTTCTTTGAGGTCGCCGTCGCCGCCGACGACGTAGTCGGTGGCGAAGAACGGAATGCCGAGATAGCCAATCGCGCCGCGCGCCGCCGCGACTTGCAGCAGCAGGCGGCCGTAGGTGTCGCCCGCCGCCGGTCCGAATACGTTGCTCCACTTGAAGCGATATTCGCCGCCCGCGGTCGCCGCGGCCCCCCACAACGTGTGATCAGGCGAATAACAGCAGTCCCAGGCGGCGACGTCGTGGATCTCGTGCAGCGCGCCGCCGACGTGCAGCAGCAGGTTCGGCGTCCCGAACCGCGCCTGCGCGACCACGTCCGGCCGGTAGGTCTCGCCGTAGTCGGCGAGCACGCCGTCGCCCATGTCGCGTCGGCTGGGATCCTCGAGCGCGATGCTGGCCGAGACCGAATTGTTCGAGCCGGCGACATTGTCGACGCGATAGGTGTAGGAGACCGCCGGCGTGTTCACCAGCGACGAATAGCCGGGGGAGATCGAATAGCCCCAACGCGCGAAGCCGAACATCGACGGCTGAACGCCGACCTCGAGCCCGTCGAGGCGGACCCAGGCTTGATCGACCAGGCCTTGCAGGACCGAGCCGTTGACCGCGTTGTTGGCGACGTATCTCATGTCGCCGCTTTCGTCGTCCTGCAGCTGCCCCGCGGCGCGCAGGTTCACGTAGCCGATCAGCAGGCCGTAGTCGGTCTGGCGCATGGCGACAAAATTGACTTGCGCGTCGACGCCCGGATAGGGGTCACGCGTCTGTTTCGAGAAGTTCTTGTCGTAATAGTAGAGGATCGGCACGCCGGCGGCGTAGACGCTCGACGGCAGTCGCTGCCCGACCAGGCCGATGTCATGGCTCGCGAAATCCTTGGCGGCGAATCCCATGACGTCGTAGCCGGCCCTGCCGCAGAAGCCCGAGTCGCCGAGCTTGAAGAATCCCGTGCCGTAGTCGGAGCACTCGGACGCCGGCTTGCTCTCCTTCTGCGTCGCGGCGGCCTTCTTGGCCGCCGCGGGCGTATCCGCCGCGAAGCTCGCCGCCGGCGCGATCGCGCAGATCGCTCCGATTGCCCCCAGTAGCGCCCTTGCCCCTCTCATCGCCCGCCCCGCTTCAGCCTGATGGCTTCGAAATTCAGTGCGTCCTGCCGAAGCTGCTGATCAGCGTGTTGCCCGGACCGGTCAGCGCGAGGATGCTCACGCCGCCGCTGTTGAACTCGGACAGGAAGCCGACATTGGTCTGCTGCCCGGTGTAGCCGGGCGTCGCGCCGGGAATGCCGCCGAAGTTGTATTGCTGCGTCACCGCAGCGATGTTGATGACGCCGTCCTGATTGACGTCGGAGGTGTTGCCGCTCTTGGCGCGCTGGTTGACTTCGGCGACGTTGATGTCGCCCGACTGGTCGACGACCGTGTTGTTGTCGGCGCCGGTCTGGTCGACGGTGATTTCCGTCGAGACGCTTCCGGGCGCGATCAGCGCATAATTGTGGACATTGGTCTGCGTCAGCGTCGTCGACTGGATCTGGAGCGGATCGGCGCTCGCGGCGCCGCTCGCGCCGGCGACCAGCCCGACCAGGATCAACTTGCGCAACATCGTCGAACTCCTTGCTGTCGAACCGTCGTCTCAGTGATGGCGCGACGCGAAGCCGGCGCGCTCGCTCGAAGGCAGAAAAGACGGGATGCTGTCGCCGCAGATGAAGACGCGGCGTACGCCGGCGGCCAGCGCGGCGAAGGCTGGATAGTCGGCGACGGTGAGGTAGTCGCCGGTCGCGCCCTCATTCAGCACGCCGCCCAGGCATACGACCGAGCGGGCTTGAGCGGGCGTTTCCGCGTGAGGGTTGTGAACGTTGGTCCACGCATTGTTTGCCGCCGCGGCCGAGCCGCCGGCGATTGCAACGGAGGCGACCACAACACCGGCGACTGCGCGGAGGCCGTCGAGAAAGCGTCGCATCCGGGTCTCCTGAAACCGGTCGCTCGCCGCTGCGCGCAGGCTCAGGGCCCGCACGCAGCGGTGGATTCCTCAAGCGCCACAAGGTCGGCGAAACGCCGCCCCGGCCCCCCGCGGCAAAGCTCCGCCGCCGATCAGGGCGGCGTAGTTTCGGTCCAGGAGAACGAGCTGCCGATCGGCGCGTGGGCGTCGCCCGTGTTGATGACGACGGTCGGCGAGGATGTCGGGGCCTGAACGGTCGCCAATGCGCCCTGGGCGACGAGCGCGACGTCGGCGCTGCCGTTTCTGCCGCCCTGGGAGACGAACGACGTGTTCTTCAGCACGACGTTCACGTTGATATGGTCGGACGCGAGCGCCGGCGTCGCCAACGCGGCGCTGGCGACCGCGACGAGAGCAAGTTTCTTCATTGCGTTCCCCATGTATAACCTTGAAGGGCAGGCTGAGCCGCCGTTAGCGAAGCGCGCTAACGCATAACGGGTATCGGCGGCCGCAATACGCGTCAAGGTTGCATTCGCCGTAATACGTCACAAATCCTGCAGACCTGGGGAAGGCCGCGCCCGCTGTTCGCAGTTTCACAGCAATATCATCGAGATGTCGCGGGTGTCGCAAATCGGCCACACCCGCATGCAATTCACTCGCGATGCGCGTTCGGGCGCCGTTTCAGCGGTTGCAACCCAGGCGCGAATCAGCGGCGCGACGGTCTCGATCTCGTCGTAGGGCTTGAGCCGGCGGACGACGGCCGACGCCAGTCAGGCAAGGATGAAGACGCCGACGGCCATTTCGCCGAGGACGCCGAAATCGAGCGCGCCGCCGGCGCCCCGCAAGCCGACGCTTCCGGTCACGGAAGTCACCCCCCTTGGACGGGGCTAACCGACCGGCGCCCCCTGCCGTCCCGGCGGTTCCTTCAGCGCAGCAGCTTGAAGGCGTGCGGCGACCAGTCGCCGCGGGCGACGCCGGGGATGCACCACAACATGCACAAGGGCTCGATCGCCCGCGCCGCCTCGACCGCGCCCATGTCGGCGACCTCCCAGCCGAAGTCTTCGACCAGCTTGGCGACGGTTTTCTTGGCGCCGTCGTTATCGCCGCAGACGAACATCGTCGGCTTGCCGCCGGCGAACAGTGGATCGACCATCTGCCCCGCCCCGACCGAGTTGAACGCCTTGACGAAATGCGCCTTCGGGTAGGCCTTCTGCAGCCGCTCCATCAGCGAGTCGGTCAGGTTGGTGAAGTACGACAGCACGCCATGGACCGGCGGGCCGCCGCCGATCGGGTTGGCCGTGTCGATCACCGGCTTGCCGTCGATATTGGCGGCGCCGATCAGCTTCAGCGCGTCGAGCGCCGCCGCGCCGGCGACGGCGAGAACGACGACCTCGCCGAAGGCCGCGGTCTCGGCGAAGTCGGCGACTTTCGCGCCTTTGTGTTGGGCCGCCCAATCCTTCAGCTTGCCCGCCTCGCGCGTGCCGATCGTCACCGCGTGGCCGTGCTTCAGGAATCCGGCCGCGAGGGTCTTGCCGACCACGCCGGAGCCGATGACGCCGATCTTCATGCGTTCCTCCTTCGCCTTTTGGGACAGTCGCGCCCCGCTTCCGCCGATGTGGGGCGCGGCGCGCGCGCCGACAAGGCGCGCTAGGGCGTCGCCTCGTCCTTGGACCGAAGCGCGCCGACCAGGCCGGCGGGGGCGAAATAGACCGCGAGCACAAACAGCAGGCCGAGCCACAGCAACCAGCGGTCGGGGTGGAACAGGCCGGTGAGCAACGGCAGGCCGGCGTCGGCCGCCCCAGCCGAAAGCGCGCCGAGCAGCGCCTGCAGATAATTCTGCGCGACGACGAACACGGCGGCGCCGAGCACGGCGCCGTAGAGCGTGCCCATGCCGCCGATGACGACGACGACGAGAATGGCGATCTGGATTGAGCCGGCGAGCGCCGTGTCGGGGCCGACGTAGCGCAGCCACACTGCGTTGAGCGCGCCGGCCGCCGTCGCGCCGGCTGCGGCGAGGCAGGTCGCGAGCGTGCGGTGGAAAACGATGCGGTAGCCGAGCGCCTCGGCGCGCAGCGGATTCTCGCGGATCGCCTCCAGCACCCGGCCGAACGGCGAGTTGACGACGCGCAGCAGCGCCAGAAACAGCGCGAGGCTGACGAAGAAGACGAGATAGTAGCTGATCAGTCGGCCATTGAACGCGACGCCGAAGAGCGGCCCGCCGAACAGTCTGAAGCCCGGTTGCAGAACCTCGGGGACCCGGAACGAGCGGCCGTCCTCGCCGCCGGTCAGCCAGTCGAGCTGCGAAGCGAGCACGCCGAACGCATAGCTGACCGCCAGCGTCACCATGGTGAAGAAGATCGCCTGCACGCGCAGCGACAGCAGGCCGATCGCCAGCGCCAGCACGGTCGAGACGCCGAGCGCCGCGGCGAGGCCGAGCGCCGCCGCGCCCCAGCTCGGCCCGAGCCCGTAAAGCGCCAACCCGACGCCATAGGAGCCGACGCCGAAGAACATCACATGGGCAAAGGAGACCATGCCGGCGTAGCCGAGCAGCAGATCGTAGGACGCGCCGAGCAGGGCGTAGACGCAGACCTTGGCGGCGACGTTGAGCGGCTTGGCGCCGGGGAAGAGCAACGGCGCCAGCGCCAGCGCGAGCGTGACGACGACGATCAGCGTCTGCAGCGTCCGCCCGCGCGGCGGCGGACCGGAGAGGATCATCATCGCCCGCCGACCGGATAGAGGCCGCGCGGCCGCCACAGCAGAATGGCGACCATCAGCAGGATGTTGGCGACGAGCGCGAGCTTCGGCGCGAGGAAGCCGGCGTAATTGTCGATCAGCGCCATGAGGATCGCGCCGATGAAGCAGCCGCCGACCGAGCCGAGGCCGCCGATGATGATGACGATGAAACAGAGCACCAGCAGCTCGCCGCCCATCGAGGCGTGCACCTGCTGGCGATAGAGCGCCCACAGCACGCCGCCGATCCCGGCGAGCGCGGCGCCGGCCATGAACACGCCGACGAACAATCGGTCGATGCGGTAGCCGAGCGCCTCGACCATCTCGCGGTCCTGCACCCCGGCGCGGATCAGCAGGCCGATCCTGGTGCGGTTGAGCGCCAGCGTCAGGCCGACGAAGACGACGAGGCCGACCAGCGTCGCGACGACGCGGTATTTCTCGATCGCCGCATCGCCGATCACGAACGAACCGCGGAAGCTGGCCGGCGGCGCGAGCGCGATCACGTCGGGGCCGAACAGGGCGTAGAGCAATTGCTCGGCGACGATCGAGCCGCCGATCGTCGCCAGGATCTGCTTCAGATGCTGGCCGTAGACCGGCACGATCACCAGCCGCTCGAACACGAGCCCGAAGAGGCCGCAGACGACGACCGCCGCGGCGAGCGCCAACGCGAGCAGCGCCAGATTGAGCGGCCACGAATCGGCCTGCGCCCAGCTCGCCAGCGGCGTGAACACCAGCGTCGCGACATAGGCGCCGAGCGAGATGAAGGCGCCGTGGCCAAAGTTCAGCACGTCCATCATGCCGAAAGCGAGCGTCAGGCCGGAGGCCATGGTGAAGATCATCATCCCCATCGCCACGCCGGCGGCGGTGAGGGTGACGAAGCTCGAGGCCGAGCCGATGAACGGCGCGGCGATCGCCGCGACGATCAGCGGCGCGAAGATCGGCAGAAGGTCGCGTTTGGGCCGCGGCAGCGCGGCGCCGAAATCGCTGGCGGTCATTGGCGCCCATCCAGCGAAAGGCCGAGCAGCCGCGCCTGCAACGCCGCGTCCTCGGCGAATTCGGCCATCGGCCCGGCGTGGACGATGCGGCCGTTGTCCATCACCCGCACCCAGTCGCCGACTTCGCGCGCGACGCGGAAGTTCTGCTCGACAACCACCAGCGTCGCGCCGATGCGCTTGATCTCCTTCAGGCAGTCGATCAGGCCGCCGACGATCGCCGGCGCCAGTCCCTTGGTCGGCTCGTCGATCAGCAGCAACCGGCGCGGCTCGACGATCGCGCGGGCAATCGACACCATCTGCTTCTGGCCGCCCGACAGGCTGCCGGCGCGCGACAACCAGAACCGCTTCAGCGTCGGGAAGAAACCGAAGATCCATTGCAGGCGCGCTTCGTCGAGCGGCCCCTCGCGCGCGGCGAGCAACAGGTTCTCGCGCACGGTGAGGTCGGCGAACACCGCCATCGTCTCGGGCACGTAGGCGACGCCGGCGCGCGCGATCGCGCTCGCGCGCAGGCCGGAGATCGCTGAATCGCCGAGCGCGATCCGGCCGCGCGAGGGCCGCCACAGACCCATGATCGTGCGCAGGCAGGTGGTCTTGCCGGCGCCGTTGCGGCCGAGCAACATCGTCGTCGCGCCGGCGGGCGCGTCGAAATCGACGCCTTGCAAGATGTGATAGCGGCCGATGTGGGTATGGACGCCGTCGAGCGCGAGCCGGGCGGTCATGCGGCCGTCCCCCGCGCCACGCCGAGATAGGCCTCCTGCACGATCGGCGAGGCGATCACCGCCGCAGGCTCGCCGTCGGCGGCGAGCCGCCCCTGGTGCAGCACGACGATGCGGTCGGCGAGCGAGCGCACGACGTCCATCTTGTGCTCGACCAGCAGGATCGTCTTGGTCGCGTCGCGCTTCAGCCGCGCGATCAGGTCGAGCACGAGCGGAACCTCGTCGACGCTCATGCCGGCGGTCGGCTCGTCGAACATGAAGACGCTCGGCTCGAGCGCCATCATCATCGCCACCTCGAGCTTGCGCTGGTCGCCGTGCGACAGCGCCGCGGCGCGCCGGTCGCGCTTCGCTTCGAGGCCGACGCTCTCCAGCGCGGAATAGGCGCGTTCGATCAGCGCGCGGCGCAGCGTCCAGGGGCGCGTGAACTCGTAATGAACGCCCGCCGCCGCTTGGGTCGCCAGCCGCACGTTCTCGAATACGCTCAGCGCGGGGAAGAGATTGGTGAGCTGGAACGCGCGCCCGAGGCCGAGCCGCGCGCGCCGCGGCGCGCCGAGCGCGGTGACGTCGGCGCCGTTGACGAAGACTTCGCCGCTGGTCGCGCGCAACTGGCCCGACATCAGGTTGAAATAGGTCGTCTTGCCGGCGCCGTTGGGCCCGACGATCGCCGTCAGCTCGCCCGGCCGGAACGCGAGGCTCAC
>Ga0187847_10003200_pt1 | contig 12673 bp, 7 predicted proteins | sample June2016WEW_4_10_FD_132458 | JGI IMG/M metagenome (GOLD analysis project Ga0187847, IMG submission 132458) | Peatland microbial communities from SPRUCE experiment site at the Marcell Experimental Forest, Minnesota, USA - June2016WEW_4_10 | ecosystem: Environmental > Terrestrial > Soil > Wetlands...
CCGCTCCCCGCTCTCGGCTCCGGTGGACCACGCGCGCATAGCAGTGCTCAGCTTTTTTGCCGAACTGCTGGATGAGGCGTTGCCTGAACACGATCCCCAGGAGACGGTCTTTCGACTGCTGTTGGCGGTGCTGGAACAGACCACGGTGGCGCAACCGTGGATGCCGCTCACTTACTTTTCGCTTTGGATGACGCGGCTGATGGGCCTTTTGCCGGACATTGGCCACTGTACGGCCTGCGGTGAAGCCCTGGTGGCCGGCGAAACCAGCTTTGACTCCCTCGGGGACGGTCTGTTCTGCGGGCTACATCGGAATGGAAACGCGATTGGTCTCTCGGCCGACTCGTGGCAGCTGGCGCAGCGGATGCTTCGGGCGCCCGCCTCGGCTTTTGCCGGCGAACCATGGCCACGGCGACGTGCACAGGATCTGCGCAGATTCACGTTGCAGTCCCTGGAACGGCACCTGGAGCGCAAACTGCGCTCGGCCGAGGCGTTGGCGCGACTGGGCGGCTGACTGTCTTGTGGCTGGTAAAATTGGTTTCAGTCCCGTCGATTCGGTCCCGTTGAGAGAGAGCTTTCACGTGCCTTCATCTATCGCTTCGTCCTCTGGCGCTTCATCTTCGCCGAAATCCGCGCCACTCACCTTTCAGGAATTGTTATTCCGCTTGCAGAGTTTTTGGGCGGCCCGCGGATGCGTGCTGCAGCAGCCCTACGACGTGGAAGTGGGCGCGGGCACCATGGCGCCGGAGACGTTTCTGCGTGTGCTTGGAGCGACACCCTATCGTGTGGGTTACGCGCAACCATCGCGGCGGCCGGCTGACGGGCGTTACGGCGAAAATCCCAACCGGCTTTTCAAGCACACCCAGTTCCAACTCATTCTGAAGCCTCCGCCGGTGAACGTGCAGGAGCTTTATCTGGAATCGCTGGAAGCTATTGGCATTGACCTCTCGCGGCATGATTTGAAGTTTGAAGAGGACAACTGGGAGTGGCCTGCGGGTGGCGCGTGGGGCGTGGGCTGGCAGGTGATGCTGGACGGTCTTGAAATCACACAGTTCACTTACTTTCAGCAGTGCGGGGGGATGGACCTGGACCCCATTTGCGCTGAGCTGACTTATGGGCTGGAGCGGATTGCGGCGTTTCTGCAGGATGTGGACTCGATTTATGAGATTGTGTGGGCTGTCGATCCTGAGACCGGGGCCAAGGTGACTTATGGCGACGTCCGGTTGGCTGAGGAGCTGCAGTTCAGTGTGTATAACTTCGAGTTTGCGGACGTCGACAAGCTATGGACTCACTTCAATCTGTATGAGGCCGAGGCGCAGACCTTGATTTCGCAGGCCAATGCGCTGCTGGCAAACAAAGACGCCGATCCGGTGGAGAAGAAACGATTCCCGCTGCTGGCAACTTATGAACTGGCGCTCAAGTGCTCCAATCTTTTCAACCTGCTGGATGCGCGTGGGGCAATCAGCGTTACAGAGCGGGTGGGCGTGATTGGACGGATTCGCGCGCTGGCGGTGGGCGTGGCGAAGGCGTACGCGGTGCAGCAGAGTTTCTAACGAGTTATCGAGAAAGCAACAGGTTATGGCGGAGTTTTTGTTGGAGATTGGGCTGGATGAAGTTCCGGCTCGGATGATTGCCGGGGCCGAAGCTGAGTTAGGCCGGCGGGTGAGCGAGTTACTCACGCGGGAGCGGCTGCTGGGCGCGGGCGGTAAGGTGACTACTTACTCGACGCCGCGGCGGCTGGCCGTGCTGGTGGAAGGTGTGCTCGGAGCCCAGGCGGATACGGAAGAGAAGTTGACGGGGCCGTCGTGGAAGGTCGCGTTTAAAGATGGCGCGCCGACCGCTGCGGCGGAGGCCTTTGCGAAGAAGGCCGGTGTGGCCGTTGCGGCTCTTGAAAAGATTACGAATGCCAAGGGCGAGTATGTGGGTGCGACGGTGAAACGCCTCGGCCGTGCTGCGTCCGAACTGCTTGCTGCAGAATTGCCGAAGGAAGTGCTGGGTCTTTACTGGGCCAAGAACATGTATTGGCGCGCGGGGAAGCCGGAGCGCTTTGTGCGGCCGGTGCGCTGGGTTGTCGCGCTGCTGGATTCCGCTGTTGTGCCGCTTGAAATCGCGGGTATCCCTGCCGGCTGCGTTAGTCGTGGGCATCGCATTCTGCACGGTGCTGCGCCGGTGATTGTGGAGACCGCGGAGCAATATCAGGAAAAATTGCGGGCTGCCAGCGTGGTGGTGGATGTGGCGGAGCGCAGGCAGATCATTCGCAAGGCGCTGGATGCGGCTACACGCACGGTACCGGGTGCGCGTTGGCGCGAGGACGAGGCGCTGATTGAGACTGTGGTGCACCTTACGGAGTGGCCGGGTGTGGTGCTGGGCAACTTTGAGCCTGAATATCTGGAGCTTCCGGAAGAGGTGCTGGTGACCGTGATGCGCGACCACCAGAAATATTTTGCGGTGGAAGGTGCGGACGGGAAACTTGCGCCGCACTTTCTGGCCGTGCTGAATACGAAGGCTGACGAGGACGGCGCGGAAATTATCCGGCATGGAAATGCGCGTGTGCTGCGAGCGCGGTTCAAGGATGCGCGGTTCTTCTGGGATTTCGATCAGAAGACACCGCTGGTGGATCGGGTCGAGAGCCTGAAAGCGGTGACTTTCCAAAAAGAGCTGGGCAGTTATTACTGGAAGACTGAAGAGAATCTGGCCGTGGCGCAGAGGCTTGCGGAAGTCGTTAAGGCGGCTGGCGTGCAATTCGACGAGGCGGCGCTGCTGAAGGCCGTCGAACTGGCCAAGACCGACCTGACTGCCGAGTTGGTGAAGGAATTCACCGAATTGCAAGGTGTGATCGGCGGGCTTTACGCGCGAGCGCAAGGGTTGGGCGAGCGGGTTGCGCTGGCTATCTATGAGCAGTACACACCGGCTTCGACTGAAGATGAGATTCCTCCATCGATCGAGGGCCAGTTGCTGGGGTTGTCCGACCGCATTCAAACGATTACCGCGATGTTCGGCATTGGCGCTGCTCCCACGGGATCGAAGGATCCGTTTGCGTTGCGTCGTGCGGCGAATGGGGTTGTGAAGATTGTGGCCGAGTCGGGGTTGCCGCTGACTTTGGCCGATGTGGCGGGAGCGAGTGGCGTGGAAGGAACAAATCGCGAGCAGGTTGCTGCCTTCCTCCACGAACGGCTGCATTTCTTCCTGAAGGACGTGCGCGGGTTTGCTTATGACGTGGTGAATGCTGTGCTGGTTGCCGGATCGGACGATGTGCGCGATGCAATCGCGCGCGCTGAGGCGCTGACGGGGGTTCGCGGCTCGGAGGATTTTGCGGCGATCTCGGCGGCTTTCAAACGGATCAAGAACATTTTGCGCCAGGCCGAGGAGAAGGGGTTTGCCATCCAGACCGCCTCGGGAGTAGTTCTTTCCGCAGAGGCGCAACAACTCGCGGATGCTGCCGCTGCTCTTGCGCCGGAGGTTGCTCTGCTGCGTCAGGAGCGCTCCTACGGCGAGGCGCTGGCCGCGATTGCCTCACTACGCCCAGCCGTCGACGCATTCTTCGACAAGGTGATGGTGCTCGATCCTGACCCTGCGCTCAGAGGTGCGCATCTTGCGTTGATCGATGGGATTCTGCGCGGGTTCTCCGGCATTGCCGACTTCAGCGAGATCGTAACGGCGTAGAAGTCGGAGAGGAGAGATCGAAGCGAGCGACCTTGCTTATATGAACCCCCGCTTGCCCATCCAAGAAATGAACCCACAACTGCGGCCCCGAAGATACCACCTATACAAGTCATTTGTGAAATTGCTATTCTTCCGCACAGATGTCGCAACAAATATCTTGCAAGCCAATGAAATAGAAGATGTTAAATCGAGTTCGTAATGTGCGGAAATGACGTATTCTTAAGCGAGCACCTCACTAAGAATCAACAACTTACGGAGCCGGAATTGCGGGATTTCCGACCAAATGGCCCTCAAAACGGCCTTCGTGTCCAAAACCATCGGAATTCGGTGTATCCGCGCATACACACTTCTTGCGGCCCGGCTGGACGGGAGAAGTAATCATGTCGATAACAACGCACTTCCGCAATAAGACCATCGCGAATCTTCCGTTCTTGCCTGACGTCTACAATCTATAGAGATGTCCGACACACTTTATCTGAGCTTGTGGTACCCGAATCTGCGTCTTGCGTCGCTTCCCGAAAAACTGACGGCAGTACTGAGCGAGTTTGCCGCTCATGGCGGCGAGGCCAAAGTGTATGCCGCCACGGTTTGGCCCGTGAGCTGGAAAGAGTCTCCGGTCTTCCAGCGCGTCTGGGGACGGGGAGTGCACTCATCCGAAGGAGGCATTGAACCTCGACTGGCCGTGGAAGAGGCGCTCGAGCTGATGCATGACGACTACGCCTATGAGTTCCAGATCGGCTGGAGCTTGTGGGAATTGGAAGCCGGGGTTGGCCTGGATGCGCGTTGGGTGCGGCAACCGCGGCTGGTGCGGGTGACGGGCTATGGGCCGCTATTCGACGAGGGAACCTACGAGTCCGACGGGCACATCCGGCTGGATTTCGGCTCGGACGCGCCATTCCTGGATGAATGGGAAGAAGATAAGGAGTTGAATGCAATTTCAGCTCGTCATGTTGAGGAAAATGTGCGCCAGTTAGTCGAGCTGACCGCAGGTGTAGAAAAAGCTTCAGGGGCCACCGCGCGCCTGTTGTGGAGCGAACTGGGCGAGAGCCTTGCCCAGCGGCTTGCAGCACGTCTGGGAGGAGCAAACTGAGCGTGCGCTTCACGATTGAGCGGATGCGGACGCTGGTGCTGGCAGCGGGTGCCCTATTGGTGATCTCGCTGATTGTGGTTCTGGCCGTGGGCAAGTGGAAGCGGCACTTCAATCTGCGCGAAGTGCTGAAGCCGCTGGGAGCGGACATTCAGCAGGAAGCCAACGGGTTCACTTTTTCGCACGCCCTTGGTGCACACTCGCAATACAAGATTCACGCCTCAAAAGTGATTGAGCTGAAGAACGAGCACGCGGTACTGCATGACGTGTTGATTGAGCTATACGGCGAAGATGGCAGCCGCGTGGATCGCATCGAAGGCACCGAGTTTGAATATGACAAGAAGAGCGGCACCGTTAAGGCCGCGGGGGTGGTGGAGATTACGCTCATGAAGCCGGGCGTTGCTCCAGCGGTTGCGCCCAAAGCGACAACAGCGCAGGCCGTAGGCGACAAAGCCACAGGCACATTGGTTGCGGCTGCCGGGACTGCAGCGTCCGGTGAGATTCACGTAAAGACCAGTGGGCTCACATTCGACCAGAAGAGCGGAGTGGCTACTACGAGTCAGCATGTAGATTTCTCCATGGTGCAGGGATCGGGCAGCTCGATGGGCGCGACCTATGAGTCGCAGCAAGGGCATCTGGTACTGGATCAGGCGGTGGTGTTGAACACTGAGCGCAACGGGGAAAAGGTACAGATCCATGCCCGCCATGCAGAGTTCGAGCGCCAGTCCGATTTGTGCCACCTTCAAACGGCTACTGCCGATTACCGGGGCGGGCAAGCGACGGCCGGCACCGCGCAGATTCTATTCCGCGAGGATGGGTCGGCGGTGCGGCTGGATGCGACGAATGGATTTACTGTGGCTACAGCGACAGGCAGCCATCTTGCGGCGCCCACCGGATCTGTGGACTTCAATGATCACAATCAGCCTCGCCACGGGCATCTCGAAGGCGGCGTAATCATGGATTCGAGTAGCGAGAGAGGGACCATGAGTCGCAAAGTGCATGGAACCTCGCCGACTGCAGATCTAGAATTTTCGCCGGAGGGCGAACTGCGTCATGCTCACCTGGAGCGAGGCGTGGAGATGCACAGCGATGAGATCACCACGCTAGCGGCCAACCAAAAAGAAGGAGCACTCCGGGTGAGCCGGACCTGGCACTCGCCGGTGGCTGACGTGGAGTTTCGCGATGCCGGGCATGGACAGGTTGAGCCGACGACGATGCACGGAACCGGAGGTGTGGTCATCAACGGCGAGAGCCAGCGCGGCAATGGGCCGGTTGAGCCTTCAAAGTTGGCGGCTGACGATGTGACTGGCGATTTTGGAGCAGGGTCACAGATTTCGGCGATGACCGGGATGGGCCATGCCAGCCTGGAAGAGACGACTGTAACGGGGACCAGGCAGTCGTCGACTGGAGACCTGTTGGAGGTACATTTTGCTCCGGCGCAGGAGGCCGGCGCGACGGCGTCAAGTGGCGGGACGAAGAACGGCCAAAGTGGCGCGGCGCAGATTCAATCGGCGGCGCTTGATGGCCATGTGGTTCTCACCCAACTACCCGCGGCGAAGCTTGGCGCACAGGCAGCAGCGCCTATGCGGGCTACAGCTGGGCATGCCGTCTACGAAGGCGCGGGTGAATGGGTGCATCTGACGCAGGGGCCGCGGGTGGAAGATGGGGGATTGCAGCTTACCGCGGAGAAGGTTGATGTGTCCCATGAGTCGGGAGATGCGTTTGCGCATGGAAACGTGAAAGCGTCCTGGGTCGATTCCGGTACGGGTCAGGCTGACTCGGGTGGGCCTGGCCAAAGAGTCAAGGCTGCGACTGGTGTGGCAGGCCAAGGTGCGGTGGCTTTGGGCGGGAATGGGCCGGCGCATGTCGTCTCCACGGACGCCCAGTTGAGTCATGCGACGGGAGAGGTGACTTTCCGTGGCCATCCAAAGTTGTGGCAGCAGGGGAACTCGGTTACGGCGCCGGTGATTGTGCTCGATCGACAAAAACAAACGTTGGTAGCACGAAGCACGGACTCGGCTGAGCCAGTGCGCGTGGTCCTGGTGAGCGCGGCGGGCTCGGGTACGGTGAGGCCAGGGGGCAGGGATTCGGGTCGCGATTCTGCCTCGAAACCGGCTACGCCGTCGGTGATCAGTGTGCGCGGTGGGGACTTGAAATACTCCGGTGCGGAGCGCAAGGCCGTGATGCGCGGAGGCGCGCTGGGCACAGTAGTTGCAGAAACCGCGACTGCGACTTCTGTTTCGAATGAGGCTGATGTCACACTGTTGCCGGTGGGGAATCACGCAGGCAAGGATGGCGGGCAGGGACAGGTAGACACCATGACGGCGATTGGACATGTCACGGTGACCTCGGGTGGAAGGCGCGGAACGGGCGAGCGGTTGGTGTATACAAGCGAAACAGGGACGTATGTGCTCACGGGGACTGAAGCGGCGCCCCCGCGGATGAACGATCCGGTTCGGGGAACTGTGACCGGAGAAGCACTTGTCTTCCATAGCGATGATGACAGCGTCAGCGTTGAGGGTGGCGGACGCAAGACCACGACAGACACCACGGCGCCGAGGTAGCGGCGGGAACGAGCGGATAGTAAATGGAAACGCTGATCGCCGAAGAAATCGGCAAGAGCTACAAAGGACGCCAGGTGGTTCGCGGAGTGGACCTGCGGATTTCCCGCGGCGAGGTTGTCGGGTTGCTGGGACCGAATGGCGCAGGCAAGACTACGAGTTTTTACATGATTGTCGGATTGGTAGAGCCGGAGATCGGGCGCGTGATGGTGGATGACAACGACATCTCGCGGGTGCCGATGTATCTGCGGGCGCGCAATTACGGCATCAGCTACCTTCCCCAGGAGCCTTCGGTCTTTCGCAAGCTTACGGTAGAAGAGAACATCATGGCCGTGCTGGAGGCGCAACCGCTGGGCAACCGTGAGCGGCGTACTCGAACCGAGAAGCTGATTCATCAGCTCAACCTGGGCCACATCCGAACGACCAAGGGCTACGCGCTCTCAGGGGGCGAACGACGCCGCGTGGAGATCGCACGCTGCCTGTGTATCCAACCCAGCTTTATTCTGCTGGACGAGCCTTTCAGCGGCATCGATCCGATTGCGGTGCTGGAACTGCAGAAGATCATCTTTGACCTGAAGGCCAGCGGCATTGGGATTCTGATCACCGACCACAATGTACGCGAGACGCTGAGTGTGACTGACCGCGCTTACATCATTGCCGAGGGGAGAATCATCTTTGCTGGCACACCGCATGAATTGGGTAACAACCCGGAGGTGCGGAGACTTTACCTGGGCGAAGGCTTTTCGATGAGCTGATGCCTCGCGTTGGTTATCAATGCTGCGGTTGGCAAATTGAAAAGAAGAAGCAGGTCCTTCGCCTCGCTACGCTGGCTCGGGATAATCGCGTCAGTGGAATCACAATCTAGAAACAGGCCCTCTAGCTTGTGGTTAGATGTGCATGCTGCGGTGTTGGAAAATGGCGGACGATGGGTTTGGAGAGCGTGCATATACACGCAGGAAAAAGTGAGATCAAACATGCAAATAAGGCACAAATTGCGCGTTATTTGATGCTAATTGGCCTTAATTTGCCCTTATAACAAGGGCGAAAACGATCTGCCTGCGGTTAAATGCGCAGAATTTGAGAGGATTCCGGAAGAAAATCCGGTTTATGGGCTCAAAAGTGTATTTCAGAGGCCAAAGAGATTGCGGAAAAAGTCTAGTTTTGTCGAGAGGTTGAGCAGATTCCGCAGCGACTGAAGCTTGAACCATTCTATGGCTTTATCGGTCCGACTGAAGTCAGGCCCCGTTGCAAAGCAGGCCTTAAAGGAGTTGCTTCGCAGCCTGTAAAGCCCGACTGATTTTATTGGCATCATTGGTCTGACTTAAAGTCATTCTGGACGGTTGACCGCCCATCGGGCGGGATCTTGACGAGGCGCGGCCATGCAGAGAAACATAAAGGCGGTAGTCGACTGTGATCGAGAGCGCCGCTAGAAAAGTAGTCGCGTAGAATTGATTGAGGGCTGCCAACGGACGGTAGCTACGAAGTGAAAATGACGGGCTACGTCTCGGCCCCGACGCGTATCATGATGTTCCGCGTTCAATGCCGCAACTGCACAGTACACATGTCGGTGCGGCGGTCAACACTTCAAATGAACTAATTTCCCCGAGAAATCTGGAAATAGAGAGCCGCGGTCGTGCCGTGACGCCGCGATCAGTCCGCCGCGTACCTGTTGCATTTGCAAGAAGTTTCAGGTGATTTCCATCGCGTAATCGGCGATTCAAGATCATTTCTGGTCTGTGCCTTGGTGAACGTAAGGGACTGCGAGATATTGCATAACCGGAAAGGAAATCAGTATGACTCTACGAGCCGTTTTTCGATCGGAACAGGGTAAGGAAAGTTACAGCAATAGCGATGAGTGCGGTCTGGGAGATGAAGTTGCTCCCCAACATCGTGCTCAGGCCGAAATGCGCGGCGTCGTGGCGTTGGCTTGGACGATAGCCGTTGGCGCTCTCATTTGCCCATTCGTCAGCGGCTGCTCCTATTTCAGCGGAATCATGTTGCCTACTCCATCCTTCAACCCTCCGGCAGGCGCGTACAGCGGCTCCCAGTCGGTGACCATAAGCGACGCTTCTTTGGGAACGACCATCTATTACACCACCGATGGCTCCACGCCTACTACCGCTTCCACGGTTTATGGTGGTTCCGTCACAGTAAGCACCAGCGAGACATTGGAGGCTATCGCCACCAGAGCTGGCTCTACCAATAGCGCCGTCGCGATTGCTGCTTATACCATCACGCCAGCGCAACAGACGCTGCCTGCTCCAACGTTCACCCCTCCTACGGGTTCGTACAACAGTTCACAGTCGGTGACGATCAGCGACACGACAGCAGGAACGACCATCTATTACACCACTGACGGTTCCACGCCCAGCGCCGCTTCTACGGTTTACACGGGTCCGATTACTGTCAGCACGACTGAGACATTGCAGGCTATCGCGGCTGAGGCTGGATTTACCAATAGCCCCGTCGCGATTGCTGCGTACACCATCACACCCGTGCAACAAACGCTACCTGCTCCAACGTTCACCCCTCCTGCGGGTCCGTACAGCAGTTCGCAGTCGGTGACGATCAGCGACACGACAGCGGGAACGACCATCTATTACACCACCGACGGGTCCACGCCCAGCACCGCTTCTACGGTTTACAGTGGTCCGATTACTGTGAACACCACCGAGACATTGGAGGCTATTGCCACCAAGGCTGGATTTACCAATAGCCCTGTAGCGATTGCTGCCTACACCATCACGCCGGTGGAGCAGACGCTGCCGGCTCCAACGTTCGCTCCTCCCGCGGGTTCGTACAGCAGTTCGCAGTCGGTAACGATCAGCGATGCGACAACGGGAACGACCATTTATTACACCACTGACGGCTCCACGCCCAGCACTGCTTCTACGGTATACAGCGGTCCGATTACGGTGAGCACGACCGAAACATTGGAGGCTATAGCGACTGAAACAAACTATGCGAACAGTCCTGTTGCCATCGCGAGTTACAGTATCGGCAGTGGCCCGGCGAGCCTTGCGGTGTGCGGCGTCTCCAGCATTCTGGCGGGACCAAGCTCACCACCCAGCGGCGCCGTAGTTGTGCCCGCAGGCGATAACTCGGCGCTGACCCCGAATTACGCTAATCCAGGCTTCAGCGTACCCAACACCACTTTCTGGTTTGAGCCTGGTATTCACACACTCGGCACCGGCATTTACTCGCAGATTCAACCAGGGCAGGGAGATGTCTACATTGGCGCTCCTGGGGCCATCATTTCGGGGCAGAATATCAATCAGTCGGCGTTCGATGGGACCGCGGCGAATGTCACGATCGAATACTTGACGGTGCAGGACTTTACCTCGGCTGAGGGTGAAATGGTGGTCAATCATGACGGCGGCAGCAATTGGACCATCGCCTACAACACGATTCAAAACAATACTGGCGGCGCCGGCGTTGGCCTCGGCCCCAACACAGCCGTTACGAGCAATTGCCTCACCAACAATGGCGAATATGGATTCTCGTCCCTCTGCTCCGGCTCGGGTTGCGATGCTCTTACTGGCGGCCCCGCCAACGTTACGCTTGCCAACAACGAAATCAGTCTCAACGACTCGGCGGGTGCGTACGACCAACCGGGCGGGATTAGTTGCGGCTGCTCGGGCGGCGGCAAGCTTTGGCACGTCAATGGCGCCAATATCACCGGCAATTATGTGCACGACAATGGCAATGTCGGGATCTGGGCCGATACCGATAACACGGGGGTGAACATCTCGGGCAACACGATCTCGAACAACTATGCCGAGGGCATCATCATCGAGATCAGCTACAACTTTTCAATCACAAATAACACTCTGACCAATAACGATTTGTCTTCGGGCTATGTGCAGGCGGGGCAAAACATCTTTCCGGCGATTTATATCTCGGAGAGTGGCGGCGATTCCCGCGTCCCTGGAAACTTGAGCGGCGAAGGGAATGTCCAGGGCAATACATTCACGGACAATTGGAGCGGAATTACTCTGTGGGAGAATTCAAACCGCTTTTGCTCCGACAGCTCGGACGATGCTTGCACTCTGGTCGACCCGAGCGTCTTCACTCAGACCTCATGCGCCGCCAACCTTCCCACTGCGGTCGCAGGAACGAATACTGGATCGCCAGCCGCGGATTATTACGACGGTTGCCGGTGGAAGACTCAAAACGTTCACGTGGGCGGGAACGTGTTTAACTTTACGCCGGCCAATATCCCTAACTGTACTATTGGCAACCTCTGTGGCTTTAATGGACTCTTCAGCAACTACGGAAGCACTGTTCCTTACACTTCGGCGTCGGTGCCCACAGCGATTGCTTTCCATCAAGGAAATCTGTTCCAGAACAATACCTACTACGGGCCATGGAATTATTGGGCTTGGAACTTTGGGAACCAGGTCACCTGGGCCGAGTGGATGGCGCCCGTCACCGATAGTTGCGGCACTTCGGGCGAAATTCAGAGCGGCGAATGCACCAGTGGGTTCGGCCAGGATAGCGGCAGTACGACGCAGCCGTCTGCAACAACCAGGTTGCCATCAGGCCATTGACTGGGTGACTGATCTACAACCGGTCTAGCAAGCGGTGTCGGCCCGGGAGCCGATTGCGGGCCGGTTGGAAGTCGGACGCTCGCCTGTCGCTAGTTTCAACCCCCGGCTAAACTCTTGTCGACCAGGACGCAGGTGCCGGGATAGAAACTCGTTCCGGACTCGAATCCCTGAGAGGCCATTGCCCATTACGGGAAAAATGTCTCAAAATGAGGCAACTTGCTCTTTAGCAATTTTCGTGCCAGATTACACTGGAAGAGTTAGAAAGCGGAACGAGTCCCAATTATGCCGTTGCTGCAGCCAAGATTAGGTCTCAAAGTCTCACAACGCCAGGTGCTGACGCCGGGCCTGATGCAAATGGTGAGCGTTCTTGCACTGAATAAGTTGGAATTAAAGGAGATGATCGATGCCGAGATGGTGGAAAATCCCGTCCTGGAGGAGATCGATGAGACGGTTCCGATGTTGGATCAGGTGGCGGGCCGCGAGGAACTGCTGGGACGCGCCGCGGAAGAACCACCGGCCCCACCGAAGGATTCTTTCAACGAGATCGACTTTGGATCGTACTTCCAGGACTATCTTGATCCCGGCTATCGGACGCAGCCGGAGTATGAGGACAGCGAGAAGCCCTCGTTTGAGAATTTTCTCTCCCAACCTACGACTCTGTCCGATCACCTGGCGTGGCAGCTGGGAGCTCTGACCCTTGAGCGGGAGCTTTTTGAGGTAGCGGAATTCGTTATCGGCAACCTGGACGAGGGCGGCTATGTGGCGGCCAGCGACGAAGAGCTGGCGATGGCGTTGGGCAGCTTTGCCGAGGTGCC
>Ga0187847_10003206_pt1 | contig 12665 bp, 9 predicted proteins | sample June2016WEW_4_10_FD_132458 | JGI IMG/M metagenome (GOLD analysis project Ga0187847, IMG submission 132458) | Peatland microbial communities from SPRUCE experiment site at the Marcell Experimental Forest, Minnesota, USA - June2016WEW_4_10 | ecosystem: Environmental > Terrestrial > Soil > Wetlands...
AGAATCTCTTCGGTGGTGCGCACGCCCATGTCGGACGAGATGAGCATGCTCTCGAGCTCATCGAGCAGATCGGCATCGATCTCCTTCTTTCCCTGGAGTGCGTCCTCAAGCGCGGAAACCAGTCCCGCGCGGGTCTTCTGCACACCGCTTTTGAGCTTTTCGAGTAGGGACGGTTCCTGCTCGACGGTGCCGAATAGGGTTTGGATCATTTTTCATTCATTCTAGCAGCCGGGGTGAGCGCGGCACGGCAGCGGCGGCAGAATCAGTGCGGAAGGAGGGCGCAAGGCCGCGTCGTGAGACGATTTCCGGAACCGGCGGCAGAAGAAACGCGTACCAGGTTTTGATTAACGGAAACATCCCCGCGGCCATGGTAGGCTGAAATATGAGAACGGGCTTGCTGGTTGTGATCACTATTCTGGTTGCGCCGCTCGCTAACCGAGCCCTGCCAGGAAACGGCGGACACGCTTTTGCGGCTCGAGCGCAGGGCGTCGACCGCCGTAGCGAAGACACACGCCGGTTCGACAACCCACGCGTCAACGGGCAGGTGATAGACCGCTGCTTGAATCGGGCTACCAACTGCGAGCAACCGGCTGCGGACAACTTTTGTCGGCTAAACGGCTACGCCGGCGCCGTGTATTTCCGGGTTGAATATACGCGTCCCACGCTGGTGGTGGGTGACAACTCGGTGTGCAACGACAAAACATGCCAGGGGCTGACAGCCATCACCTGTGCCAACGAGCGCCGGTTTGACGAGCCCGACATTAACGGGCGGGCTGTAGACCGTTGCCTGAATTGGGGCCAGAATTGTGAGCAACCGGCTGCCGACAACTTCTGCCGGCTGCATGGCTATGCCCGCGCCGCCCGTTTTCGGGTTGCGGATATCCGTCCCACCATCGTGGCGGGCGACGACAAGGTGTGCGACGAAGGCTATTGCCAGGGTTTCACGACCATTACCTGCGAAGGCCGCGGCGAAATTGCCGCCAGAGGAGGGCGCCGATTCGTCGATCCGCGCATTAATGGGAAGTTGGTGGATCGCTGCCTGAATTGGGGTGAGAATTGCGAGCAGCCTGCGGCGGACAAATTCTGCCGCCTGAAGGGCTTCTCCGCCGCCGCCTCCTTCGAGTTTGCCAACTTGCGTCCCACTTTGGTGGTGGGTGACGACAAGGTATGCAATGAAGACATGTGCCAAGGGTTCACAACCATCACCTGCCGGTAGGGCGATGGCGCGGGCTGTGGGCTGAGCTGGTCTTGCGAGCACAGCCGAGCGCCGAAGCCTCGCGCAGCGCCGCTCCAGCTTAGTGCGCTGTTGAGGCCGGGTCACCGTATACAATGCCGCGCCCGTGGGTGCCGACGTAGACCCTGCCGAACTGTTTGGGATCGCCGGTGATCTGCAGGAGCAGGCCCCATTGATGCTGGTCGTCGTTGATCCTGACCCAGCTTTGGGCGGCGTTGGTAGAGCGGAAAATGCCGCGCAAGCCGTCGACAGTGCCGATCAGGTAGAGGGTGGAGCACGGAGAGCCCGGCGCAGCTTTGCCAAATCCGAAGGCGTGGATCTGGTCGGCGTGCCCCAGTCGGACAAAGGTCAGGCCGGAATCGGTGGAGTGGTACAGGCCGTTGAACGCAGCCAGCCACAGGTCGCCTTCCTTGCCGGGGGCGGCGTAAATTTGGTCCTGTCCGCCGCGGTCGTCGCCGCGGTTGCCGCCGCGGGCAGGAATGCCGTCGGGCAAGGTGAGCGGCTGTTCCACGAACGTCGCCGCGCCATTGGTACTGACGAACAGCTTTCCATCGAACAGGGCGAGACCGTAAAACTTTCGTGGATTGACCGGGTCGGCGATTACGCGCGTGCGCTCCGGGATGCCTTCGGACCTGGTCCAGCGCCCGCCTAGATCGCGTGTGAAGTAAACCGCGCCGCGCTCCGGTGTCCACACCCATGTGTCGCCGTCCGAGGACACTGCGACGCTGCCCATCGTGGCGTCGGGGGGTGTCGACGGCGATGGTTGCCAGGTCCTGCCGCCATCCATCGAATACCCGATGTTGCCGCCCCCGCGATTGCCGGAAGCCCTGCCCACGCGGACGATCATGTCCGGATTATTCCCGGCGCAGGCGAGACCCGTGGTATTACCGAAATGCGGGTGATCGTAGTTGCCTTCCGGCGCGGGCTTGTCCAGATCCCAGTGCACGAACCCGCCGTAGTCGCCAATCGCGGTGAGCAGATGCGCGCCTTTGGGCGGGCTAAGCAGGTCGAGCGCCACGGTTTCCTCGATGCCGGAGCTCATCACGCTCCATTTCGTCGGTTTGCCGGAATCCATGGCGCTGAGATTGAAGGTCTCGTAGCCGCCGTAGCCGGTCGTGAAAATGGCGTGGTCGGGATTGGCCGGGTCGATCTCGACATCCAGCAGCCAGTGAATCGGCGTCCGCGCCACGTAGGGCGCCAGCGAAAAATCGTAGGTGCCGCCAGAGCCGAAGGCCGGTTTCCAGGTCTTGCCGCCATCCAGGCTCCGGAAAATGTCTTCGCCGCCTGGGCGGTAATACGAGCTGGCGATGACCGCCTGCGGATGATGCGCGTCTACCGAAACACCGCCATAACCGAACGGCCTGTTTTGAGCAGCATCGGGCCTGTCGGGCGTGATATCGGTCCAAGAACCTTTCGCCGTGTCAAGCCTCCAGATAGCGCCGTCGACCGGCCGGTAAGGATTCGGTCCGGTGAGGTAGGACACATAGAGGGCGCCATCCGCAGCCAGGGCGGCACGAGCGGGCCGGTATTGCTGAGGCGCCCCCGCAACCGCTTGCCAGCTTTTGCCGGCGTCGGTCGAGCGGAACAGATTCTCGCGGCCCATGAGGGCGACGCCAACGTAAATAGTGGAAGTGGGTTTGCCGCGCGATCCGCCATGCGGGTCGAAAACCACGAAAACGATGCCGCTTCCTTGTCCCTGCCGGCTGCCTTCGGCTGGCGGCGCCTCGGTGACATCGGGAAAGCTCGCCACCCGGCTCCACGTCACGGCGCGGTCCGTGCTCTTCCATAGGCCAGCGTGACGAGTGCCCAGGTAAAGAATGGTGCCTTCGTGAGGATCGACCGCCATTCGTTCACCGTGTCCGCGTCCGTTCTCATTGCCGCCGAACTTGAAGGGTACGCTGGTGTGCTGAAACGTCCTGCCGCGGTCGGCGGAACGCAGAATGGCACCGTCCGGCGTGGAGGGATTGGTGTACGTGCCGCACGCGAGATAGACGCGATTGGGGTCGGAAGCGTCGACGGCGATGCTCTCCACTCCCATCCAGTTGAGGTTCTCGTAGGGAACCCAGTCGAGCAGCGGCTCCCAGCGATGGGAGAGGTCATTCCAGCGGTAAGCGCCGCCGATATCGGTGCGCGCATAGCGCAGGCCCTTGGCGGTCGGATGGAAGATGATGCCGTCCACGAAGCCGCCGCCCACCATCCGGACGCCCTTCCACGTGTAGGGCACCGAAGCGGGCCGCTGCTTCGGCACGTTCTGTGCCGCGGCTGCACCGGCAACAACGGCCAGCGCCGCTGAGAGTGGCAGTAGTCGAAGATGCATGAAGCCGAGTCCCTTTCCTGACCGCGCCGGTCGAGGCCACTGCTCGCGTCGAAAGTACAAGGTATCACGCTGCGATGCAAGCGGTTCCAGCCGTCCGCCGCGGCTTCAGCGCGTTTTTTGGGAGCGGCGCCACATCCGAGCGGGCGCGGGACTCGTAATCCCTGACATGAGGGGCTCTCCCGTGAACCTGATTCGATGGGTGCTGGCGCTGGTCGCGGCTGGTTCGGCCCTGCAGGCGCACCCGATGGGCAACTTCAGCGTGAACCACTACTCCCGCCTGTATTTTGGCGCGGGCAGGGTCGAGCTTACCTATGTTCTGGACCTGGCCGAGATTCCCACGTTTGAGCTGCTCGGCGAGTGGCAGATCGATAGGGGCGATGCGGCGGCGCTAGTCGCGAAATCTCAGCCGCAGGCGCGGGTCTGGGTGGATCATCTGGAGCTCGAGCAGGATGGGGAACAGCTGCCTCTGCGCCTTCTCACGATCTCGCCCAAGACGACCGAAGGCGCTGGCGGTATGCCCGTACTGCGAATCGCAATTAAAGCCTGGGCAGCACTGCGGCCCGGGGATGTCAGTTACGAGGACCGCAATTTCCCGGGACGGGCGGGTTGGAAAGAGATTGTCATTGACCACGGCGGAGAAACAATGATTCGGAGTTCGTCGGCAGGCGCTGAGGACTTGAGCAGGGCGCTGACGTACTATCCCACCGACCCCGGCCTGACGCCGCCGCAGCAATTGTCGGCGCGTGTCAACTGGGTGCCGGTGGTGGCGATGCAACACTCGGAGGGTGAAGCTTTGGGGAGTGGGGGCAGACGCGGGCCGGCCGGGGCTGGAGAACCCAGCGCGACCGGCCCCAGCTCTGTTCGGACTCCGGCCGCAACCGGGGATGCGGCAGTCCAGGCGGCGCCTGCGGCAATCCACGCGGTGCCTGCGGCCTCTTTTTCGCAACAGCAGCCCACGGCTCCGGGGACAGTAGTGCGGGGCGATTTTCTCTCACGGCTGCTGCGGCAGCGGGAAATCGGCTGGGGGGTTGCGCTACTCGGCTTGCTGGCTGCATTGGGGCTGGGCGCGATGCACGCCATGTCTCCGGGGCACGGCAAAACGATCGTCGCCGCTTATCTGGTTGGATCGCGGGGCACCGCCAAGCATGCCATGCTGCTCGGCTTCGTGGTGACCTTTACTCATACATTCACGGTATTTCTGCTCGGTCTAGGTGTGCTCTTTTTCCAAAAGTACGTCATCCCGGAAAAGATCGTGCCGATTCTGGGAGCGGTTTCCGGGCTCTCCATTGTTTCGGTTGGCGCGCTACTGCTCTACCGGCGAGCGAAGGCTTTGATGGAGGGCGGCAGAGAACTGCCCCACGCGCACCACCACCATCATGAACCTGACCGCCATCACCATGAGCACGAGCCTGTTCACGTGCACTCACATGCCGGAGAGCCGGCATTCGCTCTGGCGGGGCATAATGGACACGCGCATGCGAACATCGATCAGGAACACGGCCACGACCATAGCCACCATCACGATCATAAGCACGCTCACGAGCACGGCCACATCCACGAGCACTCGCATCCGCTGGGCATCGTTCACAGCCACGGCGGCGCTGCGCATAGCCACGACGTGCCGGAGCGGGTGACGCTGGGCAGCCTGATCGCGCTGGGAGTCAGCGGTGGTCTGGTGCCGTGCCCATCGGCGCTGATCCTGATGTTGAGTGCGATTGCACTGGGCCGTCCTGGCCTTGGCCTCGTGCTGCTGATCGGATTCAGCGCAGGACTGGCGATGGTGCTGATGGGCATCGGCATGATCGCGGTCTATGCCAAGCACTTGCTGCCGGACAACCAGGCAACAGCCAGGCAACCGATCTTCCGCCTGATACCGGTGTTTTCGGCTGTAGTGGTCATCTGCCTGGGCCTGGCCATGACCGCGGTATCGATGGGCTGGCTGCAGCCGTTGCGGTTCCTTTCCTGAGAGAACGAGGAGACGATGAGACACTTTGCCTGCATGTGCGCGGCGCTGTGCGCGGCGCTGGCGGCGCCGCCAGTGAATGGCGAGGACGGTGTGGCAGCGCGCTACCGCAGCCTGCAGGCTGCGCACCTGAACACCGATGAGCGGATCGCAGCCTACGAGAAGCTGTTGAAGGAGGCGCCGGACGATCCCAAAATCGAAACGGCGCTAGCGTCTGCGTTCATCCAGAAGCTCCGCGAAACCACTGACTTTGCCTACCTGAATCGCGCGGCGGCGCTGGTGGACCGCCTCCTGGCCGCCGATCCGAAAAACTACGACGGCATCCGGCTGAGCGCAGAAATCGAGACGCATCGCCACAACTTTCCCAAGGCGGCTGCACTGGCACGCGAGCTGGCGGAACGCAATCCCAGCGACGCCGGGGCATACGGACTACTCGGGGACTCGTTAATGGAAATGGGTCAGTATGACATGGCTCGGGACGCGTACCAGCGCATGTTGACCCTGAGCCCGAACCTGACCAGTTACAACCGGATGGCCTACCACGCCTTCGTCACAGGAAAGGGCGACGAGGCGCTGGCGTGGATGGCGACCGCGGTGAGAGCGGGCAGCGCCACTCCCGAGAATCTGGCTTGGTGCCTGGTGGAGTTCGGCGACATGCTGTCCAAGACCGGACACGCGGCGGACGCCGAACTGTCCTACCAGCAGGCGCTGGTCGCGTTGCCCGGCTATCACCGGGCACTGGCTGCCGAGGGACGGCAGTATGCGGCCGCAGGAGACTTCGCCAAGGCCACTGCGAGGTTCCAACAGGCGCAAGAAGTGATTCCACTGCCGGATTACGCTGCCGCCTTGGAAACGCTATACACCCATTCCGGCAAGACGGCGGAGGCCGCGCAGCAGCGCAAGCTGATCGATGTGATCGAGCGCCTCGGGCGCGCCAACGGCGAAAAAGGCAACCGCATGCTCGCCGTGGTCTACGCCGATCAGAATCGCAACCTCGACCGGGCCCTGGAATTAGCGCGCGCCGAACTCGAAACCCGTAAGGATGTCTATACATACGATGCGCTGAGCTGGGTGCTGTTCCGCGACGGACGGCAGAAGGAGGCGGAGGAGGCTAGCGCGCGTGCTCTCGAATTTCGCACCACGGAGCCGATGTTTCTGTATCACGCCGGAGTGATCGCGATGGCGGGCGGCAGCGCGAAACGGGGCAGGGAATTGCTCCAGGCAGCACTGGCTCTGAATCCGGCCTTCGCGTTTCCCCAGGCGGAGGATGCACGGCGGCGATTGGCTGAAACCAGCGCTGCAGCCGGTGCTACGAATGCGCAAATCGTACTACACTGAGATTGCCTGAACCCGACCGGCTGGAAGCGTCATGCACATCCCGGATGGATATCTTAGCCCGGCGACCTGCGCGGCCCTCTACACAGGTGCCGCTCCGTTCTGGTATATCGCGCTGCAGCGCGTTAAGAAGGCGTTGCACACGCGGCTGGTGCCTCTGATCTCGCTGTTTGCGGCATTTTCCTTCGTGATCATGATGTTCAACCTGCCGCTTCCCGGCGGCACGACAGGTCACGCGGTAGGCATCGGGCTGGCCGCGGTGGTTTTGGGACCATGGGCGGCGATGCTGGCGGTCTCGATCGCGATCGTGATTCAAGCGCTTTTTTTTGGAGATGGCGGCATCACCGCGATCGGCGCCAACTGCTTCAACATGGCGATCGCAGGCTCGCTGGTTGCGTACGTGGTGTACCGGGTTTTGGCGGGGCGCTCGGCCATCGGCTCCGCGCGCCGGGTGATGGCATCCGGGCTGGCGGGTTATGCTGCGATCAACGTCTCGGCGCTGCTGGCGGCGATCGAGTTTGGCATTCAGCCGCTGCTGTACAAGGACGCAGGCGGCGCTCCCCTCTATTGCCCGTATCCGCTCAGCGTCGCGATTCCGGCCATGATGCTGGGCCACTTGACGATCGCCGGCTTCGCCGAATTGATCGTATCAGCGGGGGTGGTGGCGTTTCTGCAGCGATCTGACCCATCTTTGTTGAGGGCCACGGCGGGCCGTGGCGTGGAGCTCGGCGAACCCGTCGCCGGCAGCGCGCTGCGGCCGCTTTGGGCAAGCCTGGTCGCGTTGCTGATCCTCACGCCGCTAGGGATCCTGGCCACTGGATCGGCTTGGGGGGAGTGGAGGGCGCGGGATTTCTCGGATCCCGCGATGCGGCGCGAAATCGCCGTTTCGTCGTTCCACCAGGCGGTTCCACCGCGCGCGCCGGAGGGACTGGCACGGTTGTCCCAGGTGTGGACCGCCCCGTTCGCGCGCTACGCGCCGCCGTTCGTTCGAAGTGCGACGTTTGGATACCTGCTGTCGGCCATGTTCGGCGCGGGCCTCATCCTGCTGGCCTGCTTGACGGTTGGGCGCCTGCTGGTCCGCAAAGAGCCGGCTACATGAGCCTCGCCGGGCGCCATCGCCAGGGGGGATTTCTCGAGCGCACCATCGAAGGCCTTTGCCAGGCCATGGAGCGCGCCATGTACGCCGAGGATTCCGCCGCGGGCGGCGGCCTGCTGCAACAGCTTGACGCACGGGTAAAAGTGGCAGGATTGTTTGCGCTCATCCTGGCTACCGTGCTGGCAACGCGGATGTGGGTGATTGCGGGGATCTTCGCGGTGGCGGTCGTACTGGCAGCGGCGTCGCGAATCCCCATCGGGATTCTGGCAAGCAGGGCCTGGCTCGGAGCGCTGGCGTTCACCGGCGCCATCGCAGTGCCGGCTCTTTTCCTGACCCCTGGCGTTCCTGTGTACCGCGTGCCGGGCCTGAACTGGGTGGTTACCGCACCCGGCCTCACCACAGCAAGCTACTTGCTGCTGCGCGTCGAGACGGCAGCGACCCTAGCCCTGACGCTGGTGTTTACCACGCCATGGATGCATGAGCTGAAGGCGCTGCGTGTCTTTCGAGTTCCCGTGGTATTTGTGGTGATCCTTGGCATGACGTCGCGCTACATCCTGTTGTTGCTGGAAACGGCGCAGGAAATGTTCGAGTCGCGCAAGAGCCGGGGAGTCGGCGCCCTGGATGGCACCGACCGGCGGCGGATCGCGGCGGCGAGTGCCGGCGTGTTGCTGAGCCGCACATTTCAGTTGAGTGGCGACGTCTACCTTGCCATGCAGGCGCGTGGATTTCGCGGCGAAGTTTACCTGCTGGATGAATTCAACATGAGGCGTCTCGACTGGGCGGCGCTGGCGGGGTTTGCGGCGCTGGCCGCTGCCGGCGTTTGGGCGGGCCGATGACGCTGTTCGAGATCACGGATCTGACCTACCGCTATGACCGGCAGACGGCGGTGGAGGGCCTGAGCCTTTCCGTTGACGAGGGTAGCCGTGTGGCGCTGGTGGGGGCCAACGGCTCTGGTAAATCCACCCTGCTGCGGATTCTGGACGGCCTGTATTTCGGGCAGGAGGGCGCGGTCCGCTACCGTGGACAAGCGCTGACCGAAGAGCGGTTCGCCGACGACGCGTTCGCATATGGGTTCCGGCGGCAGGTGGGGCTGGTGTTCCAGAATCCTGACGTGCAACTGTTCAATCCGACGGTGTTCGACGAGGTGGCATTCGGCCCGCTGCAGCTGCGCTGGCCGAAATCCGAGGTGCGGGACCGCGTGGGCGAGACGCTCCAGCGCTTCGGTATCGCGCACCTGAAGGATCGCGTGCCCCACCGGCTATCTGGCGGCGAGAAGAAGCGGGTGGCATTGGCGAGCGTGCTGGTGCTGGACCCGGCCGTGCTGCTACTGGACGAGCCAACGGCGGCGCTCGACCCGCGAAGCCAGAGCCAGCTCATCGACCTGCTTGTGGAATGGGGTGGTGGAGCGAAGTCGGTGATTACGGCTACGCACAATCTCGGCGATCTGGGGGATATCGCTGACCGGTGCGTGGTGCTGGACAGCGGCCGGATCGCGGCGGAGGGCGCGCCGGCCGAGATTCTGCGGGATCGCGAGTTGCTCGAACGAACCAACCTCGTTCACGCGCACCGCCACAGGCATCGGTCGGGCGAACTGCATTCGCATCCTCACGTTCATTCAGGTGAGGCGGAACGGAGCGATTAACGCGCGCGCCCCGGACCGCTTCGCCGGCGGCGTTTTCGGCTGGAAACGACGCAATCAACTTGTGGGCGGTTCAGCGGAGGGAAAGCAGTAATCTTCGATGCGACAACCTACGCCGTAAGATCGCTGGCCATCGGGCCCGCTGACCCAGATGATGCGGACGCGGCAGCCGACCGGAAGCATCGCGCCAGAGTCATGGGGCCGGTGCGCGGGAACCAGGAGCGTACAATCGACAAGTTCCCCCGGAACGAACACAGCTTCGGAGCGAACGTAGAATCCATCACTGCTCAAGTCCTGGGTCTCGGTGGCCAATAGATCCAGCCCATCCCGCCGGTGAAATTGTACCGGCCAGTGAACGCGGGCCCGATAGCGACGGCGGCGTTCGAGCCGGTCGAGGGACCTGTAAAGCTGGTCGGCGTGGTTGGCGGACATCGTACCCGCCGGGAGCACGTTCGGTGCCATTGAAAAGCACCAACGGCCCGCCTCTCAAATGAAATGCTATCAGCGATTTGCGTCACGCCGAACATGACTCGATTCCGCTTTTACTGAAAAGCTTGCGGTTAGTTAGCCAAATTGGCGCCACGGGGCGGGGTACTGGAACGGGGTGGCGCCGTCATGCCTCAGATTTCGCCATCTGTCCCGTGTTTGGAGACGCTGCGAGGGCCGTTGTCACAGGTTTATCCGTCAGAGTATTCCGGTCAAACCCAAAGTTTCGGCACACGCAAGTACCATTCGCCGCCCGGCGATCTAATAGTACCAAAACCCGTAAACTCAACTTGTCACTTGACTTCAGTTCATCTCAGGGTATGATGTGATGGTCTTAGTAAGAGTGATCGCGAGAAACGGGAAGATTTCCCGAAAACTTGCGACGTCAAGGTGGTGGTTGCCTGCCGCTGTCTCAATGACAGCGCTCTCTTTTGGCTTTCGGGGATCTAAGATCGCTGGATCTATGGATATCGTTCTGATTTCGGAGGACCGGGAGTTGGGCCGGATCTGCAGAGAGATCCTCAACGAGATTCTAAAGGAGCCCTGGACACTCTCGCACGCCGGTGCTGATGACGTAATCCCGCACGCGGACTTGTGTCTTTGGGATTACAGCCCAGACGCGCCGCCGGCTCGCTACCGTCACCCCGCGTCGTCCAAGCATCTGTATCTGGTGAACCGCAACGATCTGGCGGGATTTCGCAAACAAACGTCGGTTTCCGAGGCCAACATTCTGCTCAAGCCAGTCACGCCCGTGACTCTTGCCGCCTTTCTCGGTTTCGCGGTCTCGCGGCCGGCGAGCAGCGCTGTACGGGAAGACCGGGACGAGATTCTGCAATGCCTGGTGCAGACGAACTTGACGCTCCAGGAATACGACCAGGACCGGACCAATTTTCTGGCCAGGGCGGTACACGATTTTCGGGCCCCGCTAACCGCCTTGAGCGGCTACTGCGGCCTGATGCTGGACGAGTCGTTTGGCCCCATCAGCGAGGCGCAGCAGGAGGTTCTGCGGCGCATGCGGCATAGCGCGCACCGTCTCTCGCGCATGGCCTCAGCGATGTTTCAGCTAAGTGTGGCGCGACATTCCAGACGGCGGCCTGACTTGCAGCGGGGCGACCTGCAGGAATGCCTGGATCAGGCCTTGCATGAGATCGCGACGTTCGCCGATGAAAGACGGATTACGATTACTTCGGAGCTGGAACCGGTCGACGAAGGTCTGCTGTTTGAACCTGGGCAGATGGAGCAGGTCCTGATCAATATTCTGGACAACGCCTGCAAATTCACACCCAAAGCGGGCGTGATCGAAATCCGCGGCTACCCGTTCTTTTGGGAACGGCGCTCGGGCCAGGCGGGACTGCCCCCCAGCATCGAGCGGCGGCACAGCGCGATCCAGACGCCGAACAGCTACCGGATCGACATTACGGACTCCGGCCCGGCAGTGCCCAAGGAGCATCTGGGCAAGATTTTCGAAGAGTACGCATCGTACTCGGGAGGGCGCGACCGCTCGGGCGGCGGCCTCGGTCTGGCGATTTGCCGCCTCATCATGGCTCAACACGATGGCCGTATTTGGGCCGAAAACACGGACTTGGGTCCCAGGTTCTCAATGGTTCTTCCGATGCACCGGTCTCAGTTGCCGGTGGGGGACTCGGAAGAAAGTGTGGCGTTCGAAAAACTGCGGAGGTTCAACATTCATGCTGGTGTCTGATCGCGCCTGTACCATTCTGATCGGAGAAGATGAGCCGGAGGTCTTGCGGTATCTCGAGACCGCCGTCAAATGTATGGGTTATGGCGTGACATCGGCTCAAGATGGCGACGAAGTGCTGGCTTGCCTCCGATCATCGGAAACCGAAGTGTCGGCTGTGCTGCTGGACATCGTGATGCCGAACCGCGATGGATTGGACATCCTGCGAGAGATCCGGAGCCTCGATCAACGGCTGCCGGTGATCGTGTTATCCGGTGCGTCCTCCACTTTGAATGTCGTCACCGCGATGAAGCGAGGAGCGACGGATTTTCTGGCAAAGCCAGTAGCGCACGAAGACTTGCGCGAGGTGATCAGCCGGGCGCTGGAGGCCAAAGGTTCGGTGCATCCCGCGCCGATGCGGAACCCTGCGACGTTCACCGATGTCCTGCTGGGGACGAATCAGCGGATGAAAGAGATCCAGGTCCTGGTGGGGCAGGTAGGCTGGTCGGAGGTTCCGGTTCTGATTCAGGGCGAAACGGGTACCGGAAAAGAGGTGCTCGCCCGAGAATTGCATGCCCAGTCTCCTCGAGCCAAAAAGCCGTTTCTAAAGCTCAACTGTGCGGCGCTGCCATCGGAACTGGTCGAAAGCGAGCTGTTCGGCTATGAGCGGGGCGCGTTCACCGGCGCTTTCCAGAAGAAGGCCGGCAAGTTCGAAATAGCCGAGGGCGGCACAATTCTGCTGGATGAAATCGGCGACATGGACGTGCGGCTTCAGGCCAAGCTATTGCAAGTCCTGCAGGATCACGAGTTTCAACGAATCGGTGGCAAGGAGACGATCAAAGTGGACGTGCGCGTCATGGCGGCCACTCACCGCGATCTGGAGAAGGCAATTCTCGACGGAACCTTCCGCGAGGATC
>Ga0187847_10003207_pt1 | contig 12663 bp, 8 predicted proteins | sample June2016WEW_4_10_FD_132458 | JGI IMG/M metagenome (GOLD analysis project Ga0187847, IMG submission 132458) | Peatland microbial communities from SPRUCE experiment site at the Marcell Experimental Forest, Minnesota, USA - June2016WEW_4_10 | ecosystem: Environmental > Terrestrial > Soil > Wetlands...
ATTGCGGGGTGGTCTTCAAGGTGGACACGACCGGCGCCAGCCGGGCACATCGGAAGAGACAAACGGGGAAGCGGCGCCGCGCCGGCCGCATTACCGCGCGGCGCCCCCTCGCTTATCGATTCGAGACGCTCGATCACCTGCGGCCGAAGGATTCGACCTCGTGCTGTGGCGGCCGTTTGTCTCTATAGACGCTATCGAGCACCATGCGCAGACGGCCCTCTTCAATAAAGAGCGACATCTTGCGCAACACAAAGCCCTGGTCCCACTCGATGTTGGCGGACCTGTGCTCCGCGAGACCTTTCGCCACGCCCCAATCGCAATCTTGCGGCGAGCATGCGCCCCAGGCGTGCACTTCCACCGCGTCGCCCCGCTGCCGGACTTCCAGCTTGGTAACGCCGCGGGTCTGAGCGTTGTCGTTCCTCCAATCGCCGGCCATGTCCGCGAGTGGCATCGGCGGCTCCGCCGCGCGCCGGAAATATTCGACTTCGTGCTGTGGCGGACGTTTGTCTCTATAGACGCTATCGAGCGCCATGCGCAGACGGCCCTCTTCAATAAAGAGCGACATCTTGCGCAGCACAAAGCCCTGGTCCCACTCGATGTTGGCGGACCTGTGCTCCGCGAGACCTGTCGACACGCCCCAATCGCAGTCTTTCGGTGAGCAGGCGCCCCACGCGTGCACGGCCAGCGCGTCGCCCCGCTGGCGGACTTCCAGCGTGGTAACGCCACGAGTCTGCGGGTTGTCGTTTTTCCAATCGCCGACGAAGTCCGCGACTCGCAGTGGCGGCTGCGCCTTCACCGGCGCTTGGAGCAGGATCCCCGACATCAGGATGGCCGCTCCGGCCGCCGCGATTTTGCCGAGCATTCCTCCGGCCGGAAAAGCCTGGCCGCCCAGGATCAATAGGTTCGTCATGTTGTCACCTCGCCTTTTCTTACAAAACCGGGCCTCAAACGCGATTCCGAGTGCGTACTTGCATCCACAGTATTGGCACGGTTGTAAACGCCCTTACGACTACATAAACGAGGGCGCTTCCATTTTGCCTTTTCGGATTGGATTCATAGGGTCGGGAAGCCCCTTTGCCCGCGCCTTCGCAGGCGCCAGATGAACATTCCCGGCGGGCCACCTTCGTCAAGAACGCGCTACGGGCCAAGCCGGCGGCCCAGGCGCCGGAAGTGAGCAGAGCCGGCCGAGGCGGCAAGAAGGCCGAGGTCATCGCTATGCTGCGACGCAAGAACGGCGCGACGCTGTCGCAGATCGTGCGGACCATGGGTTGGCAGAAGCACACGGTGCGCGGATTTATGGCGGGTGCGATGAAGAAGGCCGGGCACACCGTGGAGTCCTTCAAGCCCGCTGGAGGGGAGCGCACGTGCCGCCTCAAATAGCATCGGTGGCCCGCCCCTTCCGCCCGGCACGCGCCGAACCGGGAAACTCCGCGCCGGACCAAATGTCGCAGTGGCGGACGGTGCTCGACATCACGTGTTTAGCTCTTTCCCGCCCTATGGCTCCACGGTGAAGCTTGTCTGGCTGGTGGCCGTGCCCGCCGGCGCAGTCACCACAATAGGGCCCGTGGTCGCGCCGCTGGGAACAGTCGCGACGATTTCCGTGCTTGGGTATTCCTGCGTGAATTTCGCGGACTTACCATTGAATGTTACGGTCGTAGGCAGTTGGAGTTTCGTTCCGTGGATCTTCACTTTTAACGCCAACCGCGCCGCTGTCCGGGGAGAAGGAGCTGATTCGGGGCGGCACAGCTTCACCTGTAAGGCTGAAATTGCTGTAGGTGGTCGGCGGCCCGGATCCGCTGCCGCTAACGGTTTTGGGCTGATTGTTGTACAGCCCCCCCCTCACCGCTCGGAAACGTGCTGAGCACGAGGGTATCGACGGGAGTGGTTGCGCCGTAAGGTACACGGAATAGGTGCTTCCCTCGGCCTTCACAGCAACTGTGTATGTATCGCCCGGAGTCAAGACGCCTTCCACCTCGTTAATAGCGCCATTGCTCGACGTGCCGAAATAGATCGAGGTGCCGGCATCCCCACCTCGGCCGCCTTGGCCGTAGCCGTTGCCGCCGACGACAAGCAGGATGCTATCCCCGTTATATGGGCTCGTTTCGGTGCTGCGGAGCCAGATGCCGCCGTCCCCGGCGACCGTTGTTACCGTAAGCGTGTAGTCCGTCAAGTCGAAGGGCAAACCCGTGTGTGTGAGCGGGTTGTTGTCCGGCTGGGCGTAATACTGCCCATCGCTGGCGGTCCAGTTGCCGGCGTAGTTGTTCCAAAGCCCGGAAGGGCTCGGCGTGAAGGTGTCCGTGAATGTGATCGTCTTAGCCGGTTGCTGCGCCCATAGCGCCGACGCCAGCGCGGCAAGCGCCGTGATTCGGGCGTACTTTCAAGTCGCCCTGGCGCTTGCATTAGGAGAGTTTAATATTTCTCGACCCGCCACTCGCCTCACCGGAACCTCGGCGTGGCCGGCCTTTTTCATCGCGCCCGCCATGAACCCGCGCACCGTATGCTTCTGCCATCCCATGCTCTGCATGGTGGCCCGACCTGGTCTGCGAAGTTTTGTCGCGTGCCTGTTTCAGAGACTTCCCGGGCATTCCATTCGCTACGATCACGGAGAGTTGTTCTGCAATTTTGAAGGCCGTCCCATAGTTGGTGGCCCCTCCCCGGTACGCATAGAGGTCGCGCTCTTGGACAGGCGACCCGAAGCAGATGGCGCTCGGGCATCGTCGCCACGTCGGCGAAGGGCGCGCCTGAAGGACCCCTGAAACCTGGCTCCCCGGTCCGGGTATGGGGCGCGTGAATCTCGCGGAATAAGATGATCCCAACTTCATCACGGAGTACCGGCTGCTGGTTTTCGGCGGGAACAGCAAGAAAAAAACAAATAGCGGCCCGGCGCTCTCCGTCTCCGGTATTGGAATTCAGGGCGCTTGCAGCGCGTGTGCAGCCCCAGGCCCGCAAAGTCGCACCCCTCCTGCTCCGCCGCCGCCAGTTTCAAAGCCTTGCGCACCCCCGAGTCCCACATCGGCCGCGTCCCATCCTGCTGCTGCGGAAATAACAGCCCTCTCCACTGGCGTCCGCCAGCCTCCCGATCCATCGCCGGTAGCGTTCCTGTAGCGTCCCCAGCGCCAGAGTCCGTCGGCTCCGCGCCGTCTTGGGCTCGTCGATATCGCCCCGCCAGTGACGTTGCTCGATCCGCACGCACCGCGTCCGCAGAGAAGACGCCGCGAGCCCGATCCCATCTCCGCTAAGCCAAGACAGGTGGCGGGTGGCCGCCCCAGCGTTTACCGAATCCTGGCGAGAATAGGCCTGCCACCACCAATTCTGGCACGCGTTCTTCACGGAAGATGGTTCACCGCTACGCCCAAAAACAAGACGCTGGAAATGTTCGGCGATCCGCTGCCGCCCGACGCAGATCTATTGGTGAATGTCCAATTGCCGGGCGCGGGCAGTGCCATCTACTTGCGGAAGCGGCGGATCGTCAGCGTATGGCGGTCGGAGCGGTAGAAACCGACCACATATACAGTCGCTTTGCCCGCGGTGGAGAACAGCGCCTGGCGAATGCGCAGCACCGGCGCACCGGCGTGAATCCCGAGCAACTCCGCCATGCGTGTGCTGGCGGGCGTAGCATCCACTTCTTCGTCCGCATACTGCAGCTCGATTCCGTATTCGCGCTCCAGGGTGGCGAATAGCGAGCGGCGCTCGAGCGGCAGGCTGAGCAAACCCGCGAACTCCTCCGCGGAAAAATAGCAGATCTCCACCGCGAAAGGCTGCTCGCCGGATTGCCGCAGCCGTTCCAGCTTGACCAGCCGGCTGTGCGCCGGAAGGGCCAGCCGCGCGGCCGCCTCCTGCTCGCCTTCCACGATGCTGGCGCACAGAATCCGAGAGCGCGCCGGCAAGCCCCGGCTGGCCATCTGTTCGGTGAAACTGGCCAGGCGGTTGAAGTGGATCTTGGGCAGCGACACGAACGTGCCCGCGCCGCGCCGCCGGTCCACCAGGCCTTCGTGCTCCAGTTCCGCCAGCGCATGCCGCGCGGTCATCAAGCTCACTTCGTGGCTGCGCGCGAGTTCCCGCTCCGAAGGCACCGCGTCCCCAGGTTGCAACTCGCCGGCTTCGATGCGTTTTCGTAGCGCGTATTGGATGCGCCGGTACGCGGGCGCATCCGAATCGGTCTTCTGCAGCATCAGTCTTCCGTTTCCATGCCGCCTCGGGCAACGCTAACCAATATTTGCAGGCCGAACGACGTGCTATAGAGCGTCCGGCTTCACCTGCTATAGAGCATCAACGATGGTATTTTACCCCGAACTCGCGCCGGACTCCAGATATTTCACAATTTTTCTCTGGGCGGGCTGGCCTGGGAGCTTCTGTCATAGAATTGAAGGACACGTGTCTTTCAGCACCCGCCGAAATTTCCTGGTGGCTGCCGCCGGGTATGCCGCGCCTTGGCTGGTCCGGCCGGCCCGCGCGGCCGCCCCTCCCATTTTCGAAAGCGTTCCTCCGGACAAGAGCGGCATCGCCTGGGTACATGACAACGCCATGTCCCCCAACCGATATCTTCCCGAAAGTATGGGACCGGGTTGTGCCTTCCTGGATTACGACAACGATGGATGGATGGACATTTATCTGGTTAACAGCGGCCCGTGCGATTTCTTCAAGCCCGGCAAACCCCTGCGCAACGCCTTGTACCGGAACAATCGGGACGGCACCTTCACCGATGTCACCGCGAAGGCGGGAGTCGCCGGCGGCACGTTCGGCATGGGCGCGGCAGTGGGAGACTACGACAACGACGGATTCCCGGATCTGCTGGTCACGGCGTACGGCAGTATGATTTTGTATCGTAACAATGGCAACGGCACCTTCACCGACGTAACGGAAAAGTCGGGCCTGGGGATGACCGGGTGGACCACCAGCGCCGTCTGGTTCGATTACGACAACGACGGCCGCCTGGACCTGTTCGTATGCAGTTTCGTGGATTACGCCACGCAGCGCTTTTCCTGCGGGGACAACAAACTGGGCCTTAAATACTACTGCATCCCGCGGCTGTTTAAGCCCACCCACAGCTTCCTGTATCGCAACAACGGCAACGGCACCTTCACCGAGGTGAGCCGCGGCACCGGCATCGCGCGCGCGCTGGGCAAGGGGTTGGGGGTGGTGGCCACCGACGTCAACAACGACGGGCGCATGGACCTTTTCGTGGCCAACGACACGGTACAGAACTTTCTGTTCATCAACCGCGGCAACGGCCAATGGGAGGAGGCCGCGGTTTCCGCCGAAGTCGCCTTCAGCGAAAACGGGCAGGCCCGCTCCGGCATGGGCGTGGACGCCGCCGATTTCGACGGCGACGGATGGGAAGACCTGTTCGTGGCGAATATCGACCGGGAGATGTTCTCGCTCTACCGCAACCAGCACGACGAAACGTTTGCGGATGTCGCGTTCGACAACGGGGTAACGCAGGCCACCCGCCTGCTTAGCGGCTGGGGATTGAAGTTCTTCGATTACGACAACGACGGCTTTGTAGACCTGATTCTCGCCAATGGCCATCCCGACGACATGATCGAAAGGTATTCGACCCAGGTGAAATATAAGGAGCCGCTGCTGTTGTTTCACAACCAGAACGGCAAGCTGCGGGATGCCAGCGCGGATGCGGGGCCGGCGTTCACCGGAACGTTCGCGGCGCGCGGCTTGGCGGTGGGCGATTACGACAACGACGGCCGTTTGGATGTGCTGGTGGGCGTCAACGGCGGGGCGCCCGTGCTGCTGCACAACAATGTGGGCGCGGCCAATCACTGGCTGGGGCTGAAACTGGTGGGCACCCGCGCCAACCGCGATGCCATCGGCGCCCGGATTGCCTGGTCGGCCGGAGGTGTGCGGCGTTCGCGGTTGAAGAACGCCGGCGGCAGCTATCTTTCCTGCCACGACCCGCGCGAGATTCTGGGGCTGGGTCCCGCGACGAAGGTAGACTGGCTTGAAATCCGCTGGCCCGCGCCGAGCAAGCAAGTCGACCGCTACACGGATCTGGGCGTGGACCGGTACATGGAGATCCAAGAAAGGTAAGCCAAACCATGGAGGGCGGGCTTTAGCCGGCGCGAGGCTTTAGCCTCGCTTGCGGCGGCGCATGGCGCCGCCCCACGAGGCGATAGGAAGCGCCCGCGGATTACCAAAAATTGTAGAAATTTTTTTATTGACGCGACCCTGCAACCCGATCTATACTTGCGCAATAGCAGATTTCTGCTATATAGCTTCTGAAGGTCGGGGTTTTTGTGGGCACTACGTGCGATATAGCACTTTTGGTCCGCTGGAATTGAGGCCGGGGAGGTTCGCGCCTCTCCTCAAACCGTTGGGAGGAATTCATGGAACTTCGAAAACTGTTTGGCCATAGGCTGTGGGCTGGTGTACTGGCGGTGTGCGCTCTGGCTTGTTGCGCCTGGGGGCAGCAGGTGGCTGCAACCATCACTGGACGGGTCAACGATCCATCGGGCGCCGCGGTTTCCGGCGCCAAGATCACGGCGACGTCCGTGGATCGCGGGGTCGCGTATCCCACCACTACCAATTCGGAGGGCTACTACAACCTGCCGAATCTGCCAATAGGCGCGTATAACGTCAAAGTGGAGAACGCCGGCTTCCAGACCGCCACGCAATCCAATATCACCCTGGAGATGAACCAGATTGCCAAGCTGGACTTCCAGCTTCTGGTCGGTAACGTCCAGACCACCGTGGAAGTGACGGCTGCGGCTCCCGTACTGCAGACCGAGGAGACCTTGCTGGGGCAAGTGATCGACTCGCGCACAGACGCTACGCTGCCCCTGGCGACCCGCAATTATGTGCAGTTGACGCTGCTGGCGCCGGGTACCGTGCATCCCGACCCCTCCACGTTTCAGAGTGGCCTCACTACTTCGAGCAGCGGACGCCCTTATGTGAATGGCAACCGCGAGCAGGCCAACAATTTTATATTGGACGGCATGGATAACAACCAGGTGTCCGACAACCTGGTCGGCTATGCGCCGAGCGTGGACGCCATCCAGGAATTCAACGAGATTACCCAGAATGCGCCGGCCGAGTTCGGCAACTACATGGGCGGCATCGTGAACACGTCCATCAAGACCGGCACGAATCAGTTCCACGGCGACGTCTTTGAGTTCTTCCGCAACGATGTGCTAAACTCCAATTCCTGGCAAAACAACTTCGAAGACGCCGCAAAGGCGAAACTGCGCTGGAACGAATTTGGCGGCACGCTGGGTGGGCCCATCAAGCACGACAAACTGTTCTTCTTCGTCGACTACCAGGGCCAGCGCTTCGATACTCCCACCAGCCTCGGCACTTTCAGCGTACTTACGGCGGCCGAACGCGGCGGCAACTTTTCGGCCCTGCTGCAAGGCACCAGCCCGATCCAGCTCTACAATCCATTTGCGGTTTCCGGCGGTCAGCGGCAGCCATTTCCGGGAAACATCATTCCAGCCAACCTTCTCGATCCCGTGGCGCAGAAAATTATCACCGACACCAGCATTTACCCGCTGCCGACTGGCGCGGGACTCAACAACAATTACCTGTTCGCCACGCACACCGACATTAACGGCGATCAGGGCGATGCCCGCGTCGACTGGAGCGCTTCCGACAAGGACCGCGTTTTTGGCCGTTACTCCCAGAGCATGATCACCAATCCCTCCACGAATAACCTGCCAGTCCTGTATAATTCTTTCAACAACTATCCCGTCCACACCGGCGTCGTGGATTGGGTGCGCACCGTGTCGCCCTCGATTGTGAACGATGCCAGAGCCGGTGTGAATTACGTATTTATCAACAACGGCGCGGCTGGGAACGGGACCGGCGACTTGAACACCACCGTGGGCCTGCCTGGCATTCCCTCGACCATTCTCCCCTCCATGGGCTTTTCGGGCGGGTATGCGTCAAGCATCGGAAACTCCGATGTCTACCAACTCTTCGCGGATACTGTAATTCAGCTTGAAGACACCATGTCGATCACCCACGGTTCGCACGTGTTCCACCTTGGTTTCCAAGCCTGGCGCGAACGCATCGATACTTTCTACTCCGGCAACAATGGCGAAGCTGGATCGTTTACCTTCGACGGCCGCTATACCGCCGGCCCGAATCCGCTGGCGACCTCCGGCGGGGGTAGCGGCGCCGGAGAAGCGGACTTCCTGCTGGGACTGGCTTCCCAGATCGGCGGCGGCGTCAACGGCGGCACGTGGGGCCAGCGCTCCTGGGTATTGGGCAGCTTTTTCCAGGACGACTGGCATGTGACGCCGAACCTCACGCTGAACCTCGGCGTGCGCTGGGAACTGCACACCCCCTGGTGCGAAGTGGATAACCGGCAGGTGAACTTCGGGCTATTCTCCGGTACGGTCGAATACGCCGGCCAGGATGGAAACAGTTGCGCGCTGTACAATCAGTACAACGGCATTACGAATTTCCAGCCGCGCGTCGGAATTGCCTGGAATCCCATGAAGCACACGGTGATTCGTTCGGCGTACACTCTCTCTAATTACCTGGAAGGCACCGGCACCAACCTGCGCTTGCCGATTAACCCGCCATTCGCGCATGAAACCGATGCGAACTACACGTCGCTGTCTCTGCCCACCACGACCCTGAGCCAGGGTCTGACACCTCTGGCCGCCTCGTCGAATCCGTTCCAGGGCGCCGGGCTCCGCGTCTGGGATCCGAATATTCGCCCGGCTGTATCCAACCAGTGGAACTTCACGATCCAGCAGCAGTTAAGCAATACGACCACCTTGCAGGCAGGCTACGTGGGCCAGAAAACGACCCATCTGATGGTGCCCATGCCTTATTTCCAATCGCAGCTATTGGCGAATGGCACTGTGGCGCCCAGCCCTTACCTGGCCGGCAACCCGTATGTCTACGACGCGATCAGCCAGATCTCCGGCACGGCCTCGAATGGAAATCAGAGTTACAACGCTCTCCAGGCCGTCTTGCAGAAACGCCTCAGCGAAGGCCTTGAGTATCAAGTCGCGTATACCTACTCGAAATGCATGACGGACTCCAGCGGTTACTATGGATCGTGGGGCGGCGCCGCCTATCCGACTTCGCCGTACTTCCAGAACCTTTATGACCAACGCGCGGAGTGGGGCCCTTGCTACTACGACTCCAAACAGGTGCTGACCAGTTATGTAACCTACGACTTGCCCGTCGGCCGGGATCGTAAGTTCGGCAAGGACCTGAACCCGGTTCTGAATGCGATTATCGGCGATTGGCAGGTGAATTCGATTCTTTCCGTGCACAGCGGCTTTCCGCTGACCATCTCGGCCGGGGACGCTTCCGGCACGAACTCGCGGGGATCGCGCGCCAACTGCCTTGCCCCGGTACAGATTTACGGCGAGCAGAACTCGCCGCTAGGGGGCTATCAGTGGTTTAATCCGGCCGACTTCGGACCGGAAGATCCGGGCACGTTTGGCACCTGCGGTGTCGCCACGGTGCGCGGTCCGGGGTTGCGCACGATCGACGCCAGCGCGGCCAAGTTTTTCAATTTTAGCGAGCGCCTTAAGCTGGAGTTCCGGGGCGAAGCCATCAACTTATTTAACACTCCCATTCTGAATGCGCCCAACACCGGAGTGGGCAGTACGCTTGGCTTGCTCCAAGGCGCGGGCGGCGCCTACGGGACTTTTGGCCGGCAAATTCAGTTCGCCTTGAAGTTCCATTATTGACCCCGCGGGAACATTGACCCGATTGGAAGGGCCGCGGCTCAATAAGGGCCGCGGCCCTTCGTTTTTCAAGTTGCTTCCGATCCCGGCCGGATGCGTTACCATTGGAGTTGAGTACGACGATGCGCAGCTTGGGCATGTCCCGAACATGGATTGCGGCAGCTTCCTTCGCCTGGGCCGCCTGGGCCGCCTGGGCCGCGGACGCTCCCCACAAACCGCCCGCCGCGGATGCATCCGCAACCGCCCTCCGCGGTACACAACTCGCCGAAGGCGGGCATTGCGACCAGGCCCTGGCGCTTCTGACAAAATCGGCGCCGCGCCTGGCGGCCCACGACCTCGAGAAAACCGTGGGACTCGATGGCATCAAGTGCGCGATGACCATGAACCAGATGGATGCGGCAGCGGATTTTGTGCGCATCCTGCAGCGCGATTTTCCCAAGGATCCGCAGGTGCTATATGTGGCCACGCATGTCTACTCCGATCTCTCCATCCGCGCCTCGCGGGCGCTTATGTACTCGGCGCCGGGATCTTACCAGGTTCACCAGTTGAACGCCGAAGCTTTGGAAGCCCAGGGCAGGTGGGACGATGCCGCCGCCGAATACCGCCAGGTGCTGCAACAGGATCCGAAGCTGCCGGGCATGCATTACCGCCTGGGCCGGATTATACTCTCGAAGCCGCCAACGGGCACCTCCAGCGCGGAGGCGATCCATGAGTTTCAGGCCGAGTTGGAAATCGATCCGTCCAACGCGGGCGCGGAGTACGTCTTGGGTGAACTGGCGCGCCAAGACAGGAATTATCCCGACGCCATCGAGCACTTCGGGCGTGCCACAAAACTGGATCGCACTTTTGCCGACGCGTACATCGGCTTGGGCCGCTCGCTGGTCGCCGGCGGAAACGTGGCCGAAGCGCTGGCGCCGCTCGAAGCAGCCGTCAAGCTGCAACCTCAGAATGCCGCCGCGCACTATCACCTGGGTGTGGTCTACCAGCGCACCGGGCGCAAAGAGGACGCCGCCAAGGAATTCGCCCTCCGCAAAGAGATCTCCGATCGGGATCGCCAGATGGCGGACGATGTGCATGCCGGGATCGTGGGACCGCAAGAGCCGGAACCCTAGCCTCGCGAGTTCCGGATGCGCCGCTTAATATTCGCAGCTTGCCTGTTTGGCGCGCAGTTGTTTTCCGCTCCTCCGGCCGCTCCCGTGCAGTTCACCGACATCGCCAAGGCGGCGCACATCGGCTTCGTGCATTTCAAGGGCAGCAAGGGAGTGTCCACGATTCTGGAAGAAGCCGGACCCGGCGTTTGCGTAGCCGACTACGACGGCGACGGCTGGCAGGACATTTACTTCGTGAACGGACGCGACCTCTATGGCCGCGGCATCCCGGCGCGCAACGCGCTATACCATAACAACCGCGACGGCACCTTCACCGATGTCACCGAAACGGCCGGCGTGCCCGGCAACGCCTATGGCCTGGGGTGTGTGTGGGGCGATTACAATAACGACGGCTTTCCGGATCTGTATGTCACGCAATACGGAAAGAATATCCTGTATCGCAACAACGGCGATGGAACCTTCTCCGACGTGACCGACAAAGCCGGCGTGGGCGGCTTGGACTTCGGCACGCTTTTTCACACCGGCGCCACGTTTTTCGACTATGATCGCGACGGGTTTCCGGATCTGTACGTCGGCGGCTATGCGAACTTCGGACCCAATAGCCAGCGCTACTGCAACATCGGGGCGGGCTTGCCTTCCAGTTGCCGTCCCATGGTCTATGGAGGGACGCCCGATGTGCTCTATCACAACAACGGCGACGGCACATTTACCAATGTGACAAAGAAGGCGGGGATCTATCAGCCCAAGGGACTGAATCTCTCGGTCGGCGCAGCCGATTACGACAACGACGGTTGGCCGGACCTGTTCGTGGCAAACGACGGCCTGGAGGCTTTTCTCTATCACAACGAACACAACGGTACGTTCAAGGAGATAGCGGTACCCAGCGGCATGGCCCTGACCGGGGACGGCGGCACAATGGCGGCCATGTGCATCTCACTGGGCGATTACGACAACAACGGCACCCTGGATCTGTATGTCTCGGATTTCCAGTTAGCCTCCGACCATATCTGGCGCAACGACGGTAAGGGTTTCTTTGAAGATGTCAGCGGCTTAGTGGGCATCACGGCGCCTACCAAGCACGTCTTAAGCTTTGGCGGCGGGTTCTTCGACATGGATAACGATGGCTGGCTGGACCTGTTCATCGCCAACGGACACGTGTATGAGGGAGTGGAGAAGGTCTTTCCCGATGCGACATACAAACAGATCAATTCCCTGTTCCATAACGACGGCGCCGGCAAATTCATCGAAGTCACGCGGGAGGCGGGAAGTGGTTTCAGCGTTCCGCACGCGGCACGCGGAGCGGCTTTTGCGGATTTCGATAACGACGGCAACGTGGATATCGTGGTCGCGAACAACAACGATCCGCCGCTGTTGCTGCACAACAGCGGCGCCGCGGGCAATCATTTCGTGAACTTCAGGCTGATCGGGAAGAAGAGCAATCGCGACGCCCTGGGAGCCCGCCTGCGGCTGCATGCGGGCGGTATCTCACAAATTCGGGAAATCGCCGCGGGCGGTAGCTATCTTTCGCAAAGCGACCTGCGCGCGAATTTTGGGCTGGGCCGCGCCACCAAGGCCGACGCCCTGGAGATTCAGTGGCCCAGCGGCCTGCGGCAGACGTTCCACGACATCGCGGCCGATACCTTTTATATCGTTGAAGAGGGCACGGATCGGCTCGGAGTGCAGAAATTCACCCGCGCCCCGCGTCCCTAACCGGCCAAGAAGTCCGCTCCGGCGCCCGAGATTCCCGCGGCGCGCCCGGGCAGCAAGACGGCCCAGGTGGTGGCCATCCTTGCAGCGCAAGAACGGCGCCACGCTCTCGGAGATCGCGCAGTCAGTGCACGGGTTCATGGCGAGCGCGATCAAGAAGGCCGGCCACGCCGTGGAGCCCTTCA
>Ga0187847_10003208_pt1 | contig 12662 bp, 11 predicted proteins | sample June2016WEW_4_10_FD_132458 | JGI IMG/M metagenome (GOLD analysis project Ga0187847, IMG submission 132458) | Peatland microbial communities from SPRUCE experiment site at the Marcell Experimental Forest, Minnesota, USA - June2016WEW_4_10 | ecosystem: Environmental > Terrestrial > Soil >...
AGCGTGCAGCGGCGAACTTCAGTTGGCCGTGCAGCCGGCTCAGCGGGACTTTAAAAGTCCCGCCGGCACGTTAAAGCGTGCGCCACGGCTTTCAATTAGGGTAAGGATCGCCCGGGCGGGCGATGCGGATCTGGTGATCGATAAAGACTGCATGGCCCTCCGACAGGGTCACATTGGGCATGTGGCAACCCACGCAATTGCTCTTTGCAACGGGGCACGATTTTCTTGGTTTCGACGCATGACATGCCAGGCAGGCCCGGTCGTAGCCGGCTTCGTCCCGCGAGATGCTGGCGTGCGGATCGTGGCAGGCAGTGCATCGGATGCGTTTATCGTCGCCGCTGAAGCACTCGCTATTCGCCAGGCGGTACGGCGCGAAGCGGACATTGACCTCACCCCACTCCCGCGCTCTGACGATGAATTCCCAGGTACGGTGGCACTGCCCGCAGAAGTTGTTCATATCTTCCGCGCCCATCGCCCCGAGTTTCGCGGGCATCGCCGCTGTATTGCCGCGCGCGATGTTTTGCATGTGCGCGATGGCGCCGGTGTGGCAATGCTCGCAAGTTACGCCGGCTTGCAGGGAATCGAGGGTAAGCTTGCCCTGGGTCACCGCGCGCGTGGCGTGGCACTCGAAACACACATTGGTTTCCTGGCTGGACATTTCCCGGCCCATCGCCTCCACCAGGCTGTGGGGCTGCAACTGCTCGTCGCCCAGGGTGATGGCCAGGCCAGTCAGTTTCGGGTAATAGCTCACCATGCTCTCATAAAAGCGCCCGCGGTATTCAAACACATACGTCTGCATGTGCTGGCCGAATGCATAGCGGATCGGCAGCGACAGCTCGCCCGCGCTGTCGCGCACGGTATACGTGCTCATGTCTCCCTGGCGCTCGATGGTGTAGGTGTAGCCGTTTTTCGCAAACGTCAACTTCGGGTGCGCCATCAGGTTTTGCTGGTCCGGGGGCAACTCGATCGCGTGGCCCATGCCGGACGCCGGCTGAGCCTTCGCCTGTGCAGGATGGCAGGTGGCACAGGTCTGGGCAGCGGGGGGCGCCGCGCAGGCCAGCGACGCGAGGCCCAGGCAGATTCCCAAACGCCGGGCGCCCATTCTTGGGTTGGCACGATGCAATGTCACATCATAATCAAAAACGCAACGCGTTATTCTGGTCGATATGGGTTCTAGCCGTCTGGCCCCGCCGGCCTTGGTGTGTGTGTGCTGGCTGCTGTCGCGCGCCGCGGGCGGCCCGGCTGCGGCCATCCGGTTCGATCTGAAACCCATCCCGTTCCAGTTGGAACACGGCGAACGAACTGCGCGCCACGTGCCCGCCACCATGGCCGGCGGTGTGGCCATATTCGATTACAATCGCGATGGGCGCCCCGATATTTTCTTCACCAACGGCGCAAACCTGGCCACGCTAGAGAAGGACGATCCCAAATACCGCGACCGGCTTTTCCGCAACGATGGCCATGGCGTTTTCACCGACGTGACAGAAACCGCGGGATTGGCCGGCAGCGGCTTCGACAGCGGCGCGGCGGTGGGCGATTACGATAACGATGGCTATCCGGATCTCTTCGTGGCGGGCGTCCACCACAACACGCTCTACCACAACAATGGCAACGGCACGTTCACGGACGTCACCGCCCAGTCCGGCATTCGCAACAGCCCCGATCCCGAATTCGGGCCCACGTGGGCCATCACGGCCGTATGGGTGGATGTGAACAACGACGGACTGCTGGACCTGTTCGTAGTCAATTATCTGCAATGGGACTATGCCACCGAGCCGCTTTGCGAATACAAGGGAGCCGCAGATTATTGCGCGCCGCGATCTTATAAAGGTCTGCCCAACCAGTTGTACCTGAACAAGGGCCACGGCAAATTCGAGGATGTCTCGGAGAAGTGGGGCATCCGCGCCCACGTGGGCAAGGGTATGGGCGTGGGCATGGCGGATTACGATCTGGACGGCCGCCCCGATCTTTTCGTCACCAATGACGGCACTTATAATTTCCTTTTCCACAACATGGGAGATACGTTCGAGGAAGTCGCGTTTCAAAAGGGCGTGGCCCTGCCGGAAGACGGCAATTTCATATCCGGAATGGGTCTCGATTTTCGCGACTTCAACAACGATGGCTTCGCGGACCTGGTGACCGTTGCGTTGGAGAACCAGACCTTCCCCTTGTGGAAGAACCAGGGCGGCCGCGGGTTTCAGGAAATCAGCACGCCCAGCGGCATGCGCGCGCTCAGCATGCGCATGGCGGGTTTTGGCGCGGGGCTTTACGACTTCGACAACGATGGATGGAAGGATCTCTTCGTAAGCCGCGGCGATGTCCTGTCGCGCCCGCTGCCCGGCACTACGGTCGAGCAGCACAACACCGTCTTCCGCAATCTGGGCGCAGGCGGGCACTGGGAAGCCCTGACCGCCGAGGCGGGTTTGGACGCTTCACCCGCGGCCCGTCACCGTGGACTGGCCTTCGGGGACCTGGATGGCGACGGGCGCATCGACGTGGTCACCACCGCGCTCGCCCATCCCGCGGAAATCTGGATGAACCGCAGCCCGGGCGCGGGACACTGGCTGGATATTGCGCTCGAAGGCGTGAAGAGCAACCGCGACGGCATCGGTGCGAGGATAGAGGTCAAGACCAAAAGCGGCACCCAATATAATCACATGACCAGCAGCGTGGGCTATGCGTCGTCGAGTTACGGGCCGGTGCATTTCGGATTAGGGGCGGACGCCACGGCGGAATCGGTGGTCGTACATTGGCCCTCGGGAATCGTGCAAACCTTGCAGGCTGTCGGCGGGGATCGCGTGCTGCGCGTGAAGGAGACACCCTAGTTTGACAGCCCCCTCGATCTGCGCTTGCATCTACCTGGGCGCACTCCTGGCGCTGCCGGCCCCAGCCGATCAGGCGCGTCCGCCGGTTGCACCGGCTACGTTCGATAAGGTGTCGAAGGACGCCGCGCAGGCGCGCGAGCAAAATCGCATTCCGGACGCGATCGGATTATATCGCCGCGCCGTCAAGATGCGCCCGACCTGGCCGGAGGGCTGGTGGTTCCTGGGCGAATTGCTGTACGACCAGGACAAGTTCTTGGAAGCCCGGGACGCCCTGCGGCGGCTGGTTGTGCTGGACCGCAAGGCGGGTCCCGGGTTTGCGCTGCTGGGCTTGTGCGAATACGAGACGAAGGAATACGCGCGGGCGCTCGACCATATCAACGAGGGACGCCGCTTGGGTTTGGGCGAGGACCCGCAGGCCAAGCGTGTGGTCCTGTATCACGCGATGCTGCTGCTCACCCGCTTTCAGCAATACGAATCGGCGCTGCAGGTATTGGAGAAGGTCTTGAAGACGGGCGACGCCGGTCCTGCCGTCGTCGAAGCCGCCGGGCTGGCCGGGTTGCGCCGGCCGATCCTGCCGGAAGATGTGCCGCCTGGGGACAAAGATCTGGTGGATCGCGCGGGGCGCGCCGTTTGCGCGGCGGCGGGCCACGAGCCGGCGGAGGCGCCCAAGCTTTTCGCGGACCTGTTAGCGCGCTATCCGAAGACCCCCAACGTCCACTATCTCTATGGCTCGTTTCTGCTGGCGAGCGATTCGGACGCCGGCCTGGCCGAATTCCAAAAGGAAATGGAACTGAATCCCAAGCATGCGGAGGCTTTGGTGACCACGGCTCTAGAATACGAGAAGCGCGGTGAGCCCGAAAAAGCGATTCCGTATGCGCAGCGTGCGGTGGAAGCGGCGCCGGACTTCTTCGCCGCGCATGGCGTGCTGGGCAGGCTGTTGGCCAACGCGGGCGAAGTGGAGAAGGGCATCAAGGAACTCGAGATCGCCAGGCAGCAGGCGCCGGATAGCCCGCAGGTCCATTTTTCGCTGGCGGCGGCGTATGCCATCGCGGGCAGAAAAGAAGATGCGGCCAAGGAGCGCGCGGAGTTTGTGCGGCTCAAGCAGTTGGCCGACGCGGTGGCGAAATGAGGATCGCTTGGCGGAGCGCGCCGGGCGTCGTCCTCATGGCGCTCGCCGCGTGGGCCCAGCAGCCGGCGGGCGACGTGGAAGCCGCCATCCGCGGCTATCGCGAGTATCTGGCCGCGCATCCGGATTCGGTCCAGGCGCGCTCCAACCTGGGCGTGGCGCTGGCCCGCGCGGGCCGCTACGACGAAGCCATCGCGGAGTACGATCGCGCCCTGTCGGCGAGTCCGGACAATCCCGCGCTGCTGCTCAATCTGGGGCTGGCCTACTACAAGACCGGACGGCCCGCGGAGGCCGCCATCCGCTTCGAGCGGGCTTCCGCGCTGGCTCCGCAGTTCAAAGACCAGGTGACCCTGCTGCTGGCGAGCTGCTATAACAGCCTCGGCAAATACAAGCAGGCCATCGCGCTGCTGGCGCCGCTCGAACAAGCCAAATCGGCCGACCCGGCGTTCGATTATCTGTATGGGACGGCGCTCATCGGCGATGGCCAAAACGGCAGCGGCGCGGCCGTCATCGATCGCATCCTCAGCCAGGGCGATTCGGCCGAAGCGCGCCTGCTGCGCGGTACCCTCAAGCTTCGGGCGCACGATTACGACGCCGCGCTGGCGGACATCGAGAAGGCCATCGCGCTGAATGACAAGCTTCCGGGCGCGCATGCGCGTTTGGGCGAATTGCTGCTGGCGAAAGGAGAGAGCGACCGCGCCCGCACGGCTTTCAGCGCGGAACTGGTTCTCGATCCGGACGAATTCGTCTCGAACCTGAACATGGGTGTATTGGCGAAGCGCGATCAGGATTATGTGGAGGCGCGCCGCTACTTCGAGCGCGCGCTCAGGGCGCGTCCCAACGACCCGGGCGTGCGGTACCAGGTAGCCAATGTCGACCTGGCGACGGGCAATGCGGACCAGGCGCGCAAGACGCTCGAAGCCCTGATCGGCGAATCGCCGGATTTCGCCGAAGCGCACGCTTCGCTGGCCACCGTCTATTACCGGTTGGACCGGCGCGCGGATGGCGATCGCGAGCGCGCCTTAGCGCAGAAGTTGATGGACCAGCGGGATGCGGCGGATACGGACGCCCGCGCCAGATGAGGCGATGGCTCGTTTTTGCCGGCGGATGGCTGCTGCTGAGCGGCTGGTGGCTGCTGGTGAGGGCCGACGGCCCTGAACCCAAACGGCCCCACTTCACCGATATCGCTCCCAAATCGAATTTCGCTTACCGCACGGACAATAACTTCACCGGCCGCAAGTATTTTCCGCAAACCATGTGCGGCGGCGTAGCTGCTTTGGACTTCGACAACGACGGGCGCATGGATCTCTTCTTCACCAACGGCGCCAAGCTGCCGGAGCTGGAAAAAACCGATCCGCGCTTCTACAACTGCCTGCTGCGAAACCGCGGCGACGGCACCTTCGAGGATGTGACCGCGCGCGCCGGCCTGCTCGGCAAAGACCTCGGCTTCAGCTTCGGAGTGGCGGCCGGCGATTACGACAACGACGGGTACGAAGACCTTTTCGTCTGCAATGCGGGGCGCAACACGCTCTACCACAACAACGGCGACGGCACATTCACCGACGTCACCGAACGCTCCGGGATCGGCGGCAAGCCCAAGGATGTTTTGAGCGTCGCGGCCGCCTGGTTCGATTACGACAACGACGGCAAGCTGGATCTGATTGTCTCCAACTACACCGTGTGGACCCCGCAAACGGACAAAATCTGCGCCGCTAACGGCCAGGAATATTATTGCCATCCGAAGGTCTACGCCAACGTCGCGCACCGCCTTTATCACAACCTGGGCAACGGCCGTTTCGAGGATGTCACCGAACCTTCCGGTTTCGGCAAGGAACTGGGCAAGGGCATGGGCATCGCCATCGCGGATTTCAACGGCGACGGATTCATGGATGTGTTCGTGGCCAACGACACGGTGCGCAATTTCCTGTTCATCAACCAGAAGGACGGCACGTTCAAGGAATCGGGCTACGAGTGGGGCGTGGCTTACGACGAAAGCGGTAATGCCGGTTCGTCCATGGGCGCGGACGCCAAGGACTACGACAACGATGGATGGCCCGACCTGTTCTACAACAACCTGAAAGGCCAGATCTGGGGCCTCTACCGCAACATGGGCGGCAAGTTCATGAATTATGTTTCGGGCGCGTCGCGCGTGTCGCGGCTGAGCGCGCGCAGTTCCGGCTGGAGCAACGGCTTTGTCGATTACAACAACGACGGCTGGAAGGACCTCTACTCCTCCAACGGCGATATCGACAACATGGGCGAGATCTCGCGCCAGCCCGATACGATGTTCGAAAACGTGGACGGCAAGGAGTTTCGCGACGTCTCCGCCTTGCTGGGCGCCGATTTCAGCCATGCGGGATTCCAGCGCGGCTCGGCCTTCGTGGACCTGAACAACGACGGCTTCGAGGACCTGGTGGTGACCTCGCTCGACGAGAAGCCGCGCATCCTGCTGAACTCGGCCGACAACGGCAACCATTGGCTGCTGGTGAATACGATCGGCCGGCGCAGCAATCGCGATGGCATCGGCGCGGCGCTGAAACTGACCACCGCGTCCGGCCGCACGCTCTACAACCATGTGACCACTTCCGACGGCTTTATGTCGTCGAGCGACAAACGGGTACACTTCGGCTTGGGCGCCGAGAAGGCCATCGCCTCGCTGGAGATTCACTGGCCCAGCGGCCTGGTGCAGACGCTGAAGAAAGTCCGGGCGGACCAGATCCTGACGGTGAAGGAACCGGCGAAGTAAGGCGTCAGGGCGCCGGCTTGAACCCCGGGCCGGTGTCATAATGGGGCTGGACTGGAGGCTCTCATGCTACTCGTACGCTCTTCTTCGTCGCTGGGCTTGGTTCCCTTTCTGTGCCTCATGTGGCCCGCCGCTTCTCAGCAAATCGGCGCACAGACGTTCAGAACCCTTTATACGTTTGATGCCAGCCAAGGCGTCTCCCCGTCCGGCAATCTCGCGATGGGCCGCAACGGCGTGATCTACGGAACCACCGGGGAGGGCGGCGCGTACACCCAATGCCCCGAGAACGACGCCTCGGCTGCGGCACGGCCTATTCCCTGACTCCTCCGGCATCGCCCGGCGGCGCTTGGACGGAGGCGGTCCTCTGGAGCTTCGGAGGGACCCCGGGCGATACCTACTTCCCCTACGGCGTGACGATGGGTAGGGACGGCGTCCTTTACGGCAACGGCGGCGGCGGTTGCGGCGCGATTTTCTCGCTGACGCCCCCGGCCAGCCCCGGCGGGGCCTGGACCGAAGCCGTACTCTATCAATTTAAGTGCGCTCCCGACGCAGCAAACCCGTACCAGCTCGTGATCGACGGGAACGGGGTCCTGTAGGGCACCACCCAGTTCGGCGGGACCTCGACGGCCTGTGGCCGGGGCTGCGGCACGGTATTCTCGCTAGCGCCTCCGGCCGCACCGGGGATGCCTGGACCGAAACCGTCCTTTGGAGTTTTGGCGCAAAGGGCGAGATAGCTCGTCCGACCGGAGGCCTGGTCATCGGGGCGGGAGGCGTGCTTTACGGCACTGCCCAGGCTTACGAGATCAACAGTGGCCTGGAGAATGGCGGCACGGTTTTCTCGCTTACGCCACCGGCCGAAGCCGGCGGCCCCTGGGTCGAGGCCACGGTCTACAACTTCCCGCCAAGCGGCAAACAGTACCCGGCCACGGTCACACTGGGGGCCAACGGTGTGCTGTACGGCACGACGAACCTTGGGTAAAATCCAGAGGGAGGGGGTATGCAGGGAGGCACCGTTTTCTCCCTCGCCCCACCGTCCTCTCCGGGCGGCTCATGGACGCAGGCTACGCTCTGGACGTTTCCGGCCCATAGCGGAATCAACTCCAGCTACATACCCAACGGCCCGCTGATCTTCAACGAGAGGAACGGAGCGCTATTCGGAGCGACCGGGTACAGGTTCACGAAGTCGGGAACACTCTTCGAACTGCTCCCCCCAGCCTCCGGAAGCAGCGCCTGGACGAAGCGCGTCCTGAACGACACCGACACGCTTGATGCGGCCGTCTGCATACTGAAGAACCGCGTGCTCTACGGCATGGATGCGGCTGTCGACATTATTTGGTCTTTGGTTCCGTGATGAGACCAGCGGCGCCAATCACCCGGCCGCCCTCCGGCACCACGTGCCCGAATAGACCCAAACCCCTGTAGGCGTTCGGTCACCGCCGGCGTCCACTGATCAGCGCTTCCCCGCACCAGTTGCGCACCGCTGGTACGGCAGCCAGCAGCATCCGATCGGCAGCCTCCAAACTGCGCAAGGCCAGCCTTGCCCAGCGCCGCTCGAAACTTCCCCGCAGAAAGCGCTTGCCCATCGCCAGCAGATTCATCGGCTCGACGCGCAGATCGGCGAAGAAGGGGTCGAGCGCCTGTAGTTCGTGGCGCGAGAAGATGATCCCCTCGCCCTGCTCTTCGGCTTCGCCTGCGGCCCGGGCACGCAGCCTGCGCGCGGCGTTCAAGATGGGATTGCCGCCCCAGGTTTCCGCCAGCACCAGGCGCGCCCCGGGACGCATGATGCGCGCCAGTTCCGCGAGCGCACCGGGATACTTCAGCGTGTGGTGCAGGGCGGCGCAGGCGAATACCAGGTCGAATTCGCCGTCGCGCAGCATCTCCAGGCGGCTGGCGTCGGCGGCGATCCCGCGCACCGCGACGCCCGAGGCGTGCGCCCGTTTCACGGCCAGTTCGATAGCCGCCGGCGAAAGGTCCAGCACCGTCACGCCGGCGCCTTCGGTAGCCATCCAGAGTCCGAAATCCGCGGGGCCGCAGCCATAATCGAGAACCCGGAGGCCTCCCAGCGGCTCGGCTGCGAGCGCCCGCATGGCGGCGCGGTATAGCATCCGCCGTTCGTAGAAGGGCTGCGCCGGGTCCGCGATGCCGGATTCCAAAACCTGGCGATCGGTGCGCAGTGCGTGGTCCGGCAGCTTCAGGAATTGCGCGTAATGGGCATCGTAAAATTCGCGCTCGTCTTGCGCGGCAATTTTAGATACGGTCACTGCTTTTGCTGCTCGGCGGTGAGCCGGTCGAAGGTGGCGCGCTCTTTGTCCCCGTCCGCCTGGCGGTTCATGCGGAAGTAGAGAGCGGCCAGTTCCACGTGCGGCTGCGCCCAATTGGGGTCGTCGTGTACGACTCTCTCCAGATCCTTCACGGCCGCCTCCACATGGCCCTCGGTGCGCTCCAGCCGCGCCCATTCGTAGCGCGCCAGGTTGGAATCGGGCTTCAGGACCAGCGCGGCCTGCAGATGCTGCCGCGCTCCGTCCAGGTCGCGCGCGGTGTGCAGGACCGCGCCGAGTGCCACCTGGGCATCGAAATCGTTGGGATCCGCGTCCACGGCCTTCTTCAGCGCGGCGGTGGCGCCATCCGTGTCGCCCAGGTAACTCAGCACGCTGCCGCGCAGGGTTTCGGCGCCGGGCAGCCGCGGATTCAGGCGCAGGGCCGCATCGGCATAGTCCCGGGCCCGCTCGAATTCATTCATTTTCAGGGCCGTCTGGCCGGCCAGCAGATACGCCTCGGGATTCTTGCTTTGCCGGGCGACGCGGTCCACGCGCTCCAGTCCGTCGCGCTTATGGCCCGCGCGGATCATGGCCGAACCCAACAGCCACGCCACCGCAAGATCGTCCGGATGGGCGGCTTCCACGGGCGTGAGGACGGCGATGGCCTGCCCATCCTGCCCCAGGCGGGCGTAGCATTCCGCCAGCAGCGTGGCGATGCGGGTATCGCCCGGCTGTTGGCCCAGCAGCGTATTGAACTCCTGCACCGCTTCGCGCAGCGCCCCTTTCTTGTAGTAAGCCAGCGCCAGGTTCAGCCGGAGACCGGGATTGTCCTTCTTGGCGAGCACCGCGCGATATTGTTCGATGGCTTCGTCGTAGCGCCCCAAAGTGGCCAACGCCGCGCCCAGGTTGGCGCGCACTTCGACCGCGTCCGGATACTGCTTGAGCAATTCCTGGTATTTGCGAACGGCCTGGGCGTCGTCGCCATGCTGCTGCGCGGCTACGGCTTCGCGGAAGAGCTGTTCCGGGCTGGAGGATTGCGCGCAGGCGGCGCCGGCGGCAATAAGCAAGACCACGAGACGCATCAAGTTTCAGCATAGCGGACTTGCGTTATCGTAGGGTAAAGATCATGTGGAATCGTGTGGATCGGGCATCTTGTGGGGCGTTGCTCCTGCTGCTTTTGACGGGGCTTCCGTCGGCCGCGCAGGCCCCCGCCAAGGATGCATTCGCGGACCTGGCACACCGCGCCGAGGCGGCCCTCGACAGCCACCCCGACGAGGCCGCCGGATTGTATAAACAGGCGTTGGCCATCCATCCGGAATGGGCCGAGGGCTGGCTCTACATGGGCGGCGCGCTGTACCAGCTCGGCCGCTGGGCGGAGGCCACCGATGCGCTGCGCAAGGGCGTCGGGCTGGCGCCGGGAATCGGGACGGGTTGGGCGTTGCTCGGGCTCAGCGAGTCCCAACTCGACGATCAAGACCAGGCGCTGGCCGATATTCGCAAAGGGGAGGGACTCGGTCTCGGCACGAACGCCCAGTTTGAAACCGCCGCGCGCGTGCGCGCCGCGCAACTTCTGATCCGGTCGTCGGCCTTCGACGAAGCGCTTGGCCAGTTGCAGCCCCTTTCCAAATATCCCGATAATCCTCCGCCTGTGGCGGAAGCCATGGGGCTTTGCGTGCTCGCCCTGCCGGACGACATGGCGCAGCTAACCCCGCAGAAACGCCCGGTGGTAGATTTGGCGGGCAAGGCCGCCTGGGCCTTCGCCAGCCAGCATCCCGAGCAGGCGGAGGCCGGCTACAAACAACTGCTGGCGCAATTTCCAAACGAGCCTGGCGTGCATTACGCGTACGGCCTCTACCTGATGGAATCGGACCTGATGAGCGCTCTGGCGGAATTCCAAAAAGAAGTGCAAAGTAACCCGAACCACTGGCCGTCGCTGCTGGTGATCGCGTCCCTGCAGATCCGCCAGGGCATGCCGGAGCCCGCGATCGAGACTTTGCACGCCGCGCTCAAGATCGTGCCGGCTAAATACCGCTGGCGCTGCCACGCCGATCTCGGGCGCGCCTATCTGGATGACAACAAAGCGGACGCGGCCATCGCCGAACTGGAGAATGCCGTGCGCCAGATGCCCTCCAGCTCCAATGTCCACTACTTCCTGGCGGACGCCTATCGCCTGGCGGGGCGGAAAGCCGACGCCGAAAAAGAACGGGCCGAGTTCGAGAAGACCAAGGTCCAGCAGGACCCCCTCGGCGTGCCGGCATTGCACCCATTCGGATATTCCGGAAAGAACTGAAGCGGCGGCCGTCGCCTGCACGCAAGAAACGACGTACAATTAGGTGGTCGGAGTCTTAAATGAATTCGCCGGCGCCACGTGGCGCACGCTTCAGCGTGCCGGCGGGACTTTCAAGTCCCGCTTGGGCAATTGGAACCGGCCTCGCCGGCCGCACGTACAATAGTAGAGATCAAAAAGGCCCGATTTAGCCGCAAAAGGAGGCTCTCGTGGACAAACGTTTCGCGTTCCTGCCGATCTTTTCTCTTCTTTCCGCGGCTGCCCTCGCGCAGCCAGTCATTAATGTCCCCCCGCTGAATTCCGCCAGCTATCGTACGCCGGGCGGCGCCGGATCCGGCATAGCTCAAGGATCCATGTTCTCCATTTTCGGAACCGGTATTGGCCCCAGCGCGGGAGTGACGGCTTACTCTTTCCCGCTGCAGACTAACCTGGGCGGCACTACCGTCCAGGTCACGGTCGGAACCACCCAGGTGTCCGCGATCATCCTCTATGCTTCCAGCGCCCAGGTGAACGCCATATTGCCATCCACAACTCCGGTCGGCGCCGGAAGCATCACAGCGACCTACAATAGCCAGACCAGCGCGCCGCAGCCCATCCAGGTGGTGGCCGGCGCTTTCGGAGCCTTTACCTATAACTCCTCCGGTTATGGCCAAGCCATCGCAACCGACCTTAGTTATCAACTCAACACCATCATTCACACGTTTCATCCGGGCGACTATGGCACCCTGTGGGGCACCGGCCTGGGGGCCATTTCCGGCAGCGATGCTGAACCGCCTCCTACCGGCAACGTGGGGACCGTCACAGTCTACGTGGGAAACACTCCGGCTACGGTCCTCTATAACGGGCGCTCGGGCTTTGCGGGGCTGGACCAGATCGACTTCCAGATTCCGCAGGGAGTGACCGGATGTTCCGTGCCGGTCGCGGTCGAAACCGGCGGTATTTCGGGCAATATTGGAAATTTCCCCACCATCGCGGTCTCAGCCAGCGGCGAAACCTGTACCGATTCGGCGATGGGACAGACTTTGGTCGACATGTTGGCCGCGGGCCAGACCGTCGATTTCGGGTATATCCGCCTGGAAAGCTGGGTCGCGCAATATGTTCCCGGCTCGCCGGGCGGAAATGAGGACTTCGGGTTCGCGACTTTCAGCGAATTTACCCCTTCGAGCGCGGGGCTGGCGGGATATGGCGTATCGAGCGGCTACTGCGTCGCAATCGATTGCAGCTACGGTTGCGGCGCGGTCATGGATTATACGGGAAACTTCGGGGATTCCAGTCCCGCGCAACTCGACGCCGGGAGCGTCCTGTCCATCGTGGGCGCTCCTCCGGAATCCTTGAAGCCGGAGAACGCCAGTGGGTTCTATTACGGCTTTTTGTCCCAGGACGGAAGATACCTCTGGAGTACGCAGACCTATCCCGTATCCGG
>Ga0187847_10003213_pt1 | contig 12647 bp, 12 predicted proteins | sample June2016WEW_4_10_FD_132458 | JGI IMG/M metagenome (GOLD analysis project Ga0187847, IMG submission 132458) | Peatland microbial communities from SPRUCE experiment site at the Marcell Experimental Forest, Minnesota, USA - June2016WEW_4_10 | ecosystem: Environmental > Terrestrial > Soil >...
CAAAGCGATGCTCGGCGACAAGCGTTCGCAGTACCTCGATAAGGAGATTGGCATTCCGTTCCACTTGAAGCAAGCGGCGATCCATGCCCGTTCTTGTCGTCGCGAAAAAGATGCGCGACGGGTTTAGGATGTTGGCCGGGGTGGCATTGCGGGCTGGATGTGCCATGGCAGGGGCTAAAGCCCGTTCCTTTTTCGATCCATCATTGCGGCCCGGCTAAAGCCGTGCCCTTGTTACAAAGCAGCCGACTTTCTCAACCGCTCAATCTCGTCGATTAACCGCGGAATGTCTTGTCGTGCATTTGCAATAAAATCCTGATCTGCAACCGTCGCCCCGAAGAGTTCGATGTCGTTACCGCGAGTGCCACTTGTGCCGGTCATGATGAAGCTGTTTCCGCTAGTATGATCCCTGCCCTCAACAAATGATTTCCAAGGACCAGGCGTAGCCTCTTGGCAACGTGCGCGAATTGCTTCCAACTCTGCCGACGTCATCACAGCTCCCTATGCCTCCACCAAGCCTTCAGCCAATACTTTCGCGGCAGTATCGATTCGTTCACGGGACATGATTTCGGTTGTGCACCAGAGGGTGCAGTTTTCAAGCTCGGGATACCACCGGCTGAGATCGATACCGCCGACAATCCTTTCATCGCGAAGACGCTGGCCCCAGATGGCCGGTGCCTCGGTTGTGTGAAGAACAAATTCATTGAAGAAGGGAGCCCCCTGAAACAGCAGCTTTGCGCCGGGCTGGGCGCTGAGTTGCTGCGCGGTGTAGACGGCCTTCGCGAAGTTCTGCTCGGCCAATTCGCGGATGCCTTCCTTTCCGTAAACCGTGAGGAAAATAGTGGCCATCAGCGCGACTAATGCCTGATTGGTGCAGATGTTCGAGGTGGCTTTCTCACGGCGGATATGCTGCTCGCGGGTGGAAAGCGTCAGGACAAAACCCCGGTAGCCGTTTGAATCGACGGTTTGTCCGACCAGCCGCCCGGGCATCTGGCGAAGGTACTTTTCCTTAGCCGCGATCACGCCGCAGTAAGGCCCGCCGTAGCAAAGCGCGACGCCGTACGACTGGGCTTCCATGCTGACGATGTCGGCTTCCACTGGCGGACGAACGACGCCAAGCGAGATGGCTTCCGCAATGGACACGATGAGCAGAGCGCCTTTGGCGTGCGCGATTTCGGCAATGGCTGGAATATCCTCGATGACGCCGAAGAAGTTGGGGCTCTGCACCAGAACGGCGGCTGTCTCTTCGGTGACTTGCTCCTCGAGAGCGGCCAGATCGATGCGGCCGGTTTTGACGTCGTAGGGGACCAGCGTTGAGGGCAGACCCTGATACTTAGTGTAAGTAGCGATAACTTCGCGATACTCGGGATGGACCGTGCGGGCGACCACTGCCTTGTGGCGGCCGGTGACGCGAACGGCCATCATGACGGCCTCAGCCGCACCGGTCGAACCGTCATACATACTGGCATTGGCCACGTCCATGCCGGTGAGCTCGGCGATCATGGTCTGAAACTCGAAGATCGCCTGCAACGTTCCCTGGGTAATCTCAGCCTGATACGGCGTATAGCTGGTGAGAAACTCTCCGCGCTGCACCAGCGAATCAATAATCACAGGCCGGTAGTGGCGATAAGCGCCCGCGCCCAGAAAGCTCGAGTGCTTGTGAGTGTACTTGGCGCCGGCCGCGTGAAAGTAGTCGATGATCTCGCTCTCGGCGTGCTGGCGAGGCACGTCTAAGTCACGTGCGAGGCGGTACTCCTCGGGAATGACCGCGAACAGGTCGTCGATGGAAGCAGCGCCAATTTCGGCGAGCATCTGCAGACGTTCCGCGGGTGATTTGGGCAAATAGCGCATGGTTGGCTCTTAGCTTCCTGTTTCTTCGGAGATGAATTTCTCGTATGCCTGGGCGTCGAGTAGCTTCTCAAACTCGGCGGGATCGGCCAGTTCGACTTTAATAATCCATGCTTCGTGCGCCGCTTCGTTGATTTTGTCGGGCGAGGTCTTCAGTTCCTCGTTGACGGCGGTCACCGTACCGGTCACGGGAGAGAAAAGATCGCTGACCGCCTTCACGCTTTCGACGGATCCGAAGGTTGCGTTGGCGGTAACTTTGTCGCCGACTTTGGGCGCATCCACATAGACAATGTCGCCGAGGGAGTTCTGGGCGTAGTCGGTGATGCCAATGGTGCCGATGGCTCCATCGAGGGCGATCCATTCGTGTTCGCGGGTGTAGCGATAGTTGGTCGGGTAAGCCATGGGATCTTCTCCTTGAAGAAACAGTGTACGGTGCGAGGGAGGGTTGAGAAAACCTGTGGATTGCGTGGCATCAAAGACCGGGAAGAGCCGGCAAACGGCGGATGAATCGCAAGGGTGGCGTCAAATTCAACCGTCTTTACTTATGAGATGCCAAATCCAGGATAGGGTTCCAGCGAGGTGACTACGACAATTTCCAACATGCCCGCCTGGAAAATTGGGAGGGTGGCGATGGCGGCGCGGACCTCTGCCTCACTCGCGGCTTCCCAAAGAATAGCTGCGCCGGGAGTGTCTCCGCGTTTCCATACCTGACGAAGGATACCCGATGCATAGAGGGCTTTGACCCGTTGGCCTTCGCGCGCGGTGAGTTCAGCAGTAAATGCCTCGGGCAGGAATTCGTCGGTTCGGCGACGGGATAGCGAGAGATATTGCATGGACCAATTGTAAATTCAGTCCTCAGTACAGACCTGGAACGAACGCCCATGTATCGCGGGAATAGGCATCGTATTCCGTTCCGAACGCCGAGCGCATGATCGCTTCTTCCAGCCGGATCTTGCGGGCATAAGCGAAGACGGCCATCGCCAGTCCAAGCATCGCAAGCCACGTTCCGGATGCCATTGCCGTTCCCCTGTACATGACCAGAATGCCGGTGTAGATGGGGTGACGCAGCAACCTGTATGGTCCTGACCGGATCAGCTGGTGCTCTACCTTAATAGTGATTCTCCCGCTCCAGTTCCGGCCCAGGCAGCGGCGCGACCAGATCGCCAAGAGCAACCCAATCGACTCGATGGCAACCCCAATGCCAAATAGGACAATAGACGTCGGCAACAGGCGAGCCGAGCCGTGAAGCTGGATCACAGTCAGCAAGATCGCCACATTCGTCAAAACTACATGCACTCCTCGTGATCGGGTTGGCTCCGCGCTCTTATCCGCAGCGACATTCTTCGCAGCAATTTCCCAGTAAAGGCTGAAGAGCAGCCAGGGAGTGACAATGATCAGGAGATGGTTCATTGACCCGGGACTGTTGCCGACACCGAAATCGCGAATATTTGCGGGCATAATGCCGCTGAGACGCAGAGCCAAGGCGCAGATCAGGACGCCGATCATAACTGCCCAGACAATGATTTTCTTTCGCGGCACCATCGGCCTCTCAATTACTTTACTTCGAAATTTGGCTGACTCGGCGACTGCTGTCAACTCCCGATTTCTGACCTTTTGCTACTTGCCAAAGAACTCCCCATGCCCGCCATTAACCCAGGGATCGTAATGGAGCGCGAAATTGGCACGGTTCTGTATCGAAGGGTGGTTATAGAGCCAGAACTCGATGAAGGGACTTGGAGTCGGATCTTCAAGCCAGGCTTTGCCGAGATCGTTGAATTCGGCCACGGCTGTCTTTTGCGGGTCGGGAACCAGCCCGTGGATCGCTTCCTGGCCGTACACATCTGCCTGGTGCTCGAAATGACGGCTTACGGCGTTACTCATGGGGGCGAGCAGAAAGCCGGCGACCGAGAGAACAAAGAGCAATACAACAAAACCTGCGCGGCTGGAGGTGGATTCAACTCCCCAGCGCACACCGCAGCGTCGCACCAGCCGCGCTGCAAGCCCGGCGCATCCCCAGAAGACGAAGAACAGAGCCACGGCGGTGAGGGCGATCCCTTTGGGGATGTGGTTGAGGACGTAATGACCGCTCTCGTGTGCGAACGTGAAGAGGATTTCGTCGTCCGGAATGCGGTCGGCAGTGGTATCAAACACAACAATCTGTTTGGTGGCGCCGATGCCGCTGACGTAGGCGTTGAGGCCGTTCGTCTTTGTGCTGGCTTTCATCAGAAGCATGCGGTCCGGCGGAATATTGGTTCCGGTGCGTGCGACGACCTTTTCCAACTCGGCCACCAACGCAGGATGCTCTTTGGAGAGTGGCTCGTAATGGTAGAAGAGGGGTTCGATCAAGGGCTCCAGAAACGTTGAGAGCACGATCAGCGGGATCACGGCCATCCAGCACCCCAGCCAAAAACGGCGCGGCCAGCGGCGAACAATCCAGTTGAAGAGCAGGAGTGCCGGTGTGCCGACAAGCAACGACAGGCCCATCGATTTCGCAAGGTCGACAAGCCATGCGCCCCAATCCTCCACGCTGATGCCGTAGGCACGGCCCACATGGTGGCCGTAAATGTCGAGCGGCAAATTAGCTACCGTGAGAGTCACCAGCAAAACGGCAAAGAAAAGCAATCCCTGCAGCCAGTGACGGCGAAAAATACGCTGCGTCCAGGCTTCCAGCCCAGCGGCAGCGCGTATGGCTAGCAGCAGCGACAGAACAACCAGCCCCCAGACCGAGCCAACGATCTCAAGAATATTGCGGATGCGTCCAAGCGCGATTGCCTTGGCCAGCTTGTCCGGCGGCAAAGTATAGGCCTGCTGCGGCTTGGCAGCAGGAGCGTCGCCAATTGTGGGCTGCGCGGTCTGCGCTGCGATGCTCCGGACGACGACATGCGGCGCCGGACCAAGCCGGGGAGCCACAGCGACGGAGTGGGCAAATAATTGGATGGTCAAGCACCCGGCAACCACCGCACAGCAAGCAAATTTCATGGGATATTCCCTTGACTGTAGCCTACTCTGAGACAATCGAACTTAAAGATGCTGAGCGCTGTGATTTCCAACCCTACGCCCCAAGATACTCCAGCCTTGCGCAAGCAGGCTGCCCTCAAGGCAAGCTTCTGTATAGCCTTTGCCACCTTCGCATGTTACCCGCCTCCATCGGCCGTCGCACAACAGCAGCCGACTCCAATTCTGTTAGACGCCATGACGTCGGAGCTGCATCGGGCCTTTACTTCGCTGGGCAAACAGAGCGCGGGCAACAAGGACTCTGACAAGCAATTGCCGCCATACTTTCTCAGTTACGCGGTAAGCGATGCCAGCTCCGTCACGGTTCGCGCGCAATACGGCGCGGTGGTCGACAACTCGGCGAACCATGTGCGTGTGGCCGACGTGCAGGTCAGGCTGGGCGAGCCCAAGCTCGACAATACGCATGGCACGCATCGCGGCTCGGCCGTCAACAGCCTGCAATTGCCGCTGACAGACGACCGCGAAGCGCTGACGCGTAGCCTCTGGTTGGCCACCAACACCGGCTATAGTACTGCACTTGATAACTACCTCCGCGTAAAAACCGAGGCCGAAGTGCGCGCGAAAGAAGAAGACACATCGCCAGACTTCAGTGAAGAAACGCCACAGACGCACATAGGCAGTCCCGCTCCGCCAGTGGTTGTGGACCGCGCGGCGTGGGAAGAGCGCGTCAAGGCGCTATCGAAGGTCTTCCGCGAATATCCTGACGTGACCCAGAACATGGTGGTATTGACCGTGCAGAACGAGACCGACTACTTTGCGTCGTCAGAGGGTTCGAAGGTGGTGACACCGCATCTTGCAGCGCGCGTGGTGGTGTTCGCCGTGGCCCGCGCGGACGATGGCATGGACCTTTTCCGCGCGCAGACCTTTGAGGCCGAGACGGTGAAGGGTCTGCCTGCGCAGGCGGAGATGGAAGCGGGGGCACGGGATCTGGGCAAGAGTCTGGAAGCGCTGCGCAAAGCGCCTATAACAGAGCCCTTCAACGGGCCGGTGATCCTCAGCGGACGTGCTGCGGCGGTCTTCTTCCACGAGGTGCTGGGGCACAGGCTTGAGGGCCAGCGCCAGCGCGGCGACGAGGAGGGCCAGACGTTCACCAAGGAGGTAGGTAAAGATGTATTGCCGACTTTTCTTTCCGTGGCGGACGATCCGACTGTTACGAAGTTTGGCAACACGTGGCTGAGCGGCAGTTACGAGTACGACGACGAGGGTGAGAAGGCGCGCCGTGTCGACCTTATTGACGATGGCGTATTGAAAACGTTCCTCATGTCGCGACTGCCGATTGCGAGCTTTGCGAATTCGAACGGGCACGGACGCGCACAGACCGGCAAGGTCCCCACCGGTCGCCAGGGCAACCTGATTGTGACCTCGACCAAAACAGTCCCCGAGGCCGAACTGCGCAAAGAGTTGATTGACGAAGCCAAGAAGCAGGGCAAGCCCTACGGACTTTATTTCGAGGACATTTCTTCGGGGTTTGCAGTCACCACGCGCAGCTCGCCGCAGGCCTTCTCCGTGGTTCCGCTGGTGGTTTGGCGCGTCTATGTAGATGGCCGTCCCGATGAGCTGGTACGTGGCGTGAGCATTGTGGGCACGCCTCTGGCGGCGATGAAGAAGATTGTGGCCACAGGCGACAAGAGCGAAGTGTTCAACGGCGAATGCGGCGCGGAGTCGGGGACGGTGCCTGTGAGTGCCGTGGCTCCCGCCATGTTGTTGAGCGAAATGGAAACCCAGAAGCAGGCGCAAGGAACAGCCAGGCCGCCCATTCTGCCGATTCCAAGTGCAGGCGCCGCTTCTCCGGCGAAGAAGGAGGCGCAATGAAGCCGATTCGTTCACTCGCAATCTTTGCCGGAGTTGGTTTTCTCGTCACAGCCTTTGTTGCTTCTCGCACAACCGCGGCGCAGCAAACGCGCGCCGATGCGGAGAGAGATCCCTTGCTGAAAGCGATGCTCACCGAGATGGACCGGAGCATGAGCGAATTGCAGTTGCCGGGATTCGCCAAGCCTTTTTTCATTCAATACCGGATTGAAGACGTGGACGACTATCAGACCAAAGCGGAGTTTGGCGCCAGCGAAGGCTCCGATCACGCCCATCAGCGCGTCGCTCGCGTAACAGTGCGCGTCGGTGACTACAAGACGGACAGCTCCGGTGGACGCGGCGATGGCTCATTGCAACTCGCCGCCCTCGACGACGATCCGATTGCGATACGGTCCGCATTATGGTCGGCAACGGACACAGCGTACAAGAGTGCGCTCGCCGCCTATGCGCAGAAACAGGCTGCGTTGAAGCAGGTGCAAACACCACCGCAGGCCGATGACTTCAGCCAGGAGAAGCCCCTCATCTCGCTCGCCGAACCTCAGAAGCTGATAGTGGACGAGCCGGCGTGGGTGGAACGCGTGGCAAAGGCCAGCGGGCTTTACCGCACAGAGCCCAGCGTGAAGGCAGGCCAGCATGATGTGGAGTACTCGACGGCGGAGTTCCATGCGCGGGCGACGACCACCTGGCTCGTGAACAGCGAGGGAACCATCGTGCGCAAGTCGGCGACCGAGTATCAACAAGGCTTCGGCGTGGGCACGCAGGCAGCGGACGGCATGAGGCTCGACCGCTCCTATGCCTCCAGCGGCGTCACGCTGAAGGACCTTGATTCGCCGGAGGCATTCCAAAAACATGCTGTGGAAGAAATCGCTTCCCTCACCGATTTGCGCAAGGCGCCGCTAGTCGAAGAGGAGTATCACGGACCGTTACTCCTCAGTTCGGATGCCGGCGCGGATACGATGCGCGAACTAGTCGCCAATGGAGTCACGGCTACCCGGCCCAAGCTGGGCACTGAAGCGCGCACCAATGGTCCGTTTGCGTCGAGCTATCATGCGCGCGTGCTTCCCGAATTTCTTGACGTGGTGGATGACCCCGGTTTGAAGAGCTTTGCCGGCAAAGGGCTGATTGGCGCTTACGATCTGGACGACGAAGGCGTGCCTGCGCAGAAGGTCAAGCTTGTAACTGAAGGCAAGTTGGAAAACTACTTGATCGGACGCGAGCCGGTCCGTGATTTCCCGCAGTCGAACGGCCACGGGCGCGCCGGAATTGCCGGTGCGGCAAGGCCGGCAATCGGCATACTGCAGGTAACGAGCGAAGATGGGCTCACTGACGAAGCGCTGAACAAGAAACTTGTTGATATTGCCAAAGATCGCGGCCTGAAGAGCGTCTACTATGTGCAGACAATGGGCGGTGGACTGTCGCCGCGCCTTCTCTACCGTGTTGATCTCGACGGCAAACGCCAACTCGTGCGCGGCGCGGAACTCGACGATCTGGATCAGAGAGCGCTGCGTTCCAGCGTAGAGGCGGCGGGCAAGGACTTGTTCGTGGCCAACTACTTCGGCGAAGTGCCGCAGACGGTGATGGCGCCTGCGCTCCTGCTGAACGACGTCACCGTGCGACGGGCGAATGAGAAGAACGAGAAGCTGCCATTTTATCCGCCACCGGACTAAGGCGTTGCTGGGGCAGGTGTCTGATTTGTCTCGGGTCAGGCGAGGCCAGCGGGCGTCTAGCTCTTCTTCCATCCACCCACAATCGCACCCATGACCACCATGCCCAGAAGCCAGAAGCCGCAATTGATGGCCAGTTGATTGAAGGGGCGAAGTTCAAAACCATATTGCGTGGCCCAGGTGGTGGCCACAAAGCCGAGCCAAAGCAGGACCGCGGCCTTGATACCGCGCAGAACGGTTTGCGGACCGCTGAGTTGAGTAACGCATGAGATGGCGGCAGCCATGACCAGTTCCGCAACGACAGCCGTGACATATTGCCGAACCGGACTAATGCTCGGAGTGCGCATCAGCCAGCCCGAGCACGAACCAACTCCCGCGATCCATCGCTCCATGAAAACTCCGTACCAGATTGCCTCCAGAACGAAACAGATCATGGCCGCGGTGAAGATCGCCATGTAGTTCTGCCTGATTCTCCGCTCTTTCACTGCCATCTCATTCTCCTTCTCAATTTCCCAACCATTGCGACGATGCGCGAATTCGATGCGCCGCAAACGCGACTCTCTGGCGGAATGCCTCCAGCGCATCAACTTGATAAAAAGCTAAGGTTCTGGAGAATTCTACGGCATTGCTGTGCACCTGCGTTTTGTTGAAATGACGACCAGGTAGCATCGTCGCAAGTATTGACTCGCCCAGCTCAATAAACTTGGAAGGAGTTTAGTCTAGCCGAGTAAGAAATGCCCCGGCCTCCGCCTCGCTGGGACGAAGGTGCGCGGCGATGAATTCCGCTTGCTCGCGGTTATCACCTTGCGGCCGTATGCGGACCCAGTAACTATCCCTTCCGGGAAACTCGATCACGTTGGAGCTGGGATATTTGCGCAGCAGTTTTTCTTTGAGCTTCATGGCTTTGCCTTCGCTATGGAACGCGCCAATCTGCACGCACCAGCGACCGCCGGTTTCAATAGGTTTGGGCGTGAGGTATACGTCCATCCGGACTTCTGCCGTTCCTGCCTGGTAGATGCCCGTAGCTTTGGCCGAGGCGATGGTCAGGTCAAGAATTCTGCCATCGACAAACGGGCCGCGATCGGTGATACGCATCGCGCTCGCCTGGCGGGTCTTAAGGTTGGTCACCACAATCAGCGAACCCATGGGCAACGTGCGGTGCGCGGCGGTCAGTGCCCCGTCGGTGAAGACTTCGCCGTTGGCAGATTTGCGCCCCTTGTACGGCGCGGTGTACCAGGTGGCAAGCCCCTCGTCGCTCATGATGGGCCTGTGCGTTCTTACAAACTCAAGGTCCGCGGCGCTGACTCCACCAGGCGGAACTGGCGTGGGTGCGATGCGCCCAGGCGACGTGGTCTGAGGCCGAGGACTAACCTGTGCCATTGGCGGCGCCGCTTGCGGCGCAGGCAACTGTCCTGCGTTATTGTGATGGCCGCAGCCGGAAGCAAACAACAGAGCCAGCGGCAGAGCAACCCAGGTAGTGAGCCCGGCGATGTCCGGTTGTGTGCCCGGTTGTGTGCGACGCGACATCAAGACCGCGGGCCCTGGGTTGGTGGTTGCGGCGGCTGGCCGGGCTTGGGTGTCTGCTGGTCCAGCTTGTCTGCGAATTTGCGCATCGCATCGGCGGCTCTGCGCAGTGCGGAAATTGACTCGGTCCGGACCTGCGGAATGACAGCGTCATTAACATAAGCCGCCGCGTGACGAAGCTCCATCTCGATCAGTTCGATGGCCTCTTCAATGCGCTGGCCTACGCCGCCCGGTCCTGGAGGAGGATAACTGCTCATGTAAATGCCTCCGGCTCTTAAGCCGCTGGTTCTTCAATCTACCCTCAGTCTGCTGCGTGCAATGCAGCGAGTCAATAACCTACGGGTGGAATGTGCCGCAATGATCAATACACAGGTTTCTCAGGGAAGTTCCTTTTGATGGTCGAGTTTTGAGCCATTCCACATCGGCAGGTGACCTTTTGTCGAAAATCTGCGTCCTAATTCGATAAGGATGGCCCTGGTGGCCCCCTCGCCACCTAGCCGTCGCAGTCTGGATAAGGGCCAATCTTGCCTATGGAACGGCCTCGCGGAGAGAGTGTGAAGCCAAACCGACAGCGGGCAAAGTTCCGGACGTGGCGGACACGGGTATCGAACGGAAACTATGGTGAAATCGTCGGTCACTTCTGCCGCTCACACGTCGTGGTGCTCGCCGCTATTGCGCTTCTACTCGCGGGTTCTTCTTTAGAAATCTCACCCGTGCAAGCTGCCGTCTCCGAGGGTCCAACCTCAGCGCTTCCCGATGCTCCTCAGCCGCAGAACCCGGCCCCGGCAGCGAAGCCGCAAACAGACCCCTGCCTGGTGAAGAGTGCGGGAGCAGCCATGGAATCGCGTGCTGCGGAAGCGGCGGCAACTGCCGCTGGGCTCCCTGTACCCGCGGATAGCCATTCCAAAGACACAGAAATAGTGCCTTGTTCCTCTTCTGCTTCGCTCATCAGAAACCTGCCCATCATCAAGAAACTCCCCATCATTAATTGGTATGCCCGCTTCCTCGACGGACCGCAGGTGAAGCCGATGACACCCACGGAGAAGGCATGGCTCGCTGTCCGCAACGTGGCTGACCCGTTCAATGGACTAACGATTCTGGGTAGCTCGGCTATTGCTGTGGCCGCGAATTCTCACTCCGCATACGGCCCTGGATTTCACGGCTATGAGCGTTACGTGGGTGTGAGCTTAACTCAGGACATGACCGGCGAGTTCTTCGGCACCTTTCTGATTCCATCTATCGTGCAGCAAGACCCGCATTACCACCGCATGCCCACAGCGAGCATGAAGCGCAGGATTGCCCACGCCTTTTATCAAGTTGTGTGGACGCAGGGAGACAACGACAAGGGAATGTTGAATTACTCCAACCTGGTAGGTTTCGCCATCGACGACGAGATCGCCAACCTCTACGTCCCAGGACGGCAGACCAATCTGCCCTCCAGCGCCGAGCGCTATGGGACCACCTTTGCAACAGCGCCCATCGACAACTTCGTCACCGAGTTCCTGCCTGACCTCGCGCGTCATATCCACGTGCGCGTCGTTCTTTTCCAGCAAATCATCAACCAAGTGGCGAATATTAAGGACAACGGGGGGACGTAATAGGGACTTGGTTGCGGCTCGAATTTACAGCGGGCCGGTTATCGTCTCATCGACAGAAACTTTGGAGGCGATTGCGTCGGCCAGCGGCTATTCCACCAGCGCCGTGGCCAGCGCGGCGTACACCATCCCGCAACGCTTCACACTCTCCCTCAATCCAACCTCCATCTCGGTCCAGGCGGGACAAAGTGGCACGTCCACAATCACGGTGCAGGATGAGGGCGGGTTCAATGGAAATGTTTCGTTTGCCTGCTCGGGGCTGCTGGCCGGCGCGGCATGCAGCTTCGCCATAGATGCTGTGCCGACGCCCCCAGGCGTTACATACACCACGTTGACTGTCAGTACCTCTTCGACCACCGCCGACGTTCACCGGAGATCCAGCGGACCGTTTCCCCGGGGGTAGCGCTGGCGGCTTTGATTTGCTGCTTTTGCTTGAGGATGCGCCGGCACTTGCAGATGCTTTTGCTGCTGGCGGTGAGCGTGGCCGGTCTCGGCCTGCTCAACGACGGCTGTGGTGGCGCGGGGTCCGGCGGCGGAGGTGACACTCGGCCCGTCACATCGACGATCACAGTCACCGCTACGTCAGGCTCGCTGCAGCAGACCACCACGTTCAGGCTCACGGTGAACTGAAATGCCCGAAATGACAGAGCGAACCAACAGAAGGCGTTGGGGTTAGCCATTCGCAGTCCTCTCATTACCATTCAACGGACGATTCCGCCGTTCGCTGCATCCAGTTTGGGTTGACCGGGTGAGCCGGTTACCCTAAGGTTGCATTTTCAGGTACCGGATTTCCCCCCGGAAACCCCGAGAACCTGAGCCGGCGAAACCTTACTCCGGCCACTACATCAATTGAGGAGAGAGCAACTTATGCCAAAAGCGATTAAGTACGCCGAGAAGGCCGCGGTCTACGCGGCGAAGGGTGCGTGGGTCGTTTACGAGCGGCTGAACCGCATCAGCCCCAACCCATCCTTTACGCCCAAGTGGTCCGACAAGCCCCTGCAGAAGAGCTGGCAGAAGGAAAAGCCGCCCCTGGGCTGGCCGCGCACCACTGACTCGCTCTGTCCCAAGTGCGTCCCTGAGATTCGCAAGCAGATTCTGGACGGCAAGCTGCCCCACGAAGTCCTGCTCAATGAGAAGGTCGGCGAAATCAAGGCCCAGATCATCGAGCGCGACGGCAAAATCCTCATGGTCAAGG
>Ga0187847_10003215_pt1 | contig 12645 bp, 12 predicted proteins | sample June2016WEW_4_10_FD_132458 | JGI IMG/M metagenome (GOLD analysis project Ga0187847, IMG submission 132458) | Peatland microbial communities from SPRUCE experiment site at the Marcell Experimental Forest, Minnesota, USA - June2016WEW_4_10 | ecosystem: Environmental > Terrestrial > Soil >...
ATCCAGCCGCCGTAGCACCACGCGGAAGTAGTCGCGCGGCTTCTGATCCGCGGCCTCGAACGTGCCCTCCAGCCGGCCCAGGCGCCTGGCAATGGTCTTCATTTTTCCTCGTGGCGGCTGGGTCTGGAGTGCTCCTCCTCAGGCGACAGGGGCTGCGGGCCCTTGGGGGTCATACGAAATCGTTCAACAACTTGCCCGCTCGCATCGACAACCTCGATCACGATGACCGTGGGCTCTTTATTGGCCAGGTCGTGGCGCTCTTCGAGCCGCTCCAACCGCCGCACAAGGCTCCTATTTGTCATCAGCGTTCGCTCCGTCTGGGGGCAGGCGCACTCGCGACTCGATAATCATCTCGCCCAGAGACATCCCGGGCCGAAATGCTGGTGCGGGAACGTCTTCTGGCTCGGGTAAGCCGAGCCTTGCCGCACGGCTGCGTCGGATCTCCAGAACGATCTCGTGGACGCGCCGCGACTCTGCTGTTTCCGCAAGCGGCAGCAGCCCCTCTTCGAGCTTGCGGAGGCGTCTCTCAAGAACGCGCATCAGTCGATCCTCACGCCACGGCCTCCCATGAGGCGCCGCACGCGAGCCGTGACGCGTCGCCGGCCCAATCCTTCCGCGATCTGCTTCATACGCTCTGCTATATCTGCTGTGGCACTGGGACCCGGTTCGCTAGTGTTCTCCCTCACTCTCGCCGCCAAGTCCGAATGCGACTGGCATCCACGATAATTCCTGGCCCAGCTTAGTATTTGGACACTAAGAATAGACCAGCCAATAGCAATACGCATCCGACCATACGCCAGAGATTGACGCGATGCACCTCGAATCCGACCCATCCCATGTGATCGAGAAAGACCGCGCAGACGAGTGAACACGTGACCGTTGTGGCGGTGAAAAATGTAGATCCCATCTTTCTCGCGAGCATCAGGCCTGCCATTGTGGACATGATACTCAGCAGCCCTCCCAGCCAAGCCCACCAAGGGACCTGTGCCACTTTGGTCGGGGCAAATCCGGTCACGCCTGTGACCGGTATCGCAATCAGCAGCGCTATGAGAGCAGAACCATAGATGCACAGTGCTGCCATTAATGGGTGATCGAGTGACTTCCGCAGTTGGGCGTTAGCGCCAGCCTGGACGGCGCTAAATGAGCCGGCGGCCACGACGAACAAATAGGAGAGCCAAGTCATTCTCTAATCTTACGCGAGTATTCCGGCACACCGCGCGTCGCTGAAATCCCTGCCTCGTCCGCTACCCAGCGCGCGCGCATGTGCTGCAATGTGCTGCACGCCCGCCCGTGTCGTGTCGCCGATGGACATGCCGGGCCGATGCGCGGGTGCTGGAACGTCTTCCGGTCCGGGTATGTCCAGACTTGCTGCACGCGCCCGCCGGATGTCGAGAACGACCTGGTGGCCCTGCCGCGATTCTGCTGTTTCAGCCGGGGGCAGCAATCCCAGTTCAAGCCGGCGCAGGCGTCTGACCAGCACACGCATTTCAGTCGCTCCTCACGCTGGCCAGCCGCGGCGTGCGGCTGGGACTGCTAATCACCTCTTCGACTCCAGCCCGCTGCTTCTGGCCAAAGACCAAAGATCGCAAATGGTATATGCGGCGCCGTTCGCGTCATTCTGGCGTTTCTCATCGGCGGCGCGCCGCCGTGCGGCGATTTCGTCGAGAGCGCGCCGCTTCCCGTCCGTCCGCACGTGGGAGTAGCGGGAGACACGGCGCGCGACAAGTACCAGGCGATGCTCATGATCCACCTCGTCGCCGGCGCCAATAATCCCAGCGACGAGGTGGCAGAAGGCATGGTAAGTCGCGACCGACGCTTGGGATCAAGTGACGAAGCGGCCGGTCCACCATCCGGATGCGCGATGACTCAGGGCATCCACTACAGGATGGGTTAAACTTGGCTGGTTCACCAGCATGCCGCTCTCTCCAGGTGACAAACTCGGACCCTACGAAATCCTTGCGCCCGTCGCGTCGCGCGAGGTGCTGCAAGCTGCACATGCTGGCAGGCACCGGCAACAAGAACAAACGCCTGCCGTGTGCGAGAAATTCATAGCGATGACCTATGTCAAGGTGTGCGTCCGCGACGGCTGGCACATGACGGTTCCGCGTGTGATACACGAAGCGGTCCGGGTGGACCGGGCGTGAGAGCCTCAAAGCGGCGGTGGCTGATGATCTCGCTGGCCTTCTGGGCCACAACCATCAACTACCTGGACCGGCAGACGCTCTCCGTCGCCGCTCCCGTGTTGCGCGACCAATTCCACATGAGCAACACCGAGTATTCGCGCGTGCTGTTTGCGTTTCTGCTGGCTTACACCATCATGAACGGTGTTTCGGGGCCGTTGATCGATCGGCTTGGCACGCGCCTCGGATATGGCCTGTGCATCGCCTGGTGGTCGGCGGCGGCACTACTGCATGCGTTCGCGCGCGGCGCGCTGAGCCTGGGCGTGTTTCGCTTTCTGCTGGGGATCGGCGAGGCCGGCAATTGGCCGGGCGGTGTGAAAGTAGTGGCTGAGTGGTTTCCGGAACGGGAGCGCGCGCTGGCTTCGGGGATTTTCAACAGCGGGTCCGCGGTGGGCGCGATCCTGGCGCCGCCGGTAGTGGTCTACATCATTTCCAGGCTCGGTTGGCCCGCTGCCTTCGCAGGAATCGGGTTGACAGGGTTTGTGTGGCTGGTCTTCTGGTGGCCAGTATACCGGACGCCCGATGCGACGGCCGGCGGCGGAGACTCCGCGCACTCCGCGCGCATCCCGGTGCAACGGCTGCTGCGCTCACGATTTGTCCTGGCCTTCACCTTCTCCAAGATATTTCTCGACCCGGTCTGGTATTTTTATATCTTCTGGTTTCCGGAATACCTGAAGCGCGCTCGACATTTCGACATGGCGTCCATCGGAGCCTACGCCTGGATTCCCTTCGCGGTGGCCGGCGCGGGAAACTTCGCGGGCGGCTTGCTTGCGGAGTACTTGCTAAGGCGCGGCCTCACCGTGACGTCGGCGAGAAAAGCGTCGGTGACGTTTTTTGCCGCGTTGATGCTTTCGGCGATTCCGGCGGTGCTGACGAGCCAGGCGTGGGTCTCGATCGCGCTGGTCTCCATCGCCATGTTCGGCTACACGGGCAGCCTGGCGAACATGCTCTCGATGCCCGCCGACGTGTTTCCCGGCTCCGCCGTGGCATCAGTTTACGGACTGGCCAGCATGGGATCGGGTTTCGGCGGTATGCTGTTCACGTTGATCACGGGCTGGGTTGTGGACCACTATTCATACAGGCCGGTGTTCATCGGTTTCGGCATCATGCCGCTGATTTGTGCGCTGATCCTCTGGACTCTGGCCGGGCCGTTGCGACCCGCCGGCGGCAAACTGCTTTTCAGATCATGAGTTCCGAAGGGCAGTTTCTCGAAACGTATCCACGGCACGCGCTGAGTCGGCCGCGGGTGCACCGTCCGCCAGGAAGTTGTGGGACGAGGCGGCCGGGCCAAATTCCGGAAGCGCCGTGGTCCGAGGTGTGGTGGTGACGCGGTTGCCTTTCGCCCATTTTTGGCCTTCCTGTACAATAGTGATGTTTGCAGCGTGAGGGCCTGGTTCATTTGCCGAGAAGCGTAATAGCCGTGGGACTTGACGCCGTCAGGAAAACGGTCGAGATTCTGGCGGTGGTGGAAGTCGGCAAGGTGACCAGTGTGGGGTTGGCATCCGGCGCCCTGTGGGGCGGGGACCGCATGCTTTTGTCCGTAGAGGGCGGTTCCGTCCGCTTTGTGGTAGGCGACACGCTCTACAAGCAGGGTCAGGCAGACTTTCTCCTGGCGGAGTTTCCGGCCGGAGGCGCGTCCCCGAACCGGCCTTCCTGGCTGCAAGGCCTGGCGGCGTATGAGATGCCTTTTTGTATGGGGCTGGCCGGGGAACTGCCGCTGGCTTGGCCGGGCATCGTTTCCGCATGCGCATTTCTGGACCGGTTCAGCCATTTCTACCGGAGCCATAAGACAACTATCGAACTGGCCGGACGCGAGCTGCGCTACGTTGCCGAGGGGCTCCTGGCTCTTCAGCATTGGCCGGCGCTGTTCGCACTGGTGATGGATTCCCTGGGCGGGCTGGCGCACGGGAGCCTCCCCAAAGGACTGGCCGTCGCCGATCTGGGCGCTTTCCTGGGCAGGCTGCTGATTGGCACTCAACACAGCCGCATTAGCTTGGCCCGCGTGCCGGAATGCGTGCGAGCCATGTACGAGCCACCCACACCGCCAGCCGAAGCGTGCCTGCGGATTCCCCACTATCGTAGAATGCTGAAAAACCTGGAACGGTCCGCGGAAGCGGTGGCGCCACTGATTGAACAACTCAGCGCGGCGTTGTGACCGATCCTTTGAAGCAGTTGCTCAGGTAGCGCCCGCGGGCGACCACCGCCGCTTCGAGTTGAGGCCTGTCGTTCCGTACCGGATGAAGGCAGAGTCCGCGCCCACTAACACTAACGGGACGGCGATGACGCAGTTCGCCGGGGACCGGTTGCGCCAGGCGTGGCGCGTTCCGTTCTGCACTACGCCGTCTCCCGCCTTGAGCAGAACCTCGGAGCCATCACCGAGTTCGAGATAAAGCTCACCCGAAGTAACCACATCGAAGTCCACCGTATCCGTGGTGTGCATGCCCGGATTCTTGGGTTCCAGCACTTCGGCCATGCGAGGCAACTTCTCCCGCAGTTCGCCGAATGCGGCAGCCAGATCAGCAGGCGCGACTTCCGAAACTGCCTCAGGTGCTATCGCTCGCCTCCCTCCCCCTTCGCCAACGTCAGCAGCTTTTTCGTGGTGCACTCTGCCGGCGTCTTTCCCTGCGACTCCAGCCCACCGGCGGAGGCCCTTCATCCTCACCCTATGCTCGACCGTGGGCTGCCTGACGCGCACCTTCAACTCCGTCAAACCCTCGCCGATCTCCTCGACCCCGCCTCGTACAAAGATTCGGCGGTCACCTCGACCACATGCTCGGTGTCGGAGAGGTCGCGGCAGGAGACCAGGCGGGAACGGAGGGCCATGCGAGGAAGCGTAGCGCGTCAAGTGACGAATTGAACGCCGTGCCGGTTATTCCGTTTTTACTTCACCCGGCGGCTTCAAAGGCTTGGGTTGTGTCAGGCGCGGCAACATCTCTGCCCGCGTCGCCGTGTTATAGACAAACCACGCCATGACTGCCGATGACTGCATCACGTCGCCTTTAATCACGCGATCATAAACATCCATGTTCGAGTGATGGGTGCGCGTTCCGTACTCGATTGGATCCTGCATAAAACCGAACCCAGGCAAGCCGATCCAGGTGAACGATGTGTGGTCGGTCCCGCCCGGCTGCCGCGTCGGTAGGGCAGTCGTGCCCACTACTGCCGTCGCACCCAGGTCGTGGAAAGGCTCAAGCCACGCTTCAAACAACGGCTTCACCATGTCGTTGCCGCCCACGCTGATCCCGCGAAAGCGCCCCGTGCCCGAATCGTCGTTAAAGTACGCGTCGAGTTTGCCGTACTCCGGTTTCAGGGTCATGCTGTCGCGATTGGCGAAATGCTCCTGCACGTAGGCCTTCGACCCCAGCAGCCCTTCCTCTTCGCCACTCCACAGCGCGATGCGGACTGTCCTCGATAGCGGCAGATTCAGCGCCTTCAGAATACGCACCGCCTCGATAGCCACCGAGCAGCCGGTTCCATTGTCGGTGGCTCCGGTGCCGCCATGCCAGGAATCCAGGTGCCCACCCAGCATCACGATCTCATCCTTTTTCGTTGTGCCCGGAATCTCTCCAATCACGTTGAAGGAATCGGTCTCCCCACTCAGAAACTCCGCCCGTACTTCCAGTTCCACCTTCACCGGGATCTTGTGCTCCACCAGCCGGGCGATCCGGTTGTAGTGCTCCGGCGTCAGCGCAATCATCGGCAGCGGCTTCGGTTCCTTGGCATCGCGCGATCCACCCGAGGTTGCGAATACCGTTCCCCCATCGCCGTTGTAGCCGTATTGCAGAACCGCCACCGCTCCTTCGCTCTTGTAGAACTGCGCCACCTTAGTACGGAACTTCTCTTGCTCCTCGCGGCTGGGCGGCGGTGTCGCCGGTACCGTCACTGCGGCGGCCGCGGGCGCTGGTTGCGGGCCGAACATGCCGCCGAATGGCCGCGATGGGTCGAGCACGTTCCCGCGCGCGGCCAGTTCTTCGTTAGTCAGCCGCCGGAAGGGCGCTTCACTGATGGGCTGAATTTCCTTCTGCACCATCGACAGCACGATCTTGCCCGCCAGTTTGCCTTTGTATTTGTCGAAATCGCCGTCGTTCGTGATTAGCGCCGCGATTGGTTCCGCGATGATGACTCCGTTAGTGCCCGGCGTCCAGGCCAGCGGGAATCCGATCAAAGGCTGGTATTGCGGCTCCTGTAAATGCGCCGAGAAGCGCGTGTAGCGCCAGCTCTCGCCGAAAGGGCCCCACTTCTCCAGATGCACGTTCTCCAGGCCATATTCCTTAAGCCGTTTCATCACCCATTCGGCTGCGGCTTTATGTCCGGGTGAGTTGGTTAGCCGCGGACCATAGACATCGGCCAGGTAAAAAAGATGTTCCATCGCTTGCGAATTCTGAAACGCCTCGCTCTTGATATGGTTGACTACCGTCAGGTCAACCTTCTCCTGTGCGAATATCGTCAGCGTCGCCACAACGGCAGTAAGCGCCGCGCTCATCCACGCCGTAGGCTTCGAGGAAAGTCTCATGGGAACAGTTTACAGTGCCCCGGACGCGCGAACAAGCTGCGGTTTGGCGACAAGGCCCTCCAGGTCATTCTGGCAGGCCACCTCGAACAAATCCACGCCGGTGCGGACGACACCGTCCCCGTACAGCATGGGTGAAGCCGCAGGCGGCACGATCTCATCTTCGACCCGATTCCTCGCGTGGACGGTATCGAGCCCTCAGATGACACTCTCCTGGAGTTGCGTGCCGCGGTTTATTTGTTAAGCGGTCTCCGCCGGCGCCAGGCTGAATCGCAACACCGGGTTTCGACGACGGCTTGAGGGCCCACAGACTAAAGTCTGTGCCACCGGTTATCAATGACTTAACAGTAGTTGGTGGCACGGGCTTCAGCCTGTGAGGGCCTTTTTCAGCATCCTGCTAAGTCAGGTGTAGAGTTAAAGAACGCGCTTGCGCGAGCCATTCGTGAATGGGGCGTACACGCTCTCCGTCCCATCCGCCCAATGGCAGACCGAATGAACCTCGAAAATGGATTTAGGACTCATGGAACAAGAGCAGGTGGCCGCCCAGCTCGTAGCCGTCACGGTTTCCCTCCTTTACGCACTTCGGCCTCTGCCAGCCAGCCGCGCTGTAATCGTTCCGGCGGCACGTTCGAGAGATAAGGCTTGATATCGAGAATCGGGGTTCGGTCCAGCATATCAATACCCCGGACGCGGAGTACCGCACCCTCTCGGCTGAGCAACTCGACCACCGTTAACCCAATCGGATTCGGGCGCCGCGGGGAACGGGTCGCGAATACGCCGTGCGGGCGATCATCGCTCGGCGGCGTTCCCACCAGGCTCAATCCTTCGGAGCGATCAAATTCCCAGATGACTATGAGGTGCGAGAAGCCCTCGATATCGCTGAGACCAAGCTCAAATTCTGGGCGTATTTCGAGAGATCCTTCCGCCTCATGCTTCGCGCCCAGTCCCTTCGGAATCTCCGTAGTGCTGGCGTAAGGACTTCTGACGTACCCGATAGGCTCCGGAACAAACACGTTGTTGGCACCTCTGCCTATTCCATTCTAATCGCCGCCGAGGGCGAAATCGCTGCCACGCGGCTCGCGCGAATCATGACGGCGACAAACGCGCGGGGTGCGAACGCGACTGGGGCCACACTCAACAGCGGAGCGTCCAGAGTACCGACACGTATTTATTCGTCGCGCAATGCGTCCATCGGTTGCAGCCGCGCCGCTTTCCACGCTGGTCCATAGCTGGCAAGCAGTCCCACCATCGCCAGCAGCAGGACCGCACCCCCCAGCGTCAGAGGATCTCGTGGTGTCATGCCATAGACCAGCGAGGCCGCGGCTTGTCCGGCCCATGCGGCCAGTGCCGTGCCCAATGTCAGCCCAATCATTAGCAGCAGAACCGCTTCCCGCAGGACCAGCGCGATTACGCGCCCTCGGCTGGCCCCGAGCGCGATGCGCACTCCGATCTCATTTCGTCTCCGGGCGACCATATAAGCGATCACACCGTACAATCCCAGCACTGCCAGCGAACCCGCCAACAGACCAAAGGCGCCCGCCAGCGTCGCCATCAGCCGGTCGCGCATCAGCGAATCTTTGATCTGGGTCGTCAGTACGTTGAATTCGACGGCTAGCCCTGGATGAATTTCGGCGACCGCCTCTTCTGTGGCATGGTAGAACTCACCGAGCGGTGCGTTGGTGCGCAGCACAAAGGTCCCACCCGGCGACGGGTCCTCATCCTGATCCTGCGGAACGAACGCAATCGGCCGGAAGTCTTCGCGTAGTTCGTAATATTTCGTATTTCGCACCAGCCCCGCGACCAGGAAAAGGGTGTCTGGCTGGTTCGCCGATTCCTCCCTGCGGAACAACCGGCCTACCGGATTCTTTCCGTGGAAAACCGTCCGCGCAAACTCCTCGTTCACAATCGCCACCTTCGGCGCCGTCAGATTATCGTGCTCGTCAAAGTCGCGCCCCGCCACAAAAGGCGTCCCCATCGTCCGGAAATAACCTGGGCCGGCGCGGTTGAACAGGGCATCGATCCGCGGCCCGGCCGAACCGTCTGCCCATGCATTCTGATCCCAGCCTGAGCCGCTGACCGGCGTCATGCCCACCTGTCCAGCCGAGATCGCCCCCGTTTGGACGTGGAGCTTCTCCAGCGTCTGCCGCCGCACTTCCGTGATCCGCTCCTTCGGGAAATGTGCAGCGCGATAGTCCACGCTGACAGCGACGATCCCCTCGGGCCGGAAGCCCGGATCGACGGCCAGCAACTTTTGCAGACTGCGCACAAACAGCAGCGCGCCGGCCAAGAGCACCAGCGACATGGCCACCTGCGTTACAACCAGTGCCCGGCGTAGGCTGAATTTTTCGCGTCCCGCCGTCAGCCCGCGGCTGCTTGCACGCATGACTGACGCCGGCGCCACTTGTGTCGCGCGTAATGCCGGTGCCAGCCCGAACAGTAGGCACGTGATAATCGCCATCGCGGCGGTGAAACCCAACACGCGCCAATCGAAGTCCAGGCCGACAAACATCCGGTTTTCCGGCGTCGTCAGGAACGCGATCAGAGCGCGGCTGAGTAGCACGGCTAAAGCTGCGCCCAGCGTGGCACCGAGCAGGGCCAGCAGCATGCTCTCGGAAAGCAACTGCGTGATGAGCCGCCCGCGCGAGGCGCCCATCGCCTGTCGCACAGCGATCTCGCGCTCCCGCACGCTGGCACGCGCCAGCAACAGATTCGCGAGATTGGCGCACGCGATCAACAGTACCAATCCCGTGGTCGCCAGGAGAATCCACAGTGGATCTTCATAGCGCCGCCGTAGCTGCGAGACACCCGTCGCGCCTGACGTTACGATCAGTTTATTGGCCAGATATCCCTTGGCGGTGTCGGCGCGATAGGAGGGCGGCAGCGTCTCCCGCATGATGGAGGGGGAGACAGCCTGAAGCTGGGCGTTCGTCCGTTCGAGGGTCCAGCCGGGCTTCACCCGTCCCATCAACGAGAGCCACCACCCGGTCGGCGTGGGAATTCGTCCTTTGCCCGGCTCCCAGAACATGGGATCGGCGCAGATGGGCACGGCCACATCGAACCTGTGCCCGATCTCGACCCCGAAAAAACCGGGCGCTGCCACCCCGATGACCGGGAACAGCCTGCCATCGAGCCGGACACTGCGGTTGGTGACGGCAGGATCACCGCCAAACTCGCCCTGCCAAAACGAGTAGCCGATCACTGCACCCGGCGACCCGCAACCCGGCTGATCGTCCCGTGCGCCAAAAACCCGTCCCACGATGGCAGGTACCTGCAGAACGTTGAAGAACTCTCCGCTGACGAACAGACCCTCGGCGTATCGCGCCTTACCTTCCTGAGCGAGGTTGAATCCTTGTGCGCTCCAGGCAATCATTCCTGAAAACGCCTGCTGTTGCCGACGAACGCTGTCCCATAAGTTAGAAGTGAAATTCGCGCTGCGGGTTGACCACCAACCAGACCGCCGAGCACCCTTCGCGAAATCGATATAGGCCAGTTCCTGCGGTTTCGCTACCGGCAAGGTTCGCAAGCGAATAGCATCGATCAGTTGGAAAATCGCGGTGTTGGCCCCGATCCCGAGTGCCAACGAGAGCACCGCCACGGCGGTAAACGTGGGATTTAGCCGAAGCTGTCGCAGGCCAAAGCGCAGATCTCCTGAATACCGGTTCATTTTGCCTCTCAGTCTTTATACTCAGATGGACCGAATTGGTTACTAACGAAAATGGTGACGGCAATAGATTTGTAGGTGAAGCCGCTTATGATGGTTCCGGCGACGATACTCCTTTTCCAGGGCGCCGTATACATCCAACACTTGGCCCACGTCGCGCCTGGCGTGGGCTGCGCGGCTTGTTCTACCAAGCCGCGGCGGCGGATCTTTTGGAGCTGTCGCTGTTTTGCCACTTCCGTAAACGAAATCATTCGATAATATGGATCATGATGCTGAGATGGCCTGACGTGTTGAACCTCGCCAAGACCGGCAATCCTGCCCCGGATCGTAAGGTCATCAAAACGGACGCGGAGTGGCGCCAGCAACTCAGCCCGGAAGAATATCGCGTAACCCGCCAGGCCGGCACCGAGCATCCCTTCAGTTCCCACATGTGCGGGCTATTTGAGTCGGGAATCTATTCCTGCCTCTGCTGCGAAACCGTTCTTTTTGACGCCTCGGAGAAATTTGAGTCCGGCACGGGATGGCCCTCATTCACGCAGCCGGTGGCACTCAATGCAATTGCATACCGCTTTGACGGACCCGCCTTCCTGAAACGGGTAGAAACCGTCTGCAACACCTGCGACGCGCATCTCGGGCATGTATTCCCCGACGGTCCCGCACCCAGCGGCTTGCGGTATTGCATGAATGCTGTAGCCCTCAAGAAGGCATCTGCGTCCTGAACCGGCTCTTTGATAGCGGGATAACACTCAACGGATTGAAAAGCGAGGGATGTTACCGTTACCGCGTTACCCAAGGATCATGGCGGTGGCAGCGGCGGCCTGCGTTCGCTTTCGGCCTTGGCCAGCCAGACCAGCCCAGTTTCCGGCGCGGCGGGCGGCAACCCCTGCGCAAACCCCAAGCGCACGCCGGGCTAAGGCTTTGGGGGCCGGTCCCGGTGCAAGATCGCGAAGTAATCGCTGAAACGCCTTCTGATAGCCGTCGGGGTCCTTCCATCCGATGAAATCGCCGATGTGCCGGGTACGCCGTATGTCCGCCGCCCAGGGCTGCGGCGCGCTCATCACCGCATCGTCGATGCCGATCGGGATAAGCAGGGTGCGGTTCTCGCGGCCCTCGTGAGGTGCGGACTATTCAGCCCGCGGACCCGCTCTCTAGCAGGTCCAGCCGCCTGAAAAGGCGGCTGCTGCCAGGATTGGCCGGGCGTCTGAATATTCTTCGGGATTTCGGACGCACTACACTAGCTCTCGCGCCATTGTGTCCATGCCAAATGTCAAAATGACGCGCCAGTCGTTAAATCGGACGAGGTGTCCCAAGGCGGTGCTGGTAACCAGCACGCCATCTGCTGCGCTTTTACAACATGGGCCTCAAAGCTGCATGAAACGCAAGCTGATCCTTCTGGTTTGGATGTGCGGACCGCCGGCGTTGGCGGACGAGGGCATGTGGCTGTTCCAACAGTTTCCCAAAGACGCCGTTGAGCACAAGTACGGCTTCGAGGCCACCAGCCAGTACCTGGACCATTTGCGGCTGTCGTCCGTAAGGATCGGGGGCGGATCGGGCGCATTCGTATCCCCCCACGGGCTGCTGCTCACCAACCGGCACCTCGTATCTGGCTGCATTGCCAAGCAAGACAGTTTTTACGCCACGGCGGAATCGGGCGAGACGCGCTGCGCGGGCTTGGAGGCGAGTGTCCTGGTGAAGATTGACGATGTGACCAGGCAGGTGAAAACCGCTACGCGGGAAGGCGCCACACCCGTTAAGGCGCTGGAGGCTCGCAACGCCGCGATCGCGCGGATCGAGAGCGAGTGTGTGGCTAGCTCCGGGAACACGTGCTTCGTGGCCACGCTGTTTTCCGGCGGTCGCTACGATCTCTATCGGTATCGGAAATACGCGGACGTGCGCCTGGTGTTTGCTCCGGAATATGCTCTGGCCTTTTTCGGCAGAGAGCGCGACAGCCTGACGTATCTGCGGTACGGGCTGGATATCGCGTTCCTGCGGGTCTATGAGAATGGCAAGCCGGCCGCCACGCCGGACTATCTGAAGTGGAGCGCGGCAGGAGCGAAAGACGGCGAACTGGTATTTGCAGTGGGCAATCCAGCCACCACCGCGCGCGCCACCACCGCGGCCCAACTGACCTTCTACCGCGATACAGCGCTGCCGGTCGCGCTGGCGCGCTGGGGACCGCGAATTCAGCGACTGACCGCATTCGCGGCCAACAGCGAGAACGATCGGAGGGCCGTGCAACCGGTGTTGACGGCATATCTCGAAAGCTACAAATCGGCCGCCGGCAAGCTCATCGG
>Ga0187847_10003216_pt1 | contig 12643 bp, 6 predicted proteins | sample June2016WEW_4_10_FD_132458 | JGI IMG/M metagenome (GOLD analysis project Ga0187847, IMG submission 132458) | Peatland microbial communities from SPRUCE experiment site at the Marcell Experimental Forest, Minnesota, USA - June2016WEW_4_10 | ecosystem: Environmental > Terrestrial > Soil > Wetlands...
GCAGGCGCGACATGTCGGGTTTGATCCACGGCGGATCTTCCACCAGGCGCGTGACTAGAATGAAGGCCACGATGCCGACAGGGATATTGATGAAGAAGATCCAGCGCCAGGAAAAGTTGTCGGTGATCCAGCCGCCGAGCGTGGGGCCGATGGAGGGCGCGAGCACTGCGACGAGGCCGTAGAGCGCGAAGGCCTGGCCGCGCTTGTGCGGCTCAAAGGAGTCGGCCATGATGGCCTGCGCCATAGGCTGCATGCCGCCGCCGAATGTGCCCTGCAGCACGCGGCAAAGCAGCAGGATGGGCAGCGACGGCGCCGCGCCGCACAGAAAACTTGCCACGGTGAATCCAGTGATGCAAAGCACGAAGAAGTTGCGGCGGCCAATCAGCGAGCTGACCCAGCCGCCGAGCGGAAGCACAATGGCATTCGAGACCAAGTAGCTCGTGAGCACCCAGGTGGCCTCATCGTTGCTGGCTCCGAGTGAGCCGCCTATGTGCGGAAGGGCCACGTTGGCGATGGAGGTGTCTAGCACCTCCATGAATGCCGCCAGCGCCACCGTCATGGCGATGAACCAGGGATTGACCCGCGGCTTCCACTGCGCATGAGCCTGAAGATCGGGATTGATCGCGGTTGCCGACGTACGTTGTGCGATGGCCGCACCGCGCCCGCCCGCAGTGGCGGAATCGGAGGGCAGTGCAGGTATCGCGGTGTCGGCTGCGGACAACGGTGGTCTCCTCGAGACTTGCTGTTTTTTAGATGCAGTTGGCCAAGGAAAAACGGCGGGACGACTACACCGGAAGCGCAAGACATGCGCCCCGGCGACAGAGCAATATACGTACAAGTAATAGATTAACAAGTTTGGATTTGGGTTCAGGGATTCCATCGCAGGCGGGTCAAAGATGGGAGGGCGAGTTGGATGGGAGGGCGGATTGCACGGCTCGAGCCGCTTCTTTACGCGATCCTGATGCGTTAGGGTGTATCGCCATATGCGAGTGGGCCGCGCCGCGATGCGTGCGCCATCAATTCCAATCAAAAATTCTTGCGCGAATGGTAGACATTCCGTATACTCCGACTTATCCCGCTCTCCGGTACGCCCGTCAAGCACGCGTATTCTTCCTCGAATTGGCTGCCGGTGACGCGATGCACTTCGTTCAAGCCCGCCCCAGCGCAGGCGATGTTTTTCAACTCTCGCTTTTTTTGACCAGCCGCATTGCAAGTCTTCGGTCGTTGACTCATTGAGACAAACGAAGAATCATCTGCACGCAGAATCCCCCTACGATTCGCACAAACGCAGCGTTCAGATGCAGGGACGAGCTTTACTCACTGCACGATCCGGCGCCGAGAGAGAAATTCCACAACGCACGCGCTCATCATGGCGCAGGTAAAAGCGGCCGTTTCCAAAGAAAACGGCCACTCAAAATGGGAGCGGTGTCCCCGCGCGGAGGCTGTGGATCTGCTGCGCGGAAAACCGATTCCGCATCACCGATTCACTTAGGAGGACAGTAATGAAGTTCACCCGATTTTTTGCGTTCGTGTCTCTGCTGGCGGCCTGCGCTCTAGGAGCGTGGGGGCAGTCGACTGCAAGTCTCTCCGGAACCGTAATGGATCCCAGCGGCGCTGTGGTTCCCGGCGCACAAGTCACCGTGCACAGCCTGGCGACGGGCACCGACCGCGTCGTGAAGACGGATTCAGCAGGCATTTACGTTGTGCCCTCGCTGTTGCCCGGTGGATATTCGATCGCGGTGACGGCCAGCGGATTCGGTGGATACAAACTGCAAAAGGTAACGGTTTTGGTGGACCAACCGGTGACCGCCAACGTGCACCTGGCCATCTCCACCGCCGGAGAAACCGTACAGGTGAATAGCGCCGCGACGGAGATCGAGTCGCAGACCATCACCGTGGGTCAGGTGATCGATAACACGGCAGTGCAAGAGCTGCCGCTCAACGGCCGGCATTTCCTCGACTTGACTGTTCTGACGCCGGGTGGTGTGGTGGCGGATACGACTGCTGGCAGCCTAGTGACGCCGAGCCGCGGCCTGGGCGCCAATGCATTTATGACGGCTGGTAACCGCGAGGACTCGAGTAACTTCCAGATCAACGGCATCAACCTGAACGACATGAGCCAGAACCAAATCACATTCCAGCCGTCGATCAGCACCACCTCTGAGTTCAAGATCGACAACCAGACCTTCAGTGCGGAGTACGGACGCAGCTCGGGATCGATTGTGAACGTGGGCACGCGGTCGGGCACGGATAAGTTCCACGGCGAAGCATTTGACTACTTCCGCAACGAGGCGCTGGACGCGCGCAACTACTTCAATCGCAGCTACAACCCTGCCACGGGCGTGACACTGCCATTCGGCACCGGCGACAAAGCGCCGCTCAAGCGCGACAATTTTGGCGCATCGGTGGGCGGCCCGATCTTCAAAAAGCACACCTTCTTCTATGGCAGCTACGAGGGCCTGCGGCAGCATCAGGGGATACTGCAAAACGGTGTCGTGTTCAACGCGGCGCAACGCGCCTACATCACCTCAGTCGGCAATCCCGCAGCTATCGCTATCCTCAACGTGATTCAGCAGCCGAATAGCGGAAGTAGCTACGTCGGCTTCACGCCAGGGCCGGTACAGATTGATCAGGGCACGATGGATATTCTGCAGCAGATCGGGACCGCCGACCAGTTGCATGGCTTTTACGCTCTCCAGGAAGACACGCGCACCGAGCCGAGCTTGCAGTATACGCTTAACGTTATTCCTGGCTGGGGCGATCATCGCCACGCCAGCCGCCAGATCGGAACGCTGAACGAGACGCATACTTTTAGCACGACGCTGGTGAACGAGGCGCGGCTGGGCTTCAACCGTATCAATATTGCGTTTGTCCCCAACGCGCTGGACAATCCTGCTAGCTTCGGACTGGGCACGGGCACCACGGGCAACGTGGGCCTGCCGCAGATCACCTTCACAGATCTCAGCCTGCAGATTGGCGGCCCGTCAGGGTTTCCCCAAGGGCGGTTCGACACCACCGGCGTGGGTTCCGACACAGCTACATGGCTGCGCGGAAAGCACACGGTCAAGTTCGGTGGCGAGTTCCGCCGCTTCCTCGAAGCCAGCTTTGCTAACGATCCCGGCACTCTGACCTTTGCCACAAGCACAGGCACTACTGTGGGACAACCGGTAAGCGCCAACGATTTTGCCAACGGAGTGGCCAGCGGCTACACCCAAACACCGAACGATATCGTGTTCCGCGCTTATGTGAACGCTCTCGGTCTTTTTGTGCAGGACAGCTACAAGATCACACCGAACCTGTTGGTCGAGGCTGGCCTGCGCTTCGAGTGGAACGGCACGCCAAACGAAGCGGAGAACCGGTTTATTCTCTTTGAACCTTCCGGCCCGTCGCTGGATCAGGTGGGTACCAATGGCTACAGCGAGGCCTATAAGCAGAACTTCAACGTTGAGCCGCGCGTGGGCTTTACGTACGACGTGTTCGGCAGCGGCAAAACGGTAGTTCGAGCTGGCTTCGGACTGCTGGTCGATCAGCCGGTTTTAACCAATATCAGCGGCCTGGCTTCGAACCCGCCGCGCAGCAATGCGGTCTCGTTCAACGGCAACTCTTCCACCACAATTCCGGTCGCGAACCTTTACAAATCCGCGCTGGCGTCGGGCCTGGCGCTCGCCATGACCAATCCCAACTTCCGCAATGCCTACAACGAGACCTACAACCTGAACGTGCAACAGGCGATGCCGTGGGGCATGGTGAGCTCGGTGGGTTATTACGGTTCGGTGGGACGGCACCTGCGTATCCGCACCAACGAAAATCAGACCGTCGGTCCGACGAACGTTGCAAACACTCGTCCGTTCCTGGCGCTGGCCTCTACAAGCCCGATTGATCCAGGCTCTTCCATCAACTCCAACATCGCCGAGGCCAACAGCATTTCGGCTTCGAGCTACAACGCCATGTGGACCACGCTGAGTAAGAGCATGCAGAACGGGATGGAGTTCAGCATGAACTTTGAGTGGGCCAAATCGCTCGACATCAACTCATTGGGCGGACAGGGCGGATACACCCTGGAGGACAGCACCAATCCCAAGCTGAACTGGGGCCCCTCGGATTACGACGTCCGGCTGCACTACGCGGGGACGGCGGTGTACAACCTGCCGTTCAAGCGCAACGAGCTGGTACGCGGCTACCGTATGGAAACGATCTTCCAATACCAGACGGGCAATCCAGTCAACATCCTGGCCAGCAGCGACAACTTCAACGGAAATACGGGCGAAGTGCGTCCCAACCAGGTGGGCCACCTGGTCCGCCAAAAGATGCAGATTCCCGGCGCGACCAACGTGCAGTTGTTCCAGAGCAGCGGGCTGGCCTCTGGCGGAAATATCTGCGACATCACCAACGTCACTTCTTCCTGCATCTTTGAGATTCAGGGAACGCAGGCAAGCTCAACCGCCTCGACTGCGCCCTCTGCGTATACCGCCAACGGGACAGTGCAGCGCAACTCGGCCTGGGGTCCGGGCTATGCAGATCTCGACCTTTCGGGCGAGAAGGAGACGAAGATCTGGGAGGGATTGTCGTTCACCCTGCGCGCCGATGCGTTCGACATCCTGAACCATCCCAACTTCGGCCAGCCGTCGGGCAACGTGCAGTCAGCGACCTTTGGCCAGATCGCTGCAACCCGCTTCGCCACCAGCGATGGCGGATCGTCGCGGCAGCTCCAGATCAGCGGCAAGTTCACCTTCTGATCGTGGTTTCACAACACGGGCGTGCGTTGCCTTGCGAGTGCAGGGCTGCGCACGCCCATTTACATTAGGGAAAAGTGGAATGGGCCGGTTTGATGAGAACCATCCTTCGGGAGCTTCGGATGACTCTACATGGAATGTCCTGTCGAGCGCGCCGGAGGCGCAGCGTTTGTTAGCCCCGCGCTTCAGCGTGGGGAGAGCAAATCCCATATCTCACTCCGGAGTCCCGTAGGGACGGTGCATCTCTTTTGTGGAAATCAATAAAACCCGCATCCATTTTTTGTTCTTACGGCACGAGTTAACTCGTGCCCTTTCACGACGCTTTTCATCTGACCCACTACCGCGAAAGGGATTTCACCATGCGCCGCCGCACTTTTATTCAGACACTTCCTCTGGCCGCCGCAGCCTCCGCCCTCGGCATGACAAGCCAATCCGCCGGCCTCGCACAGAGCGCATCTGCCACGGGCACAACCGGCGAACTGCCCAAATTTCAACCCGACAACGCGGAGCGCTTTCTCCGGCCCGATGTACACGCCGGGGATCGGCCTTCTGGCGCGAGCTTCTCCACGCGTTCGCCCGCACTTGGCCTGAACGGCGCCGCGGGCACGGCGCATCCGCTGGCTACGCAAACTGCTATCGAAATGCTGAAGCGGGGCGGCTCGGCCGTCGACGCGGCCGTAGCCGCCAATGCCGTGCTTGGCTTTGTCGAGCCGGTCAGTTCCGGCCTCGGTGGCGACTGCTTCGCCTTCGTCTGGGATCCAAAGGCAAGCAAGCTGATGGGCATGGCCAGCTCCGGCCGCTCTCCGAAATCTCTCACGCTCGAAACCGTGCGGGCGCGCGCAAAAAATGGCGCCATTCCCGCGCTGGGCGCCGTCGCGGTTTCCACACCTGGCGCGCTCGACGGCTGGTGGGCGCTGCACCAACGCTACGGCAAACTCAAGTGGGCGGAGCTGTTCGAGCCCGCCATCCACGCCTGTGAATTCGGCGATCCCACGCCGCAGATCATCGGTTACTATATCAAGCGCAACATGGCGGCGTTTCTCCGGCCCGGCTCAGGCGTTGAAGAAACCTCCAACGCGGTCAAGACCTACACGCCGGGTGGTGTAGCGCCGAACGAGTACGACGTGCGCACGAATCCGGATCTCGCGCACACCTATCGCATGATTGCCGAAGGCGGACGCGACGTTTTCTACAACGGACCGATCGCCGAAACGATTGACGCGTATTTCAAGCGCATCGGAGGCTGGTTGTCCGCGGAAGACCTGCACGAACACCATGCCGAGTGGGTCGAGCCGCTGGTGACGACCTATCGCGGCGTCCAGGTCTACGGCATGCCCGCCAACACGCAGGGCCTCGCAACGCTGCAGATGCTCAATATTATTGAAAATTTTGAAATGCGCGGTTACGGATTCCAGTCCCCCGAATCGCTGCAGGTACAGATCGAGGCCAAGCGCCTGGCCTACGAGGATCGCGCACGCTATTACGCCGATCCGCACTTCGCCAAGATTCCCATCGCGTGGCTCAACTCCAAAGACTACGCAAAGGAACGCGCCAAACTAATCCAACTCGATCGCATTCTCACGCCTGTCCATCCAGGCGAAGCGCCGAGCCACGGCGACACTACCTACTTCACCACAGCCGACAAGGACGGCATGATGGTTTCGATTATTCAATCAAATTTTCGCGGCATGGGCTCAGGACTCGTGGCCGACAGGCTCGGCTTCATGTTCCAGGACCGCGGGCAACTTTTCTCGCTGCAGGACGGGCACCCGAACATCTACGCGCCGGGCAAGCGCCCGTTCCAGACCATTATTCCGGGCTTTGCCGCAAAGGACGGCAAGCCGTGGATGTCCTTCGGCGTGATGGGCGGCGACATGCAACCGCAGGGGCAGGCACAAATCATCCTGAACCGCGTGGACTACGGGCTGGACGTGCAGGCCGCCGCCGATAGCCCGCGTTGGCATCACGAGGGCTCGTCGCAAACCATGGGGGAAGATCGCCCCGGTATGGGGCCAATTGGATTGCTGCGCCTCGAAGCGGGTGTGCCGGTTGCTACGCGGAAAGCGCTCGAAGATCTAGGCTGGCCGATGGGACCGAGCGACGGCGGATTCGGACGCTACGAAGGCATCGAAGTTCGCACCGAGGGTGGGCAACGCGTTTACGCGGCGGGCAGCGAGATGCGCTGCGACGCCGTCGCGCTGGCATACTGAGAACTTATCCCTAAACTTCGCATTCGCGTAGCGCCGGTCTCCAGACCGGCTGTACTGGCGGCGTCCACGCCACCAGCCGCGATGTGCGGGTCAGAAGAATCGCGGCGTCTGAATGCGGCTAAGCGCTCTAATTCGCCACTGGCACGCGATCGATGTGGTCGATAACCAGAACCTGAATGGGAACCTGCTGCGCCTTCAACTCGAGCCCGAGAGTTTCGCGCAGTGCGGTGAAGACGGTTGGCAAAGTGGAGTCCTGCTCAATATCCGGCGCGAATTGCAGTTTGATGTCGTAGCTGCCTGCGATGCCGGTTTGGTCTGCGACGGGGAGGTCCGTTGTGTGCTGCAGCATCTTAGCTAGATACGGCATGGACCAATTGAGGCCTTCGAGGTGTCCCGCGCCAGCACTGATGCGAAATCCGGGGAAATGATCGCCCTTGGTGGTTTGCAATTTGGGCCCTCCCTTAGCGACGATCAACGCATAGCCGCGCACCATCTTCGTTTCGAAGTGCGCCGCCAGACGGAAACGCTCCGCGAGGAGATTTTGCAGGCGTGGCTTCAACTCCTCACGTGAAAGCTTTATTCCCTCCTCGGGCTTGGCTTCCACATCGTAGAAATTCGAGTCCAGCCAAGAAGGCTTGCCAGAGATTTGATCAGCTTCGACACCATAGGCCATCTGAATGAGGAACTGCACGGTGAGGCTGTGGGCCGAAAAGCGGCCGATGCCAGGAAGGCTCCAGTAGCCTTGGCCGGGATCTGGATTCGGCGTGGGCTTGATGGTGGCTGCCTCGAAGGATGCCTGTTGCGCAATCGCGCACGCAGCCGCGCAGCAAGCAAACAGAAACCCCAGACACAAGACGAAACGGCGTTGCGCGATCACTTCCGGAATTGTACTCCGCAAGATCGCTCCATCAACTAGCCGCGCGAGGAAACAACCTTTCCAGTTCGCAGGTCAAGCAGAAATGGCTCTTCGCGGTCGCTCTTCATATCCCAACCCGTTCCGCACAGCAGGCCCCCGTCGATGTCTGCAATGCTTACGCCTTCGTCGGAAAGTTTCGCCGACTCCCACGCCTGTCCGCCCGGCCCCCACGCGAAAATGGCATGATGGCCAACGAAGAGCAGCAGGTTTTCTCGAACCACTGCGCGCACTTCGAGAACCGGCCGGTAGGAAATCATCGTGAAGCGCTCGGGAGCGGCCGTGTCGATCAGGTAGGCGTACCCTCCCGCGACAGCGCAGATTTCTTCTGGTTTTGGAGTAGACCAGATGCCAGTGGGAACTGCAGGATCGCGAAAGCCTAGGGCACAGGTGGCGAGAAACGGCGACGCATCCGGAGCGTCGGGACGAATCATAATCTCGAGTGCGCCGCGCTCCACCTCTTCGGCCTCTTCGGCCGCGCGCGGATAAATGAAGTGCCATGACGGCAAAATCAGCGGCCGCGCGGCAAGTATCTCCACCCGCCACCGATGCGGAAAACTCAGATTGACGGTCGGATCTGGGATCGTCCTCGGCTCAGGGTTCAAATCGGTCTCCCTCAGGCTCTTCCTACCGTTCGCGCGCGAAACCTCGCTACCGTCTGCAGCCGGTCCAGCCCCGCCAACCCCGCTAGCTCCGCTAACTCCGCTTGCTTCACTGCTGCGCTTTGTAATTCCGAATCCATCGCAACTGTTCTTTGGTGTCGGGAACCGGGTAGCCGCGCGCCGCTTGAATAGCCGCCAAAGCGTCCTTGGCATTCCAGCCGAGTTCAATCAACGTGCACGCCGCGGTGAGCGGTGCCCGACCGATGCTTCCCCGGCAGTGCATACCGATGCGTTCTCCCGCGCGAAGCCGGTCAGCCAATCCCGCAACAAAAGCGCGAAATGCGGGCAAGCTCGCCGGCACATGAACATCCTGAATCGGAAAAGAGAGAAACTTCATGCCCGACCGCTCGGCAAGCGGACCTTCCTCGCCCAGGCCAAGCCAATCGGCCTCTTTCGGTTCGAGCAGCGAGACGAGCGTCTGCACGCCGCTGCGCGCAATCTCGCGCAATTCGTCTTCGAGAATGCTGCCGCCGTAAGGGCAAAGCACAATCGCCAGCGGTACAGGCGGATTTGCTTCAATCCAAAGTGCTTCGTCCACGCGCTTCGACCCTCATTACTGCTCAAGCTAAGGCCCAACAGCTTGTGCAGCTCCTTTACCTTGATCATAGATGGACTGACTCAGGCAACTCCGTACCTGCGGTCTGCATCATAGGTTGCCTGTGTGAGCTTCTCGCGCTTGACCATGGGCGGTGGAGCAACGCGGCGTTATGTTGGCGCGCACACATTCGGGCCCCGTCGACGGCAAGCCTCCGGAGATGCCCTGGATTGCATCAGAGTCTCTGGAGGCTTGCCCATAAACCACGCCCTCCCCAGAGCACATTCGAGCCGCAAACCGGTAGCTCTTTTGAGAAGCAGGTCTGAGGCTCGAATGCAAACCGACTTGCCTCTCTCTTCCCCCGGTACATACCGCAGCAAGCCGTGTGCCGCGGAGCCCTCCCCGCAAGATGCGAGAATAAAGGCAGCGTTGGTTTGCGGTACACATCTGTCCGGTGCGAGGGGCCATTCAAAAGATGCTGCGCGTTCTGTCTACTCACTTGTTCCTGAATCATCGTCTGCACCCTGGCCTGCTTGAGCTTGCGGAGCGCTCCGGCGCTCAAGCCGTAGAGATCTTTGCTGCGCGCCAGCATTTCGACTACACCAGCCGCGAGCACGTGACGGAGCTAGCCGAGTGGTTCCGTTCGAGCGCCCTCCAGCCGTTCTCCATGCACGCCCCGCTTTATCCCGACCGCGAGATGGGACGCGCCGGCGCGCCCACGCTGAATGTGCTGCACCCTGAGAAGGCCCAGCGCATCGACGCCATGGACGAAATCAAACGGGCGATCGAGTCGGCCGAGCACATTCCGCTGCGCCATTTTGTGGTGCATCTCGGCGGGCGCGACGATATGTGGTCGCCGCGCACCATCGAATTTGCGCTCACCGCGCTCGAGCATCTGGGAGCCTTTGCGCGGCCGCTCGGCGTGGGCTTGCTGGTTGAAAACCTCTTGAGCGATGCCACCACGCCGGAGCACCTCGTCGCCGTTCTCGAGATGGGACACCTCACCAACGTCGGCGTTTGCCTCGACCTCGGCCACGCCAATATCACGGTGGGCACCGCGGACGCGATCGCTACACTCGGCAAGCGTATCGTCACAGTGCACGTGCACGACAACCACGGCATGAAAGACGAGCATCTGTGGCCAGGCAGCGGGACCATCGACTGGAAAGCAACGGCAGCGGCCCTCAAAGAGCTTGCCGCGCCTCCCGCAATGGTGCTCGAGATCAGCTCGTCATTACCCGAAGCAAACGCCGCGCTCCCTGGCCATATCGAAGCAGCCTTCGCGCTGTTCGGGTAATGGCCTCGCGCGGCCTGCCCTAACTCCGCCGGGCGCCCAGAACGGGGCCCCCACGGGCAGGTCTTCGTCCGTGGGGTGGAGCTTCGGCGCGTCGTTGTTTTTTACGCCTAACCTGGGATCCCACAGACCTCCAACAGGTCGAGATCCATGCGATAAACGAAGTAGCACCGCTACCTCCGCCAGCCTCGCTTTCATCAGAGAACCGGCATTCTAGGCAGAGGCCTGCAACTCGTGGGCAACAGGCTGAACCGGGCGCAGCTGTTCGCGCGTGCCGCGACCGTTACCGTAATAGTTTGGGTTGCGGTCAATCCGTCGCCCGTCGCCGTCACCACGATATTCGACGAGCCGGTCGCCGCCTCTTGCGCTGCCGTGAGCTTCAGCGACATATTATTCATTTTTGCGCTCAAAGACGCGCCGAGCTGGTTTGTGGACCACGTGGCCGTCACGCCGCTGGGCAAGCCGCTCACACTAAAACTCACGCTGCCCACGAACGACCCTCCCGTGACGGCAGTGAACTGAACCGACGCCGAGCCGCCGTCGGCGACCGTCGCAGTTTGCGCCGTCTCCGTCAACGTCAGGGTGGCGGGACCAGAGGTCGAACTCGGGTTCCATCCATTCACCAGCAGTGCGCCATCCACCGATCCCAGCCCTGTGGCAAGATTGTAGGTCGCGCCGTTCGCCGCAAAGCCCGCAACGCCGGGAACGCTGTTGTTCCCCGCCAGCGTGGGATGAAAAGGATCGGGCGCCGCGCCTGCCAATGCGTAGAGGCGGGCATTCACGCTGCCCTGGCCTTTGCCATTTTCTTTCTCGGTCACCAGCGCGATGATGCCGGCAAACGAAGGCGTGGAGGCCGACGTTCCTGAAACAATCCAGTTGCTGCCGCCCTCCACCATGAAGTAGCCGTCGTGATTCGCCGCCGAGAGCGATACATCGGGCACCGCGCGCATTCCACCCCCCGCATTGGTTCCGCTCACGCCTTCTTGCCACGCAGGCTGACTGTACACCGTGCTCGCGCCACCGCCCGAAGCCCACAACCCTGTGCCGCCATCGAGCGCGCTCTCGTTCCACGCCTCCTCGGGAATGTAGCTGAGCGCCGAGCCGTACGTGGAAGAATTCGTTGCGGACCAGTACTCGGCCGCATTCGCGCCCTCGTTGAACTCCGTGCCGCCCACGCATGTGGAATAGGGCGAGCTACATAGCCCATTGACTGCGGCGGACGTTCCCGAAGTGGTATTGCCCGACTGACACCCAGCCGCGCCCGCGTCGCCCGAGGAGACGAACACGCTCATTCCCTGGCTCGCCGCCTGCTCCCATAGGCTGTTATAGAAAGCCAGCTCTGTTGAGCCCATCTGCCGCTCACAACTTCCGTAGCTCACGCTCACCACGGGCGCCGTAGCATGATTCACAATGTACGACGACGCCAGATCGATGCCATCGGTCGACCCCGTGGAGGCGGCAATCACAAGAGTCACCGCCGCCTCAGGCGCCACCGCTCCGCTCCACTCCACGTCCAGCGTGGACTCGCTTTGATCCCCGCTCACGAAGCCGGGATTCGTCCCGTCCACAATCACCGAGGGCGTGTCGGACGCAAGACCGGTCATGGAGCGAAAGTTCGCTACATCGCTCAAGCTGATGTTGCTGCGCCCGGCAACGGCGATTGCCGCGCCCGATCCGTTGGTGCCCGCGCTGTAGAGCGAATTCAAATCGTAGATCGTCGCAATATCCGCCGGGAAAAGATAGTGCGTAGCGCCAGCCGAATATTCCGGCTGCGTGGCAAGCAGCTTCTGCGCTGCAATCTGCGAGGTGCGCCGAAAGTCGTTGAGCGTCACCACGCCGCTCACCACCCCGGCGAGCGCTGCGGGAATCTGCGGGTCACTGGAGTTGGCGATGTGTTCTGCGCCATCCACGGGATAGCGGTGCAGCTCGGTGTGAAAGGCGCTAGCCACTTGGCCCGCAGTGCCCGAGAAAACGATCGATCTCTGTCCGGCGGGAATCTCTTCCACCGTGAATCCATGCTCCGCCAGCCACGCCGTCACCTGCGCCAATTGTGTTTCATCGGCTCCAAACTGCGCGCCAAACTCGGCAGGCGTAAGCCACCTGTGATACTCGGGCGAGTTCGGATCTTGTTGCGCTTCAACCAAGGCATCGAGCGCTCCCTGTTGCGCCGGCGAAGACTCAAGCGCCAGCAACATCCGGTCGAGCCGCGTGCCTGCGTCAATCGCCCCCTCGTCAATTCCAACGCGCGCCCGCAGCGGCACATTGCCTGCAAGCGTCACGAGATGCGTCTCGTCGA
>Ga0187847_10003217_pt1 | contig 12639 bp, 13 predicted proteins | sample June2016WEW_4_10_FD_132458 | JGI IMG/M metagenome (GOLD analysis project Ga0187847, IMG submission 132458) | Peatland microbial communities from SPRUCE experiment site at the Marcell Experimental Forest, Minnesota, USA - June2016WEW_4_10 | ecosystem: Environmental > Terrestrial > Soil >...
TCGTTGCCGATGAAGTAATTGCTGGTGCCAGGGAGCTGATCAGCTCCGGTAATCTGCGGCGAAGGGTTCGCCCCCACCAACCGCATGCGAACGGCCTCGAGGGTTAGCTGCGGTTGACCTGCACCGGACGAAGGAATCGGCAAAGCCAGCATCGCCCCGGCATCGTCAAGATACAAACCATATCCCTGCCCGTGGGCAACGAATTTCACTCCCGAGGCCGCCTGGCCCTGATTAGGCTCGAAGATCATGGGTAGCTGGCTAAGAAGAGCTTGCGCGTCAGGCTTCGATTTACCAGCGACGTGGCCAACAGCCGATGAAAGCGGCAGGCCGGGAAGTTGAAACGAAGCCTGCTCCAAATGACGCCGCGGCACTGCCAAAAATATCGCGCCAGCCGTGAGCAGCAACACGGCAGTCGCGGCGGTCACGCGGAGAAGATTCGTCATCTGCCGTTTCCTTTCGGACTCCCCTTCGGTCCTGCTTTCGGACAACGCCTCGCCCGACAACCCGCTTGGTAACCTACATCCCGACCAACGACTGCCATTACCCATTATGCTTTCCTCCGGTGCACACCGATGCTATAGGGCGAGAAACCACGCACGAGTTTCCACTGCGCGACGGCCAACCCACCGCCGCTGACATGTCTCTTAGAAACTTGCGGAAAATAAACAACTACTAAAACATCTGGCGGATAGCCAAGTCAAGCGAAGCTCCGCCGCTCGGCACGCCCTAAGACTTGTCAGATGCGTTGCTCGCAACAGAAAGATGCCGAAGTATTGCCCAAAAGAAGCATGGCCCAAAAGTGGGATGCAGGATTTTGCAAGGAGACGGAAGCAGTTAACCGAAGCAGTTCCCAAGGGTCTTTTTGCTCTTGAAAACGTGGGCCAAATCTATAGAGTGAAGCTATCGGGGGCGCTCAAGGAGCGGATGAGCCGCGTTCCGCTTGGCCGCTGATTCCGCTGTCGTTCGATTATTGTTCGATCCGGATTTGCTTGGGGAGAAATGCTTACCGAGAACACGCCGCGCGGAAAACCCAATCCTCAGGAGCGCAGACTGATGCGGCGCTTCGACATGCGCCTGCCAGCTTTGGTGCGACTGGAAGGGCAGAATCAGAGTCCCGAAGGCGAGGTGCAAACTGAAACCCAGAACGTAAGCGCACGCGGAGTTTTCTTCTACCTTGATCGCCCGGTCCCTGCCGGAACGCGCTGCGAAGTCACTCTCACCTTTCCGCCGCACATCACACTCACCGATGCAGTTCGCGTCCGCTTCACTGCTCGCGTCATCCGCTCGGAAGCGCCTTTGCCCTCATCGCGCGTCGGCACCGCCGCCATGATTGAAGATTACGAATTCCTCCGGGCAACAGAGAGTTCCGGATTTCTCAGCGAATTGCAGCGGAATTGGAAAGCGGCGAATTAAAACGACGACTGGATGCTAGCTGCCTTCCGCTTTGCGTATATCTTGCTTCCGCTGTTGCAGGCGCTGATAACGTCGGAACAGACTACCCAGATAAAGCCCGTGGATAAGCCACGTGGCGACGTAAGCAGCGTAGAGGAACTTAATCGAATTCATCGCGCAACCCCACGCAGAGACTCCAAGGCTTCAATCTCATCCACCTCACGCTGCAGTATTTCCACCCCATAACGTGCCCAGCAAACCAAGAAGGCAAAGCAGGAGAAAGCGAGCCAGTTGATGAGCAGCACATGCAACATTCGGGGATCGATGGAGCCTCCGCCGCCGATCACCGGTTGCGGATGTTGTGTGCGGAAAAACCAGATCGAAAAATAGACGAGAGGCACATCGAGCGCCCCGAATATCGCCAACACGGCCGCCAGCTTCGGCGTCTGAGCGCTATCGGAAAATCTCCGCAGAACCAGATAGCTCACGTAAATCAGCCACAAGACTAAAGTTGTCGTCAGGCGGATATCCCAAGTCCACCAGATGCCCCACACCGGCCGCGCCCAGATGGGACCGGTCACGAGCACGACGGTGCAGAAGACTACACCCACTTCCGCCGACACCAACGCGACTGCGTCGGCCTTAGGGTTTTTCCTTACTAGATAAATGATCGAAGCTACCAGGTTTACGAAGAACAGCAGGAAAGCAGTCCAGGCCGACGGCACATGATAGTAAAAGATGCGCTGCACCTCGCCCATGGTGCGCTCAGTGGGAGCGACCCACATGGCCTCATAGAAGCCTTGCACCAGCAGCAGAGCCGTTACAGCCGCGAGGATGCGAAATCCGCTTTTCATTCCGCCTGCAGAATGGTCTCGAACAAACCCAGACAAGCAGTAGTAAACACCACATCGTAGGTGAGAAGCAACACGATCCAGAAGCGCGCCGAGCCGTCGCCGGAAAGAATAATGCGCGTAGCTTCCACCATTGATTGCACGGCCGGGATCGAAATAGGAAACAAGAGCAGCGGCAACATAATTTCGCGGCTGCGCGTGCGCAGGGACATAGCTGCGAAGAACGTTCCATTCACCACCAAGGCCCATGTTCCCAGAATGGCCACGGGGATTAATTGCCAAGCCGGACCCAAAGCTCGCAGGTTATAAAAGATCATGAACAGAGGCGCCATCAGCGCTTCCAGCAGGCTAACCAGAATGAAATTGCCCAGAGCCTTCGCTATAAATAAAGCATTCGCCGGAGCTGGCGACACTCGATAAGCATCGAGCACCTGATTGCGCAACTCGCGCGCCCAGGTTTGATTTAACGCGACGATGGCGGCAAATAAAAAGGCGACCCAGATCAGCCCTCCAGCGATCTCGCGCGACTCTTCCGCGTTCGGATCGAAGGAAAAGCTGAAGATCACAACCACCAGCAGAGAGAAGAACAGCATGGAGTTGATGGCATCGCGAGAGCGCCACTCCAGCCGAATGTCTTTAGTAAGCGTGGCCAGCGTGATCGAGCGCAGCGAACTCATTGCGCCTCCGCCGAGGGCGACACAAGCTGGGGCGTTCGGTTTACGATTTGTCCCGCCTGCATCCAGATGAACTCATCGGCCACTCCTTCGAGCAGCGAGGCTTGGTGGGTAACCACAAAAACAGTCTTTCCAGCATCGCGCATGTGCTTGAGCAATGCAACCATTTCGCGCGCCGAATTCACGTCAACGTTGGAGAACGGTTCATCGAGCAGCAGAATCTGCGGATCGTGCAGAACAGCGCGGGCCAGCGACATGCGCTGCCGCATGCCTTGCGAATATTGGCCTACGGGACGAGTGAGATCAGGATCGAGGCGGACCGAGCGAATTGCTTGCGCACAGCGGTCATCGCCGGTGATGCCGTAGAGGCGCGCAAAATACCGCAGGTTCTCCATGCCGCTCATCTCGTCGTAGAGAAGCGACGGGTGGGCCATATATCCGAGTTCGCGGCAAGCTTCTTGCGGAGTCTTGCCCAGGATGGAGATGGTTCCCCGCGTGGGATGGGCGAGGCCCGCCATAGCGCGCAATAGAGTGGTTTTCCCTGCTCCGTTATCGCCGAGGATTACATAGAACTTGCCGCCGCTGAACTCTGCGTCCACGCCACGCAGTGCGGCAAAACGGCCGAACTGCTTGATCAGGCTGGTGACGACAATTTGCGTAGTTTGGGCGTCGGTCACAGTTCGCGAGATTTGTAGGCAGGATTGCTGACGGAACTACGATCCTGACTCTATGCATTTTCGCCAAGATTTGCAAAACGCAAGTGATGGCATGGGGCTGGAAAGTCAGCGATCTCCCGGTCTGGCGTCATCCCGAAGTCCCGCGTTTTCACCAGCGGGCCGAGGGAACTCTCCGAGCTCGAAGATGCCTCGGTCAAGCTGCTCCATTACAAAACTATATGTGAAGCGTGCTGCCGATCGCATTAGGACTTCGGACTCAGGGCTGCGGAGGCACGGCCAAACCGCGCCCGTATACAGCATCGAGGATCTCATCGCCGCCGCGACCAAGCAGCGTGGCGCCCACATCGTTGCCCAGCTTTTCAGGGTCGTGAACATCGCCGTCGCGGGATTCGCGGAGAAGCTTCGAGCCATCGGGATCGGCGACGATCGCCTCGAGATGCAGCCTGCCGTCGCGCAACTCCGCGAATGCGCCGATGGGAACCTGGCAGCCTCCGCCGAGGCGGTTGAGCAGGGCGCGCTCACAGGTTGTTGCGGCGCGGGCGGCGGGGTCGTTCAGAAATTCCAGGTGTTGGCGAGTCGAAGCATCGCCTTCGCGGATTTCAATTCCCAGCGCTCCCTGCCCCGCGGCTGGGCACATAATCTCGGCAGGGATAATCTGCCGGATCAGTTCCGTTTTGCCCAGGCGCTTTAGGCCGGCTGAGGCGAGAATGATGGCATCGTATTCGCCTTGCTCCAGCTTGCGAAGGCGCGTGTCGACATTGCCGCGCAAAGGATGGATATAGAGATCGGGGCGGATGGCTTTGAGCTGCGCCTGCCGACGCAGGCTGGAGGTGCCCACACGCGCGCCTTGCGGCAGATCGTCGATGTTCGAATAATTGCGCGAACAGAAGGCATCACGCGGGTCTTGTCGTTCCGTGATCGCGGCGATTTCGAATCCGGGAGGAAGTTCTGTGGGCAGGTCTTTCAAAGAATGCACAGCGAGATCAACGCGACCAGCGGCCAGCGCTTCCTCGATCTCCTTGGTGAACATGCCCTTGGTGCCGACCATAGCGAGAGCAACGTCGGTGATTTTGTCGCCGGTGGTGTGGATGATTTCGATTTCGACTTCGTGGCCGCGGGCGCGAAGGAGCGCGGAGATGTGGTTGGCTTGCCAGAGCGCAAGTTGCGAGCCGCGGGAACCGATGCGGAGACGGGCCATCAGTGGCGGGTCCCCATTTCTTTGTCCTTGCACGCACCCACAACTGTGGATCCTTTGTCTTTATCCCGCAGATTGAATAATCGCCGAACAACATCAATCAAGGTTGTAGCTTCCGCCTCGCGGGCGGCGGTCTTCAGCGTGGTGATCGGCGTGTGCATGACTTTGTTTATGATGCCGCGGGTCAGCGCTTCGACAGCCATCTCTTGTTCTGGCGTCAGCGTGCCCATGCGGCCGCGCACGCGATCGATTTCTGCTTGGCGAATGGTCTCCAGATGATCCTGTAGCGAAACGATGGTCGGCACTACGTCGAGCGTGTGAACACGAGCTTCGAATTTTTCCACTTCGCTCGTAATGATGGCTTCGGCCAGCTCAGCTTCTTTGCGGCGGTCCGCTACATGGCTGCTGACGGCCTGCTGCAGGTCGTCGATATCGTAGGCGAAGATGCCGTCGAGCTTCGCCATCTCCGGCGAAACGTCGCGCGGGACGGCGATGTCGATGAAAAACATCGGCTTGTTCTTGCGGCGGGCGAGGAACTGTTCGCCATGCTCGCGCCGGAAGATGGCATGAGGCGCGCCGGTTGAGGTGATGACGATATCGGCGCGGTCGCAGGAGTTGTACAGATCTTCAAACTTGATAGCCTGCCCGTTGAATCGTTGCGCCAGGCCGATGGCGCGCTCGTAGGTGCGGTTGGCGACAAAGATCGATGCGCAGCCGTGAGCCATTAAATGCCGGGCCGCCAGTTCGCTCATCTTCCCTGCACCGACGATAAATACGTTCTTGCCTTGCAGCGTACCGAAGATTTTTTTTGCCAGCTCGACCGCAACGGATGCGATTGAAACCGAAGACGAGCCGACCGCAGTTTCTGTTCGCACGCGCTTAGCCACGGCAAACGCGCGAGTGAAAAGTTGATCCAATTGCCCACGCACCGAACCTACCGCCCGCGCCGTTGCATAGGCTTCTTTTACCTGGCCCAGAATCTGCGCCTCGCCGACGACCATCGAATCCAAGCTGGAAGCAACGCGGAAAATATGCCGCACCGCATCTTTCTCGCGGAATTCGTAGAGATGAGGATCGAGATCTTCGGCCTTCAAATGAAAGTGATCGTGCAGGAAACCGCGCAGGTCGGCCGACCCGTTGCTCGTGTGCGTAACCACTTCCACACGGTTGCAGGTGGAAATGATCATGCCTTCTTCGATTCCGGGATGCGCCGTAAGATCGCGGCAGCAATCCGGCAGCTTCGATTCCGGAATCGCCAGCCGCTCGCGGACTTCAAGCGGTGCGCTCTTGTGATTCACGCCGATGAGTTGGTATCTCATGAAGCGGCAAACCTGTGAATCGTAGAAAAATAATTCGCGACCCAGGCCACGATGGCCGCTACAAACGCAAATGTCGCCAGAAACGCGGCGCGGCGGCCACGCCAGCCGGAGTTCCAGCGGGTAAAGACCATCACCATGTACACGGCCCACATTAAGAGCGAAAGCAGAATTTTCGGATCGCTAAAGTCGATGCGCCCGTACGTCGTCATCGCGACAATCGAGCCGGTGATCAGACCTAGCGTCATGAACGGAAAGCCCAGCAGCAGCGAGCGGTAGCCGATCTGGTCGATGACTTCGAGCGCGGGCAGGAATGAGATCAGGCTGCTCGGCTGTTTCGACTTAAGCCGCCGCTCCTGGATCAGATAAAGCAGGCTCGCCCCAAAGCTGAGCATCAGTGCCGCATATCCAGTGAAGATTAAGATGATGTGCGCCACCAGCCACCCTTTGTGCTGCACGAAAGACGTGAGCAGCACTGGTTGCTCGTCGACCGCGGCCACAAAGGTCAGAAAGAAGACGATGGGAAAAACGACAACGCCCGGCGAAGTAGTCTGGTAGATGGCATAGATGATCATGAAAAAGGTCATCGAGAGGAAGCCCAGCAGCGACTCCCCATTATGGACAGATGCCCAGACCACGTGTCCGGAAAGGAAAAGCTCGACCAACGACACGAAATGAAAAACCATGCCCACGCTCGCGGCATGCAGCGCGATACGGCTGAAAAGTTCGCTGGTACGGGTGAGCGCGAAGAAAGCGTAGATCAGCCCGATGAAGTAGCAAGCCAGCGCGAAGCGTAACCAAAGCAATGACATAGACTAGGTAAATATTAGAGTCAGCTGAGCCTAATACAAGCGACAAGATGGGCGCAAAAAGCTTCTAAAAAGCTTGCTCACCACTCAGCTCTGGTGAACCCCAGCGACCCCAATTCCCTTCCACGCATTATATTCTGCACATCAAACGGGGCGACCGGATACGGCAATGGTCACGCGCCATTGTGATCTGCATCACACGTCACTCCAGTTGCACTCCCGCCAGACCTGCATTTCGCCTTACGCGCGCGACTCCGAGAAATCTCTAACAGTAGTGCCTCGAATTATGGTAGCGTTTGTGCGAAAGTTCCGCGCTGAGGCGACGCCTCGATTGAAGGCAAGCTGAAGAAGCTCATAGCGCGAGCGCAAAAGATGCAGTCGCCGCAGAGGCAGGTTCAAACTGCGGCCGGGGACGAGGCAGATCAGCCGTAGCGGGAACTTATTCGATTCCAAGACTCCCCAATGACGCTGCTAAGCCCTCGCCGTCAATTACCAGCCGCCGGCCTTCGCTCTTTAGGTCCTCTAGCTCATCGAAGGCGCGAAACAGACGCATCTTCGCCGCAGCGTATTGCTCTGGCTCTGTAAGTGGCCGCCCATGTTCCGCAGCCCACGCGCTCACAACCTTCTCCTGCAAAAACACGCTGACCGCGTAGGTCAGTTTGCGGTCGGATGTAACGTCGAAGACGAACTCAGTCGCCGGAGCCTCAGGATCATCCGCGAGCGCTGGGCGCTGGCCGACAAAGTAATATTGATAAACAAAACCCTGAGCGCCTGCGTAGGTTTTGAGACGGCGAGTGATTTGGTTGGGAGGCATCCCGCCATTATGCACCTGCTAAATGCTCCGAACCAGCCCACACATTTCACGGGAGGAATTCAATGGCGCACAAGGAGGTCATCTCATCAGCAGATGGACTTTTAGGAGGGCGAGCAGCAAGTCAGAACCGCCACAATACCCCTACCCCGCCAAAGTAATTGTGCTGGCGAGTCTTGCCAGTATCGGCCAGAGGCAGGCTGGGCGTTCCGGACCAGAAGTCGCGGAACTCGCCACGAAAACCGATATGCCGGAAGCGGCCGCGAAATGGCACCAAATCCAACCCCACACCGGCCTGCAAGACGCCCGAAGTTGTCGATCCCCCGGGGTTGGTTCCGTAGTAGTTGAGATCCTTGTTCTCGCTGAAATGGGCAAAACCGCCGCCGACGCTCACCCAGGGCGACACCGCCGTCGCCGGAAACAGATTCACCTTGACCGCAGGCGTAACGAAGATCTGCTTGTAATCCTTCGGAACCACGTCGCCGCCGGAGCCGAGATCCTCGTCCAAATTGAAAACAGCCGGAATCTCCCCGGAAATGCCGAGCACGGGGGTAACAAACAGCCGCCTGGCATAATTCACTTCAAAGGTAAGGCCGTGACCGGAGCGCACAAAGGGGTTAATCGAAGGCGCGTCGGGTCCGTGAATTCCCTGGTCGCTGATAAAGACCCGGCCGATAATGCCCGTTACTTCATTCTTCTCATCCTGCGCTGCAACGGAAGGCGCCAGACAAAACATCGCTGCAAACAGAAGTGCGAATACGGCTTGTTTCCCAGACATTTCCCCCCTCCGGAATGCGGGATCGCCAAATTCTCTGCGGTAAAGCCAGCGTAGCATGAAGCATTGTGGTTTTGATCCACAGGCGTGCCTTTGTGGTGACTATCGTGCGTGGGGCTTTGATACGTGACGGGAGCGTTCACGGACCCTACGGCAAAGGCTGCAGCGTTGCATTCGTAAGGAACGGATCGTCGAACTCCGTGCGATCACCCGCCTTCTTACCAGCCTCGGGAAGCAGCCGCGCCGAAAGTGGTTTGTGCAGCTTGACGGCCAGCGTGGCCATGTCTCCAATCATCTTTTCAAGTTGTTCCTGGGAAACGTCGCCAGGAAATGGAATGGTGTCGAGCCCCGTGCCGCAGACTGATGAATAGGCCAGCATATCGTCCACAGTCAACCTGCCCTCGCTCCAGCGCTGGGCGAGAAGACCGTCTTCCAGGATCGGAAGCATCAGGCCGGAATAGCCGACGCGCTGCACGGGCAGACTGCGCAGAACGGCGGTGATGGTCGCGACTGCAGTCATGGTTCCGCTGGAGCCAAACCGGGCGTGAGTCAGACTCTCGATCGCGGCTGCAATCGAAACATCCTTGGATGGAGCGGGAGAAACGTCCAATCCCATGTACTTCCATCCAGTCTTGGCTTCGATTTTCCGGGCGATTGCCTCCACCTTGCGTGTATGGTCGCCAAGCGCCGCTTCGAGCGCCTTCCCCGCAGATGCCGCATCGGCAGCGGAAGCAAACGCCGCCGCCACCACATTCGCCGATTCCATGCCCACGGCAAACTCACCGCCTCCGTCGTCGTGATACGAGCCCGGATAGAAGGGCGCGTGCGGCGGCAGCATCGCGGTAGCCGCAAAATTGAAATTTCCCAGGCTGTGGGTGGTATGCGCCTCGAGATATTTCATCACCCGGGCGGCGGCATGCACCGCGTTCCACCGAACCCCATCCTCACCGCCCACGACAATGCTGGCTTCCAAGCCTGTCGTAGTGCTCAAGATTTCGGCGAGCAACTCGGCTGGAGCGCTGTCGTCGGTCGGGGCAAGCATCGCCGGCCCGATCGAAGCACCGAAATTTTCTTTGTGAGCCAGAGCGTCGTAGTCATGAAAGAAAGCCAACGCTTGTTCCTTCGAGAGGCCACGCACGTAGTCCAAGAATGGTTGTGTCGTAATACGAATGGTCTGTACTTCATAACCCTCATGCTCAAATGCAGTCTTCGCCTGGCGCAGCTTGATAAGCGTTTCGTCGATCTGAGCCTGGTAGCGGCTGCGATCCAATTCGATGAAAGCGGTGACCGTGCGAATCTTGGGACGGGTGGCAGCCGTTTGGGCCGGCGATGGGGCCGCAGTGAGCGCGAGAAGCAGAATTAGGAAAATCGAGAGCCTGGCGTGCATGTTCGTGGCCTCCAGCCGCCAATACTGCAATGATTCTTGCGGTGGCCTTAACAACCGTTCGGGAGTCGCTTTGTCCTTCTTACATTATTTCTTGGGACTTGAGACGCTCATGGAAAAGGACGCAATCAGATACTTTCCAAGATCGCTGTCGATCGGTTCAAGCTCTAACAACTCCACACTTCGCGACGTAACGAGTTGTGTGCGATAGTAATAAACTTTGCCCGCCTCGGCAGTGAAATGCGCCAGTTCCACGCGTTGCGCGACCAGGGAGGATTGCAGGGTTACACACACATGGTGCTCTCCAGGCCCAACGGAGGCGGAGAAATACGAGTTGCCATGGTTCGCACCTGCCCATGCTCCATCCATCGCGACCTTCACCGTCGGATACCCTAAGGTGATGCCGGTGCCGGCGTCGTGAAAAAAGTAAACCCGCGCCTTTCCCGGATCCGGTTCCACCGGCATGTGTTGCGACTCGTCCTGTTTGACCTTAAAGCTCACATTGGCTGGGCCACAAGCCGCAGTCGATCCAACGGGCAGTACTTGGGCAAGTGCAGATGCTCCAAAAAGCATAATCAAGACGACGACTCTCATGGTTTCTCCAACTCTCGACGAACAGAACTTTTCCGGTCGCGTCCGTTCGGAGGGTCTGTGGAATATTCTCCGAAGCCTCTCAGTACGGGCCGATGATCCCGGCGATCGCCCGAGATGCTGGAGCCTGCTCCTCCTGAGCATCTTTCGTCTCCAGCACATCCAGATACTTCAGTCCTGAACCGGTATTGAACAGAACCACCGTGTCGTCCGGAGTAAAGAAGCCGCTGGCAAGAAGATTCTGATACGCGACCAGCGAAGCTGCCCCCTCTGGAGCAGCGAAGACGCCTTCGACTTTTGCCCAATGGCGCGTGGCGGCGAGAATCTCCGTATCGGTCGCGTCGACGGCGACCCCTCCACTTTTTTTCAAGATATCGAGAATCAGATAGTCACCGTAAGGTTTGGGAACCCGCAATCCTGCGGCAATGGTCGAGGCATTTTCCCACATTTCCGACGTCGCACCCCCTTCATCCCACGCTTTAACAATCGGAGCGCATCCGGAAGCCTGCACGCTGATCATATGAGGGCGCTCCGAGCCAATGAAGCCAAGCTGTTCCATTTCGTCAAAAGCCTTCCACATGCCCAGCAAACCTACGCCGCCACCGGTGGGATAGACAATCCCTTGCGGAAGTTTCCATCCGAGTTGCTCAGCGATTTCGTAGCCCATGGTTTTCTTGCCTTCCACACGGTAAGGCTCTTTCGTTGTCGAGACGTCGAACCAACCATCCCGCGACCACTCCGGCTTCTCTTTCAGCTCGGCAACTTTCTTCGCGCAGTCGGAGATCAGGCCATCGACCAGCGTGACGTGCGCCCCGTAGTAATCGCACTCAACGCGGTTCGCTAGCGGCACATCTTTCGGCATGAAGATGTGAGCTTCGATATTAGCCGCTGCAGCGTAGGCGGCCAGAGCGCTCGCTGCGTTTCCAGCGGACGGGATGGCCAGCTTTTTCAGACCGAAGTGGAGCGCCATAGTGACAGCGGCAGAAAGTCCGCGAGCTTTGAATGATCCGGTGGGATTGAGGCCTTCATCTTTGATGAAAACGTTCGGATACTCGCGGCTGCGCAGCATGGGCGTGAACCCTTCGCCGAGCGTGACGGGCTTGGCTTCGGGGAGCACGGCATCGTATCTCCACATGGTTGGCGCCAGCGGAAGCAGCGATGCAGGCGTGAATGTTTTTTTGATTGCAGCGAGATCGTAACGCGCGTAGAGGATACCACCGTCTTTGGGACAAACAGTTTGAGGACGGTCGGCGGGATAATGTTCTCCGCAGCGGGTGCATTCGAGGTAAGTTGGGCGCGGCACGGAGAGAGTCTAGCAGGCATGGAGCCCCGGACGCCTCCGTCCCGGAAACATTCGAGTCCCAGAAAGAACGGGCGGACAAATGCGCCGCCCCTCGCTAGTTTCTACGGCGTAATCTCGTACACCGTGCCATAGCCGTAGCGACCGCCGCCGTGATAAGTGGTGCCATAGAGATTGCCCGAGCTATCCATGAATACTCCCGCTTCCGGTATGGAACCGTCGGTGGCGCTCTCAAACGGATGCAGGATGGTTTCTTTCCAAGTGCCAGCGCTTTGCGGAGTGAATTTGCAGACGGTGCCGCAAAGATTGCCATTGCAGCCTATGCCACCGGCCGACGTAGCGCCATAGACATTTCCGGCTGTGTCCACAACTAAGGTTCCTCTAGGGTTCCCGCCATCACTGCCGGAGTTAAAGCTGTGGATGGTTGTTTCCGTCCACGCGCCACCCGCCGAGCCGGGGCTCACTTCGAAAATGCTACCGTAAAAGCTGCCGCCCTCAGCGGTGCCGTAAAGATTTCCACTGGAATCGAAGGTCAACCGCGATTCCGGAAACTGGGTCGTGCTGGCTTTTGTGAAATTGTAGAGTACGGTTAACGTCCATGGGCCGTTCGCTTGGGGAGACAACTCGTAGACGGCGCCTCTGGAATTTCCTTCATAGCCACCGATGCCATAAAAGGTTGCGCCGTAGAGGTTACCTTTGCTGTCGAAAATTGGGCCTCCGGCCGGACCACCGACTCCGTTGGCCGCAGGAAAAGTGATCAGCACGGTTTCCGTCCATGTACCGTCGGGTTGGGGACTCAATTCAAATATTTCTCCGTCGAACGTGGTATACGGCGCTGAAGTGGCGCCGTACAGGTTCCCGGCA
>Ga0187847_10003218_pt1 | contig 12637 bp, 8 predicted proteins | sample June2016WEW_4_10_FD_132458 | JGI IMG/M metagenome (GOLD analysis project Ga0187847, IMG submission 132458) | Peatland microbial communities from SPRUCE experiment site at the Marcell Experimental Forest, Minnesota, USA - June2016WEW_4_10 | ecosystem: Environmental > Terrestrial > Soil > Wetlands...
ACACGGGCGGGACAACCGTGTTGTTGGGAAGATGATCGGGATCGATCCTCATCACCACGCTGCTGTTGTGAAACCACAGCTTTCCGTCTGTGCTGCGAATCGCTGCCGGATGAGAAAGAGGAATGCCCGTCCGGAAACCGTCTGTCGCATGAAAACTTGAGACCTGCAGCCGGCTTTCAGGATCTGCCCACCACCGTTCCAGTTCCGGCTTCTGGATTCGCATCAGACCGCACTCCGCCGAGATCCAAAGATCCCCATGTAGATCTGAGAGAGCCGCGTAAGTGCGCGTGCACGGCAGACCGTTGCGCTCATTCAGGAATTGCAGGTTCTCGTTTCTATATGCAACGACTCCGCGGGTCGTAGCTCCCCACAAAGTGCCGTCCGAATCGAACGACATGTTGAAGATTCCAAAACGTGAATACTTTCGAAACAGTGGTTCCATCGACAGCTCTTGCCACTCTCCGCTCCGATAGTGCATCAGCTTTCCATCGACAAAACCGAGCCAGACGCCCCCGTGCGGATCTGCCACTACGAAAAATGCCGCCGGGAATTGTGGGGGTTTGAACTCTTCGTGGACTTCGTAATTCTCAATGCGAAGTAATCGCGGTTGCGGACCGGTGATTTCTGCCCAGACCGCGTGATCCGTATCCTCCGCAAGAGACAACACGCCAGCTCCTGTCACATCGTTCCTGGAAACAACGTGCCACTCTTCACCGACCTGCACCCTCAGTCCGACAGCGCTCCCTATCCACAAGTTTCCGAGGTGATCTTCGAGCATTGCAGTAGGATGGCCGCGTAGCCAGGAAGGTATTTTAAAGGGAGTTACCGCAGAACCCTGGATCGTACTCATGGATGCGTCGCTCGCAGTAGTGACCGAGCCATCATGGCGCGCCAGAATTGCTGCGACATAGTTCGTGCCGACTCCCTCCAGGCTTGAATACGTCACGATCGGCAGATCGCGGAAGTGGTCTAGACCTTCGCCAGTTGCGACCCAGATGCCGCCCTCCTGGTCTTGGAATATCCGGGATACCGAATTACTGGACAAACCATCTTCATGCCCAAAATGGTCGACAGACTGGCCATGGATACGATAGACCCCTCGGTCCTGAGTCCCAATCCACAAACAATGATCTCGATCGAGAAAGAGCTCGCCAACACTGGCGTTTGCGCCATTGAAGCCTGGCGCAGAGTAGGATACCCATTTCCCGTTGGAAAAACGCCGCAACCCATCCTGAGGGCCAGTCTGGCGTTCGCCAGTCCAGACCGTGCCCTCGTCATCCACAACGTTGGCGTTGACCGCGCGCCTCATATCGGGCGCACTGGCACCGGGTAGAAAATGCTCCTGAATGAGCTTTCCCTGCCACTCAACCAGGCTGCCGAGGCCGCCGATCCAGAAACGACCTCGCGCATCCGTCGCGATTATGCCAGCGGCTATAGTCCGAATCCCATCCGATTCCCCGAAGCACTGCTCGGTGCCAGACGATACCTTGCAGATCGGCCCCGTGAACTGGTGCATACGGGACCGGGTGATCCAGATTGCGCCGTCGCTGTCTTCCGCAATCGCCTCTACTTGCGCGATGGGAGCATCCACGCTACTGAACTTGCCATTAGCCCAGTGTGAGAGTCCCCCGCCCGAGCCGATCCAGAGACTTCCATCCTTGGCCGTGTAGAGCGCTGTGATACTAACATTGCCGAAGGGGTAGTGTTGAGCGGCTGGCGGACTCCAGATCTGGAAACTCGCGCCGTCAAATCGATACAATCCGATCGGCGTTCCAATCCAGAGGTATCCATCAGGTGTCTGCGCGAAGGCGGTCGGACTTCCGCCAATTGCCCCATCCTGAACACGCCAAGCGGTGTGTCCATACTGCGAGATGCGGGTCTCGGGATTCAATGCCAGCAAGGGCCGAACCGACGTGGCAAGGGCCAAGAAGATCAAGACTAGCTTCCCTGGATTCATTCTTCACTCCGGAACCATGTGGTTCGCGGTTACAGTCAACGCAACCGATTTCGTTTTTATTTGGCCGGGTCGTACCATGGTTGATTGCGGCCGCTAAGGCGCAGACCGTGCCGCATGGCTTTCCCACGATCTCTGAACTGCTAATTTCAAACTCATAAAAGCACTCCAGCTATTGCAGCTTCGCGTACTCCGCCTTGGCTTCTTTCAGAATGGGGATGTCGGGGTCGGCGTCTTTCCAGAGAGCGAGGAAATCCTGATAGGCGCTCTTCGCTTTGGCGGTCTCGCCTTGCATGACGTAAGCGCGAGCGAGTTGAAGACGGGCCACGGCTCCGGCGGCGCAATTCCAAACTATGCCCTTGTGATCGAGAATTTTCTGGAATTCGGCCGCTGCGGCGCTGCCCTGACCTGCCGCCAAATATGCCTCGCCGCGAAGATAGATCGGGTATAGGCACGAAGAGTAAGTGCTCGACGGAATGTTTAAATCGATTGGAGACGCCACCGCTCGCAGCTTCTCAATGGCGGCGGCTGAAGCCTTACCAGCCAGCACATCTTGTGCCTCAATCACAGGCACCCAATAAGACTGCACCAGAGTATGCAACGGGAAGCGCTGGTTGAGAGTCTGAGTCAAAGCTAAAGCCCGTGCTCTGTCCCCCGTCCTCGCGAATACCAATGCCGCTAAGGCTGAATCGTCGCGGCTCTCGAGGGCTAAGGCGAGACCGGTGGCCGCTTCGCGGCGTGCGTCATCGAGGTTGCCGAACAGCGCTTCCCGCCATGCGCCGTTCAGTTGCCAAGCTGCAGCTGCTTCTTTGTTATCCGCTCGCAGCGCCGATTGAACGGCTCGTGCGGTCAGTTCGCGCGCTGTTCGCAGATGCCCAGAATAACTTGCGGTATCCGATTCGAGGGTGAGGATCTCATGATCCAGCTCTGGCCTGCCGTCAAACCAGGCAGCCTGTTGCGCCATGCCCTTCTCGTCTCCATGCAGAAAGTCTATGGCATAGAGATTGAGGTGGGGCTGATCATCATCGAGTTTGCGGTCCATCGCCTCCTGATAGGCTTGGCGAGCATCGTCAAACCGTTCCAGGTACAGGAAGTCCCCGATCAGATTCTCATAAGCGATCACGTTGTCAGGATTCACTCGCAGGCCGATGCGAGTTTGCTCGAGGGATTGCTCATACTTGCCTTCGTTGGCGTAGAGGGAGCCCAGGTTGGTATAGGCGACGTCGTCCCTGGGATAGTTCTCCTGCCATTCCCGGAAAGTTTCGACGGCGCGATCCAGTTCGCCGGTCACATTCATGTAGTACATCGACGTAATGTGGAGCTTTTCGCGTTCGCTGGCATGCTCGCGCAAATTGAAAGCCTGAGTGAGATATTGGCTGGAGCGGGCGATTTCGCCGAGGTTGCTGTACATGATGCCGGCTCCCTCGATCGCGGTGGCGAAATTTGGATCCAACTCGATGGCGTGCAGGAAGAATGGCAGGGCAGCAGCGGAGCCTTTCTCATGTTCGGCTTTTCTGGCCAAGCTCTGGGCCTTGAGCGCCTCGAGGGATGGCGTAGTTTCCTGCGCCAGGGGCGCATCGAACCTTTGCACGGAAGCCAAGGACTCACCCAGTTCACTGCGCAACTTGCTGGCGGCTTCGCCTAAGGCATCAAGCACTTTCTCCTTGCCGGGGGCGGTAGCCTGCTCCTGGGCAAGGGTGTCTCCGCTTAAACAATTCACCGCCCTTAACCCGACGACGTACTGGTTTCCGATATTCGCAATCGAACCGGCGATGTATGCCTTGCTATTGGCGCGCTGGCAGAGTTCGCGGGCAACCTCGGGCTTGAGAGGTGTATTCGCGGGGCGGGTCATGAGCCCGAGAACCGCGGCAACCTTGTCATCGGAGAGCACATTCAAGAACGGTGACTGGCGCAAGGAAACGCTGAGCGCCTGTTTGAGGGCGTCGTCAAAAACCGGATCGCCGGTGGAATTGGCAAAATCGGCGAGAACGATGGTGTCCTTCTCGGTAAGTGCAGTTGCAGGTTTCGCCGAGTGCGAGCGGACGTAGAACATGGCCGCAATTGCAATCACGATGAGGACTGCGGCCGCGGGAACAAAAATCTTCCAAAGTTTTCTGCCCGTTACAGGAACTTCGGCGACCTTCACTGCGCCCGATGACGGAGAAGAAGCCAGCACTGGAGAGGAACCGGAAGGGGGCGACGGTTGTTCGATCGCAGAGCCACGCTCCTGTGCTGCCGCCACCGTGCCCGAACTCACAGCAATGGCTCGTCCCGTCTCGGTGTCTCGTTTCAGGCGCAACAACTCGGAACGCATTTCGGAAGCGTGCTGGTAGCGCAATGCCCGATCTTTCTCGAGCGCCCGGTTGATGATGTCTTCGAGTTTGGGAGGCACGTCATGATTTAACCGAACTACCGCGACCGGGGCGCGGTTCATGATGGCTTCGCAAATAACGGCTGAGCTTTCTCCGTGAAACGGCAATTCACCGGTCGCCATCTCATAGAGCACGGCGCCAAACGAGAACAGATCGGTACGCGCATCCAACTCTCGCGCCCGGACCTGCTCCGGCGACATATACGCGACCGTTCCCATCATTGTGCCGGGACTGGTCAGATGCGGGGCGTCCGCGGCGACCGTCTGAGTGTTAAGAGACGCAATTTTGCTCGAGGAGCTTCCTGCCAGACTGACCTTCGCCAGCCCAAAATCAAGAATCTTGGCATGGCCGCGCTTGGTGACGAAGATGTTCGCGGGTTTGATGTCGCGGTGGATGATGCCTTCCGCGTGGGCTGCGTCGAGTGCGTCGGCGATCTCGATGGCTACCGACAGAATCAACTCGGTTTCCATCGGACGCCCGGCAATGCGGTGCTTGAGCGTCAGCCCGTCAAGATACTCCATGGCGATGAACGCTTGGCCATTCTCCTCGCCAATGTCGTAGATGGTGCAGATGTTGGGATGGTTCAGGGCAGAGGCCGCTTTGGCTTCACGCCGAAATCGCTCGAGAGCCTGACCGTCCCGAGCCAGGTCTTCGGGGAGAAACTTCAGGGCTACAAAGCGGTCTAGGCGGGAGTCTTCGGCCTTGTAGACCACGCCCATCCCGCCGCCGAGCTTCTCGATGATACGGTAATGCGAGATGGTCTGGCCGATCATTAGGGGCGAATCTTACTGTGGTCGGACTAGGCAAGTCAATGAAAGTGGTGGGGTTTTGCCAATGTCTTCACACTTCCTTCTTCTTCGCCAAGCGGTAGGCGATGTTCTCAATTATCGAATCTCGTTTGCACTCTTCATCTTGGTACGCGCGACATTGATTCCATGACAACGTCGGCTCCCATTCTCGATTATGATCTCCTAGTAAGAAACCCATGAGCAGGATGCGCACAGGCGGGAGGAGTTTCCAAATCGCGCAAGCGGTGTGCCGGCTCGTGAGCTTGGGGCTTGCACTGTTTCCGCTCACGGCGCGCGCGCAACTACAGCAACCGGAACAACAGCAGCGACAGCAACCGGTCATCCGCTTTGTGCGCGATCCCGATTCTGCGCCGGACTTCAATGTCAAAGACCTCGATGGAGTAGAACTCACCCTACAGAAGTACAAAGGCAAAGTTGTGCTGCTGAACTTCTGGGCCACATGGTGCGGTCCGTGCCGCGCGGAAATTTCCGGCCTGATCCGAATTCAGGAAGCATACAAAGACCGCTTGCAGATTATCGGCATGGATGTCGATGATAACGACGCGGAGCGCCTACGCGCCTTCGTGAAAGACAAGGGCATCAACTATCCGGTGGCGATGACCTCGGTGCCGGTGCGCCTTGCCTATGGAGGCATCAGTGCGCTGCCCACACTTTTTGTCATCAATCAGGAAGGCAAAATGGTGCAAAAGCATGTAGGGCTTTTCGATCCGGTGCTGTACGAGATCGAAGCTCGGGCCCTGCTGAATATGCCGATTCCGGCAAGAATAGAAACCTTTGAAGACACCGGTGAAGTGTCTCTGAAGCACGCGGACCGCGCGACCATGCTGCCGGGAATCGACACATCAAAACTGACTCAAGAACAGCGCATGGCCGCGTTGCACAAGCTCAATGCGGAAACCTGCGATTGCGGATGCAAATACACGCTCGCGCAATGCCGCATCTCCGATCCTGGATGCAAGACTAGCAAAGAACGCGCCGCAGTCATCGTGAGCGCAGCCGCCAAATTACCGCCCAAAGGTGGGCGTGGAACTACCGGCGCTCCGACTTCGCCCGCGCCATCAGGATCTGCCGATCCGCCAATACCACGCCGGCAAGAATAAGCTTGCACTCAAAACCTTACCTGTTCCCCGCTGGGTTACAGGACCCACCAGGCAATCATCCTCAAAAATAAAACCGGCGAATAGGCATTGCCCGTCCGCCGGTCGGAGAAACTCGCCGCTACTCAATCGTCTTCAGCAGCGTACCCCCGGTGCTATAGACGGATATCGAGTTGCCGTATCCGTTAGAGATGTAGATCCGCCCGCGAACGCTGTCAACCGCGATGCCGGTGGGAGCAAACGAGAGTTCGATCAAAGGAGACGCGGAGCCCAGATCTGCAGGTTGCGCAAAGTTGATCGCATTGTCGGTCGTGGCGAAGTAGATGGTTCCGTTGGCGGCACTTGCCAAATAGGTGGCAGTGTTATTTCCTCCGACGCCGACGCCATCGAGGGCGCCCGTGGTAAGGGCCACGGTCGCGGGTACGAGAGTCAGCGAGCTACCGTTGCCCCATGCAAGCGCTCCGCCTGAAACCGTGAGGCCATAGAAAATGCTGGGGTAAGGGCCAAAGGCCATCTGCAAGTGGTCGGACGGACCGTAAACCTGGTTCGGAGAGTAAACCTCCATGAACCCGTTGCCGGTGACGCTATTCGCAACCCAGACGTTGTTAAGCCCGTCGACGGCGATCGCCGTGGGTAGAGGAACGCCGGTGAGCGTCGCGCTCGTATTCTGCACTCCGCCCGTGTACTCGGTGACGGCGCTGATGTCATAGTTGCAAACCCACAGATTGCCCAGAGAATCGAAGGCGACGTCGGTGGGCTCGCTGACCCCGGCGGTAATGGTGTCCGATGTCAATTGTTTATAGGTGGGGCTGAACGCCAGGATGCTGTTGGTCCCGGCGTTGGCGACCCAGAGGTTGCCCTGGGAATCGACAGCCATCCCGCGGGGGATGTTCAGTGGATTGTTTTTGGCGAAGCTGGCCGATGCGAAAAGGGCAAGGCACAGCACGGTGGCGGCAATGGTGCGGGCGAAGTTGTTTGCGGATTTCATGGTGGTCTCCTCTTGAGCTTTGAATTTGGAGTTTGCTACTCCTCACTTCCAAGAGCGCGGTAGCAGGCACAATTCCCTCACGGCTGCCGATTATTTTCCAAAGAGACAGAAACCTGTCGGTTGGAGGGCAGGGGAAAGGGGCGGCAGCTGTTAGAGAAGTTAGACCAGGCGATTTCAGCAATTGAGTCTTTGAACGGTAGGGGACTGTCCCAGAACACACACCAAACCAAGCGTGTAAATCACGGGCGCCGTCCCACGCAGCGCGAGTTCGCGCCCAGGTGGGCGCTATGATGCTCGCGTCTGGAACCCGTGGTGCCCCTTCCCCAGGCCCATTTTCGGGCCACTTCCGAGCAACGGGCCATTCCGGAATTAATCCACTGCCAAGCGGGCCGCTTGCGTCATAAGGTAATTCCGTTCCGGGATGCTCGTTGTCCGTGCAGCCGCAATTCGGTAGTGTTTGATGGCCGCTTGATGATCGCCCGTCTTTTCGAGTAAATGCGCGCGAACAGCGTCGAGACGATAGTGGCCCGCAACGCGCGGATCGCTGTCGAGAGTCCTAAGCAGTTCGAGACCTTTGGCAGGGCCGTGCACCATGGCGGCTGCGATCGCGTGATTGAGAGTGACCATCGGACCAGGCGAAACTTGTTTCAGCAACTCATAGAGAGCGAGAATCTGCGGCCAGTCAGTCTCCTCGGCTTGTTTGGCCTCGTCGTGCACGGCGGCGATCGCCGCCTGAAGCTGGTACAGGCCGACCGACCCATGCGCCAGCGCTGCCGTGAGAAGCTCAATGCCTTCGGAAATCTCCGCGCGGTCCCATAAGCTGCGATCTTGTTTATCGAGCGGGATGATTTCTTCGTCCGGCCCGGTCCGGGCTGCGCGCCGCGCGTCGGTTAACAGCATCAGCGCCAGAAGTCCTGCAATCTCCGCATTATCGGGGAGTAGCGTCTTGGCGTTGCGCGTCAAGCGAATCGCTTCCCGGGCCAGGTCGAATCGTTGCAGACGCGACCCGATGCTGCTGCTATATCCCTCGCTGAAGATCAGATAGAGCACGTGCAGAACTGCGGGCAGCTGTCCAGTCCGCTCCTGCGAAGAAGGGAGACGGAACGGTGCGCCCGATGTCTTAATGGTCTGCTTCGCGCGGCTGATCCTCTGCGCCATCGTGGCCTCGGGAACCAGAAAAGCATTGGCGATTTCAGCCGTGGTCAAACCGCCAACTGCCCGCAACGTCAGCGCAATTGCCGAGGATGGGGTAAGCGCGGGATGGCAGCACATGAACAACAAAATCAGAGTGTCGTCGGGATCCATGTCGGCCTCGATCTCGCTGAGGGGTGTCAGGGTTTCCGTCTCCGCAGCGACTGTCGTTTCTCTATCACGGCGGGCAATATCGCTGCGGATCTGGTCCGTCATGCGGCGGCACGCCACCTGAATCAGCCATCCGCGTGGATTTTCGGGGACACCCTCCCGCGGCCATTGGGTGAAGGCGGCAATCATGGCCTCTTGGACGGCATCCTCGGCTGCCGCGAAGTCGTGAAAACGGCGAGCGACGGCGCCGAGCACCTGGGGCGCAAGTTCGCGCAACAGATGCTCGAGCGGAGCGTCGTTTGGATGGTCTGCCATCTCAGTTTCTTTCCGCCGCAATTTTCACAGGCCCAAATCTGCGTGGCCGCACAGAACGGGCCGCACTTCGATGGGCATGTTTGCAGCTTTTCCGCCCGCGCCCGGCGCTTGTGAGGCCCGCGCGGCAATCTTGTAAGCCTGGTCCGGGCTCTCTACGTCGATGATCCAGTATCCAGCGAGAAACTCCTTCGATTCTGGAAATACGCCGTCGGTGATCGGTTCTCCGTCCTTTCCGGCCCGAACGACCTTGGCCTCACTGGGCCAACCGAGTCCCTCGGTCGAGACAAATACACCCGCATCCTTTAGTTCTTTGCTGAATGTGCGCATGAAAGCCACATTCGCCTGAAGAGCCTCCTTCGACCACCTGGCATATCCCTCGAAATCGGATTTCTTTCCGTTCATCATCAAAATGTATTTCATGTTCCTTCTCCTAATTTGAGTTCGGTGTGCTTCTCGCGCCACCGCCACCACGTTTGTTTATCGGGATTTGGCTTCATGGGATGCGAACTGCCGTACCTCAATCGGCATGTTTACGGATGCAGCGGAAATCCGTCCCGCGATGGCATAAGCGCGCTCGGCGTTTGCAACGTCAACGATCCAGTAGCCCAACAGAAATTCCTTCGATTCGGGGAAAATACCGTCGGTCACTGGGACGCCGTTCTTCTCGCCGCGCACGACCTTCGCTTCCTTCGGTTCCGCCAAACCCTGTGTGGCCACAAATTCGCCGGACTCGGTGAGATCCTTATTGATGCCATGGAGAACCGCCATATGCGCCTCGATATCCTGTTTCGGCCAGGCGTGATACCCCTCCACGCCTGCCCTCGTGCCCGACATCAGCAAAATGTATTTCATGTTGTTTGCCCTTCCTCTTGGTTATCGTGCCTTTGATCTGCGCTTTCATCCTGTAGTCGGAGCCGTCCCGCCAGTCTCTACATTGTCGCTAGAAATATTTTATCGGCCAGAAATTGCCACCCGTTGTCGATTTGCCAGCCCCAGAACCGACTAACCAGTGGAGGCAGGAAAATGACAACCGACGCAATGGTAGTGGACGTTAGCCAGGACTGGGTACTCGCGTGCGATGTGCAACAGGGCTTTATGCAGACACCGCGTACGGCTAGCGATTCCTTCGACTGTAGCGCCCGTTGCCGTCAGGTTCGGGCGCTCGGTGGCGATTGCTACAACTTCGTTCCATTGGAGAATGACCGGCTGGCGCTCGTCGTCGCAGATGCGTCGGGCAAGGGCCTGGCTGCGGCGCTCATGATTGCCAATGTGCAGTCCTCCCTTCGGACGGCGGCATTGTTCACCGGAGATGATTTGGCGGCGCTGCTTGAGGTGGTGAATCATCAGGCTTACGCTTCGTCGTCCGAGGACCGATATGCGACCTTATTCTACGGAGTGTTCGACGGGCAAACCCGCACTCTGCACTATGTAAATGCCGGACATAATCCTCCGGTCGTCATCCGGCGGGATGGTTCCACGCATTGGCTGGAAACAGGTGGCGCGCCGGTTGGACTGTTCGCTGATTCGAAGTACCGGGAGGGCAATGTAAAGCTCGAAACCGGTGATTTGCTGATCGCTTTCACTGACGGACTCATCGAAGCGACAAATCAGGACGGAGAGGAATGGGGAGTTCAGGGTCTATTGCAGGCAGCCGCGTGTCGAGCGCAAGACTGTCAAGACGCCAGAGAACTCGTCAACCTAATCTTTAATAGGATGGACGACTTCTCCAAGGGACACCAAACCGACGATGCAACCTTGGCCGTCGTGCGGGTTGGGGCGCGGGTCCTCTGAACGTTTGGATGAGGTGCCTTCGTCGTGCGGATTTTGAGAACGCTGGCGCATCCTGAACAACGGGCAAAACCGGAAATTATCGACAACAGACTCTCAACAACGGGGGCCAGAAGTCGGCCTCGAGCAGATCCTCCCGAAGCCCGCTGCTGGGTACTCATCGTTCGCAACAGCTGGAACTGACTCCTCGTGGAACCGTCTCGAGCCGGTGGGACTGCGTGCAGACCCATTTTGTAGGTATCGACGCCTCGGGATCGCGAGTATTCTGCGCTCGAATTTGACGGGAAGCCGGGTGCCGCCTTGGGGTGGCATTCAAGCTGATTTTGCTGCGCCGGTCTTCGAAACTGGCTTCGTGGCGGAGATCATCAGGTGTAGCTCAAATTGATTCCTTTCAATCTGCTGGCTGTATTAAGTCAACTCCTTTTTCTGTTTGGGGCTGGCCTCGGATCCCGGTGGTTCACGAAACGGTTCCACAGAAATGCGCTCGTAACGCACTTCCAGCACGGTCAAGTATTCGGTACCGCCGGGCAATTGAAGGACTACGCTGTCACCCGCTGCCGACTTCATCAACGCGCGTCCCAGAGGTGACACCCAACTGATGTGGTTGCGGCTGAGATCGACCTCGTCGGTGCCAACGATGCTTACTACTCGCTCCACTCCCGCGGCATTGGCATAGCGCACGGTTGCGCCGAAGAATGCCCTGGTCGCCGCCTGCCCCGCTCTCGGAGCTTCCGGGTCCACCACTTCCGCGGCTTCGATTCGCTTCGAGAGAAAGCGAATCCGCCCATCGATCTGCCGCAGCCTTCGCTTGCCATACTGATAGTCCGCGTTTTCACTGCGATCGCCGTTGCTGGCAGCCCATGTCACCACCTCCACTACGGCAGGACGCTCTCTAGTGAGCAGAAACCGGTGTTCATCTTTGAGGCGCTGCAGTCCGCTCCGTGTTATGTAGTTCTTGCCTGGCGTCGCGGGCTCGTCCCTTTGTGGTTTTCTCGTAAACCCTTTTCGCATTTCGTAGTCCTCCCGGCGCAAATCCAGTGCGTCCCCTCGATGAATGCGGATAAACGCCGAGTCAGACGCCTGCCGATGGACATCCGTTTCTGGGCATCCGCCAACGCCGCGGACCAAGCCTATTCCTGCCGAAGTATGCCGCCCGTCCATTGCAGGATCAACAAAATAAACCGCACGCAATCGGGCGTTCCCATCTGGAACATCTACCCATCTCGGACATTCCGAATTGTTTCAAATCAAAAGTGTGCAATTTTGTACAGAAGTGACATTGTGCTGGGTGCTACTGTGCGATTTCACCTAGCCAAGGACCGCATAGTCTCGAACTTTCGCATCAGGAGGGAAGTATTTCATGCGGATCATATCCAGCATTCTACTTTTCGTTCTGCTCTCCTTCTTTTCTCTATTCTGCCCGGTCTCACCTGTGAGTCGAGCCCAGGAGCCGGCTGGAGCAAAGAACCTGTCCGGTGGCGCGTCTAGCGGCACGGCAAAGCCCCCAGCATCGCCGTCTGAGGATTCCAAATACGTGGGATCAGACACATGCAAGACTTGTCACGAAGATCTCTACAACAATTGGGAGAAAACGCCGCACTGGAAGACCACGCTCGATACGAAAGGCGGCCCAGCGCACCAAGGTTGCGAGGGTTGCCATGGGCCTGGCGCGGACCACGTTGCCGGCGGCGGCGACATAACCAAAATATTCAATCCCGCGAAGCACTCAGCCAAAGAGGTTGACGCCAAGTGCCTGACCTGTCACGCGGGAGCGCACCCGAACTTTGACCGCTCGCCCCACGCCAAGGCGAACGTCGGCTGTACCAGCTGCCACAGCGTTCATCAGAGCAAGGAAGAAGAAGCGCTGCTGAAGGCCCCGCAGCCTGCGCTCTGCTTCCAGTGCCACTCCGACACTAAGCCGGCGTTCAATATGCCGTTCCACCACAAGGTGAACGAAGGCTTGATCACGTGCAGCGATTGCCACGACGTGCACGGCACTTTCTTAGCTAACA
>Ga0187847_10003219_pt1 | contig 12635 bp, 22 predicted proteins | sample June2016WEW_4_10_FD_132458 | JGI IMG/M metagenome (GOLD analysis project Ga0187847, IMG submission 132458) | Peatland microbial communities from SPRUCE experiment site at the Marcell Experimental Forest, Minnesota, USA - June2016WEW_4_10 | ecosystem: Environmental > Terrestrial > Soil >...
CTGGCCAAGCCTGCATCGATTACCCCGCACACGAACTTCAAGGGCGAAGTGTACGTGCTCTCGAAGGAAGAAGGCGGCCGTCATACGCCGTTCTTCAAGGGCTACAGGCCGCAGTTCTACTTCCGCACGACGGACGTGACGGGCGTTGCGGAGTTGCCGGCGGGTGTGGAGATGGTGATGCCTGGCGACAACGTGCAGTTGCAGATTGAGCTGATCACGCCGGTGGCCATGGAAAAGGGCCTTCGGTTCGCGATCCGCGAAGGCGGACGCACGGTGGGCGCGGGTACGATTTCGGAGATTGTTAAGTAAGAGCAGATGACAGATTGCAGATGACAGATGACAGTAGAGTTTCGAAACTGAAAACTGTCATCTGTACCCTGTAACCTGACGGTGCAGTTCAAGGACGGACAGGCATGGTAGGACAGAGAATTCGCATCCGGTTGAAGGCATACGACTATCGCGTGCTGGACACCTCGACCGGCGAGATTGTGGAAACGGCCAAGCGTACCGGAGCAACGGTGGCCGGCCCCATTCCCTTGCCGACAATGAAGAACAAGTATTGCGTGCTGCGTTCGCCGCACGTGGACAAGAAGTCGCGCGAGGCATTTGAGATCCGCACGCACAAGCGGCTGATCGATATTCTCGAACCGACCCAGCAGACGGTGGACGCGCTGATGAAGCTCGACCTGCCGGCCGGCGTTGATGTAGAGATCAAGGCTTTCGAGAAGTGAGCCAGCCGTTCAGGCAGACGTGCCTTATTGCGCAGGTCGGCCGGCAGCGGCACAAAACTTAGAACGTCCGCAGCCCGCGAAGGGCCCGGCAGTGCGATGAAATTCTTGATCGCATGATGAGGCGAGGGAGACATGGCAGTTACGGGGATTCTAGGAAAGAAGATCGGCATGACGCAGGTCTTCGACGAAAAGGGCGATGTGCACCCGATTACGGTGCTGCAGGCTGGCCCTTGCGTGATTACGCAGTTGAAAACGCTCGCCGCGGATGGTTACGAAGCCGCGCAGATCGGTCTGGTCGAGTTCGTGAAGAACAAGAACGTGACCAAGCCGCAGGCTGGCCACTTCGCCAAGACGGAAGCACCGCCGGTCAAGGTGATCAAGGAAGTTGCCTTGGAAGCCGACGCCGAAGGCACCGTCAACACCAAGGCGGGCGACCGCGTTCTGGTGGATATCTTCACTGACGCCAAGTTCGTCGACGTGATTGGTACTTCCAAGGGGCGTGGTTTTGCGGGCGTCGTGCGCAGGCATGGATTCGGCGGCGGTCCCAAGTCGCACGGACATATGTTCCAGGTGCAAGGTTCGATCGGCGCCTCCAGCTTTCCGTCGCGCGTGTTTCCTGGGCAGCGCATGCCCGGTCACATGGGCGACAAGCAGATTACGGTCCGCAATCTGCGCATTCGCGGAATCGACCTGGATGAGAACCTGTTGATGGTCGAAGGCGCGGTGCCCGGAGCACGCGAGGGTTATGTATTGATCTCCAAGGCCAAGGCTCCGCCGCGCGAGCGCCGTGGCTTTGCCGGATCCGGTACGGTCGATCCGTTGAAGGCTTCAAAGAAGGCCAGCGCAAAACGCAAGTAGGCACCTGCTGGGACTGGCCGTCCAGGCGTACGTGCCCTTTGGGCACAAAGAGATTCAAGCCGGCAATAAGCTGGCGGAAGAAGAAGACGATGGCAAACGTGGATGTATTGAATCTGAACGGGGACAAGGTAGGCACGATCGAGTTGGTCGATGCGCTCTTTGCGCCCGACCAGGTGAACGAGGCTCTGCTGTGGGAGGCGGTCAAGCAATACCGCGCCTCGCCGCGCCAGGGCACGCACAAGACCAAGAGCCGTACCGAAGTTGCCGGATCCGGCAAGAAGCTGTGGAAGCAAAAGGGCACAGGCCGAGCGCGTATCGGCTCGGTGCGTTCGCCCCTCTGGCGCCATGGCTACACGGTGCACGGGCCGCAGCCGCGCAGCTACGATTACGCTTTCCCGCGCAAGAAACTGTTGGGCGCACTCCGCTCGGCCATTGCTTCGAAGTTGGCGGATGGCAAGCTGACGGTGGTCGACACGCTCGAGATCAAGGAAGCCAAGACCAAGCTCTATCGCGCAGCGCTGGACAAGCTCGGTGTCACGCGCACGGTTCTGCTCGTTGAAAACTTCAAGACTCTCACCGATGCAGTGAGGTTGGGCACGCGCAACCTGGCCGGTGTGGAACTGGTGCTCAATAACGAAGTTCACCCTTACGATCTGCTGCGCTATGAGCGGGCCATCTTCTCGACGGCGGCCATTGAGCAGTTGACTGAGGTGCTTGAGAAGAATGCGTCGAAGCGCAAGCTCGCCGAAACGGAGGCTGCGTAATGCCGACTCTATATACCGTGATTCGCCGCCCGCTCATTACTGAAAAAGGTTTGAGCGTGAAGGAAACCGAGGGGACGTTGGTGTTTGACGTCGCTCCCGATGCCACCAAGATTGAAGTCAAGCAGGCTGTCGAGGCGCTCTTCAAGGTGAAGGTCTCTGCGGTTCGCACTGCGAATGTAGTTGGCAAGGAACGCCGCCGCGGCAAGTTCGCGGGCTTCCGTCCGGACTGGAAGAAGGCTTATGTTCGGCTGAAGGCCGGCGAAAAGCTGCCAGAGTATGTGAGCAACCTGTAAGAACTCCGGATCAGGAATCTGTTGGGCCTGACCATGAAGGATTATCGGAACTCGCAAGGAAACTGAGTTCCGGAGAAACGGGGAGAGCGGCGCTTGAGAGTTTTTAAGCCCTAGCACTCCAGGACAAAGACGATGCCTATCAAAACATACAGACCGGTAACGCCGACGCTGCGCTTCCAGACTTCGCTGGTCAACGACGACCTGACGACGGATACGCCGCACAAGCCGCTCCTGGTGGTCAAGCAGCGCACGGGCGGACGCCGCAACTCGGGCGACCTGACCATTCGCCACCACGGCGGCGGACATAAGCAAAAGCTTCGCTTGATCGACTTCAAGCGCGACAAGTATGGAGTACCGGGCAAGGTGGCGACCATCGAGTACGATCCAAACCGCTCGGCGCGCATTGCGCTGGTTCATTATGCGGACGGCGAGAAGCGTTACATCCTGCAGCCGGTTGGCCTCAAAGTCGGCTCGACCGTGACTTCAGGCCCAGAAGCGGACATCCTGGTTGGCAACGCGTTGCCGCTCAAGAACATTCCTGCCGGTACCACGGTGCATGCCATCGAGTTGCGGCCAGGCAAGGGTGCGCAGATGGCTCGTTCGGCTGGCGCGCAGGCGCAATTGGTTGCCAAAGAGGGCGATTACGCTCTGCTCAAGCTGCCTTCCGGCGAAACGCGCAAGGTGCTTGTTGAGTGCCTCGCTACTATCGGCCAGGTGGGCAACACAGACCACGAAAATGTGGCCATCGGCAAGGCGGGTCGCAACCGTTGGAAGGGCATTCGTCCCACCAACCGCGGCGTGACCATGAACCCTGTGGACCACCCGCACGGCGGCGGCGAAGGCAAGACTTCAGGCGGCCGTCATCCGGTGACCCCGTGGGGCCAGCCGACGCGCGGCTACAAGACACGTAACAACAAGCGGACCGACGCGTTTATCGTCAGCCGCCGGGCGAAGTAGAGGAGCGGAAGATTTATGGCACGTTCGACAAAGAAGGGCCCGTTTGTGGATGCGCACCTGACCGTGAAGATCGAGGTGTTGAACCAGGCGAACGACAAGAAGGTAGTCAAGACCTGGTCGCGGCGTTCGACGATCTTTCCCGAGTTTGTGGGCCACACCATCGCCGTACACAACGGCAAGAAGTTTGTTCCGGTGTACGTGACGGAAAACATGGTGGGACACAAGCTGGGCGAATTCGCACCCACCCGCACCTTCAAGGGACACACCGGCGGGAGCAAGGCCGCTGAAACCAGCGCCAAGCCGCGGTAGTCAAGAGATTCCGCGCGCGGGCCCAGGTTGGCCTCGGGCGCAAAAAGATTGAGGAAGACACAATGGCAGTCGAGACAAAGGAATACCGGGCCGAGGCCAAGTTCCAGCGCGTATCGCCGCAAAAGGCGCGCCTGGTCCTCGACCTGATCAAGGGCCGGGGGGTCGAGGAGGCGCTGGCGACAGCAGCCTTCACAAAAAAGCGCATCGCCCCGGTGATTCATAAGCTGTTGACCTCGGCGGTGGATAACGCCAAGTATGTCTCCGGCGAGCAGGGCACCGATCTGGACGTGGACAACCTGTACGTCAAGACGGCTCTGGCTAATGACGGACCGCGCATGAAGCGCGTTCGCCCCGCGCCGATGGGACGGGCATTCCGGTACCAGCGTCGCCTGACGCACATTGTGCTCGCCGTGGCCGAGCGCGAGGCACCCAAGGGTTTGGTGACCAAGGTAGAAGAGCCGGCAACTAAGGCGCCCAAGGCAACCAAGGCGGCTGCGACCAAGAAAGCAGCGCCGAAAGCAGCAGCCAAGACGGCTGGGGCAACGAAGAATAAGGCCGCTAAGTAGGCCTAGAGGGTTTGAGAGGAAACATATGGGACAGAAAGTCCATCCTTACGGATTCCGGCTCGGAGTGAACAAGCCGTGGCGTTCGCGCTGGTTCTCTGAGCGCGACTACTCGAAGCTCCTGGTCGAGGACGTGAAGCTCAAGGCTGAGCTGCGCGAAAAGCTGAAGGCCGCGGGCGTCAGCTCGGTTGAGATCGAGCGCCCAGGCAACAAGCTGCGCTTTTTGATCCGCACCGCCCGGCCGGGCATCGTGATCGGTCGCAAGGGTGCGGAGATCGAGAAGCTCAAGACCGAGCTCGGCAAGCGTACCAGCCGTGACGTGTTCATCGACATCATCGAGGTGAACAAGCCGGAGTTGGACGCGCAATTGGTTTCGGAGAACATCGCGCTGCAACTCGAGAAGCGCGTCAGCTTCCGTCGCGCCATGCGCAAGAGTGTTGACTCCGCGCTCCGCTTCGGCTGCAAGGGAATCAAGGTCCGCGTTTCTGGTCGCTTGAACGGAAACGAAATTGCCCGTTCAGAGTGGTATCTGCAGGGTCGTTTGCCGCTGCACACGCTGCGCGCGGACATCGACTACGGCTTTACTGAAGCGCATACGACGTATGGTGTTATCGGCGTGAAGACTTGGATCTACCGCGGAGACATCTACGAGCAGAAGCGCCGCCAGGCCCCCGCAGTCGGGACATCAGTGTTTTAAAGGCAGGTCACAGCTGACAGCAAACAGCTGACAGTTGATGGGTTGCTGAGAAAAGGAACTGTTAGCTGGCAGCTGCAAGCTGTCCGCTGGTTTGAAGAGGGTTTCGTTATGTTGATGCCAAAGAAGGTGAAGTTCCGCAAGCAGCAAAAGGGCAAGCGCCGTGGCAAGGCGTGGCGCGGGTCCTCGCTGTCGTTCGGTGAATACGGGTTGAAGGTGCTGGAGTGCGGTTACATTACCGACCGCCAGATCGAAGCCAGCCGTATCGCCATGACCCGCTTCATCAAGCGCGGCGGCAAGATCTGGCTGCGGCTGTTCCCGGATAAGCCAATCACCAAGAAGCCGGCCGAAGTTCGAATGGGCTCGGGCAAGGGCGCGCTGGATCATTGGGTAGCCGTGGTGCGGCCGGGCAAGATCCTCTTTGAGATGGAAGGGGTAGCCCCGGACGTCGCACAGGAAGCTATGCGGCTGGCATCGAACAAGCTGCCGTTGAGGACCAAGTTCGTCATGCGCCCGGGCGCCGAAAAGGTTGTTGCCGCGGCCAAGTAAACCCGGTACCCAATTTTGACGCGCTGCGCAGACCGGTAAGGGAGCGCTAAGCGCCGGAGAGAGAAGTAAAGAGATGGAACTCGCAAAGATTCGCAGTTTGAGCAACGACGAGCTGGCGCACCAGGAGAAGACAGCCTCCGAGCAGCTTTTCCGGCTTCGGTTTCAGGTTTCGCTGGGGCAGAACGACGGAGTGAAAAAGCTTCGCCAGTTGCGCCGGGAGATCGCGCAGATCAAGACCGTGGCCAAAGAGCGCGAGCTGGGCATCCGCGGCGCAACTGCGGACGATTCGGCAGCCAAGGACACCAAGGTTGCAACAGGGAAGGGAGCCCGCTAAATGACGGCGACGACAGAAGCAACACAGGCGCCGACAACCGGCGCGCGGCGTAACGAGAAGGTTGGCCAGGTGGTTTCGACCAAGATGCAGAAGACCATCGTGGTCGAGGTCGAAATGCGCAAGGCTCACAACAAGTACAAGCGCATTGTGCGTTCGACCAAGAAGTTCTATGCCCACGACGAGCAGAGTTCCGCGCGTATGGGCGATGTTGTGCGCATCCGGGAAACGCGACCGCTGAGCAAGCTCAAGCGGTGGGCGCTTGAAGAAATTGTCCGTCGTTCATCGCTCGCGCAGATTGAGGACGCGGCGGTCCCGGCCGAAATCAAGGCTGCCAACTAGAGCTGGCGGGTAAGGAGAACAACCATGGCAGTGCAAATGAGAACCATGCTCGCGGTGGCCGATAACTCCGGCGCGCGCAAGCTGCAAGTGATTCTGCCGCTCGGCGGCGGATTGGGCAAGAAGGCCGGCCTCGGCGACATCGTGACCGCTGCGGTGAAGGAAGCTTCGCCGGACGGCACCGTGAAAAAGGGCAAAGTGGTCAAGGCGGTCATCGTCCGCACCCGCAAGGAATACCGGCGCCGCGACGGCACCTACATTCGCTTCGACGAAAATGCGGCGGTGGTGATCAGTGACGACCATGAGCCAGTTGGCACGCGTGTCTTTGGGCCGGTAGCTCGTGAGCTGCGCGAGAAGAAGTTTTTGAAGATCGTTTCGCTGGCTCCCGAAGTCGTTTAAGGGCAGTCCGCTGGTTTTGGAGAAGAAATGCAGAGCTTGAATATTCATCGCAACGATACAGTCAAGGTGCTCACTGGCTCCGACCGCGGCAAGACGGGCCGCGTGCTGCGCGTCTTCCCCGACAAGGGTACGGTTCTTGTGGAGCACGTACGCGTGGTCAAGAAGACGGTTTCCAGTAAGCAAGGACAGCGGACCAAGGGCGGCATCGCGGAGCAGGAATCGCCGATCAATGTTTCGAACGTAATGATTGTCTGCCCCAACTGCGGACCGGTCCGTGTGGGCTTCAAGGTTGAGGGCGACACCAAGGTTCGTGTCTGCAAGAAGTGCGGACAGACACTGCCGACGAAGAAGTAGTGAGACAGGGGTCAGGTTTCAGGAGGCAGTGAGTTCTTGATTGAGACGCACTGCATGCTGAGAGCTGATTCAAACATTTGAAGGCTAAACGGGAAATGCGCGAAGCGCGGTTGCCTGAACGGCCAGTCCCCTTCCGCAACGGTAAACGGTCGCCGAGACGACTACTCCGAGGGCCGGGAGAAAGAGAGTAAGGAACATGGCAGCAAGGTTGAAAGAGAAGTACCAGAAAGAGATCAAGCAGGCTCTCAAAAAGGAGCTGGGGCTTGACAATGCGATGGCGGTACCGAAGTTGGAAAAGATCGTGATCAATATGGGCTTGGGTGAGGCAACGCAGAACACCAAGCTGCTTGATCCGCTGGTGGCCGACTTGACCCAGATCACCGGGCAGAAGCCGGTGACCACCAAGGCAAAGAAGTCGATCGCGGCCTTCAAGGTGCGCGCCGGCATGTCGATCGGCGCCATGGTTACATTGCGCAATGAGAAGGCCTACGAGTTTCTCGATCGCCTGATCTCGACCGCGCTGCCCAGGGTTCGCGATTTTCGCGGCGTTTCGACCAAGAGTTTTGACGGGCGCGGCAATTACACGCTCGGCCTGCGCGATCAGCTGATCTTTCCGGAGATTGACTACTCCAAGGTGGAGAAGCTGAAGGGCATGAACATCACCATTGTGACCACGGCCAAGGACGACAACCAGGCGCGGGCGCTGTTGCGCTCCTTCGGGATGCCGTTCCGCCAGGGAGCGTAAGTTCGGCGCGTAGGGTAAGCGCAAGGGGATTTGAGGATTTATGGCAACTACTGCAAAGAGAGTGAAAGACGCGCGGAAGCCGAAGTTTAGCTGCCGCAAGCACAACCGGTGCCAACTCTGCGGGCGGCCGCGCGGTTTTCTGCGCAAGTTCGGCGTCTGCCGCTTGTGTTTTCGTGCGCTGGCGCTCAAGGGCGAAATCCCAGGCGTCGTCAAGTCGAGCTGGTAGCAAGATAGTTGAACACTGTAGTACGCATTCCCGCTGGTTCTCCTGATGAAGTGAGACCGGGAGCGAACGGGGAATGAAGGAGAATGAATGAGTCTGACCGACCCAGTAGCAGATTTTCTGGCGCGGATCCGGAATGCAATCCGGGCGCGTCATCAGAAGCTGGATGTACCAGCTTCGAAGCTGAAGACCGAGATTGCCCGCATCCTCAAGGAGGAGGGCTATATCTCGAACTACAAGACCCAGGAAGAGGAAGGCAAGCTGGTGCTGCGCGTGTACCTGAAGTACGGCGGCACTGAAGCGGCTATCCGCGATCTGGCCCGCATCTCGCGTCCCGGCTGCCGCGTCTACATCGGCCGCGACGAGATCAAGCGCGTCCAGGGCGGACTTGGCATCGCCATCCTCACCACGCCGAAGGGCGTGATGACCGGCCGCCAGGCACGCCGCGAAGGCGTGGGCGGCGAGCTGCTCTGCGAAGTTTGGTAGTTAGCCGGCTGCAGTGGAACGACGGTGCGTTGAAACTGATCACTGACAACTGATCACTGACAACTGCTTCTCGGGACTCGCAAGCCACAAGAAGGATTGAATCAATGTCGCGCATTGGAAAAAAGCCGATCCCGCTGCCCGCGGGCGTCAAGTATAAGGTTGAGGGTAATACGGTTCTGGTCGAAGGCCCCAAGGGCAAAGTTTCGGCGCTGATCGCCGAGGGCATTTCGCTCGAAGCCAAGGACGGGCTCCTGCATGTCAATCGGGATACCGACAAGCATGCCGCGGTGCACGGCCTGACCCGCGCGCTGGTATTCAACGCCGTTCATGGTGTCACGGCGGGCTGGAAGAAGGAACTGGATATCGTTGGCATCGGCTATCGCGCCGAGCTGAAGGGGAAGGGCACAGTGGTTTTCACGCTGGGCTACTCGCACCCGATCGAGTTCCCGCTGCCCACGGGCATTGAGGCGGCAGTCGACCCGAAGCAGACCCACCTGACCATCACCGGCATTGACCGGCAGAAAGTGGGTCAGGTAGCCGCAGATATGCGTTCGCTCCGCAAGCCCGATCCATACAAGAACAAGGGCGTGCGCTACTCGGACGAGAAACTGAAGAAGAAGGCCGGCAAGACTGGCTCGAAGTAGGAACCTGAAATATCAACCGAACGGGGTCGCAAGGCGGCTCCGCTGATAGGAACGAGAGACCATGATTACGCAGACCAAGAGAAATGCAATTCGCCAGCGCATTCACGACCGCATCCGCCGCAAGCTCGCAGGTACCGCGGAACGGCCAAGGCTGAATGTGTACCGCTCGCTGAATCACATCTATGCGCAGGTCATTGACGACCAGACAGGGCAGACGCTGGTTTCCGCCTCAACGATCAAGCTCAAGACCGGCGGCAATGTGGCAGCTGCAAAAGAAATTGGTAAGGCAGTGGCCGAGAAGGCTGTCGAGAAGGGCATCAAGAAGGTGGTCTTCGATCGTGGCGGCTATCTTTATCACGGGCGCATCAAGGCATTGGCCGACGCTGCCCGCGAAGCCGGCCTGGAGTTTTAAGCGCCGCTCTTTAGCGTTTTGGTTGAGTTTTCCGGAACAAGGATTTCCAGGGCGTATTGAAAATCGCCCGGAAGGACAGACGAGAGAAAAATGACGATTTTGAAGAAGAAACTCGATGCCAACCAGTACAACCTGAAGGATCAGGTGGTGGCCATCAATCGCGTGACCAAGGTGGTCAAAGGTGGCAAGAACATGTCGTTTGCCGCGTTGGTGGTGGTCGGCGACGCCGCTTCGGGCGTGGTGGGTTACGGTTCAGGCAAGGCCAAGGAGGTTCCCCAAGCCATTCGCAAGGGAATCGAGTCGGCCAAGAAGAACCTGTTCCGCATCAACTTGACTGAAACTACGATTCCGCACCAGGTGCTGGGCCGTTACGGTTCCGGCCAGGTGCTTTTGAAGCCGGCTCCTGAAGGTACCGGCGTCATCGCCGGCGGCGCAGTGCGTGCGGTCATGACCTCGGCCGGCGTGCAGAACGTACTTACCAAGAGCCTCGGCTCGCCGAATCCGCACAACGTCATCAAGGCCACCTTCGACGCCCTGACGCAGTTGCGTGACCGGGCAGAAGTGGCCACCATGCGCGGCAAGACTGCGGAGGAGATGTAATCCATGGCAGACCCGAAGAAGATTCGCATTCAGTATTACCGCTCGAAGAACTCCACGCCCGCCCATCACAAGGCGGTTGTGAAGGGACTGGGCTTTACGCGCCTCAACCAGATTGTCGAGCGCGTGGACAACGAATCAGTTCGTGGCATGGTGAAGACCATTCCGCACCTGGTCCGGATTTTGGAAAGCTAGCTAGACATCATTCGCAACCAATAAGGGTTGCCACAACGCGAGTCGGACGACTGGACACCCAGTCTCCGGCGCTATAGCGAGGAAAATCATGGCAAAGAATCTTTCGAATTTGCGTGCACCCAAGAAAGCCAACACCGGGCGCAAGCGTGTGGGCCGGGGTATGGGATCCGGCATGGGCAAGACCTCGACCCGCGGCCATAAGGGCCAGGGTTCCCGCACGGGCTCAAGCCTGATGCGTGGTTTTGAAGGCGGCCAGATGCCGCTTCACCGCCGTCTGCCTAAGCGCGGTTTTACAAACATCTTCCGCACCGAGTACACGGTCGTCAATCTGGATCGGATTGCCGAGCAGACCGAGGGCCTGAAGATCACTGAGATCGCCCTGGATGACTACAAGAAGCTTGGCCTCTCCTCCAGCAAGAAGGCGCTCATCAAGGTTCTCGGTTCCGGCGAGCTCACGGCAGCCCTTACCATTCACGCGCACAAGTTTTCCAAGTCGGCCGTCGAGAAAATCGAAAAGGCTGGCGGGAAGGCCGTTGTTCTGGGCGGCGCACCTGCTCCGGCAGCAGCCTAACCTGCGGGCCGACACGACACGGCGGGTGTCTGGCCGGTAAGATGGTCTGTCAGAAAGATTCAAGTGGCGCAAAACGCCCCGAAGCGGATGAATCAATATGCTTGAGAAGTTTCTGAATATTTTCCGGATCCCCGACCTGCGCAAGCGGGTCCTCTTCACGTTCGGCGTTCTCGCTGTTTACCGGCTGGGCTCGCATATTCCAACGCCGGGCGTAGACGCCCACCAATTGGAACTGCTCTTCAGCGCGCAGAACGGCTCTGCCCTCGGTCTGATGGACCTTTTCGGCGGTGGCAACCTGCGCCGCATGACCGTCTTTGCCTTGGGCATCATGCCCTATATCACGGCCTCCATCATCTTCCAGCTGCTCACCGTGGTCTATGAGCCATTGGCGCGCATCCAGAAGGAAGGGGAGTTGGGCCGTCGCAAGATCACCCAGTGGACTCGTTACATGACCGTGGTCCTGGGAGCTCTCCAGTCTATCGGCATAGCGGCCATCCTTACCCGACAGCCCGGTTTGGTGCTCAACCCCGGCATCGGCTTTAACCTGATGACCATCCTCACACTTACCACCGGCACGGCCTTCATCATGTGGTTGGGAGAGCAGATTACCGATCGTGGTATTGGCAACGGCATGAGCCTGCTGATCTTTGCAGGCATCGTCGCCGGCCTGCCCCGCGGCGTGGCGGAATTGGTACAGAAGATTCAAACCGACGCCTGGGGTTCCTTCACCATGATCGCGGTCCTGCTTCTGCTGGCCGGGATGATCGCAGTGGTAGCATTCATCGTTTTTGTCGAGCGCAGCGAGCGCCGCATTCCCATTCAGAGCGCGCGTCGCATTGTCGGCCGGCGCATGATGGGTGGCCAGTCCAGCCATCTGCCCCTCAAGGTCAATTCCGGCGGCGTGATGCCGGTCATCTTCGCCAGTTCCATCCTCTCGGCCCCCATGCTCTTGAGCCAGACCGAATGGGCGCAGAATAGCCGCTTCCTCCAGCCTATCTTTCGCGCCATCGCGCCCGGTGAGCCGTGGTACGAAGCGCTCTACATGCTGGGCATTATCTTCTTCGCCTACTTCTACATCTCTATCGTGATGAAGCCAGACGACATTGCCGACAACTTCCGCAAATCCGGATCGTTCATCCCCGGCATCCGGCCCGGCAAGCGCACCTCAGATTTCATTAACGACATCCTTACCCGCATTACGCTGGTGGGCGCGATCTACCTGATTATCATCTCGCTGGTGCCAACCTTCCTCCTCACAGGCATCCGGCTGGATCATCTCTTCCTGGTCGGCCGATTCTTTGAGAGTCTGCCCGCTTGGACAACGCATGGTATGGGGGTCAGTTTCTACTTTGGCGGCACTTCACTTCTCATCGTGGTGGGTGTGGCCATGGATACGGTCAACCAGATCGAATCGCAGCTGATCATGCGGCATTATGACGGCTTTTCCCCGCGCTCCGGTCGCATTCGCGGAAGGAAAACCTGGTAATGGCTTCATTTATGACGGATACCGAACGTGGCCGGGAGACGAGTCGAAAGACCCTTCCCGGCCCGATTCTTTTGTTGGGCGCGCCGGGTTCAGGCAAGGGAACCCAGGCCAAGGAACTCGTGAAACTGTGGGGAA
>Ga0187847_10003223_pt1 | contig 12629 bp, 6 predicted proteins | sample June2016WEW_4_10_FD_132458 | JGI IMG/M metagenome (GOLD analysis project Ga0187847, IMG submission 132458) | Peatland microbial communities from SPRUCE experiment site at the Marcell Experimental Forest, Minnesota, USA - June2016WEW_4_10 | ecosystem: Environmental > Terrestrial > Soil > Wetlands...
AGGCTCGCGTTGAGGATGCACTGCACGCGACGCGCGCGGCTGTGGAAGAAGGCATCGTTCCCGGCGGCGGCGTGGCGCTGGTGCGCTGCGTTCCCGCGGTGGAAAAGCTGATAACTACGCTCGAAGGCGACGAGAAGACCGGCGCCCAGATCGTGCTGCGCGCACTCGAAGAGCCGCTGCGCCAGATCGTCGCCAATGCCGGCGAAGAGGGCGCGGTGGTGGTGGCCAAGGTGCTGGAGTCGAAGGAAGCGCACTTCGGCTACAACGCGTTGACGAGCAAGTTCGAGGACCTGGTGAAGGCGGGTGTCATCGATCCCACCAAGGTGACGCGGACGGCGCTGCAGAACGCAGCTTCGATCGCGGCCCTGCTGCTGACCACCGAAGCTCTGGTGGTCGAGCTGCCCGAGCCTAAGGCTGCTCCGGCCGGTGGCGGCCACGGCGGCGGCATGGACGGCATGTACTAGGACTGGCCGTCCAGGCAATCGCGCCTTCGGCGCAAGAACAAAAGGCCCCCAGCCTCGGCTGGGGGCCTTTTTCATACCAATTGCTGTTACGTCTCGGCGTCGCATTCTTGCGCCGAACGCCCTGCCTCCAATAGGCGCGGGATTGGATTGTTGCCTCCCTACATGGCGATTGCGATGGGTACGATATGCGGTCCAACGCGGGTGCCGGTTCTCGCATCAGTTGTTGATTGTGGACGCTGCGAGCGTAACCAGCCCGCGGCCATCCAGGCGCGAGGAATGACGAACTCCGACCATCCGCAATCAAAACAAACGTGAATGTCGGGAGAAGGAGTCATGGGAGGGTGACTCAAGGTGCGAGGGCTGTTGCGAAATAAACGAACTTCTGCAGGCACGGTCGAAATAGCGACGGATTGGCATTTAGGACAGACCATGGAATAACCTCATGAGATCCGAACCACAGGCAACAGTTGAAGAATTACTCTAGTTAACGATTTCAATCTAACGAGATTAGGGTTGTGAATTCAATCCCAACCAGAGCATTTTCTAGCACATAAGTAATGTGCGTTCATGAGAGAGTAAAACATATTTATATTGTGAAAGTATGTTTGGGGTTTGCTTTGGGGGAGAAAAACAGGCGTTTTCGTCCAGGTGCGGGCAAAAAAGCGCGGCGGCCGAGGCCGCCGCGCTTGTACTAGTGGAAAGCGTTGGGTTAGAAGATGAGCTTGGCAGCGATCTCAATTTGACGTGGAGTGTAGAGGAAACCGCTGTTGTTGGAGCTAGTGGATAACTGGTAGGTGTTGTTTGACGGGTTGGCGGCTCCTTGTCCCTGGTAGGTGGCGGTTGTCCCCGACAGCTTGTATGCGGTGGTACCCAGGCCATCGACGTTTTGGTGGTTGGCAACGTTGAACATATTGGCCATGAGTTGGAGGCTACGTCCCTCCATGAAGGCGATCGACTTTTGAAGGCGAATGTCGTCGACCTCGTGGCGCGGATAGCGCATTGTGCTTGGTCCGATTCCGGGAATCAGAGTCGAACCGGAAGCACCGTTCCAGTCACTCAGAATGCCAGCGCTGAAGAAGCTGCTGACGCCGACGGTGTAGGGCAGACCGCTCTGCATCTGGAAGCTGTCGTCGACTGACCAGTCGTTGGCTACGTACTTGACGAGGCTGTTGGTGTGGAGGTTAGGCAGATTGTAGAGCGCGTAGGCGACGAAGCGGCCAGGAGTGTTCCAACTCGAGTCGCCGTAGTTGATGCGCGGGTTCTTGTAGGGATCGTACCAACTGTTGCCGGCGGTTGTGGTTGTATTGGAATTCTGGGCAAAATCGAGAGAGTGCGACCAAGTGTAGTTGACGTCGAACTGCACGCTCTTGAGGGAGCGGTTGAGCACCTCGGCAACCATCGCATTGTAGTTCGAGTTGACGTTGCTGATCATTTCCATGATGGCCTGGAAGTTCGTGGCCACCGAGCCGAACAGGGCGGTGTTGCCGTAGCCGGTGAATTCCCCAACACTCGGGATGATGGTTCCATTCGGACCCAAAGGCCCGCAGGTGGTGGTGCAAGCCGGGTTATCGGCAACCGTGACATTGATGAATGTCTGGGTCGGATTGAGGTTGACGTCGAGGAAGTTGGGCAGTTCGCGGCCTTGCGAGCCGAGATAGCTCATGGCGAAGAAGGTGCCCTTGCCGACGGCCTGCTGGATCTCCAGGTCGTATTCCTGAACTTCGGGATTGCGCAGATTGGCGGCCAGGAAGTTGGAGGTCGGCGTTGCGGCCGCTGTACCGGCGCCGCCTACGATATTGGGCAGAGTGGGATAGCCGGATTGGGTGACCTTCCACTGCGTGTTGTACTGGCCATTCGGGCTGCCGGTACTGAATCGGATGTTCAGCAACTCGCCGTTGTTGATGCGGCCATAGTAGACGCCGTATCCGCCGCGAAGAACGGTATCGCCTTTGCCGAACAGATCATACGAGAAACCGACGCGCGGTCCGAAGTTCATCTTGTCGCTCGGATTGTTGGTTAGACCGGGGTAAGGTACGAATGTCCCAGTGGCCGAGGTCAGATTGGGATTGGCAGGAGGTAGAGCCTCGTAATCCCAGCGAATGCCAAGCTCAAAGGTCAAGCGCGGGCTGAACTTCCAGTTGTCCTGGGCAAACACGCCGCTGTCCATGGTGCTGATGCCATAGGTATGCGGTCCGAATGTCTGTGTGAATGTTGCATAACAGGGGAAAGTGCCAACCCCGCTACTTGTGGAGGTTCCATTTCGAGAGACGCCGCTGTTACAGTTGCCCGGCTTTCCGGAAGCCTCGCTGATTTGATCGCTGATGTAGTTGCCGACATAGTTGTAGACGTAGTACCCGTTTCCGTCGGCACCGTAGGTATTGTTGAAGTCGTAGTTGTGGACCTCGTCGACGCCGAACTTGAAGCTGTGATTGCCCTTGTTCCAATAAAAGATGTCGCCGACCTGCCATTTCCACTCCGCGGGATTGGCGATGCGGTAGGAGTAGTACGGGGAGCCTAGATTGAAGCCCTCCGCAGTATCCATCGCAACCTCGGGGATGGAGTTGTTGACAGAAACGCCATTGCCGATCAGGTTGGCCTTGGTGTAGGCAGTCAGCGCCTGCTGGGTCTCCGGGAGCAACTCGCGGCCGTACTGGTAGAGAACTTCGTTGCTCATGTTATTGGTGATCAAACTGGTGAGCTTGGCGACACCATAGTCCAGCTTGACGAAATCATTGCCCCAGGTATCGCGCGCGTAGTCAGTGGCGGCCCCCGTCTGGACGTCGCCCGGGGCATCCCAGCGCAGGCGATGAGCCAGAACGCTCAAATGCTCCTTGGGGTTGATCTGCCAGTCGAGCTTGGGGGTGTTGATTTCCTGGTATCCGAAGCGCGGGACGTTGCCCAGGTCGGAGTTCAAGTTGGCGATCCAGGTGTCGTATGTTGTTGCGCCCTGGGCGTAGGAGGTATACCCCTGCCGCGCCGCCAGGGTGCAGGCGTCGGCATCGAGTGCGTTGCTATCTCCGCTCAAATAGCCGGTGCTCAGGTTGCATGTGCCCGTGGTCGTCGGATTGGGCAGGGTATAGAACGCGGTCGGGTTGCTGGGAATGCCAACGCCGGGGTTGACGTGGGTGTGCTGATCGTAGGTGTAGATCCAGAACAGCTTGTCTTTGATCAGCGGCCCGCCCGCGGTGAAGCCGTAGATCTTGCGCAGATCTTCAGGCTTGATGTGCTGAGGGGTATAAGTATTGGTGCTCGAATTCAGGACGGACTCGGTGGTGTAGTCGTTGAAGGCATTCCATTTGCTTTCGCGGTCCCAGAAGTAGGCTTGGCCGTGGATCTGGTTGGTTCCGCTCTTGGTGACGGAGGTGACGACGCCACCGGCGGCGCGGCCGTATTCAGCCGAGTAGACGCCGGTGTTGACGGCGAACTCGCGGACGGCGCTGCCGGAGGTGGAATAAGCCTCGCGTGTGCGGCCGCGCTCCTCGGCATAGAAGGCATTATTGTCGTCTGCGCCATCGATCTCGACATTGTTGAGAACGGGGCTGATGCCACGGATGCTGACCAGGCCGTAGCCGTTGGTATCGGAGACGACGCCGGGTGTGGTCATGGCCAGAGCCGACCAGCGGCGATTGTTGATGGGAATGTTCTGAATCGCCGTCTGGCTCAGGGTTTCGCTGAAGTCGGGCGATTCCAAGTTCATGACCGGGGTTTGCTCAGTGACCACGACTTGCGATTGCGAGGAACCGATCGTGAGTTTCGGCAAGAGGCTTGTGACCTGGCCGACGTTTACGATCACGTTGCTGGCGGTGTAGCCGGCAAAACCCTGAGCTGAGACCACAACCTTGTAGGTGCCGGGTTCGAGCAACGGGACGATGAAATAGCCGCTGCCGTCGCTGGTTGCCCTGAATTGCGCGTTGGTGCCCGTGTTGGTGATGACCACGGAAGCGCTTCCGACCACTGCTCCCGAAGGATCGGCGACCGTGCCGGCGATTGAGCCCTGGGTGCTGGACTGAGCGTTCAGGACGTCCGAGTTCACACAGAATGCGAGGATAAACAACGCCAGGGACAGAGTTCCCAGGCGAATTCGATGGAATGTCATAACTGCCCTCCAAAGTGGTTGTTTGCGTTCGACAGAAAACTAACGAGACAGATGGCTGCGCTGCGGGTGCGATACTGCTGCACTGTGGCTAGCGCGCCAAACTTGAAGAGACACTCGTAAAGCTCACACTTCCCCTGGCGCGACGAGCGCCTCGTGGAGCGAAAATGCTGCGACGATCCCAACTTCAAAAGTTACTAGCCGTCTATGAAGAGACGATGAATTGCGAGCGCAAGGAACGTAGACAGAGATCTGGCGATGCAGTTCGCGATCAGTCAATGATTCGGTCCGCAGTTTCGCCGGATGGTTCGATGGGGGATATCGATCGTCCGAGAGACGATATCGAAGCTCTGCTGTCATGCCCTCACGCAAATGCAAAAGTCTTTCAGCAATGCAAATAGCCGGACTGCAATCAAGCGCCTCAGCCGATCAAAGCCGATTTTCATCGCTCATCGCGGCAGACTGCGTCGTGTCCATTATGTTGTGCTTCAGCTGCGCAAAAGCGCAATTCTGAAGAACCCCTCAATGCCTAATCTGGGGGTACTGCTTACTTATGGAAGAGCCATTGTAGGACAGGGGAACCGGAGATTCCAAGGGGGAAAAGGCAAAATTGGCCTTTTTTCTTTAGAAAAAGAAACGTTAGAAATGCGGATGTGTGGAAAAGACGGCGCGAATAAGGAGCCGATTTCAGGTGCCAGGTTTCAGAGGTTCTACATGGCGCGAGAAACTCGCCGAGTCAAACGAACATGTTTTCTGAAACCTGGCATCTGAAGCCTTAACCGTGTCAGTGGCCGCTGCCTGGGCCCCAGCGCAGCCGAACGCCAGCGCGAACGGTGAAGGGAAGACTGGGATAGCCGATGGGTGCGATGTGCTGATTGTTCAGCACATTATCAAGTTGCTCGTAGATGTCCATCCAGTGAAAAATCTCAAAGCTCTCGCCCAGGTCGAGCTTTGCGTAGCCGTGATCGAGATTGCGATTGGGCAAGAGAAGACTGTTACCGCCGAATGCATCCTCGCCGGCAAGATAGGTTGAATCGTCGGAGCGGCTGGCGAAGGCGGAAGTGAAGACGCCGGTGAAGCGCTTTGCCGCGTACGTGGCGGTGAAGTAGCCTGTGTGCGGCGCACGGCGGAAGGGACGCGCGCCTTCGAGAGGCGAATAGGGGCCGACGAGGATGCCGTCGAAGGTGGGGATTGGACCGAGAAGCGCTTCATCGTCGTTAGTGAAGGAGCGCTGCACCACGGCATCAAGGTAGGTGTAGCCGCCGCGAAGGAAGAGGTTGGAGCCGATTCCGCTTTCCACCGAAGCCTCGATGCCTTGCGCGCGAAAGGCCTCGGAATTGATTGTCAGCTCGTAAGCGAAGTTGTTTTGCAGAATCTGTTCGAGATTCTGCTGCTCAGTGGGCGACAGATTGGGCAGAAGCTCGGGAATCAGGTCGAGGCCGACGTATTCAATCTCTTTGCCAAACTCATTATGAAAGTAGCTGGTCTTAAAGATGATGTGCTGGCTCAGGAAGGCCTGCTCAACGCCACCCTCATAGCTACGCATGACAGGCGCGGCGATAGGGCCGATGTGGAATTCCTGAATGGCGGCCTGGCCTCCCGTGACCATAGGATTGTTGAGGAAACTGTAAAGCGATCCGTCCTGATCGGCGAGTTTGGGTTCGCGGATCGCCTCGCCGTAGTTGAAAAGAATGCGTGTGCCGCTGAAAACGCCGCTGCGCGGCCGCAAAACGTAGTAGTTGAGGCCCGCGCGGGGCGAAGTCTGGAGCCCAAACAATGAGTAGTGCTCGATGCTGCCGCCCAATGCATAGAAGAAGCGTTGCTTGAAATCGCCGTGGACCGCGAGCGGAACGAAATAGTTGGTGCGTGCGACGGGCGCGTAAAGCGTGCTTCCCGGTTCCGCGCCGCGCTCGTTCTCATATTGGAGACCGATAAGGCCCGCGAGGTGCGGCGTGATGGTGATGTCGCCCTGGTAGCCGCCCTGATCGCGGTTGTTAACGAGTTGGCTCTTGTAGACATATCCTTGGTTGGTCGACGCGCAATCGAGCGCAGCCTGGCCCGTGGCGGAGTAACCGTTGGCGCCTGTGATACTGACTAAGTTTCCCAGCGTGCCTGCTCCGAAACAGTAGTCGACATAGTTCTGATAGTTGCCGGACAAGTTCCAAAGAGTGTCCTGCGCGCGCTTGCGGGTGAGGCCGTAACGCACGTCGTTATGAAAGCTGGATGTGGTTTGATTGTCGATGGAGCCTGCGAAGAAAATGTCCTGATCTTTTTGCGTGGCGTCATCGGCGACGTGGTAGAAGTCCCAAGCATTGGGAACGCCCGTGGCATCCACACCATAGTGAAGCGTGGCGCGGATCTGCGTGGTGCTGTTGAGCGCGTAGCCCAGGTTCACGGCCGATGTGGCCAGGTGATACTCGTCGCTGGGCAGATCGTTGGCGCTTTGGAGCCAGCTAAACGCGCCCAGGTAATCGAGCTTCTTGTGCGCGCCCGCGATTTCGAGCTCCTCGCGCGAAGTGGTGAGATTTCCGGCGCCGGCTACAAACAGTACGGAAGGGAAGCTGGTGGTGCCGTGCGGAGTTGTCGCACTCACCACGCCGGTCATGGCGCCGGCGCCGAATAATGTGGAGTCCGGTCCACGATAGACTTCGACGCTTTCGACAGCAGTGGTAGAAAACGGCCCGTAGCTGAATTGATTGCCCAAATCGCTCACGTCGATGCCGTCGAGAAGGATTTTGTTATCGTCGGAGTCACCGCCGCGGACAAAGAGCGAAGTTTGCGCGCCCATTTGCCCCGTCTGAACGACTTGCGCTCCCGGCATGAGCCGCAATGCGCTCACCAAATCCGTGCGCAATGCAAGATCCAGCGGGGAGAGTACTGTCGTCGCCGAGCTGGTTTGCGGTTGAGGCGTGGGTGTGCCGGTGGCCGTGACTACGATGGACTCGCGCACCCAGGCGGGCTCCAGAACTAGATTGCGCTCGATCGAGTCCAGCGCGCCGGCATAGAAATCTGGTGTTTGCAACTGGCGGAAGCTTTTGGCCGTGGCTACCAGGAAGAATCGGCCCGCGGTTCCGGTGGTGAGTTGGAAGCTGCCATCGGACGAGGAAACCGCAGTGGCGACGACGGTTCCGCTGTTGAGTAGAGAGACACTGGCGCCTGTGACCTTGGCGCCGGTGGCATCGGTGACGACGCCGCGGACGGAGGCAGCATGGCTGGCGGAGGCAATGAGAGCGAGGAAAATAACTGCAGTGGCCTGGCGGAGAATGCGCCAGGAAACTGCGGGCAAGAAATCGAGATTCGACATGGAGGCTCCTTCGTTCCCCTCGGAACGCGAAAGCTGTGGCTACGCCTAAGGACCGGTCTCCTGACTTGCGCGTCGAGTCACCTTCCCAAAGCCAGACCGATAAGATCCAGCTCCAGTGGCTCAAAGGGCGAATCCGCGATGAACGAAAAAGCCCTGGCTCAAAAGATCCTCCTTCGCTCCAATGATGCAAAACGAAGCAGGCGCGCTCACAGTTGCGGGGCAGTGGCGGAATTTCACCGCCTTCCCGAGCATCCTGGCGATTGCAGTGGTGAGTTGCGCAGCGTCGTCGAGCGGCTGCAACGATGTCATGGAAGCTGCTTCCATGACATCAACATTTATAGCTGGATCGGGGAGTCGTCGTCAAAAAGACGGAGCAGAGCTGTAGATGTTGTGGGGGCTGCCGCAGCGATCTCATGAAATCGAGCAAAGTGCACGGCGGCCACGGGAAGAGGCGGGAACCTGAGAAGTGTAGCGGCGCGAGGAGATGGTGACCCCGGGAAGACTCGAACTTCCGACACGCAGTTTAGGAAACTGCTGCTCTATCCACCTGAGCTACGGGGCCACTTTAGAATAAACAACTTACAACAACTGCAAATTCCATCAACTCACTATAACTCACCGAAGGTACAATAGTCGCAGGGCTGGACACCCGCGCCATTGCGCTGAAGGGAGTTGACGGAAGTGAGAACGAAACGAGCACGATACCAACAGGGTAGCATTCGTAAGGTTCCCAGAACCACGGGCTTTGTCTGGGAAGTCCGCTTTTCCGAGTGGAGTGGCGGCAAGCGTCATCAGCGAACTTTGATCTTTGATCCGGCCGAGTATCCCCACGAAAAAGATGTGCGCCGGGCGCTGGAGCTGACCGTCTCCCAGGTCAACTCAGGCAACGGCGCGGAGAAGGCCGATGCCAAGTTCATGGCGATCTGCAATCTCTACCGGCAAGAGCACCTGCCCTCTCTGGAGCATTCCACCCGCTACACGAATGCCTATCTTCTGGACGACTACATCGAAGCGCACTTCGGACACGCGCCCATCCGCGATGTGAAGCCGCTGGAGATCGACCGTTGGCTCAAGAGCCTCAAGCTGGCGGCGACAACCAAGGCTTCGATCCGTTCGATCATGAGCGTCTGTTTCGACCTTGCAGCGCTTCACGAGTACATTCCTCCGATGCAGCGGAATCCCATGTCGTTGATCAAGCTGAAGGGCGTCAGCAAGCGCCAGAAGAAGGTTCCGGAAATCACCGTGGACAAGTTCAAGGCCATCTTTGCGCGATTGCCCGAGCCGCTCAACGTCATGGTTCTGTTGGCGGGCGCATACGGTCTGCGTATCTCGGAGCTATCGGCCTTGAAGTGGGAGGATATCGACGAAAAGCGGAAGACGCTCTCGATCGTGCGGAAGTACACCCGCGGCCAGCTCGGCAAAACGAAGACGGCGGCCTCCGAGGCGCCGCTCCCCATGTCCGATGCGGTTCTCAAAGTTCTTGAGGAGTGGAAGCCCAAAACCGACGGCAGCGAATGGCTCTTTCCATCCCCACGCACGGGCGGCCCTCGTAGTGCTTCCATGCTGCTTCAGAAGGGATTGAGGCCGGTTGCAGCAAAGTTTGGTCTGGCCGACGTGGGCTTTCATTCCCTTCGCCACGCTTGCCGCTCATGGCTCAGTTCAGGCGGCGCGGACTTGGGAACGCAAAAGGATCTTTTGCGCCACGCCGATATTTCTACCACCGCCAATATCTACGGCCACGCACTTTCGGATGACATGCGGAAGGCTCACGAGCAACTCGTACGCAAGTTGCTCTCCTGATCTTCTTCCTGCATCCACGCCTGGAGCCTCTGCCGGGAGAATCGCCAGAGGCTCCCGACCTTCTTGGCTGGGATCTCTCACCGGATCGCCATCTTTTGCAACGTGCGCGGGTGGCAGCGCAAGAAATCGGCAGCTTCTTTGATGTTCAAGACTGTTTCTTCAACCGATGCATCCCTTGAAGGCGCGTCTTCTGGAGCGAGTAGTGGGGCTCGCTCAATACGTTGAAGGTTGCCAGTTTTCTTTGCAGGACGGATTTGGAAAAGCGGAGATTTTTCCCGCTGCTCATGAGGGGAATGGCTCCTGGCGATAGCGATGGACATGGTTCACCTCGGGGGGAAATCGCACGAGTTTCACTCGTCCCGGTCACCCAAAGCGCGCGAGGTCGGCGCTGTCCGGCGGCCGGCGTTTTCCCCAGCCTGCGGCGAATCTGGCGTCCTGTCCAATACGTTCTATTGATCGGGTGATAGCTGGAAACTATCACCTATTTCCTCGAAAATGACGGTAAGTTACACAGGGCGGAAAGGTTCCGGCAAATAAATTGCATCCCTTTGTGGAAAACCGGGGTCTAACTCTCTACCAATAGAAGTTTCGGGCCCCCCAACGCAGTTGATGCTGAGTTTGCCGGTGGTTCTCTCTCACTCTATCCCCCGGAGTTGAGCGACATGAACGACTGGGTAGAATTTCGTCATTTCAAGTACCTGTTAGCGGTTGTAAAGCACCGGGGTTTCCGCGCCGCCGCTGAATCCCTGCACACCGCCCAGCCCAACCTCAGTGCGCAGGCCAAACAGTTCCAGGAAATCTCTGGAGTACAACTGTTCCAGCGTTCCAATGACGGCCGCATCCGGCTCACTGATACCGGCGTCGCTTTCGAAGCGATTGCGCGCGATGTGCTGGATGCGCGCGACGAAGCCCTCGCCGCGCTGGTCGCCATCGACCGCGGCGAGATTCAATCGCTGCGCCTCGGCAGTGACCCTTGCGTCGATCAAAAGCTCTTTCATCTGGCCTGCGCGGCGCACAAGGAACTGATCCCCAGTTGCCATATTTGGCCCGTACACAGCGACTCAATCCGGCTCGCGCGGGAGGTCATCTCCGGCGAGATCGACGCGGCAATCGTCACGTCGCCGATCCACGATCCCAGCCTCCACGTCGAGGAAATCTGGCGCGATCGGCTGATGGTTTGTCTCCGCGCCGACCATCCGCTCGCCGCACATCCGGCATTGAAAGCCGAAGACCTGCGAGAGAATCTTTCCATCCTGATCGACCCCCAGCGGCACCCCGCCGTCCATGCAATGTTGATGAAGTTTCTAGATGAGGCTGGCGTACGCCTGAGCAAGTATTCACGAGCTTCGCACCCGCTTGAACTCCAGCAACTGGTCAAGGAGGGCTACGGTTTCGCTCTCGTCTGCGACGGCACAGTCAAAGATGCGGAACTGGCAACACGGCCCGTCGCCGGAATGGACTGGGCACTCGGGACCGCGTTTGCCTACAACAAGCAACGCCATCCCAAAACGATTCCGTTGCTCCTCCGGCGCCTGAAAAAGCGGTTGGCAACCATGGCTGCCCGTGTTCATTTGCCCTCGACGACGAATGCTTTGTCCACGACGAGCACGCCTCCTAAACGACCGCCCCAAGCAGCAAAACAAGGACCGGAGCAACTGTCACTGCTTGGCTGATAGCCACTTCGCAGATTGCAACGCCGCTTACGAGGATCCATCGCGCTTTTGGAACCTGAGCCCACAACCATCAGGATTTTTCACTGCGATCTGCCCTCAATGGGCCGGCAGCGACAATGCATTCCATGCTGCATGGGAGTCCATGTAGTCTCTCCAATGCGAAATCTTGCGGCTCTCGATGTGAATGATTGAGCAAAATCGATTGTTGTATTTTCCTCCCGTCGCGACGACTGTCCCATGGACTTCATACTCGATGACAATGACCCGGCCTGTGTCCGTTGAGTGAATAATCAAATTGTCTGCGGATTCGAGGTGGATGATGCCGACGTAACCCTTGAACGCATTCATTAAATCGGATCGTCCCCGAATGATGCGCGGCCAGCCGAGATCATAGAGAACCTCGTAGATGGAGTCGTCGGTGACGATGTCAAAGAAGTGCTCGCCATCGACAAGGTCACCTAACGCCTGTCGAACTAAATTGAAGTAGGGTTCAGCGGTCTTAAGGGCAGCGTATTTTGAAGTTAGCACTCTGGACTCTCCACTCGCCTCACTATCTTCAACGCAGTGACCCTAGGACACAAAGTGCCGATTGAAAGGCGCGATGCGCGCAGAGACTTTCGAGGCACTGAGGGGCACCATTGTTCTGAACGCGGGAGTTGCACTTGTTGACTCATCACGCGTGCTGAAGGCCATGCCCAACTCACCAGTGAATAAGACGGATGAATAGAAGCCCGTTTGCGAGTACCCTTCCTCTGTGAGCGCTATGTAGACCGCATCTTGTGCGAAGCGCGGTGGTAGGTCAGTGTAGACAGATGAAACGTGCGGGAAAAGAAGAGTGGTCGAAGTGGCGGGGGCTGGTATCGGAACAGGCTGCAAGCGGTCAGAGCGTAGCGGTGTTTTGCCGGGAACGAGGTCTGCGGGACTGGCAGTTTTACGACTGGAAGAAGCGGGTTCGGAAAGCGGAAACAGCAAAGTTCGTTGCGGTGGAAGTGGCAGCCGTTAAGGAACAGGCAGCGACGGCGGCTGGCCGGGGTATTGAAGTGCTGGTGGGCCGAGGGCGGAGCATCGTAGTGGAGCCGGGGTTTGATGCCCGTCACCTTCGCGCTTTGCTGGCGGTGCTGGAAGCAGAGGCATGATCGGTCTGCCGAGTTTGCGCACTCTGGACCGCACAGAGGGGCCGCGCATCTGGCTGGCGGTGGAAGCGGCGGACATGCGTTGCGGGTTCGATCGGCTGTCCGAATCAAAGCATCATGGTCTGTAGCTGAAGACCGAATCGATGAGTGGTGGAGCGCTGA
>Ga0187847_10003224_pt1 | contig 12628 bp, 13 predicted proteins | sample June2016WEW_4_10_FD_132458 | JGI IMG/M metagenome (GOLD analysis project Ga0187847, IMG submission 132458) | Peatland microbial communities from SPRUCE experiment site at the Marcell Experimental Forest, Minnesota, USA - June2016WEW_4_10 | ecosystem: Environmental > Terrestrial > Soil >...
GGTTGGCCAGAGCGCCTCGGCGATGGAGCCGTTGTCGCTCGAGGGCGATTTGCCCGAAGGCCACGTTCTGGTCGAGGGCGAGATCTGGCGCGCGTGGGCTAGTGAACCCGTGGCGGCCGGCGCGCCGGTGCGCGTCGTGGGATGCGAGCAGTACCGGCTGCGCGTGGAGCCGGCAGAGCCGCAAAGACCGCCGCAGGCCGCGGCTTAGGGAGTACAATTCGGTCGTAAGTCAAGGAGAGAATTCCAATGCCTGATTTTCTTACCGCGATTCTGATCGCCGGCGCTATCGTCGTCCTCTACGTGCTCAACTGCATCAAGATTCTGCGCGAGTACGAGCGCGGAGTGATCTTCACTCTGGGCCGAGTCTCTCCGGAACCATACGGGCCGGGCATCATCTTCGTCTTCCGGCCAATTCAGCAGATCGTCCGCATTTCGCTGCGGCAGGATGTGCTTGAGGTTCCGGCCCAGGATGTGATTACCCGCGATAACGTCACCATCAAAGTCAACGCGGTGGTCACACTCTATGTGGTCAAGCCGAACGACGCCGCCATCAAGGTGGCCAACTACGTCTACCAGACCTCGCAACTGGCGCAGACGACTCTGCGCACCGTGCTGGGCGAGGTGGAACTGGACGAACTTCTCAGCCATCGCGACAAGCTCAACGTGCGCATTCAGTCAATCATGGACCAGCGCACGGAGCCGTTTGGCGTGAAGGTGATCTCGGTCGAGGTCAAGCAGGTTGACCTGCCCGACCAGATGCAGCGGGCCATGGCCAAGCAGGCCGAGGCGGAGCGCGAAAAGCGCTCGAAGATCATTCACGCCGAGGGCGAGTTCAACGCCGCGCAGAAGCTGGTGGACGCCGCCGCTCTGCTGGCTACCGAGCCCATGACACTGCAATTGCGCTACCTGCAAACGCTGACCGAGATCGGCGTGGAGAAGAACACCACCATTGTCTTCCCGCTGCCGATGGAGATGATGACGCTGTTCAACAAGATGGGCTCGTTGGCCCCGGCCAAGGCGGCAGAAAAGCCGTAGGCGGGGTTGGGGGGGTAGGACCACAGTTGCATTTCGTCGAGGCGGCGAAGAACGGCAAAGGCCCGGGCCTGAAGGCCCGCAAAATAGCTCTCTTTCAGGCTACTGAAGCCCCCTGCTCCTTGCGGAATCTTTGAATTGCCGGGCGGCGGCGACACGATTGCTGTCAACCTGAGGACGGGAATGGAAGACGACTTTAACGCGGAAGAGCTTCGGCCCGGCTTCTATCGGGCCGACGCGGAGTTGACGCTTGGTCCGGCGGTGATGGTGGGCATTGCGGTAGGCCTGCTGTCGCTCTGCGGCCTCTGCTTCTGGCTGGGCTACTGGATGGGCGGGCGCGGCGTTCACAATGCCCCGGTCGTGGTCCAGCAGGCCGCTGCTCCAGCCGCTCCAAAGAAGAGCTCGCAGCGTGAAGCTGCCGATGTAAGCCTGCCCGCCACGGAAGCTGCCGGGGCAAGCGCGCCCGGCGATACACAGCCTCGCAGCTCCTTCGGCGCCAACTCCGCCCCGCCGGCGGTCAAGCCCGCTCTGCCTGACAGGGAGACCGCGCCCGCGCCCGCGCTGGCGCTGATGGTCCAGATTGCCGCCGTCTCTCAGCAAGAGGACGCGGATGTTCTGGTGGCAGCGCTGCGCAGGCGCGGCTACGCTGTCCTGGTTCGCCGCGATCGGGCCGACAGCAAGTTCCATGTGCAGGTTGGCCCGTTCACCAATCGCGGCGACGCCGACACCATGCGCCAGAAGCTGGTCAACGACGGCTACAACGCTATCGTGGAGCCGTAGAGCACGATAGACACGGCCCGCCGATACTGAGGCCTTTATGCATTTTGGGACATTGAAGTTTGTATGGACCATCGGGACGCACGGCAGTTCGTGAGCGGGAGGCTGAGGAAGAACTCGCTGGTCAGGAGCATCTTCGCAGTTGACTCGTGCGCATGAGGTAGCACAGGTATTCGTCTTCTGGCGAAAGGAACTCCCCGCGGAGAGAGGTTCCGTTCTTCATTCCCCAGTGATGCGTCCATCAAATAGAATTCTCTTGTACTGTTTCCAGCCTCCTCATTTTATGGAGATACCGATGCGTTTTCCCGCAGCACTTGCCATTCTTGCGCTGGGAATGGCCGCCTTGGCCGCCGCACAAACCGTAGGGCCAACCACCGCTCCCTGGGATTATCAAGGCAAGCGAGGCGAGCTGAACTGGGGCAAGCTGGATCCGGCCTACCAGGCCTGCGCGAAGGGGCGCGAGCAGTCGCCCATCGACATTCGCAACGCGCGCCTGAACACCGCGCTCCAGCCCATCGAGTTCCACTACATCGCCGGATCGGTGACGCTTGTGAACACCGGCCACACCATCGAGGCGCATGTGAACCCCGGCAGCTACATCGTCGCCGGCGGCGTGCGCTACGACCTGGTGCAGTTCCACTTCCACCACCCCGGCGAGGCCGCCGTCAAGGGCAAGCTGACCGACATGGAGGCGCATCTGGTGCATAAGAGCGCCGACGGCAAGCTGGCCGTGGTGGCCGTGCGCCTGACTGAGGACATCAGCAGGCCGAATGCCGTAATGGCTATGTTGTGGCCGCACCTGCCCGAAACCGCCGGCGCAAGCGAGAAGGTCGACGATATGGTGAATCCAGGCGGCCTGCTGCCCGCCGACCGCGGCTATTGGACCTACATCGGCTCGCTGACCGCTCCCCCCTGCACTGAAGGCGTGCGCTGGTTCATCTTCGAACAGGAGTTGAGCGTGAGCCGCGACCAGTTGCGCGCCTTCGCGGCGCTCTTCCGGGTGAACACCCGTGGGTTGCAAGACCCGCACGGACGCCGCATCGAGGCCAACGAATAAGCACCTGCGGTGCGGCAGCCGCTCGCTACTCGCTCGCCTGGGCTTCCTTGCAAAGGGCTCCTCGTGCGCGAAGCCGGTTGGCTTCCGATACCCACCCCCGGTATACTATCTTCATGCATCTCCACGCGGCGCCCTCGGCATCCGGCGCAAGCAGGACTCAATCCGTATTGCGCTTCTCGCTGGCGGCCACGCTCGCTTACGTCGCGGTCACCTTCGTCGCGGGACTGCGCGCCCACTCGCTGGCTCTCTTGTCGGAGGCCGGCCACAACGCCTCCGACTTCCTGGCCCTGCTGCTCAGCTTTGCCGCCATCCACTTTCAATCCCGCCCCGCCGACCACTCGAAGACCTTCGGCTACCAGCGGGCGGGGGTGCTGGCCGCATTCCTGAACGCGGCCACGCTGATCGCCATCTCCATCTGGATTGCCGTTGAAGCCGTGCATCGGCTTTCCGCGCCGGTCGCCGTACAGCCCCGTCTGATGATGATTGTGGCCGCCGCGGGCGTGGCGATGAACGGCGTCATCGCCGCTTTGCTGTGGGGCGTGGCCCGCGACGTGAACCTGCGCTCGGCTTTCCTGCACATGGCCGGCGATACGCTCTCGACCGCCGCGGTCATCGCCGGCGGCGCGGGCATCCTGCTCACTGGCCGGAATTGGATCGACCCCGCCCTCTCGCTCGTCATCGCGGCGCTCATCCTGTGGACCAGCCTGGGCATCGTGCGCGAGACGCTCAATATCCTGCTCGAAGGCACGCCCCGAGGCGTTTCGCTGGCGGCTATTCGCTCCGGCATGGAGGCGGTCGAGGGCGTCATCAACGTCCACGACCTGCACGTGTGGAGCCTCGGCTCGAACTCCAGCGCCCTGGCCTGCCATGTGACCATCGCCGACATTTTGCCCTCGGAGAGCGCGTGCATCCTGGTGAAGCTCAACCATGTGCTCAAGGAGCGCTTCCACATCGGCCACGCCACCATTCAGTTCGAGCACATGGGCTGCGAGGAGCTGGATGGCTGCGTCGTCCCCATGGAGGAGATGAGCGGCAGCCACGAAGGCCATCACGGCCACGCGCATTAGGGCATTTTCGCTTCACATGATAACGTTTCACCAGCAAGGAAGGCGGCTTCTTCTCTGGGAAAGGCCACTTGGCCTCATGGATTCTGTCAGGACCAGAATCGAAAATGCTGGAGCGCCTTTTGCGGAGACCCTCGCATTGATTCGTCCTCGATTTACTGTTGCAGTTCTCTGTCTAGCCGTGCTGCCCTGCGCTGCTGTCCCCGCATGGCCAGCGCCACCTTCCTCCAGAGCCGCTGCGCAAACCCAGGCCGCCGCGCCGACGGCCGCACAGCTTGCGGCTCTTGCCGGCGAGTATACCGATCCGCATGAGCCCGACACGCCGCTCAGCTTCTACGTCTCGAACGGCAAGCTCACTGTCGAGTCCGAGCGCACCGTGCCGACGGAACTCAAGCCTGTTTCCGATGACGTGTTTGACATTCCCGACACCAAGGCCACCTTCCGCTTCTCGCTCGATGCGGCTGGCAGAGGCGACAGCATGACTCTTTCGGAGGAAACAGAGATCGTCTATCGCCGCACCGGCGAGCCCGTTCATCATCTCTTCCACGACTACCAGCGCAGCGAAGTCATGATTCCCATGCGCGACGGAGTCAAGCTGCACGCGATCGTCCTCAAGCCCGCCGACATCGCCGCGCCGCTGCCGTTCCTCATCCAGCGCACACCTTACGGCGTGGATGAAACCAGCCGCGCCTCGTTCTCTTACGGCCGTCCGGAGCTCGCCCGCGCCGGATACATCTATGTGGCCGAAGATATTCGCGGCCGCTTCAAGAGCGAAGGCGAATTCGTGATGATGCGCCCCATGACTGACCATGGGGCCGAACATCGCAACCGCAAGGCCATCGACGAGAGTACCGATGCGTACGACACCGTCGACTGGCTGCTGAAACATGTGACGGGCAACAATGGCCGCGCGGGCTTCATCGGCACCAGCTATCCGGGCTTTCTGACCATGATGGCCGGCATTGACCCGCATCCGGCGGTGAAGGCGATCTCTCCGCAGGCGCCGATGATCGACGTGTGGATGGGCGACGACTTCTTCCACAACGGCGCTTTCCGCCTGAGCTACGGCTACGACTATGCGCTCGGCCTGGAGAGCAGCAAGCAACTGACCGACGTGGACTACGGCAAGGACAAAAGCGCCAAACCTGTCGATGGATTCGACTACTTTCTTGAGCGCGGCTCCTTCGCGCAAGCCGTGAAGAAATCCGGCGTCAAGACGCTGCCGACCTGGAAGCTCTTTCTCAAGCACCCCGCGTATGACAGCGTCTGGAGAGCGCGCGCCGTCGAGCAATCGCTTTCGACCGTCGCCGTGCCCACACTCACCGTGGGCGGCTACTACGACCAGGAAGACATGTGGGGACCGCAGCAGGAATACGCCACTCTTGAGGCGCACGACGTGAGCCGCAAGAACTTTCTTGTCCTCGGTCCCTGGCGGCACGGTTCATGGTACTCGTCCGCGCGCCGCCTCGGCAGCCTCGATTACACCGAGCCGATCGGCAAAGAGTTTCGCGCGCGGATCGAGGCAAAATTCTTCGCCTACTATCTGAAGGACGAGGCCGGCTTCGATCTCGAAGATACGGCCAGCTTCCAGACCGGCTCGAATACATGGAAGCGCTACGCGCACTTTCCGCCAGCGGAATCCAAGCCCACCAGCCTGCATCTTGAGGGCGCGGGCCTGCTCAGTTGGACGAATTCGCCCGGCTGGACGGCCCAGGCCCAAACAAGCTACGTCAGCGACCCCGCCAACCCCGTGCCTTACCGCCATCGGCCGATTCAACCGGCATATAGCGACGGCTCGCAATGGTACAACTGGCTCACCGAAGATCAGCGCTTCGTCACCGATCGCAAAGACGTAGCCGTGTGGAAGCTGCCCGTACTCAAGCGGGATCTGGTGCTGACTGGCGAGGTGACCGCCGATATTTTTGCGGCGACCACCGGCACGGACAACGACCTGGTGGTCAAGTTGATCGACGAGTACCCCAATGACGATCCCGAGACGCAGATGCGCGGCTACCAACTGCTGACCAACGCCGAGATCTTTCGCGGACGGTATCTCGGCAGCTTTGAGAAACCGGCGGCGCTGGAGGCCGGCGCGATCCGCGAGTACAAGTTTTCGCTGCACGCCGTGGACCACGTCTTCAAGGCCGGCCACACGGTGATGGTCGAGGTGCAGAGCACATGGTTTCCGCTCTACGACCGCAACCCGCAGACGTTTGTGCCCAATATCATGACCGCCAAGCCGTCCGATTACAAACCGGCGACGATCACAATCTACTCCGGACCAAGGCACGATTCGACGTTGCAGGTGCCAGTGATGAACGGCTGCGAGCATCCGGAGTGCTTTTGAGGCGGGCGCCAAGCCCCAACAGTAATTTGACACCTGCGGAGAACCCGCGCAACATGCTGCTATGGAGCTTCGAATGACAGTGGATGATGAAATGGCCCTACGTGCGCAGAAGAAGGCGCAATCCGTCGGGCTCACCCTCGAACAGGCTATTGCGACCTACGTCTGGAGAGTCGCCGAAGGTACCGAACCCCTCGAAGATGAGACCTCCCAGAATGGTACGCCCGAGCGACGAACACTTCGCAAGCAGACTTACCGGGTAGGCGCATAAGCGCTCGTTTCGCGGTAGAATGAATTTGAGATCTATGGCCCTCCATCACCCCATCCCGGCCCTCCTCTAGCGGCGCCCGCCGCCTATACTCTTTCTCCGCCGATTTTCAGGTTCACTTCCAAAGCAGCAGCAACGCGCCCCGGCACGGGCGAACGATTTGATTCGTGCCCATGAGGTTCAGCCGTGATCGATCGTTTGGAACAGATGGAGCAGCGCTATGAAGAGCTCTCCGCGCAGCTTTCGCTGCCCGAGGTGGTCAACGACCGCGAAAAATATCAGAAGGCCGGCAAGGCGCTCAGCGACCTGGAGACGCCGGTGATGAAGTTTCGCGAGTTGAAGATTGTGCGCCGGGCGTTGGCGGAAGCGCGCGCGATGCTTACCGAGACCGACCCTGAGATGCGCGCGATGGCCGAGGAAGAGATCGCCCAGCTTGCTCCCCGCGAGCCCGCTCTGGAAGAAGAGATCAAGATCATGCTCCTGCCCAAGGATCCCAACGACGAGAAGAACGTGATCCTCGAAATCCGCGCGGGTACGGGCGGCGACGAGGCTTCGCTCTTTGCCGCCGAAGTTTTCCGCATGTATCAGCGCTTCGCCGAGCAGCACCGCTGGAAGATCGAACTGATGTCCATGTCCGAATCGGGCGTGGGCGGCTACAAGGAAGTGATCGCCATTATCGAAGGCGAGCGCGTGTATTCGCAGATGAAGTGGGAGAGCGGTGTGCATCGCGTGCAGCGCGTTCCCGAGACCGAGACGCAGGGCCGCGTGCATACCTCGGCGATCACTGTTGCCGTGCTGCCGGAGGCCGAGGAGGTGGACGTGAAGATCGAGGCCAAGGACATACGCATCGACACCTTCTGCTCGTCAGGCCCCGGCGGCCAGTCGGTGAACACCACCTATTCAGCAGTCCGCATTACCCACATTCCCACAGGCACCGTTGTCAGTTGCCAGGATGAAAAGTCGCAGATCAAGAATCGCGAAAAGGGCATGCGAGTGTTGCGTTCGCGCCTCTACGAGCAGGAGATGGATAAGCAGAATGCTGAGTTGGCCAAGGAGCGCAAACAGATGGTAGGCACCGGCGACCGCAGCGAGAAGATACGGACGTACAACTTTCCGCAGAACAGGCTCACCGATCATCGCATCGGCCTAACGCTTCATCAGCTTGACCTGGTGATGGAGGGCCGCTTGCAGCCTATCGTGGATGCGCTGATTACGCACTATCAGGCCGAGCAATTGAAGGCCGGCAGCAGCCAGGCGGCTTGAGGCGAGATTTGATGCAGCCGACGTCGCTTAGCCGCCAAAAGGTTCGTGCTTTGATTGCTGAGGGAGAGTACGCCCTCGCAGAGGGTCCGCATCCAGAGCGTGCCCGCCTCGATTCCGAGGCGCTTCTCATCTGGCTCTTCAGAAGAATTGACCCAGAGAGAAATCGCGCCTGGCTCATCGCGCATTGGAATAACCCGGCCGATCACGCCACCGAATTCAGGGCCCTCGTACAGCGCCGTCTCGCCGGCGAACCCATCCAGTACATCACCGGCGAAACCGAGTTTTACGGCCTGCCCTTTCGCGTCACGCGTGACGTGCTCATTCCCCGCCCGGAAACCGAACATCTAGTCGAGAAGGTTATCGAGTTAGCCGCTCGCTTCAGCGCTCCGCACATTGTCGATGTTGGCACAGGCTCGGGCTGCATTGCCGTTGCGCTGGCGCACAAATTACCGCACGCCGCCCTCACGGCCATCGATCTCTCCGCAGCAGCACTGGACATCGCGGAGGAGAACGCAAAACACAATGAAGTTTCCATCCGCTTTTTTGAGGACGATTTGCTCACACCCGTCGCTGGCGAGCGATTCGAAATCGTCGTCTCGAATCCCCCCTACGTGCCCACGACCGACCGCCCCACGCTCTCCGTCGAGGTGCGCGACTACGAGCCGGCACTGGCGCTCTTCGCCGGCGACGACGGCCTTGAAGTCTATCGCCGCCTCATCCCGCAAGCCTTGGCGTCTCTCGTCCCCGGCGGCTTCCTCGTCCTCGAAATCGGCTTCGGCCAATCGTCCGCTATTGCAGATCTGCTAAGAGACTCCGGCTTCCAGCAAGTCGATTTCGTCCCCGATCTCCAATCCATCCCCCGCGTAGCATTCGCCCAACACCCCTGATTGCCCCCAATCTCCACAAAAAACGCAAATTCCCCATTCCATTCACTCATTCACTTTTTCACTTATTCACCTCTTCACGCTCATGTTGTAGACTTTTCTCCGAAAGGAATCTCCTCATGCCCGCATCCAAAGGCTATGCCGCGCTCAATGCGCAATCGCAGCTTGCTCCCTTCGACTTTACGCGCCGCGAACCCGGCCCCACGGAGATCGCCGTCGAGATACTTTACTGCGGCGTCTGCCACTCCGATCTGCACATGTCCCGCAATGAGTGGGGCCAGTCGGTCTATCCGCTCGTCCCCGGCCACGAGATTGTGGGGCGCGTTGTCGCCGCCGGCAGCGCCGTAAGCAAATTTGCGGTGGGCGGCATCGCGGCCATCGGCGTCATCGTGGACTCCTGCCGCCAGTGCGCCCCCTGCCATCGCGGCGAAGAGCACTTTTGCTGTCAAGGCGCAACGCTCACCTACGCCGCCACGGACCGCGTCGATGGCTCCGTAACCATGGGCGGCTATGCCACCAATTACGTCGTGGACGAGCGCTTCGCCCACCGCGTGCCCGACAATCTCGATCTGGCCGCGGTGGCTCCGCTGCTCTGCGCCGGCATTACCACCTACTCGCCGCTGCGCCACTGGAAGGTTGGCCCCGGCAAGAAAGTGGGCATCGTCGGCCTGGGCGGCCTTGGCCACATGGCGCTCAAATTCGCACACTCCTTCGGGGCGCATGTCGTCCAGTTCACCACCAATCTCCGCAAGCGCGACGACGCGCTCCGGCTGAGCGCGGACGAGGTCGTTCTCTCCACGGACGAAGACGCCATGAAGGCTCATGCCAATTTCTTCGACTTCATCCTCGATGCCGTCTCCGCGCCACATTCCATCGACGCTTACCTCACTCTCCTCAAGCAGGACGCCACCATGTGCCTTGTCGGCCTGCCCGACACGCCGCCGTCGTTTGGCGTCTTCAATCTCATCACCCGGCGCGCGTCGATTGCCGGTTCGATGATCGGCGGCATGACCGAGACGCAGGAGATGCTGGATTACTGCGGCGCGCAAAACATCACTGCCGACGTCGAAGTGATTCCGATTCAGCAGATCAACGAAGCCTTCGAGCGGATGCTCAAGCAGGATGTGAAGTACCGCTTCGTGATCGACATGAGTTCGCTGAAGTAACTCTGGAGCGGCTCTGTTGAATTGAAGTTGCAATAGAGCCGTCAGACGGACCTTTCAGAGGCCCAGGCTCCGTCACGTCCTAACGGTCTTCAACCTGTTCGCCAAGCAAATCCCCCAGCCGATCCAACCGGCGTTCCCAAATCGACCGTCGATCTCGTATCCATTGCTCCATCGCGTCCAGCCCTGTGGGTTCGATGCGGCAACTGCGCACCCTGCCCACCTTCTCGGTTTGCAACAAGCCGCACTCCTCCAACACCTGGATGTGCTGAACCACCGCGGCCAGAGTCATGTTGAAGGGCTCTGCCAACCGTGAGACCGACATGGGGCCATGGCTCAGTCTCTCCATCATGGCCCGGCGCGTGGCATCGCCGAGGGCGTGGAAGATGCGGTCGATATTGGGTTTCATTCTCTTCATGGGCCCGCGCCTTCCCGCGCCGCTCCGCGATTAGCTCGCAAGCACCTCTGCCAACTTGTCGAGGAGCCCGCGCCATCCCGCTTCCCGCATCTCGGGGCCGCCGGAACCCTCCAGAAATGCGCCCTGATGGGTGAGGATCAGGTCGGTACCTTGGGTGGTGGGCAGTAGCTCAACCGTGCCCAGAGAGACCGAGATGCACCTATCGGCCAAAGCCATGGTCGAGGTGAAGATGATGCGGCGGTTCGGGACGATATCCCGATAGATGTTCTCGCTCTTGAGTGAGAGACCCGTCAGCGGATGGCCTTCTTTGAAGCCGCTCTTGGCGTAATGCTCCTCGCCTCCAACGCGGAAGTCCTGCTCATAGCTTACAACCTCATAATGTTCGCCCTCGGCATACCAACGGCGCTTCTGTGCAGGATCTGCAATGGCAGCGAAGACGCGTTCCGGCTTGACGGGATAGCTGCGTTCGACGACAAACGTGTTGTGGATTACAGGTTGCTGGTCCATGATCTTCTCTCCTCCAGGGGAATAGTCAAGTAAATACTTAACTATTCATCAGCTCGGATTATTTGTCAAGTGGATACTTAAGTATATTTTTGAGTCGCTGCCTCGGCCTTCGGGCGGTCTTCGCCTGGAGCCAGATTGCCTACCAGTCTCCCGGCCATTGCGAACAGATCGATGGGTGCGGATCAAGAGAGAAAGCCCCAAGGGTTAGGGCAGCAATAGCCTTCAGTCTGTCCGGCCGGTCTTGTTCAACTCGCGATACAAGCCAAGATCCTCGCTGCGCAGGCTCTTGGCGATGTTGAGAATCTGCCCAAAGTGCATTCCGCAATGCTCCGCGACTTGATAGACGGCGTCCAACACGTGAACGTGGTAGCCCTGAATCTCGCAGGTCGCGATCAAGTCAGACGGGCTAAAGCCTCACTAATTCCGCTGCCTAATGATGTCGGGGTTAAATCCCCTAACGACCAATCCCGGCCTATCCGTTCAGTCCTCACGGCTCGTTGAGAATCAGCGCAATGCGGCCGGCGATCAGTTCGCTGGGAGGTTCGCCGGGGTCCACTTCGATCAGGTCCACGGGGAAGGCTATGTTGTGCGGGCGCAGCACCAGGCGGTTCGCCGCAAAGTCCACATAGCGCAGCGTCAAGTGAGCCCCGTGCCGCACAGCATAAAGGTTGGGGCGGTTGGGACGGTTGGGCATCAGCGAGTTGTAGTGCCGGTCGATCAGCGCGAGGGCCTCGGGCAGCAACAGCGGCTCCATGGGCAGGGCGTCAGCCGCTCCGATGCGTACGGCCACAAATCGCTGCCAGGCGCGGCGCGGATTCGACACCCGGGCGCTGAATGACTGGAGCAGCCCGGCAGGCAGGCGCAGCAGGCTCTGCGCGGCAGAAGGCCGGATGAACGGCTCGAAGAGCGCCGAGGCATGGGAGACGACCGGGACCGCGCTGCCATCCTCGTCCGTGTGTACTGCTCCTCGCTGGTAGGCGGCGGGAAGAAGATCGCCGGCCGCCATGTGCTGAGCCGCCAGAATCCGATCCAGCGCGTCCAGCGAGAGCTGACGGCGGCTGTGAAGAAAATTGGACAGATGCGATTGCCCAAAGCCGGTCTGGCGAGCCAACAGCGAAACGCTGAGCGTTCCCCGCTGCATCCTGCGCAGTAGTTCCAGGCGGAGACGTTCGTGCATCTGGGTAAAATTCATTGTGGAAAATCCGCCACCAGCAATGGGGACAAACAGTCCTCATTTTCTTATTGCAAACATAGATTGGCTGATTGGCCTTCATTATTGGGGCTTTATCGGATAATGAGAAGCACCGAAGTGTAAACTACGCGGGTGAGATTGACGCAGGAGAAGCAAATTTCTAGATTGGTTTTACTTAATCACGCAAAGGCTGTGGGAATTTTTCGAGAAACGCTTTATTGCCGCAAGGTTGAAGCGGGGCGACGTTGCACCTACTTGAGCGGTCAATGAACAATCGCCGGAGAATGAAAATCTCTCCGGCTTTCTCATCCACGCCCCAAGGCGCTCGGCAGAGGCGTCCAGGGACGGCCAGGCGGGACGATTCCAGGATCTGCGCGCTATCGACATGACAAAAAATGAGAGAATTCGGACGGCAAGAGCATTTTCGATTCACGTCTTGACATCAGGACTGCCTGGAAGGTGGCTTTTTCTTGAGGAAAAAGCCACTTGGCTGCATAGTTTCTGTAAGCAGGAGAATCGAAAATGCTGTATCCCTCATGAGGGTGTCCCGCGCTCAGTTGAAAGTTGCTGAGCGGCGGTTAGGTTGATGTTACTACGCCGCCTTTTGGCTGGCGGTCGCAGGCGGGTTGAGGATTGCTTCCAAGGCCCACAGATCGCGA
>Ga0187847_10003226_pt1 | contig 12627 bp, 9 predicted proteins | sample June2016WEW_4_10_FD_132458 | JGI IMG/M metagenome (GOLD analysis project Ga0187847, IMG submission 132458) | Peatland microbial communities from SPRUCE experiment site at the Marcell Experimental Forest, Minnesota, USA - June2016WEW_4_10 | ecosystem: Environmental > Terrestrial > Soil > Wetlands...
GGGATGCTTGGATCAGTCTGCTGCCGGTGGCCGGCCTTGACGGCACATTGCACGCGCGGTTTGCGGGTACGGCGGCGGCGGGGCGCATTTTCGCCAAGACTGGCACGCTCTCGCATGTCGCCGCACTCTCGGGATACGCGCGGCGGGGGAACGGGCAGATGCTGGCGTTCTCCATCCTGGTGAATAACTATAACGGACCGGCGGCGGATCTGCGGGCAGCCATTGATCGCGTTTGCGCGCTGATGCTGGAATAAGGGAGCAGCACCGGGGATTTGCGTGGCGCCGACGATCGTTGTTTGTCGTCTGCGCACCGTGCTCGAACTCGGCAGCAGGCCACGAAAAAACGATGGCCTGCCCCACAGCTAACCTGCTGCACAGTTATTTCTTGGACACCTGCATAAGATATTCCGTTACAAGTTTGCCGCAACCCGTGTGATGCGCCACACTGGCGTGCGGCTTGCTATATGAATTGCGAGAAAGAATTCAATACGCGGATTTAGATTTGTATTAACTGCTGTAGCCGGAATCGGAATGGCGGCGTGATTGAGTTTCATGTTGGACAGAGGAAAAGAAAATGACGAGACTCGAAAGCTCATACAAAACGCCGATGTTTACGGCGTTACTATTCGCCGCTTTGCTAGCAGGCGGCGGAATCGGAAAAACCTTGGCTGCCGTTGACCCCGGTGTCACCCTCGCTCCCGGCGCACTTGCCGGGGCAGCTACGGAACCCACGGTGGTTTCGTCAAGCCCAAGTGACAGGGCTACGGCCGTACCGACCAGCTCTAACACCAGCGAAAACGTTGTAACTGGCGCCGCAGCGACCGCAACCTTCAGCCAGCCGATGGACCCGGCGACGATTAACTCGTCCTCGGCGGGCGATGTGCTCACGTTCACGGTCAGGGAAACGACCGGAAGCAACGTGCCTGGCACCGTGGTCATGAATGCCGCAAATACCGTGGCGACCTTTACGCCAACCTGGTTGGCTCTGAACCCGAATACCAGCTACACGGCTACGGTTACGACGGCGGCGAAGAACGCAGGTGGAGTGGCAATGGCCAATCCCATTGCATGGACATTTACGACCAGCGCCACGCCGTTTACCGGACAGACACCAGTTTCTCTTGGGCTAGCGGGTGGTTTCGCGATTCTGACCAAGTCGGGAATCACGGACGTTTTTCCATCTGCGATCACTGGGTCTGTTGGAGCTAGTCCAATCACCGGGGCTGCGATCCATCTGACGTGCGCGGAAATGATGACAGGGGGAGTTTACTCCGTTAATGCGGCGGGGCCTCTTCCATGCAGGGTGACTGCCCCCAACTTACTCACAGTGGCAGTAGGCGACATGGAAACCGCATACACCGATGCCGCCGGACGAAGTTTGCCCGATTTTATCGACCTGGGAGCCGGACTGATTGGCGGTTTAACTCTCGTTCCCGGCCTCTACAAATGGAATACAAAGGTATCGATAGCAACGGATGTCACAATCTCAGGCGGCCCAAACGATGTCTGGATATTCCAGATCGCGGGAACTCTCATTCAGGCCAGCGCTACGAGGGTAATCCTGAAAGGCGGCGCACAGCCCAGGAACATCTTCTGGCAGACTTCCGGTGCTGTGGCCCTTGGAACGACTGCGCACTTTGAGGGAGTCATACTTTCCAAAACAATGATCGCCATTAAGACCGGCGCATCGGTAAACGGCAGACTGCTCGCACAGACTGCGGTCAGTCTTCAAAAGAATGCCGTTGCGCGGCCGGCCCGGTAGCATGATAGTGCAGTGTCCAGGAAATAACTGCACAGCAGCTGTGGGGCAGGCCATCGTTTTTCATGGCCTGCCGAGTTCGAGCACGGTGCGCAGACGACAAACAACGATCGTCTGCGCCACGCCGGGCACCGCAAAATACATGCAAATCTTGCTGTCGAGAAGGCAAGAATTGCCGTAGAATTACTTCTCCATTCGCCGACTGGAAAACTGTCGGTGCGGTAAACGCAAACGCGACAAGGCGATGCTCTTTGGCGTTTGACTTGCACAAGCAGCATTGGCTAAAACTCATGTATACGACGTTTCAGGCAGTTTCCCGGCAGGTGTTCGGCATCATTTGCATTCTGTTACTGCTTTCAGGCGGCGCCGCTCTGGCACAGCAGCCCGCACCGGAACAGGGGCCGCCGCCAGCGGGCACTGCGCAGCCGCTCTCTCCGGATCAACTGGCCAACCTGGTAGCACCCATTGCTCTGTATCCCGATTCGTTACTCAGCCAAGTCTTGGTGGCTGCCGGTTATCCGCTCGAGATCGTCGAAGCCGGCCAGTGGCTGCAGCAGAATGGCAACCTGAAAGGCGCCCAACTGGTAGACGCCGCCCGTCAACAAAACTGGGATCCCAGTATCCAGGCCCTGGTCGTTTTCCCGGACGTGGTCACGCGGCTGAATTCCAACATTCGTTGGACTACCGATCTGGGAAATGCATTTCTCGCTCAACAGGGCGATGTCATGGAGGCCGTGCAGCGGCTGCGATCCCAGGCTAGCCAGGCGGGCAAATTGAAGTCGAACTCTCAGGAGACCGTCACGACCCAGACGGACGGAGGGCAGACTGCCATTGACATCCAACCTGCGGACCCCGAAGTGGTTTATGTGCCGGTCTACAATCCCGCGTATTTTTGGGGAGCGTCAATGTATGGTCCCTATCCACCGCTGTTTTACCCGCAGATCGGTTTGGGATTCGGGTTCGGCGGTGGTATTTATATCGGTGGCTTTTTCGGCGGTCTGGGATGGGGCGGTTGGGGCTGGGGACCAAACTGGTTCGGCCGCTCGATTTATTTGAATAACTCCTTTTTCCATCGCTACGGTTTCAACGATTTCCATGGCGGGGGCTTTGGGGGCCGCGGCGTCTGGGCGCACGATCCGGGGCACCGGCTAGGGGTTCCTTATTCCAACAGTGCATTGTCGAACCGTTACCGGGGCGCTGAGGGAGCACGATCCGCCGGGCAGCGATATGCTGCGCCACGGGAACAGTCGCTTAGAAGTACGACTGGCGGGGGCCAGCGGTTTGGCAGTCCTGGTTTCGATCGGGGGAATGCCGGCGCGAACCATAGCGCGTTCGGCGGAATTCAAGGGCGCAGCCAGACCCGGCAGCAGAGCGACCACGGCTATTCGAGCCTGGGAGCAGGACGAACGCAGCCTTCGCGTAGCGCAGGGACGTCCCGCAGCGGCGGGAGCGTATCCCGCGGCGGGGGCGGGGGCGCTTCCCACGGCGGCGGCGGGAGACATTAGGAGGTCAATGTGAGAACCCTTACCATCGCGTTCGGGGCCCTGATTATGGGGCTCCCGGCAATTACTCTCGCGCAGGCGCCCAAGGCTTTCGATTCCGCCGAAGCGGCCGCACAGGCCCTGATCGATGCTACGGAAAAGGACGATGTGGCGGCGCTTTCCGCCCTATTCGGCCCTGGCGGCAAGGCCGTGCTCACCTCGGGCGTCGCGGAGCAGGACAAGAAAGAGCGCTCCGAGTTCGCGCACCTGGCCCGCGATCGGCATGAACTCCAGCCCGATCCGTTGAATTCAGCCGTCACGATTCTTGCCGTCGGTTCGGAGGATTGGCCTTTTCCGATTCCGATCGTGCGCAACAAAGACAAATGGTACTTCGACGCCTCGCGGGGGGCGATGGAAATGCGGGCGCGGCGTATCGGCGCAAATGAGCTGGACACCATCGAGATTTGCGCGGGTTACGTCGAGGCGCAGATGGAGTACGCGGCGCAGGTTCGGGACAAACACGGAATGCTCGAATATGCGCAACGAATTGCAGGCACCCAGGGGCAGTTCGACAGGCTCTATGGAGAGAGCGCCGCACCTCTCGTTCCCAAGGCTTTCGCCGACGCGGAAGTGGCGACCGGGAAGGGAGGCGAGGCGAAACCCAAGCCTTACCATGGCTATTACTTCCGCGTACTCCAGGCCCAAGGGCCGAACGCGGAAGGCGGCCGGCATAACTACGTGGTGAAAGACTCCATGATCGGCGGATTCGGTCTGGTGGCATGGCCCGCACACTATGGCGTCTCGGGCGTTCACACCTTCATCGTTAACCAGGATGGCGTTATCTACGAGAGAGACTTGGGCAATCCCACGACGAGCCTGTCAACCACGGTGACAAGCTACGACCCGGACAAGTCCTGGACGCGAGTGCAATAGAGGCAGTTCGACGGCTTTGCTTGCGAGCTTGCCGTTGACGTAACTTCCAGCACATTGGAATCCACGGTGCTGAAAACGAACAAGGAGAACTTTGGATATGCGTAAAACACTCATTGGCATTTTTGCAGTTGCCGGTTGCATCAGTACCGTCGCTTTCGCGGCGGACAGAGAGATCAAAGTAGACGACCGGCTGGACGCTTCGGCCGACGCGCTGACCGATATGATGAGGGCGGCCGATAAAGGGATCCCGCAAGATCTGATCGAGAAGGCACGCTGCGTGGTGGTCTTGCCAGGCATGAAAAAGGCCGGATTCATCTTAGGCGCAGAGTATGGCCGCGGGTTCGCGGTATGCCGCCGGCACGGTGGCGTGGGTTGGAGCGCGCCGGCCGCGATGCGGGCTGAAGGTGGAAGTGTCGGGTTTCAGATTGGCGCTTCGGAGACCGATGTTGTGTTGCTGGTGATGAACGACGGCGGAATGCGGCACCTGTTAACCGATAAGTTTACGATCGGCGGAGATGCAACAGCGGCGGCAGGCCCGATTGGCCGCGACGTGAGCGCTCGGACGGACGCCATGATGAATGCGGAAATGCTGTCGTATTCCCGTTCGCGCGGCCTGTTCGCAGGCATCTCGCTGGAAGGCGCGACGCTTCGACCGGATAGGCCAACCAACAGGGAACTCTATGGCCACGATGCAACGAATCGTGAAATTCTTACCGGCGACTTCAAAACTCCGGAGGCCGCGCGAAAGTTCAAAGAAGCGCTGAATCGGGACTCGGCCAGTCGCCGATAGGTGCGGGTCAAGCGGGCAGCGATACGAGGGCTGGAAACCGCTTCCTGACGGTCGCGGCTCGGTAGGTTGCGTTCGCAGGGCGCTATCATAAGCTCGACATGAGCTCAAGCATGCTTACCCGCCGGGAAGGAATCCAAGCGGCCGCGCTGACGGCCCTCTCATACTCGCGAGTCCTGGGCGCCAACGATCGCATCCAGTTCGCCCTCATTGGATGTGGCGAGCGGGGTCTCTACGTCGCCTCGATCTTTCAAAAGACCACGCAAGTGGACGTCCGCGCCGTGTGCGACGTGTTTGGCGATCGCACCGATAAAGCGGTGGTGCAGGCCGTCGGCGCGCAACCCTTCACCGACCACCGCCGGCTATTGGAAATGAAGGGCCTCGAGGCCGTGCTGATCGCCACGCCGGACCACTGGCACAAAGCCATCGCCATCGACGCGCTCAACGCCGGCAAGGATGTGTACGTCGAAAAGCCGCTGACCCGGTTGCGCGAGGAAGGCCCCGAGATCGTGCGCGCCGCGCGGGTCAACAACCGGGTGTGCCAGGTGGGCATGCAGCAGCGCTCCGGCGATGTCTACCTGGAGGCGCGCGAACGGTACGTGCGCTCGGGCTTGCTGGGCAAGATCTCGCACGTCGATTGCGTGTGGCACGGCGGCGCCAACCAGGCCTTGCCCACCGAACCCGCGCAGAAACCCGCCAATCTGGATTGGGTGCGCTTTCTGGGGGCGCTGAAATACCGCGACTGGAATCCCGCGCAGTATCTCGATTTTCGCGCGTTTCTGGATTTTGGCGGCGGCAAGCTGACGGATTTCGGCGCGCATTGGCTCGACGTGGTGCACATGTTCATGGCGACCGATGCCATGCCTAACGACGCGCCTGTTTCGGCAGTGGCGGCCGGCGGCGTTTACTACGATTTTCACGACGGGCGCACCGCGCCCGACACCATCAGCGCGCTATTCGAGTATCCGGGCGGCTTCACCGTGAGTTTCATTTCGCTCGCGGTGGACAGCGGTCCCGAATATCACGTCGAGTTTCTGGGATCGAACGGACGCCTATACATCAATCGCAACCGGTATGAGTTCCGCGCCGTGGAGAAGGGCGCCGAACCGGTGATCCAGCGCTTTCCCGGCGATATCACCGGCCAGCACGTGCGCAACTTTCTGGATTGTTGCCGCTCGCGCAAACTGCCCAACGCCGATGTGTACATCGGACATCGTGCCGCGCAGGCCGCGCTGCTCGCCAACCAAAGCTATCTGGAGAAGCGGCGCATCCGCTTCGACCCGCAGCGCGAAGAGGTGCTGCCATTCTCGGCGTAAAAGGCAAGAAAAACAACCGCAGATGCACGCAGATACACGCAGATGAAAACGGGTTTATCCGCGTGCATCTGTGGCTAAGTTTTAGCCCTGCTCATCCGCCGAGGGGCCGTAAAGCGCCGGCACCGGCACATCGTTCAGACGCAGATATACGGTCAGTTGCGCGCGGTGGTGGATGGTGTGGTTCATGACGAAGCTGCGTATGCAGGCGATGCGGGGCATGCTGAGGATGGTTTGGCCTCCCGCGAGCAGCGACCAGGTCTGCGCGAGACCCTCGTCGGTGGCGCCGGCCAAAGCGGCGCGCGCGGCGGTAGTGCTCTTGTCGAACAGCGCCAGCAACTCCTGGCGCGAAGCGGCGGGCTCCTCCTTATACGGCGGCGCGCCGGGCGGCGCGATGTCGAACGTATCCTTTTCAATGATATCCACGGCCCATCCGGTCATGTTCGCGATATGCGTCGCGAGCGAACCCATGCTGAAGGACTTGGGGTGCGGCTTCCAGCCGAACTTGTCCTCCGGGCAGCGCTCCAGGGTTTTGCGGGTGTTGGCCATCTCTTGATCGAATTCGGGCAATAAGGCGTCACGAATCATAGTTATTTCCTCCCTGTCTATATTCGCTTTTTGTTCGCCATCTGTCAAGGGCTCGATTGTAAAATTTGTCACCGCCACTGCAACAACTGGTGCACCGCCTCGCCCAGCGTAAATGCAAGCTTGTCTTGCGCCACGGAGATGCGGAAGGTGCCCGGCGCCAGGCCCTTTGGCGTCAGCCGTTCATGGAAGTGCCGCACCGCACTCACCGGACCGGCTGGGTGTTTGGTCACGGGATCCACTGCGCGGGTGAAGATGCACTCATAGCCGTCATGTACCTTGGTGAAGTAGATGCGTCCGCCAGCGGGAGACCATCGCGGATAATCGCCTTCTCCCAAGTCCACCCATTCCGCGATCGGAACATCCTGCAGTCCGCGAAACGGCGCGGCCCACATGTGCGGCGGCTGGGCGCCCTCCTCGGACGTGAAGACCACCCAGCGCCCGTCGTTCGAGAAGCTGGCGAGGTAGAGGTTTGCGTTGGGATGCGAGTAGACCGGCTTATGCTCGGCGGTTCTGGTATCCCAGGCCACAATCGTGCGGTGGATCTCTGTGCTTGCCCTGATTGCCCATTGGCCTCCGCGCGAGAGATCCCAAGACACCGCGCCGCCCTGTATCGATCCCCACGACTCCCCAGTTTTCAGATTCAGAACCCGAAAAATCTCAGGAGCCGCGCTGGTACTCGGGGTGGCCGGTTGCAGGGCAAAGAGACCGTCGGAACTGAGGGTGTGTACTCGCGCGAACTCAGTGCGCTTTCCGGTGCGGTAATCCTGCAGGAAACTCGTTCCACCGGCCACCTCAAGGAGGAACGAACCGCCGTCCGGGCTGAACTGTGCGCGAGGTTCTCTGTGCGACAGCTCGCTCAGAGACGCGAGGGATCCGCGTACCGCGCCGCTTTCCGCATCAATGGGCAATACCCAGGCGCCAGACCGGGCGTCTACGGCATCGGCCAGAATGGCGCCATCGGCGGATGCGGCGCAACCGGAAATCAGCAAACGTGGAAGGGCCAGCGCACTGGAGTACCGGCTGGCGCCGAGGGCCGGCTTGAGCCGGAATTCGCCCAGCGCCGCAGTGCGCGCGTAAAGGAACCGTTCTCCCGTGACAGCGCAGGCGCGTGCGTACAAATCTACAGTTTCGCTGAATTCCGGGATCAGCGCGGCGGGTCCGACGTCCAGTGGGGCGCTCCACAGTCGAGCCGTACCAGTCTCGTCAAGCGAGAGGAAAAGCACGTTCCGGCTGTCGGCACTCCAGGCGAAACCCTGGAACGACGATACGTTCTTGGCCAGCCGCACGCGCTCGCCTCCCTGCGCAGGCACGATGTATAGCATACGCGAATTGGAAGCCTGAACGTCCCCGCCACTCTCGCTAGTGTTCAGATAAGCGACCCACTTCCCGTCGGGCGAAAACCGCGGGACTCGTCCACCCTCCACGAGTAAGCGCGCCGCGCGACCGGACCCAGAGGATACCGCCGGCTGTAGATAGATCCCGGCGGGTGTGCGCGCGGAATGAAAAGCCAGCCAGCGTCCGTCGGGCGAGAGCGAAGGTTCGCCGTTCGCTGCGTCGCCCCCGGTAACGCGTTTGGCCGTGCCGTTCGGCATAGCCTTGACCCAGATGTCCGGACGCGTCCCCTCTTTTCCAGGCGAGGTGAACGCCAGCCACTTGCCATCGCGGGAAAGCGCCGGTTGCATGGCGTCCGGGACGCCTGCGTCAAAAGGTATCAGCTCGTGAGGTGGAATGCGCAGCAGACGCCACCCCAAAGCTCCGCCGCCGGCAATGACCAACAAAGCCGCTATCGCGGTCCAAACTTTCTTGCGCGGTTTGCGCGCGCGCACCCGCTGCCCCTCCAGGTAGCGCGCCAGATCCGCATCCATCTCCGTAGCGGACTGATAGCGGCCGGCGGCATCCTTGCTCAGCGCTTTCGAGAGAATCGCGTCGAGCGGCGCGTCCAGCTTGGAAGGGTCCGGTTGCGCGCTGGCGATGAGTTTGGCCGCGCCGGCCGGCGACGGGTCGCTGACGCGGTAGGGCAAGCGGCCGGTGAGCAAACGATAGAGCAGCACGCCAGCCGAATAGAGATCGGTGGTCACAGCGACCGGCTCGCCGCGCACCTGCTCCGGGCTGGCATACTCCGGCGTGAAGGCGAAGACGCCGGTCTTGGTGAGCGCGGCTTCGGCGGTGGCATCCACCAGGCGCGCAGTGCCGAAATCCAGCAGCTTCACGTTGCCCGAGTCGTCCACCATGATGTTGGACGGCTTCACGTCGCGATGGATCACCTGGCGGCCATGCACGTAAGCCAGGGCCTCCAGAACCTGGCGCACCAGGGCGATGCGGCTGCGCGTGTCGAGCTCGTGGGCATCGCAGAAGCAGTCGATAGCCAGGCCGCCGACGAATTCCATCACCAGGTAGGGGAGGCCGGTCTCCGTGACGCCGCCATCGATGAGACGGGCGACCTTCGGGTGATCGAGGCTGGCCAGGAACTGGCGCTCGCGGCGGAAGCGTTCTTCGATCTCGTGGGAGGCCAGGGCCAGCGGTACCACCTTGACGGCGGCCGACATGCGGAAGGCTCCATCGGCGCGTTCGGCCAAGTAGACGGTGCCCATGCCTCCGCGTCCGAGCACCTTCACGGCCTGCCATGCGCCAAACCGCGGCAGAGGTCGCGCGGGCGCGGGGGCGACGGCCTGAATGCGCTCGCAATGCGCGAGCAGGAGGGCGACTCGAGTGCGGAGGTCCTCATCGGCGCCGCAGTGTTGGGCGATCAGCGCGTCGCGCCCGGCACCCGGCGGCAATTCCAGCGCTCGGTAAAAGATCTCCTCGACTTCGTGAAAGCGTTCCCGTTCAGCAGGGTTCATTGCATGTCCACATACCACGGGCTAAAGCCTGTGCCACCCTGACAGGCCAGGAGTCCTGTCCACGCGAGCTTCGCTCGCGAAAGGCCGATTAACAATCGGCCTGCAGGTTACCAACCTGCCCCACAGCAAATGGCCAAAGTCCAGGGACAGGCCAGGAGGCCTGTCCCACTCAGCCCAAGCGTTCGCGCAACCAAGACAGGGAAAAAAGCAGGCTGCGTGCCACGGTCCGGCTGGAAATCTCCAGGATATCGGCGGTTTCATCCACGGTGCAGCCCAGAAAGTAGTGCAACTCGACCATGCGAGTCTTGATGGGATCCAATTCGGCCAGATCGTTGAGTGCCTGTGAAAGATCCAGCGACTCGGCGCTCTCGCCTCCCAGCCAAGCCAGTTCGGCTTCGAGCGGGGCGCGCTGCCAGCCCAGGCCTCGCTTTTCCGATTTGGCCTTGCGCGCGGAATCGATGAGGACGCGACGGGTAAGCTGCGCGGCGAAGGTGAAGAAGTGCGCACGGTCCTTGAGGGCCAGACGGCGCATGCGCAGAAGGTCCACGAAGACTTCATTGACTACCGCCGTGGGCTGCAAAGTATGGTCCGGCCGCTCTTTGCGCAGGTAAGCTTCGGCGATGGCGTGAAGATGATCGTAGACCAATGGGGCCAAGGCATCGACTGCGCCGGACTCTCCCTGCTCCCAGCGCGCCAGAAGCTGGGTGATCTCCCCTTGCCCGGATTCGGCCACATTTCATCATAAGGCTTTCTCACCACTGGGACAGGCCGGGAGGCCTGTCCTACTTAGAGACGGCGCAAATCGGGGGGGAAAGCTGCCACGAACTGCAAAGTGAGAATCGCGTGGCAGCTTTTGGCGGCTTCTTGCGCCGTCTTAACTGAACGGCCGAGCGGGCACTCAGCCAGCCGGGACTTGCAGCAGTAGGGAGAGGACATATGAATACGAATCGCTATCGGTTTTGCATGCGGCTGACCGCCGCCTACGTACCCATTTTCTGCTTCGCCGGCACACAAGCCAAACTTAACGTGGATTTTGGCAAGGTGCCGCTCAGCTTCGAAGCCAACCGCGGACAGACCGATGCCCGCGTGGATTATCTATCGAGGGGCAAAGGCTATACTTTGCTTCTGACGCGCGACCAAGCCGTGCTGCGCCTCAAGGAAGGCGCGCCATTGCGCATGAAATTGCTGGGCGCCAGCGGCCAGGCCGGGGCATCCGGACTGGACCAGTTGCCGGGAGTGGCGAATTACTTCCGAGGCCACGATCCGTCCCAATGGCATACCGGCATTCCGACTTACCAGAAGGTGAAGTACGCTGGCGTGTATCCCGGCGTGGATTTGGTCTATTACGGCAACCAGGGCCGCCTGGAGCACGATTTCATCGTGGCGCCGGGCGCGGATCCCGCGAAGATCGTGCTGAGCTTCGAAGGGGCCCAGCCCAGGATCGACCGCCAGGGCGACCTGTGCCTGACGATAGACGGCAGCGAACTGCGGTTCCAAAAGCCGGTAGTCTACCAGGCATCCAACCAGGCAGGGGCGGGCGCGAAGCAAGCCGTGGCCGGTCGCTACGCGCTCGATGGAAACAAGGTCCGGTTCGTTCTGGGCGCATACGACCACAGCCGCGAACTGACCATCGACCCGCTGCTGGTATATTCCAGCTATCTCGGAGGCAGCGGCAACGACTAAGGTAACGGGATCGCCGTGGATAGCCAGGGTTCGGCTTACGTGACCGGTAACACTACTTCGACGAACTTTCCCACCGAGAACCCAATCATCGGCACGCTGCCGGGGGCCGGCAGTCAGGATGCCTTCGTGAGCAAATTCAACGCGTCCGGCACGGCATTGATTTATTCCACTTATCTTGGCGGTTCCGCCGCAGGGGAGACCCAGGCATACGACATTGCCGTGGACTCCGATTTCAACGCGTATGTCGGCGGTAACACGAACGCCAGCGATTACCCGGTCACGTCCGGCGCATTCCAGACGGTTTGCGGGCCGAATTCACCCAGCGGCAGCTCCTGCGGCGGGAATGGAGTCAATGGATTCCTTACCAAGATAAACGCGGCCGGAAACGCCCTGGCATATTCGACATTTCTGGGCGGCAGCTACGATTCCTACATCACCGGTGTGGCCGTCGACTCCGCGGGCGAAGCTTACGTTACCGGATACAACGCGACGGCGTGCGGGTCGAGCCCGGACTGCTTCTGGTTCCCCACAACCGCCGGGGCCTTCCAGCCCGGCACTTTGATCAGTGCTAATGGCGCCTGGTTTGCGTTCTTCACCAAATTCGACGCTGCGGGCGCGACGTTGGTTTATTCTACGCTATTTGGCACCGCGACCCCCGGAAATACTCCCCCACAGAACAGTACTTATGGGTACGCCATCGCCGTCGACGCGAACGGAGACGCGTATATCACCGGCTGGACGCAGGACGGGAACCTGCCCACCACTGCCGGGGCCTTTCAGACATCGGCCAAGCCGTTGTCTGGGGGTTCCAATCCATATTTGATCGAGGGCTCGCGCGGATTCGTCGCCAAGTTCGATCCCACACAATCCGGCGCCGCGTCGCTTATCTACGCAACCTATCTCGGCGGCACCACCAACGGTTCAGCAGACCAAGCTTTTGGCATCGCAGTCGATTCGAAGTTCAGCGCATATATCACGGGCAACGCCGGCTCGCTTAATTTTCCGACCACGAGGGGGGCGTTTCAAACTACCTGCCCGTTAGGCGGAACGGATTGCATTGGCACGGCGTTCGTTACCAAACTGAACCCCGCGGGATCGGCGCCGGCCTATTCCACTTTTCTGGGCTCCCAAAACGCCGCCACGAACTCGTCGCGCATCCGGGTCAACTCGAGCTTTGACGCCTTCGTGACTGGCGGCACAGGCGGCGATTTCCCCCTCGTGAACCCGATCGGCACCGCCGGTA
>Ga0187847_10003228_pt1 | contig 12624 bp, 13 predicted proteins | sample June2016WEW_4_10_FD_132458 | JGI IMG/M metagenome (GOLD analysis project Ga0187847, IMG submission 132458) | Peatland microbial communities from SPRUCE experiment site at the Marcell Experimental Forest, Minnesota, USA - June2016WEW_4_10 | ecosystem: Environmental > Terrestrial > Soil >...
ATCTACGGGCTGGCGTCGAACAAGGGATACAGCACGCCCCGGCATAAGGCCGCTCTGCGCGAGCACGGGCCGTCGCCGCTGCACCGGTTGTCGTTTGCTCCGGTGTGGAACGCGCCCATCCCCCAGGAAGTATTTAGCTTTATGGAAGACGACGCGCAAGTGGGCGAAATTCTCGGTGACGACGAGGCGGTCGCGGTCTAGTAGAGTCTTCGAATATTGAGTCATCGACTCCGGCCCGACGCGCTTTCGCTCCACGCTTTCGCGGGCGGGGGCGCCCGCGCCACACATCCTTGGCCAGTAGCCCTGCTATCATCCCGAAGTGGCGACGCGCGGAAAATTTATTACCTTGGAAGGTCTCGACGGCAGCGGCAAGAGCACGCAGATCGAGAAACTGGCGCGGGCATTGCGCGCTCACGGAGTTCCGGTTACCGTCACGAGAGAACCCGGCGGGACCACGACCGGAGAGAAAATTCGCGAGGTGCTGCTGCATTCTACGACTGCAGGGCTCTCTCCGCTGACCGAGATGGCGCTGATGTTCGCTTCGCGCGCGCAGCATATTCATGAGGTGATTTTGCCCGCACTGGCGGAAGGCCGGGTGGTATTGTGCGACCGCTTCACCGATTCGACCGAAGCTTACCAGGGCGGTGGGCGGAAACTTGGAACAAAACCGGTGCTGGCGCTCCACGAAATTTTGTGTGGCGGGATCGAGCCGGATCTGACGCTCCTGCTCGACAACGACGTCGCGTTTAGCGTAGAACGGGCGCGGCGCCGGAATCGAAAGCATAAAGGTGTGCGGCCGGAAAAGGACGAGGATCGTTTCGAAGAGGAAAGTCGGGCGTTTTTCGGACGGGTGCGCCATGCGTATCTCGCGATTGCGGCGCGCGCGCCCCAGCGGGTGCATGTCGTGAATGCGCGCGGCACTCCGGCGGAGACGCACGCGATCATTATGGAAGTGGTGCGGAAGAAGTTGAAAATCAGCTCCTAGCTGCTAGCTTCTAGCCAATAGCTGGAACATGACGAGTCACAGTCGAAGCGGGCGCGGTCGGCCCGGTCACTCGTTGACGAGGTTGAGCCAGAGGCTAGGGGCTAATCGCTAAAAAAGCTTTCTTATGCCCTTTTCTGATTTTGTCGGCAATCCGGACGTCGTGCAGCGCTTGCGTGAGATGCTGGCGCGCGATCATTTTCCGCACGCCGTCATCCTTGCGGGAGCGCACGGCGCGGGCAAGTACACGCTGGCGCTGATGCTGGCGCGCACGATGAATTGCCTCGAACACACGACTAGCGACGGGCTGCCCGATTTCTGCGGACACTGTTCGAACTGCACACGATTCGGGCTGGCGGGAAACATGGATGCGCGCTTTGCCGAGGCGGTGGAAGCGCGCGAGAATCTCCGCGAGACCGATAAAAAAGAGACCCGCATTTTTGTACAGACGCATCCCGACCTGCTTGTCATCCCGCCCGATCCGCCGCAGATGATGATCAAGGTCGATCAGGTGCGCCACGTCATCCAGCGGATTTACTATCGTCCGGCTGAGGCGCGCGAGAGCGTTTACATATTCACCAGTTCGGCCTTCATGAAAGAGGCGGCCAACTCGCTGCTGAAAGTGCTTGAAGAGCCTCCGGAGTTTGCCACGATTTTTCTGCTGACGGATAATGCCGGCGAACTGCTGCCCACGATTCGCTCGCGCTCGGCGATGTTCACGCTGGGCGCTCTGCCGGCGGAAGAAATCGAAAGCCAGCTTGCGCGATTGCGCGCCGATTGGAATCCGCGGCAGCGGGCGCTGGTGGCCCGATTGAGTGTAGGAGCCATAGGACGGGCGCTGTCCTTCGACCTGGAAGGCTATGTCGCCGCCCGCAGCCAGGCGCTGGTGATGTTGAAGTCTGCGCTCAGCGGGAACGATCACAGCGAGTTGTTCAAAACCACGGAAAGCTTCAGGCCGGGCGCCGATGGCCGTCAGAAGATCGACAACCTCCTGCGGACTCTGTATTTGCTGCTTGAAGATCTGATGTGCCTGCAATCGGGAGCGGGACGACTGGTGCGCAATACGGACATCGATGGCGAACTCAAGAAGATGGCGGGATCGGCGGATTTCGCCTGGGTGCAACGCGCCGCCGAGGGGCTAGCGGAGGTGGAGCGCGGCATGCGGCGCAACCTGCTGCGTTCGCTCTCTCTGGACGCCTTTGCCACCGCGCTCGAACCGCGCGGGTGAAGGGGGAAACGGTACGCTAAGGTACGTTACCGTATCCGGCCGGCGGTGACACAAATCATTGTCAGAGTAACCTCGGTGTGGTACCGTACCAGTACATTTTCCCTCAAGACCCACAATCACAGGCTTAAGTGTTGTGGCATTTTGTGCCGCCCCCGTGCGCAGGTGGTGAATTATGAAAGAGACCTTAGACCCGGCTCCAGCCGATCAAATCATCGACCAGGAAGGCTTTGCGAATCGCAAGCTGATCCGTCCGTCGCTCAACCGAACCGACCATGGCCCGAACAATCATGGCCATAACCATGGCCTCAGCCACGGAGCCAATCACGGGCCGAATCATGTGCAGGGCCATGCCCCCGCCGAGCGCAGAGAGCCGCGCGACCGATCCGCGGGCCCAGCCAAGAAAATCGCGCCTTCCGAGCAGACCAACGCCGAGAATTTCTATTACCAGAAGCAGATGCAGTCGAAGACTCCCATGGTGGTGGTGCTGCGCGATGGCGAGGAAGTCCACGGCTACATCGAGTGGTACGACAGAAACTGCATCAAGCTGAACCGCAGTGGCGCCGCCAATCTGATGATCTACAAGCCCGCGATCAAGTACATGTTTAAAGAGGGGGAGAGCGGGAAGCGGTAAAGCTCCTGGTCTTTGCTCTCGAAACTTGGACCGGACTAGCGCTTACCTTCCAGGGCCACCCTTTTCCAGTTGGTCGAGCCGCGAATTCAACTCCGTCCACCCGTCGTCCAGCATGCCGAGTTCGATCTCTTAGAAATTTCTTTTAACTCTGTGGGCGGCGGTGCATCCAAGCCGTTCTCCTGCGTTGGCCATGGAATCACCCTGGACTGAATGTCCAGATTCCTTGGGTGTGTAATATTATGTGGAGTATACTCCACATATGGAAACGATCCAGATTGTGGTCGACCGTAAGCTGCTGCAGGCAACCGACCAAGCCGCTCGACGGACGAATCGAAACCGCTCGGCCCTGGTGCGGGACGCGCTGCGGGAACATCTCCGAAACCTGGCTCTGAGAGAGAGAGAGGAGCGCGACCGCCGAGGCTATGCAAAGCTGCCCCCGACCGCAGGTGAGTTTCAGACGTGGGAGGCGGAGGCTCAATGGCCGGAAGAGTAGCCCGAGGTGATGTCCGCCTTTACCAGTTCGCCCCACCGGACAAAAAGAGGCCCGTAGTTGTCCTGACTCGGGCCAGCGCCATCGCCTATCTTGCGACGGTCACGGTTGCACCGATCACATCTACGATACGGGATGTGCCCTCGGAAGTGGTCTTGAGCGAAGAGGACGGGATGAAGGGCCTGTGTGCCGTCAACTTGCACAATGCGGTCACAGTTTCGCAGAATCGGCTGGGCCGGCGCATCGCCCAGTTGAGTTCACCACGCATGGGCGAAATCTGCGCTGCTCTGCGGTTCTCGCTCGGCTGCGATCTGGGTTAGTGCCAGAAGGAGTAAGCCGCCGGTCCAACTGCGGATGCTAGCCGCACGCTGCATTGACTGCTGAGAAGATCCAATCCAGATTACTAACGTAACCTTGTGGCAGCGCAGGGGCCCGCATAGCGTGTAGTCGGCAATGTCTTCTCGACCCTACAAGCGAAGGAAGTCTTCCCCCTCCTGCTACAACTGCGGGAGCCGTAGGCTGATCTTTGATCGCTTCTGCATGTACGAAGTGTGCGCCGATTGCGGATGCCACGCTGATCTTCCCACGGGGAAGCCTCTCATCGCTGTGCCAAAACCGCAGCTTGTGCCAGAACAGGTCCTGCCGAAGCCAAAGTCGGAACTTGTGCATGAGGAAACAGAGGGCACACGCGATTACCTTACAGGGTTGAAGAATGCCCGCAGTTGTGTTGCTGATCTGAGCGAGCGTCTCAACCACCCAGAGCGGAAGTTCGCCGTCTTATTCGCGAATCTCATCCATTTCAAGAAAATAAACGAGCGGCATGGGAACTTGTTTGGAGACGAGGTGCTCCGCCGAATCGGCAAAGAACTGTTGGAACGAACTGATTTCAGCTATCGAATCGGGGGCAATGAGTTTGTCGTGATTGTGGAATACGCCAAAGACACCGATGGCATGTTGGCGTCGCTCTATCTTCAATATCTCTTCACCCTAGTAGGATTAAGTCTCAACATTGTTCTTAGTGCGCGGGTTGGAATCAGCGTCTACCCTGACGACGCACGAACTTTGGAAGGTCTGCTTTGGCGCGCCGATCAGGACATGTACAGCACGCCGCGCAAACTGGAAACGGCTTCCTAGCCGCAGGGTACGGACGGCTAATTCACAACTTCGGCAGCACGATCCCCTTCTGCGCCTGGTATTTCCCCTTGCGATCCTTGTAGCTGGTCTCGCAGACTTCATCGGACTGGAAGAAGAGGATCTGGCACAGGCCTTCGTTGGCGTAGATTTTCGCGGGCAACGGGGTGGTGTTCGAAATTTCCAGCGTGACAAAGCCTTCCCACTCGGGCTCAAAGGGCGTCACGTTGACGATAATCCCGCAGCGCGCGTAGGTGGATTTGCCGACGCAGACGGTCAGCACGTCGCGCGGAATCTTGAAGTATTCCACCGATCGCGCCAGCGCAAACGAATTCGGCGGGATGATGGCGACGTCGGCATTGACGGTGACAAACGAGCGCTCGTCGAAATTTTTGGGGTCGACGATGGTGCTGTTGACGTTGGTAAAAATCTTGAACTCGTCGGAGACGCGCAGGTCGTATCCGTAGCTGGAGACGCCGTAGGAAATCACGCCCTGGCTGACCTGCTTTTCCGAGTAGGGATTAATCATGTCGTGCTCTTGCGCCATGCGGCGGATCCAGCGGTCGCTCTTGATGCTCATGGAACTCCTTTGGGGATTTGTGATTGGTAATTTGTAATTGGTAATCTTGCGTCGGAATTAAGACCCAGGGAGAACGGGTATTCAATCACCAATTACAAATCGCAAATTACAAATTTCTCTCGGCTGGTGCTGCCATATTACGAGAATGATCCCCCCGTTGACAATCGAACCTATCTCCCATAGCATCAATGACTTGAGGCAAACTAAACTTCGGGAGACGGGGGCAACCCTTGATTAAGCTCGATATCATCAACGAAGTGGTCAACCGCACCGGGATCACAAAGACGAAGGCGGAATTGGCCGTCGAAACCGTGTTCGAGAGCATGAAGAAAGCGCTCTCGACCGGCGACCGCATCGAACTGCGCGGTTTTGGAGTATTCAACGTGCGCCCGCGCAAGACCGGCATCGGGCGCAATCCGCGGACGGGTGCGGAAGTTTCGATCCCACCCGGCAAGGCCGTGCGCTTCAAACCGGGCAAGGAGTTGCAGTCGATCGACTAGGCTTTCTCGCAGCCTTGCAGACCGGTGCCCGCTCGAATGGCCGTTCGGGAGAGGTCCGATTGCGAGGTTTGAGCCTTGCGCTCTAAGTCTCTGCAAGCTGACTTCGACCTCCGACTCGATTTTTTGACCTCTGACCCGATTTTCCCCATGTCCGAATCCACTCCTGCTTTTCCCGTCTTCGCCAGCGACCCTCCGCAACCCGTGTGGATGGTTCGGCGTCCGCGGCCGAGGTGGTGGCTCTACGTTTTGTTTTTGCTGCTGACCATGTTCAGCACGACCGTGGTGGGAGCACGGATGGAATTCAACTATCTCCACCGGCAGCCGGTCTTTTCGCTGAACGACGACTCTATTTCCCTCTTCCCGATCGCATGGGCCTTCGAAAAACCGTCGAACCTTCTGCTGGGCCTGCCCTTCTCGCTGACACTCATGTTCATTCTGTTCGCGCACGAGATGGGACACTATCTTTACGCGCGTTATTATCGCGTCTACGCGACACCCCCGTTTTTCGTGCCCTTTCCCAGCCTGATTGGCACGCTTGGAGCATTCATTCGGATCAAGAGTTCGATTCCGTCGCGGGCGGCGCTGTTCGATATTGGAATCGCTGGACCGATTGCGGGATTTATCCCGGCATGCGTCGCACTTCTCGTCGGGCTATCGTTATCGCACCCGGCTGCCGGAGCGAGCACCCCTCAATTTCAGCTCGGATTCCCTTTGGCCTTCGCCATTGCCCACCGCCTGCTTGGGATTGCCACGCCGCTCTCGGCGCTCTCCCTGCACCCGGTCGCCGCCGCCGCCTGGGTGGGAATGTTCGCAACTGCGCTCAACTTACTACCGGGAGGCCAACTCGACGGCGGCCACATTCTGCATTCCATTTCGCCTCGGCTGCATTGGTGGTCGACGCTTTTGACTGTCCTCGCGCTCGTGCCGCTCGGGAAATATCTTTGGACCGGATGGTTCTTGTGGGCCGTCCTGCTGGCAATTACGGGCAAGCACCCCCCGGTCCCACCTTACCCCAAGGTAGTGGGACGGCGTGTTGGCATCGCGATCTGCGGGCTGCTCATACTGATTCTGAGTTTCACGCCTGCGCCGTTTACCCACAGCTCGGGCAAGGAAGTCTGGCCCGATATTCGGGACGGAGCGCGCGAAACTTTCCACGACCTGCGCGATGGCATCCGCCACAAGCTGCATCGGAGGTAGCGCACGCCATTTGCCGGTAGTTTCGTGCCCGAGGCTCGAGGCTCTCATCTCACATCAGCCAGACCGCATCCACATCCACAATAATCTGCGTGCGCGGAATCTTTCGCGCGGCCGCTTCCGCCAGCATGGAGCGCAGCAGCGCATTCATCTTCTCGCGGCTTGGCGATTTTAGAATGAAGTGATAGCGGTAGTCGCGCTTCAGTCGCGTGATGGGCGCCGCCGCCGGGCCAAGTACGCGGATCCCTTCGTGCCGTGTTTTCTCAAACCAGAGTCCGAGTTCGCCCGACCAGGCCAGCGCTTCCTCCAGCTTTTCGCTGCGGACAATTACATTCGCGATCGCGCTGTAGGGCGGATAGTGCATCCAGCTGCGGAACTGCAGTTCTTTGTCGTAGAAGCCGGCGAAGTCATGCCTTGCGGCAAACTGCACGGCGTAGTGATCGGGGAAATATGTCTGCAGCACAACTTTCCCGGGCGAATTGCCGCGTCCGGCGCGGCCCGCGACTTGGGTCAAGAGTTGGAACGTTCTCTCCGCGGCGCGAAAGTCGGGAAGGCCGAGGGCAGTGTCGGCTCCTACGACGCCCACCAGGGTCACTCCGTGCACGTCATGCCCCTTGGCAATCATCTGCGTGCCGACGAGCATATCGAGTTCACCTTCGTTGAGCGCGTTCAAAGCACGCTCGAAATCCTCTCGTCCGCGAACCGTATCGCGATCAAGGCGTCCAATACGCGCTTGCGGGAACATGCCGTGCAGGAGCTCTTCCAGCTTCTCGGAGCCCGTGCCCACAAAATAAACGTATTCGCTGCCACACTCCGCGCACTTCTTCGGAACCTGCGCAACGAACCCGCAGTAGTGGCATTCCATTTTGTGCTCGCGCTTGTGGTGGGTCATGGAGACGGCGCAATTCCTGCACTGCAGCGCCTGGCCACATGCGCGGCAAAGCGCCACCGGAGAGTATCCGCGGCGATTGAGCAGCACCATGACCTGCTCTTTTTTCTCCAGGCGCTCGCGAATTTCTTCCGCCAGTTTGCGCGAGATGACTTGCTCCTTGCCGGTTTCCTGGAACTCCTGGCGCATGTCAAGGATTTCGACTTCCGGGAGCGGACGCTGCTCCACGCGGTCGGGAAGCTCCAGCAGCGCATACCTGTGCTTTTTCGCGTTGTAGTAAGACTCGAGCGATGGAGTCGCCGAGCCCAGAACAGCGACGGCTCCGGCCATCTTCGCGCGCATCACGGCCACATCGCGCGCATGGTAGCGCGGGGTTTCTTCCTGCTTGTAGGACGAGTCCTGTTCTTCATCCACAATCAGCAGCGCGAGGTCGCTGACGGGCGCGAAGACAGCCGAGCGCGTGCCGACCACCACGCGCGCTTCTCCGCGCTTGATGCGATGCCACTGTTCGGCGCGCTCGTCGTTGGAGAGTCCGGAATGCAGGATGGCGACCTCGTCGCCAAACACCTGAATCAAGTCGGCCGCCATCGCGGGAGTGAGGCCGATTTCAGGCACCAGAAGAATGGAGGAGCGTCCTTGTTCAAGCACCTCGCGCATGGCCGCCAGATACACGGCCGTCTTGCCGGACCCGGTGACTCCGTGCAGCAGCATGCCTGTAAATTTGCGCGACCCAACGCCTTCGAGAATTTTGGTCAGCCCTTCCTTCTGAGCCGCGCTGAACTCAAATTCAAACGGCGAAGGGCGGGGCTTGAATTTCGAAACGGTAAACCCTTGCGGCTCCTCGACGATTTCGATCAGGCCGCGGCGAACCAGCGTGCCCAGCGTGGTGCGAGGCACTTCGAGTCCGCGCAATGCTTCGACCTGAACGCGGCCGCCAGCCGCAGCCAGCGCCTCGATCAGATTTGCTTGATTCTCGTTGAGTTTAGCGTGTCGCGGGCGGACTGCCTGTCCCGAGGGTGTCTCGCCTTCGTCAGTCGCAGGATTTTCTTCTGCTGCCCGCAGCACCGCGACCTTGACGGTGCGCGCCGCATCGCGCACCGCCGAAACATCCTCGCGGACAATCCACTTTTTTCGCGTCATGCCGCTAAGCAAAGCCTTTGAAACACGCGTCGCCCCGCGCAAGCTCGCTTCGTTCACAGCAACGCCCTCGCGCTCCGCCAGATAATCAAGCACGCGGAACTCAAGCAGTTGCTGGTCCGGCGTGCGCTGCGAGCGCGGCGGAGATCCGGACACCCCTGCGAGGTGCAGCGCCATCTGGCCCTGCTCGGTGATGCGATAGGTGATGGCCCGCTTGAACTCCGCCGAAAGCGGCAGCATGGTGCGAAACACCTCGCCGACGGGCGCCAGATAGTAGTCGGCAATCCACTGTCCAAGTTTGAGCAATTGGTCATCGAGGACAGGCGAGAGATCGAGCGCCTCAATGACTTTTTTGGTCTTCACTTTCGGTTCGCGATCGTGCAGCTCGACGACGATGCCCGACATGCGCTGCTGCCGGAATGGCACGAGCACGCGGCCACCTACCACAGGCTCCATGCCGGGAGGGATGGCATAGGTGAAGGCCATGTCGAGCGGCACGGCAAGAGCGACGTCGCAGAAGAGAGGCATGGAGAGTGGCGCCGGGGTGTCGCCGGCAAAAGGAATCCTAACACTGGCGGCACAGTGGAAAGTTTCACGCGAAACGGCGGGCGATCAACTCGGCTTCAGCGTGTCGGCCAAATCGGTAAGCTTGTGCAACACACTGGCTGGCTTCAGCCCAAGCTCCTCCATCGGTGCGCCCGTGCGATTGATCCAATAAGTTGTGAGTCCGAACGACGCGGCGCCTGCGACGTCCCATCCATTCGACGAGACAAAACCAATCTCGCCGGGGTCGCTCATGTTGAGCTTCTCGACAGCCAACTGATACGCCTTCGGGGAAGGCTTGTAGATTTTCACTTCATCGACACTGATAATCGGGACCAGAGTGCTCCCCAGTCCGCTGTTGTTGACTACTGCCTCGAGCATGGATGGGCTGCCGTTGGAGAGGATCGCAAGCGGTACAGCGGGCAGCGCCCCGAGCGCATCTTTTACTTCCGGAAACGTAGCGAGGGCGTGGTACGCGTCCATCAACCGGGCGCGCTTCGCAGCGGTCAAATCAAGCTTGAGCTTCTGGCAGGCGAACGCGAGCGCGTCGGAGGTCACTTTTTCGAAATCTTCATAGCGGCCCATCAGACTTCGAAGCCACGTGTATTGCAACTGGCTCTCGCGCCAAATTCTGCTGAGGTCGCTTCCCTGCCCGGGATACAGTTGCTCGGCGAGCACGGCTACGGAGTGGACGTCGAACAGCGTCCCGTAGGCGTCGAATACCAGGGCCTTGATTTTTCCCGAGCCCATGATCCCCTCAAACAGACAACCTCATTGCGCCGGCGACTTCAGGCCCAGTTCCTTCATCACCATCTGCAGATCCTTCCAGGCTTCGCCTTTCTGCCGCGGATCGCGCAGCAGAAATGCGGGATGATAGGTGACCGCCAGCTTGCAGCCGTCCCAGGCAGGATCGTTGCTGCGAACACCTGCGGGCTTAAAGTCGTAGAAGCGGCCGCGCAGTTGCATCATGGACGAATTCATCGCGAGCAGCGTTTTGGCTGCCGTCGCGCCTAGGGCGACAATCACCTTGGGCTTGACGACCGCGATCTGCCGCATAAGAAACGGTGAGCAGGTCTCGCACTCTTCGCGCTCGGGAGTCCGATTTCCGGGGGGACGGCACTTTACGATATTTGCGATGTAGACCTGAGCGCGCTCGATCCCCATGGCCTTGATCATGTTGTTAAGCAGTTGACCGGCGCGGCCGACGAAAGGTTCTCCCTGCTCGTCTTCGTCCGCTCCGGGGCCTTCGCCGACGAACATCAGTTCCGCCCTCGGATCGCCCACGCCGAAAACGATCTGCTTGCGTCCTTGCTTGTGCAGCGGACAGCGCGTGCAGTCGCCGAGGTCTTCACGGATGATCTTGAGCGCCTTCACCGGATCGCTGGCCCGGTGTTCCGGCTTCGGTGCCGGCACTTCAAACAAAGCCTCTTCAACGGCAACCGGCGCCGCGACGATCGCGGCCTTGCGTGGACTCATCTCTTCTCCCGCTTCCTGGTGGATTTCGGCAATGGTAGCCGCGGCCGGCGCAATCGATTCCGGAGCGCTCAATGGCTGCCGGTAAAAATCGTAAATGCCCATCTCGTTGTAGTAACGGATTCTCGCGGCAAGCGCGGCGCGAAGCTCAGGGTCCAGGGTGCGGGGCATTGCGGATAAGGATAACAAACTCGGGGAGCGGGTGGGCCGCCAACTGAGTCGAATAGACGAAGTCTCGCCGAGATGTCGAGTTGATCCGCAACCTTGCGGCAGAAACTACTTCAACTCGATCTCGACGATCTCACCGGCAGTCTTACCTTCATTGGTCAACGAATGGGTCACCTTGGCATCGATCCAATGGATATCTCCGGCTTTGACCTCATGAGTAAACGACTTCCCTTCCGGGTCGGTCATCTTCAGCATGAGCGGAGTCGCCGCGATAATCAGATAAGGACGATCATGCGCGTGCATGGCCGACGTTGTTCCTGGAGCAAGCATCCATTGATAAACCCGCGCGCTGGGATTCTCCGCTTCTACCTTCGCAGCTACCGTGCTAGCAGGCTCCCTGGGCCGTTGAAGCAACTCCACGTCCAGTACCTCAAACACGGTGGTCCCAACGTTGTGCACGCGATGAGTATAAGGGGCGTCAGTTTGGAGAGCTGACACATCCCCCGTCTTTCTGGGCTCGGGCTCCCCTTCCGCTTTTCCCGGCTTCTGCTGCGTAATGGTAGCATCGGTCAACTCAACAGCCACCCGGTCGTGGGAGTGCGTGTGGAACAAGGTCGTGTCGCCGGGGGGTACGTTTACGTGCATCACCACCACAAAATCATTCTTGAGGACGACTCGATGGTGCGGCTCGCTCTCGACAGCGACGGGGGTTTGCTGGGACATGAGCGTGCGGGATACCAAAAGCAATAGCGCGAAGCAAAGCAAACGGGGCAAGGAGATCTCCTATTGAGCTTGAACGCGGCTGCGTTTGCGCAGCTTCACCACCTGGTCGAGCACGCGCTGCGCGACTTCCCACTTCGAGGTTTCCGGAACCTCGACGACTTCTTCGTTCGAAATGATGGTAACAGCATTGCGGTCGGAGTCGAAGCCGATGCCTTCGCGGGAAACATCGTTGGCGACGATTGCATCGAGCGATTTCGCAGCCAGTTTCTTGCGGGCGTTTTCGAGGACGTTTTCGGTTTCAGCGGCAAATCCAATGAAGATTTGGGGAATTGCGGGGGGCATTTTTTTGTGACGCGCCATTTCCGCGAGAATGTCGGATGTCGGCTCGAGGTCGAGCGTCATCGGGCCCTTGCACTTGATCTTCTGGTCAGCCGCGGATCTGGGGCGAAAATCGGCAACGGCAGCCGTTTTTATGACTACCGTGCTTTGGGGCAGAAGCTTCAAAACCGCCGCGAGCATCTCGTCCGCGGTTTCAATGCGCGTCAACTCGGCTGCTCCGGGCGGAGTGAGCACTGTCGGGCCACTGACCAGCAACACGCGTGCTCCGCGGCGCAGCGCCGCTTCGGCAAGGGCATAACCCATGCGGCCGCTGGAACGATTGGTCAGGTAGCGCACCGGATCGATCTTTTCGCGCGTGGGACCGGCGGTGATCAAGACCGTTTCCCCGGCGAGATCTTCTGCAGCGCCAAGGGCTGCCAACACCGCGGCGACGATCGTCTCATTCTCCGCGAGTCGCCCAGCGCCCGTCATCCCGCACGCGAGGTAGCCGCCGCCGGGCTCCACAATGTGAACTCCGCGCTTGCGCAAAATGTCGAGATTGGCTTGCGTCGCGGAGTGATTCCACATGTTTACGTTCATTGCGGGAGCGACAATCACAGGCGCGGTGGTGGCCAGA
>Ga0187847_10003231_pt1 | contig 12618 bp, 14 predicted proteins | sample June2016WEW_4_10_FD_132458 | JGI IMG/M metagenome (GOLD analysis project Ga0187847, IMG submission 132458) | Peatland microbial communities from SPRUCE experiment site at the Marcell Experimental Forest, Minnesota, USA - June2016WEW_4_10 | ecosystem: Environmental > Terrestrial > Soil >...
GCCAGCGCCTTGCAGAAAGGCGGACTTATCTCCTACAGTCGCGGCTCCATGAAGATTCAGAATCGCGTCGGACTGGTAGAGGCCGCGTGCGAGTGCTATCAAGTTGTCAACAATGAATATCTCCGCCTGGGGCTTCTATAACTGGCCTCTGCACAAGACTCAACAAGGCACACCTACTCTGGTTTCGCTCTGATCGAGTATCGGATGAACGATCGAATGAATAGATGCAACGCTCATGCACAGAGGAACTCCCAGGTTCAACCAGCGAACCGCAATCGCGGTTCAGTGCGACGCTACAAGGCCCTAGCGTATCGCCACAATTTCAACCTCGCCGCTATGGCGCAGAATGTCTTTGCTGCCCGCGGCTTCTTTGCGCATGCCAGCGCTTCGTCGATTCCGCAGTGACAAAGTAGAAGGTGGTTCCACCTTCCATCGCCAGAGACTCACGCTCGTGCCAGGTTAGCGAGGCCACGAAACCGATCCTTTTTCTGTCAGGCCGTCTTCAGCGTACCGTGGTCTGTCGCCGTCGCTGCTCACTTGCCTTCATGATTTCGTTCATGTCCCCGGCTGGCCGAATCTCCCAAATGTTGCCATACGTCAGAGCCGGATGCTGGCCAATGAGTTCGACAGCGTGATTCATGTCCCTCGCTTCAAGGATGAGAATGCCGCCGAGTTGTTCCTTGGTTTCGGCATAGGGGCCGTCGGTCGTAGCCACCTTGCCATTCTTCCAGGACAGTGTCAAGGCGGTTTCCGGCCCCTGAAGCGCTTCGCCGCCGGCCCAGTGTCCGTTGGCGCGAAGATGGTCGTCGTAGTCAAAGCATTTGTCGAACATGGCGTTTCGCTCGCTCTCCGTCATGCCATCGAATTTGCCTTTGTCGTAGTAGCCAAAACAGAGGTATTTCACTGTTCTTCTCCTTTTCCTTCCCGGTGTGAGCCAGCTGCGTAGCTGTCGCAAATGTTGCCGTCACTGTTTCAAGTAACGGAGCGCAACACTTCCTGATTTAAAAATTTTGGTCTCGACAAGTTTAAGTTGCAGTCTCTGCGGCAGGCTAACACCTTCCAACAACCGTCTTCCTTCTCCTGCAACAACTGGGCCAACCACAAAACGATACTCATCAACCAGACCAAGCTCCATGAGTTGTGACGGAATATCTACGCCACCGACTAAAATATCTTTGCCTTGTTCTTGTTTCAGTTTAAGTATTTCGTCGTGAAGGTTCCCGCGAACAATGCGCGTATTTCCGTCTTCAACACTGTCTAACGATCGTGAAAAAACAATTCTGTTTAAGGAGACAAATGCCCGGGCAAATTCGGTATCCGCTTTTGTCTCAGAAGGGTTTTTGAGGACATCGGGCCAATACGGAACCATCAACTGATAGGTTTTACGCCCAAAGATCTGCAGGTCAACCTCTCGGGTGAGGTGAGTAAAATATTCAAGTCTTTCTTCATCGATAGATTGTTTGGTGTGGTCAACGCAGCCGTCCAACGTGATGTTGATTGCAAAGATCACATTTCTCATTGATTGTCCTGACCTCCTCTTATGTGCCAACGCCTATGAAAGTCTGCGGTCTTGCTGAGGTGCCCCATTCATCCCGGTATCGGGAGCTGTGCCCCGTTCATCGCGGCCTTATCGCGATGAGCGGGTCGTCGGCCACCGGCCTATTTGCTGACGGCTTGATTTGGCAGCTCAGCCCGTTTCGCTACTTTGTGTTTGATCTCCTCTTCGGCCAGGATGGATGCGAAGTCTTCCATCTCAAAGACCTGGCGGATTTCGATTTCGGAGTCGACGGCGTGGGGGTTGGGGCAACGCTTGACCCACTCGATGGCCTCTTCAAGGGACTTGACCTGCCAGATCCAGAAGCCGGCGACGAGCTCCTTGGCCTCGGTGAAGGGGCCGTCGACGACGGTACGAGACTTGCCGGAAAACTTGACGCGTGCGCCCTTCGAGCTGGGTTGGAGGCCGTCCATGGCGAGCACGACGCCAGCCTTAATGAGCTCTTCATTGAATTTGCCCATCTCGGCGAAGAGCTGCGGGTCGGGGAGGGCGCCTTCTTTTTCTGACTCTGGGGTTGCTTTGACGATGACCATGAATCGCATTGCGAAATCTCCTTTGGGTTGAGCGATGGTTGGGTGGCTTGATTCCGATGACTCGTTTCCTGTTGACTCGGGAACCGTAGCCCATCGTTCTTTTGTCCTATAGTCGTTGGGGAGACGGAAAATCGACAGCAGAGCCGAACTATTTTAGAAAAACTGTGGAATGCTCCGCCCGTCTCCAGTTTTCCCTGCGAACTATTGGCCGGAATCCGGGTAACGTGATTCATGGCCCGCGACGCACTGCCAGCGTCCTTCGCGATAGACAAAAATATCTGTGAATCGGTTCCTGAACGGAGGCTTGTTACTCACGCGCACCGTGGACACGCCGCGAACCCATGCGAAGTCGTCATAGATATGAGCGTGCATCTCGGAAAGCACAACGTGCAGCGCCTCGCCTTCTGCAGGTTCGGCGAGCATCTGCGAGCGGCTGATGAGTTGCCCTGTTTGGGTTGCCTCTTCAAACTCGTCGGCGAGTATACACGGCAGCGGGGATTTGTCGTGCTGCTCGTCCGCGTGGGCCCACGCCTCCTCCAGATGCACCAGCGTTGCCTCATCTCGGGCCTGGTTTGATGGGCAAGTAGCGCCATAAGCGGGCGGCGAGAGCACAAAGAAGAGCAGGGCGGCTTTCATGTGGGACCTCCGGGATTCCTTGGTTTCTCCACATCCTAGCGCAACGAACGGCGCTTGGGAAAACCGGGGACAGACGGGACATTCACTAGTTTCAATTCGCTGTAGGATTGGGGAACGTTCCATCTCAAACCGAGTCCCCCTGTTTCCTCGGTTTCCGGAGAATCGGCATCTAGTCCAAAACCATTTTTTATTTCAGCTGCCGAATCCGTTCTTGGACGGCAGGAACTCGCACGCCCATTCATCGCGATAATGCCGCGATGAATGGGGCACAGACTTGCCTATTTGCGAAGCTCAGGCGGGTGGCTGGGTCGGTGAGTGGGCCACCTCCCGGCAGGAACCGGTGCGTATAAATAAAGATGATATACTGCATGTATATCATCTGCCGGAAGGAAAGGAGTCTATATGCGTACTCTGGTTGACATTCCCGATGACGATCTGGCCATCATCAACTCCGTCATCAAGGTTCAATCCATCTCACGGGCTGAGTTTATACGACGCGCCATTGCGCAGAGCCTCACCGCACACCGTAAAACACAAATACGGAAAGATCGGGAAGCGGCCTTCGGGCTCCTGGCTGGACGTTCTATAGACGGGATGGAGTATCAGGAAAGGATTCGCCAGGAATGGGAGTAAGGAGAGTTCTGCTCGATACAAATATCCTGATTGACTACCTGGCAGGCAAGGCTTCCGCACGCGCCGAGATCGAACGCTACGCTATGCCTGCTATCAGTATCGTCACCTGGATAGAAGTCATGGCGGGCGCTACCCTGGACGACGAGCAGATACGGCGAAATTTCCTTGCTACCTTCCTGATTTTGCCCCTCACTATGGAAATCGCCGAGCGTTCTTCTGAAATCCGCAGGCATCGAATCCCCAGGCTCAAGTTGCCGGACACCATCATCCTAGCCACGGCACAACTCGACGACCTGCTTCTTGTGACGCGGAATTCCAAGGACTTCCCCTCCAAGGAACGAGACATACGGATTCCCTACAAACTTTAGTAGTGCCCGCCATGTGGCCCACTCACCGGTCACGGCGGCGACCCGCGATGAATGGGGCACACAATCACCTATTTGCGAATCTCAAGCGGGCGGCTGGATCGGTGAGTGGGCCACTTGCCTATGTCTATCATTGAAATAGTCATCTGCGATGTTACAGTTTCCGGAGGGAGGCACACGTGGTGAGGCGTCGCAATGATCGAGACAAGCCTGCCGACAAACGCGCCCACGTGCAGAATCCCTTGACCGACCTAATAAGCCGCATCGGTCAGGAAATCGCGGACGAGAATTGTGTCTTGTTCGTTGGCGGGGGGAGTTCGACAGAGAAGTGGGCAAGAGAAAACAGCTTCTACACGACCATCAGAGCGCAAACCAGTTTGAGCGGCGATAGCGGGCCGCATGCTTTTCCCGCGGTCATGCAGAAGTTCTGCGAAGAGAGAGATGGCGGCCACCATAATGTTCTAATTCGCGAGGCCATACGCTACATCGAGCATTTCCTTTTGCCCGGCCCTGCGAATCAGGTGGCGACTGAATTCAGTAGGCAACTCGCAACAATTCCGTTATTCAAGGTAGTCCTTACCACCAACTGGGATCCTCTCTTGGAGCGAGCCTTAGATGTGTTGGTGCCGATGACGCAAGACCGCGACTTGGGATTCTGGGACGATCGGAAGAAGCAGGTCGTCAAGATTCACGGCTGTATTACGCGGCCTCACTCGATCGTGGCGACTCAAAGTGACTATGACGCATGTGTTGCCGCTAATACATTGCTCTTCAATAAAGTGCGCGACCTTATGGCAACCAAGACGTTTCTGTTTACGGGGTACAGTCTGAAGGACGCCGATTTCCGGGAAATCTGGGATTCAATCGCGAACAGGCTTGGCCAATTCTCGAAGCTCGCCTATGCGCTTGATCCATTCGCAACTGACGAGGACATCACCTATTGGTCGCATCGCGGCATCAGCATTTTCCGGATGCGCGACACACAGTTTCTCGAAGGGTTGCGCAGTCACTTTGTCGAAGCCGGGCTCATACCCTCGGATCGCTCGATAAAGTTTCTGATGAGCGAACGCAGCAGAATCGTTAAGATTCATGTGAAGCTTGAACAAAACTGTGACGGCGGATTCGTTTCCGCGATGTACCAGGATGGTCTGCTTCACGAACTGGACGACCTCTTAGACTCTATACGACTCGGAACAAGAATAAAGCAGAAGGATTTTGAGAACGAACTCGGACTTATGCTCAAGTGCGTTAGAGATGCTGCTCAGAAGCAGAAAGATCCGATCGAAATCGCCTATTACACCGGTCGGTACACTGTGATCAACGGTTATCTTGATGCAGACGGGAACGAACTTCCGACGTATTTTCACCCCTATCGACTCACCCCGATGCGGAAGCTCGTGAAGGGGACCGTCTGGAAGTTCCCTAAAAGACGCAAGGAGCAGCCAGACAACGAAGGACCGCAAGACATCGTCGCAGATTATTCGACCAGAGAACCGTTCTTCACGGTCTGCAAACACTGCGCCGAGCTCTTGCATAAGCGCTAGAGGCTAGGATCGGGACAACTGACCCGCCGCTGGGGAGACGGAAAATCGACAGCCACTCCAATTTTTATTTCATCTTTTTATTTCAACTGTCGAATCCGCTCCTGCAGAAATTGCCGCTCCGGTTCCTGTTGGGTCAGCGCCAGAGCTTTCTCATAAGAAGCCCGAGCCTCATCCGACAGCCCGAGCCTGCGGCACATATCGGCACGGGCTGAATGCGCCAGGTAGTAATTCGCCAGTTCGCCACGTTCGAGGACCGCGTCGATATGCTTGAGGCCGGCCTCTGGGCCATCGCGCATGGCAATGGCCACGGCACGATTTAGATGTACCACGGGCGAAGGCTGAATTCGTACCAATTGGTTGTAAATCGCAACAATCTGCCGCCAGTCGGTGGCAGCCACCGATTCCGCCTCCGCATGAACGGCCGCAATCGCAGCCTGCAATGTGTAAGCACCGAAGCGGCGGGAGTTCAGCGCTTTCTCCACCAAGGCCACTCCCTCCGCGATCTGCTCCCGATTCCAGAGCGAGCGATCTTGATTTTCCAGCAAAATCAACTCTCCAGCCGGAGAGGTTCTCGCGGCGCGACGGGATTCCTGGAGCAACATCAGGGCAAGCAGCCCCTGTATTTCCGGATTTTGGCCCTCCGGCTCTGGCTCCGGGCTTGGCTGAAGCTCGGTCAGTAGTCGTCCCAGTCGAATCGCCTCACCGGTTAGCTCAGCCCGCGTTACCTCCGCTCCCGCTGCGGCCGAGTAACCCTCGTTAAAGACGAGATAGATCACCTGAAGCACCGCGTCCAACCGCTCCGGCAACTCCTGCGCCGTCGGCACCTCGTACGGAATCGGTGTCTCTCGAATCTTTGTCTTGGCGCGCACGATGCGTTGTGCGAGCGCTGCCGGTGTAACCAGAAATGCCCGCGCAATCTCTTCCGTTGTCAGGCCGCAGATTTCTCGAAGAGTGAGCGCGACCTGTCCTTCCGGAGGCAGAGCGGGATGGCAGCAGGTAAAGATAAGACGGAGGCGATCGTCCTCGATCTCTTCATCCTCTATGGGAGCGTCCCCGCGTGCAGTGTCATTGCCGCGCGATTCCATATGGGCAATGAGATCTCTCTCGGCTCCATCGAAGCGCGCCCGCCGGCGCATAGCGTCTATGGCCTTGAAGCGTGCCGTTGAAATAAGCCAAGGGCGAGGCTTCGCCGGAATGCCGGCCAGCGGCCAGGACTCCAGAGCAGCAGCGAACGCCTCGTGCATCGACTCTTCGGCCAGATCCAGGTCCCCGAGCAGGCGCACGAGCGTCGCCAGGACCCGGCCCGACTCCGACCGGTAGAGAGTCTCAATGGTCCTGCTGAGTTGTTCGGGCACAGGCGGCATCTACGCCAAACTAGCAAACGCAGTGGCTCAACACAACTGCATTCAGGTTTCCTCACCGAACTTCGCGCTCCAGTATCAGGTTTGTTACTTCATTGCCGAGCACGAGCAGGTTATAGTGACCGCATGCGCATCTGCTTACTCCTTTTCGTTGCCGCCTCCGTCGCCGCCGCGCAATCGCCGCTCCACCAGCGCCTTGCCGGCATCGCCAGCGACGCGCGGGGCAAGGTCTATGTCTCCTGCTCGTTGCCAGGCGTCAAGCTCGACTGCGATCTCGATCCTCACGGCCACCCGCCGATGCAGTCCACTTTCAAGTTCCCGCTCGCCCTCGCCGTGCTGCATCAGGTGGAACTTGGAAAATTGCAACTCGATCAGCCTGTTCGCTTCCTCAAATCCGACCGTTACCCCACCTTCAGTCCCTTGCAGGATGAGTTTCCCGAGGCCGACGTCGATGTTCCTGTGCGTAAACTCACCCAACTCATGGCGACGGAGTCCGATAACATCGCGGCAAACCTCCTGCTTCGCGTTATCGGTGGTCCCGACGCTCTCCAGCAATATCTTGACTCGCTAGGCTTGAGCGCCATCCATCAGCAGGACAGCGAGTACACGCTACATGGCGACCAGAAGCTGCAATACCGCGACTACGCCGAGCCAGCCGCAATGGTCGCGCTTCTTCGTCTTTTCGCTGACCACTCTCCCCTCAATCCAGAACACACAGCGCTCCTTAATGAATGGATGCTCGAAGCCGCGAGCGGCCCTTACCGCATCAAGGGACTGCTTCCCGCCAACACACTGGTTGCCCACAAAACCGGCTCCTCCGGCGTCGAGTGGGGCATGATTCCCGCCACCAACGACGTCGGGCTCATTACTCTTCCCGATGGGCGGCGACTCGCACTGGCGGTCTTCGTCACCGATGCCCATGCCGACCAGGATGCCTGCGAGCACGTCATCGCGGCCATCGCCCGGGAAATCTACAACGAGGCCCTCAGCGAACGGAAGTAGTCCGTCCCGCGAACCGCTAAAAGTATGGAGGCGGCGCGTGGCCCTGGTCTCATACCGAACACTATCAAGTCTGCGCCCCATTCCAAATACATAAGTCTGTGTCCCATTCGCAAATAGATAAGGCAAATCGATAAGTCTGTGCCCCATTCGAAAATAGATAAGTATGTGCCCCATTCATCGCGGCCTTATCGCGATGAGTTGGCCACCCGCCGATCACCCACCAACGATTCCCAAATGAGCAGTGCCCGCTCCCTGCCATGCGCTGTCATCCTGAGGAGCCAAGCGACGAAGGATCCGCGGTTGTTTTGAACGGTCGTGATAGGCCGGTGCCCCACTCACCAATCCACCCACTCATCTAACTTCGCAAATAGATAAGGCAAATCGATAAGTCTGTGCCCCCATCCGAAAATAGACAAGTCTGTGCCCCATTCATCGCGGCCTTATCGCGATGAGTGGGCCACCTGCCACAGCGCATCTTCAAACAGCTCCATCGCCGCAGCCGACAGATAGCACGGCAGCCGCAGATCGGGAATTGCGGAGGGAGCAGGGGCCCTCAGGCCCCTGAAAAGCCGCAGGAAATTGAGGCCTTTAGCCCCGGATCGAAACCATTCGAGGCAAGCACAACTGTGGTGCTAGTGTCCCGTCCCTAAAGTTCGCAACATAATAGAACTGTCATCCTGAGCGCTGTTTGCCGCGTTTTGCGCGGCAAACAGAGTCGAAGGACCTGCATTTCGGGGCTTCGATTTATGCTACGAACTTCGGGGACACCACACCAGGCTCGACGGCGATAACAGCTGAACGTGAGGAATTGAAACTCCCCCGTTTGCTGACAACGGATGCGCTCGCCTGTCATGCACGTTGAGAATACTCCCCTTCGGGATGGTTTGGGAGACATGGAGCTCTCCGCCCCGGCAAGAACTAGCGATCACTGGTGGCCTTGCAAGCCGAATCGCCCGAGCCCAACTTCAGCTGTTAACGATTAAGCCACCCTCTTGGTTACGAATTGGCCATACGCCTTCGTAACGTTGATAGATTCCGGCGGGGGAGGGTAGAGTGTTTGCCAACAGTTAATCCTGCAAACTCTGGGCCCCAAAAAACAGAAACACTTGTCTCGCAAGACGCTAAGAGAGAAACGGAGAACTATGCGCCGTCTCATCCTTTTGACCATCTCCGGCCCTTTGCTGCTCTCGCTCGCATTCGCGCAGCAAGCAGCAAGCCCGTCGCAGCAACCAGGACAACTGCAGCCAAAGCCCATCACGTTACCGCATCTCTATTGGCACCTGATGACGTGGCAGAACCACCTGGACAAGGCTGCCGCCGAGCACGAGAAGAATGGCAAGGATGGAACTTGGCTTCGTGGCTATCTGCAAAAACAGCTTCGATTCTCGGACGCTGAATTTGCGCCCGTGCGCGAATCGGCTCAGCGGCTGGCGTTGGCCGTTGCCGATCTTGACGCGCAGGCGAAATCGCTCGTGCAGGCCGATCTGGCCCTCTATGCCAACGGAAAGCTCGCCTCCAGCGACCCTCCGCCCAACCTGGCCAAGGTAAAACAGCTCTCGCAGCAGCGCGAAGATGTCATCAATGCGGAAATTGCGCGGCTTAACGCCGCCCTTGGACCGGATAACGCCGCCAAGCTCAAAACCTACCTCACACAAGATCACTCATCGCACGTGACGGCGAAGGTCAATCCAAATGCGGCGGTGCACCCACGACCTTATGGGCCGTCTCTTCAGGCTCTGGGATTGGAGGCGCAGCCATGAACGGAAGCCGAACACTCCTCCGAATCTGCACAGCCATTGTCTTCTGCTTTCTAGTCCTCATTTCCTGCCCGCAGCGGGCGTGGGGTGAGGACCTTATATGGGGATTCGGCGGAGAAGATACAGAGCTGTGGGTTGGCATAGCTGACGATACGAGTGTCGAAAATGGATTCGACTGGTACGCGGAAGCGGATATTAGTTACGAGGATGAATATTATTACGACGTTGCGCTCACTACGAACTTGCTTTCCTCGGAATATGGCAACGCCATTCTTAATGGCACGCAGGAGGACATGGAGCAAGACGTAGCCGAACTGGGAGAAGATTGGCGCCTCGACCCGGGCGTCACTTACACCTTGGAAGCCGTTAGCTGGTACTGCGAATGCTCAACCTACGGTGAGGTAATGTATTACTCTCTCGACCTCTCGGACTACTACGACATTCAGAATCAAGGTGTCTGCGATTGGGATCTTGCCGTCCAAGTAGAGTTCACCGCTGGTGTTCCTTCGATCACGAGCATCAGTCCGTCCTCGGACGCGGTTGGCAATTCGGGACAGATCACTGCCCAGGGGCAGTACCTCGGCGATCCGTTCGGCGGAGGATTCACCTCAGCCGCAATGACCGGCCCAAATGGCAACAATCAAGGGGTCACTCTGTCAGGTGGTAGCAGCTCAAGCGACGTCACCTCGTACACCGTAAACTACTCGATCGCTCAGAATGCTGCTCCGGGCACGTATTACCTCACTGTCACCAATCCATTCGGAACTAGCAACCAGGCAACGTTCACGGTGGGCGACTCCACGCCGGTCATCCAGGGCATCAGCCCCAGCACATGGCCTGCCGGCGCGACAACTCCGGTGACAATCACGGGCCAGCATTTCGGCACCAATCAGCCAAAGCTGGTCTTCTCCGACCCAAGCATCGGCTACACATTATCCAGCTATCAGGACACGCAGATTCAGGCCAATGTCACACCTCCCGCTAGCGATCCGGGAGGCAGCGTCAACGTGAGCGTCACGTCAAATGGATATGGCGGTTTCGGATTCACGCAGGTGCCGGGCAGTTCAAGCACCAGTCAGCAGACCAACGCAAACGTGAATGCAATCCCGAATGTTACGCCGACGATTACAATGAACGGGACGCAACTGAGCAGCCTTACTTCCGTGCCGGTGGTGGTCGGGCAGCAGATCGTGTTGGCGGCCACGCTCCCGTCTCCGCAGTCCGGGATCATATCAAGCCAGGGGTGGGGCATGCCTACCGGCGGAACGGCCATCGCGGGATACGTCAACGCGGCGGGCACAGGACCGCCTGATACGACGGGAGGGCAGGTCCTATCCGCGACCTCAACGACCACGGGGAGCACTACATTTTATTGGGTGTACACCGCCGCTAGCGGGCAAGCGCCGTCCGTGACGTTCACCTATCAACTGAGCAACGGGAACCCGTCCAGCACAACCACCGTTACATTCAACGTGACGGGCCCAACCGGCGGGACGATGAGCTTTACCCCATATTCATCCGCCGTAAGCATAGCTGACCTCAACGGATGCACTGACTCCAACGGAAGGGTATGGCCGCCAGGAGCGTACTTAGCGTACGGACAAGACCTCACTGGAACCATTTGCAGCGTGTCGGGCACACCGGGTATCACATTCAACAGTCCTACGGGGTACAGCAACACATCGGGCGGCGCGTTCCTATTGGTGCAGCTGATAAGCGCCGACTCGACTGCAACTGGTGGTGCCCCGGGGCTTGACACCGTCTATCCTATCCCTGGGGCGCCTCCCAGTAATGACGCGCCCATAATTTACCTCGGGACAGCGCCGACCACGATCACCAGAAACTTCACGGCGAATCTGTTCTTGATGTGGAAATCAAACTCGACTTCCTCAATCCCGGTCCCGCTTGGATATCAAACTTGGGGGTTTGATGGTTCCGCTATTTGCAGCGGCTCGTGTTCGATCGTCGCTTATTGGACCGCGACCACTATTGGAACCGCAGGGCCGGTTGGCGGGTTCATCCAAAGCTCGGCTTCTCAAACAAGCGTAGGCAACAATGTTCTCGTAAACGGTTACCCAACGTGGACCAGCGTCACCAGATGACGCTCGACCCAGGGGTGCTTGGAGAAATAGCGTATTTCGGGAGGAAACGATGAAGGCCGTTCGCAACATATCTCTACTCGCAGCAATTTGCTACGCCGTGGTTTCAGGGACGGGGGTCTCTCAGCAAAGCGTCGTCGAGCCGCCATTCACTCTCGAAATCACTGCCAACGGCGGCCCATATGATTGGGACTTTGCAAATACCACGGATAAGGTCGTGAGGGCGGGATCTCCAGTGGAAATAGTGGTGAGAAAGACAAACCGCGCTGATCATGAGATAGCCAAGAAAAACCAGGTGGGCGACCGCGTTGGATACCAGATTGAGGTTCGCGATAGCAACGGCAATCTCCTCAAACCAAAGCCGCGCGATCCGAACGAGCCGATCCAGAGCAGTGGACCCATTTCGATACCCGGTTCAAAAGACACGGTCCTGCAGCCCGGGGAAAGCACTCAGGGCAGGAATCTCCTAACGGATGTGCTTGATCTTAGTCAGCCAGGTAAGTATATCGTTCAGGCATCGGAGCACGTCTCGAATGACCCCAACTCTGAAGCCGTCAAATCGAATACCATCGCGATCGTGGTGCTACCTTCTGATTCCCGTTGACGCGGGATCGTATGGTCGACGGGACTCTACTCAGCCAGATCCGTAATGAGCCTGTCCACGACCTGAGAGGCGGGTGGCCTCCGTCTCGACGCCCCAAAAACAACCCCGAGGGTGCCCGTCCTGAGCTGGGTGCCCCCGGCCCCTCGCATTTGGGGACCGGGGATGACACGAAATCCTACGAGCCACTAGATCGGTCCCGAAAATGCCCATCCCACACCCAACACAATCCACCCCAAAATTTCCCCCGCCCCTTTGCACATAATTTCCCCCTCCCGGCGCACAATAGAACCAGTGATCAGGGGTCAGTCCCGAGTCCCCCGGTTCAATATGTCAGCTATCTGACCTGTCCATACCCCCCCACCCCCCAGCCCCCCACCCCCTCCCTCTCGGAGCTAGATGCTGGCAGCCCCACCGTTCCCACCCCCCTATAAAAATGCGAAAAAACGAACTGTGAAACTGTGAGGCTTTCAACCTACACATAACAAGATGTTTACACGCAAAATCACACACGAACACAGAAACTGTGAAA
>Ga0187847_10003237_pt1 | contig 12609 bp, 10 predicted proteins | sample June2016WEW_4_10_FD_132458 | JGI IMG/M metagenome (GOLD analysis project Ga0187847, IMG submission 132458) | Peatland microbial communities from SPRUCE experiment site at the Marcell Experimental Forest, Minnesota, USA - June2016WEW_4_10 | ecosystem: Environmental > Terrestrial > Soil >...
CAATGAGCAGATCTGCGGTTATGAAATGCGGGATGCCAACTGCACAGGCCTCACAGCGTATATCGTGCGCTTGAGGTTGCCCTCTGGAAGACTGTCACTGCGTGCTGTGGGACTACATCAAACAGGAAAGGAATTTCCAAGAATCCCGATCTCCGGAGATTCCGTGCGAGTTTGACTCTGGTTATTCGAAGATACATACTGGTTGGTATGTTGGCGGCACGCAAGAATCTGAAACGTAGAGCGACTAGGCTGCGCGATCCTGAGCGCACGCGGGAGCACCTGCTGCAGGCGGCATCCCGCGAGATCTACAGATCGGGTTTCCAGAGTGCCAGCCTGGACACAATACTGGCCTCCGCTGGCGTGACCAAGGGAGCGCTGTACTACTACTTCAAAAGCAAGGAAGCCTTGGGATACGCCGTCGTCGAAGAGATCATCGCCCCCGACGTCCACGGCAAATGGGTGCTGCCTCTACAGAGCGTCAAGGACCCTATCGACGCTTTGATCGGCGCTGTGCAACGTATATCCGTTCGGCCCGCGGATGTACGGGGCGGCTGCCAACTGAACAATCTGGCGCAGGAAATGTCTCCTCTTGACGCGAGATTCCGGAAGCGGCTGGCGAGAGTCTTCCATGCCTGGCGGGAGGCCGTTGCCTCCGTTTTGCGAGAGGGCCAGACCCACGGAAGCGTTCGCCGCGACGTGGAGCCCGCTGACGCAGCCGCCTCACTGATCGCGATGGTCGAAGGCTACGGCTCGCTGGCAAAGAATGCTCAGGATCCGAAAGTAATGAAAGCGGGGATCAGAAACATCGTGGACTGGCTGCGCTCCCTCCGCGCGCCGGGCAACCGCAAGCGCATCTGATCGCATCCGTTCAAGCAGCACTTTGACAACTGTTACATACCAACTGGTTCGTAGGTTCGGCGTTGACTTGCGGGCACGCCGAGGCGAGAGCGGGCGGGGGACTGATTCAGCCAACACAGGAGGAAGTGATGAACCGAAAGCGATTCCAAATAATTGCCTTTCCAAGCTTCGTGATTCTTATCCTGAGCGCAGCGTGGCCCGCGCCAGCACAGGACGCCAAAACGCCGTATCCGAGCATGGCCCCGCTTGACCAATACCTGATGGATCGAAATGCAGAGATCGCGCGGGCGCGAACTGCGGCCCCGCAGGCCATCTCGCGCGATGCCGATGTCCTCGTCCTTGGAAGGCATGGCTACGAAACCGCAGTCAAAGGTAAGAACGGTTTCGTGTGTCTCGTAGAGCGAGGGTGGATGGGCGGATTCGACGGCCCTAACTTTTGGAACCCTAAAATTCGAGGTCCGGTCTGCTACAATCCGCCGGCTGCCCGCTCCATCCTGCCGATGACCTACAACAGAACGGAGATGATATTGGCCGGCCAATCCAAAGCTCAGATCATCGAGGGCATCAAGACATTCATGAAGCAAGAGCTGCCGCCCCTGGAGCCTGGAGCTATGAGCTACATGATGTCGAAAGAGCAGTACCTTACCGACGGCGACCACCACAACTGGATCGCTCACCTGATGTTTTACACTCCCCTCATGGACGGTTCCGTTTGGGGTGCAGATCTGTCCAACTCTCCCGTCATGCTGAATCCACAGTTCAGGGGCGCTCCTGAACCGATCGACGTATTTATGGTTCCCGCGGGCTGGTGGTCGGATGGAACGCCGGACCCAGTCAAGCCGGAGTAATGGCGCGCAAGGGGAGAATGGGCCGATGTTTCAAGCAGCAGCCAACAGCAGCGAGAGCCTGAGGATGTCTAGGGAGCAGGATGAGCTGGAAGTATACGCCTTTTGACGGCCGTGAAAGGTCATGATGGACTTCGGGCACACGAGCAGTAGCGAAACCGGCAATGGAGGTCTCTTGGATAACGGCGATCCACATATTCGCGAAGTCGTAACCCAGACACGGACGCTTGCGATGGGGAAGTCTGCGCGGATTGCGATCAGAGCCAAGGGGAGAATTCTCTTCATCGATGTGGTCGACGTTATCGCGGTGGAAGCCAAAGGAAACTATGTCTCGTTATTGCATACTTCAACTTCGCACATGCTGCGAGAGTCTATCTCGTCTATGGAAGAAAAGCTTAATCTGCACGGGTTTGTGCGAATTCATCGATCGGTGCTGGTGAACGCGGCATTGGTTGAAGAGATTCATCTATTGTCCACGGGTGAGTATGTGCTCCGCGTTCGGGGAGGAAGGGAGTTCACAGCCACACGTACTTACAAGAAGAATCTGCACCTCCTGGCGGAGTTGTGGATCGGTGTGTAGGGTTTGGCTGCCGAGTAATGTTCGCCAAACCGGAAACGAACGCGACTCGGTCCAGAAACGGGCTTCGCGGAAGTTTGTCGGATTAGTAATGGGAAGTCGGCCAGGCTGGAGACAAAATCCTGGATGCTTGCGCGTTTATGGTTGCTGATCCTGCTGAGACACCTGGACCCTTTCCAATCTTAGGTACGAATCCTATCGAAATCGAAACCATTAGAGCTGGCTGTGCTCTCTCCAAGTGGGTCGAATCGGACCGGGAAAGAGTGCCTAAGGAGTTGTTCTATGTGGCGCCGGACAGCTCGGTCATGTCTATGGAGATGAGCGGCAGCAATGGCGTTGGAATTCGCGACAGCGGGCCATGAAGCGTTTACTATTGCCAGCCCCCGCCAAGCGTTTTGTACAGTTGTATTAAACTTCGGTATTCATCGCCCCGGGCAGCAGCGAGCGTCAGTTCCGCGCCGTAGAGTGAGCGTTGTCCATCCAGGACTTCGAGATAAGTCGTCGTGCCACCTTTGTAGCGAAGATTGGAAATGCGGACGGTTTCTTGCAGATCAGCAACACTATCCTGTTGGCGAATTCGCACCTGATGAAGTTTTTCGTAACCTATGAGCGCGTCGGAAACATCTCCAAAGGCTTGCTGGATCGCTTGTTGGTATGCGATCAGAGCCTGCCGGTGTTCCGACTCAGCCAGATACAAATTTCCTTTCAGCGCACCTCCCGTGAAAATCGGCTGATTCACCTGCGCGCCGTAAGACCAGATGCCAAGCTGTGTGGTCATCAAGTGCGAAAAGACACTGCTTCGACCGAAAGAACCTCCCCCTGATCCGGTCAGCGAGATTTGCGGAAAGAACTGAGCTTTGGCCACACCGATGTCGGCATTCGCGGCGATCAAAATCTGTTCAGCCTCGCGAATATCGGGACGGCGCTCGATGATCGAAGAAGGAAGGCCAGGTGGAACTTCAGGTGGAAGTGTCTGTTCAACGAGCGGAATACCACGCGACACGTCTTGCGGATAATTGCCGAGGAGGATGCTGATGGCATCTTCTTCCTGACCAATTTGGCGCTCCAGGTCAGGAATCTGGGCATTCGCGGTATCGAGGACTTGTTGGGCCTGAAGCACGTCCAACTTTGTGGCCACGCCGTGGTCAAGCCGCAGTTGCGTGAGTTTGACCGAATCGGTCTGGGTTTTCACCGTATCCCGCGTGATTGCGAGTTGCAGATCAAGTTGCAACAGCGTGAAATAGTCGGCTGCCACATCGCTAACCAGCGTAAGTACCACAACTTGGCGAGCGTCTTCCGTGGCCAGGAGTTCGGCGCGAGCCGCTTCGGTTGCGCGGCGCAGCTTTCCGAAGAAATCGAGTTGGAAAGCCGCGTCGGCAGTGAGCGTCAGAAAGTTGTACCGGGATTGTTCGAGATTCTCCTTGCCGCCGTTGAAGTTGGCGTTACCCGAAACCTGCGGAAAAAGGCTGGAGCGGGTAACGGCAAGTTGCGCACGCGCAGCATTGATGCGTTCCGTCGCGAGTTGCAGATCGTAGTTTTGTTTGAGCGCTGTGCGAATGAGTTCCTGCAGCTTCGGATCCTGAAACACCTGCCACCAGGAGAGATCGGCATACGAGGCCGTCTGCGACTGAAGCTGAGGATTCTCTGACAGGTCACGATATGCAGCAGGAGTCTGAACCGTGGGCCGCTGATACTTGGGGCCAACCATGCAGCCGACCAACATGGTGGAGAGCAACGTTGCACTGAGCGTTTTGGAGATTTTCATGAACGCAACCCTCGGTTTGGAATCTGCACAGATCATCATCTCGCCGAAGAACCTCAATCTCCTGGTGCTGGCGAAGGAGTCGCTGGCACGATGCCGCTTGCAGGCTCTTTGTCCGCGCCCGACCATTTCTCGACCATATAAAAGATGGCGGGCACAAAGAAAATTCCAATCGCGCTGGCAGCCAGCATTCCCCCGATTACCGCCGTCCCCATAATCTGGCGCGCAACCGACCCAGCGCCGCTCGCTGTCCACAGTGGCACGCAGCCGAGGATAAATGCGAACGATGTCATCAGGATCGGGCGCAGCCGCAATTTCGCCCCTTCCAGAGCCGCGTCGGCGAGCGGCTTTCCGTGTTCGAACTGATCCTTGGCGAACTCGACGATTAAGATGGCGTTCTTTGCCGCCAAGCCAATCAGCATGATCAGGCCGATCTGCGAGTAGACGTCGGTTTCGATCTGCACCATATAGGGCGGCAGAAAAACCCCGAGCAGCGTGCGGCGCAGCCATAAAACGACAAAAGCTCCGAAGACCGCAACCGGCGTGCTAAGCAGTACGCTGAAGGGCAGCGACCAGCTTTCGTAAAGAGCCGCGAGAATCAGGAAGACGAACAACAACGACAGTCCGAAGATCACCGCGGGTGGCACTCCTTGGCGCGCCTTCTGCTCCAGAAACGAGATCCCGGAGTAATCGAATCCCATCTCTCGCGGCATGGTTTGTTTGAAAACATCTTCCAGGGCTGCGCTGGCCTGATCGGCGCTGAAACCGGGCGCAGCGCTGCCGTTGATTTGCGCGCAACGAAACTCGTCAAAGCGCATGGTAAATTCGGGACCCAGTTGCGATTTAACCGTCGTGAGCGTAGAGAGCGGAACGTTCTCCCCCTTGTTGTTACGGACATAGAACCGCCCGACGTTATCGGCGCTGGCGCGATCTTCGCTTTCGGCCTCGATGTAGACCTGCCACTGGCGGCCAAAGCGGTTGAAGTAGTTAATGAAATATCCGCCCATGAAAGCCTGGATGGTGTGGTAGACATCGGTAAGATTGACACCCTGTTTCAATACTTTGTCGCGATCCACGTCAACAAATTTCTGCGGAACGCTGGGCAAGAAAGTGGTGCTCAGGCTGGCGATCTCGGGTCGCTTTCGCGCTGCTTCAAGAAATGTGTTCACATTGTTCGCGAGGAATTGAATGCTGCCACCGGAGCGGTCTTCGAGAATAAAGGTGAATCCGCCGGCGGTACCGACGCCCGGGATGGCCGGAGGCGAAAACCCGAATGCGATTCCCGCCGGCAATTTGGAAAGCTGCTGATTCAAATGCGCTTTGATGGCCTGAAATTGTTCGGCTCTGGTCTTGCGTTCATCCCACGGCTTGAGAGTGACTACAAAGAAAGCGTTGTAACTGGTACGAACAAAACTGAGCAAGCTGAAGCCGATGACGCTGGTCGTGTATTTCACGCCGGGCGTGTTCGCCAGAATGTTTTCGATCTGTGTCGCAGCTTGAGATGTCCGCTCGAGCGATGCGCTGTTGGGCAATTGCAGGTTGACATACGCGTAGCCTTGATCTTCATCCGGAAGGAAACTGGACGGCACACGCTTGCCAACGAATCCGGCCGCGACGCAAAAGGCCACCAGGAGCACGACCACCACGGCCGTCTTCTTGAGCAGCACGCCGCTCCAGCTGACATAGCCGTCGGTGGCCCGCTCAAAAACACGGTTGAACCAATCGAAGAATCTCCGCAGTATGCCGTGGCTCTCTTGGCGCGGACGGAGCAGTAGTGCTGCCAGAGCAGGGCTGAGCGTTAGTGCGTTGAACGCCGAGAGAATCACCGAAATGGCGATGGTGACTGCGAATTGCTGATACAGCCTGCCTGTAATTCCGGGGATGAAGGCGGTGGGCACGAATACGGCGGAGAGCACCAGCGCGATGCCCACAACCGGACCCGAGAGTTCCTCCATCGCCTTTAACGCCGCATCTTTCGGAGTCATACCTTCTTCGATATGGCGCTCCACACCTTCCACTACGACGATTGCGTCATCCACGACCAGACCAATGGCAAGCACCAAGCCAAAGAGAGAAAGTGTATTAACGGAAAAACCAAACAACGGGAAGAAGACGAAGGTGCCAACCAGCGAAACCGGCACGGCCAGCAGCGGAATCAGCGTAGAGCGCCAGCTCTGCAGGAAAAGAAAAACGACGATGATGACCAGCACGAGCGCGATCAGAAGAGTTTCAACGATCTCCTTGATACCCTGCGTCACGGAAAGCGTGGTGTCGAGGGAGACCGCGAAATCCATATCGTCGGGGAAACGCTCTTTCATTTGCGCCATCAACTTCTGGACCCCGGCTGCCGCATCGACCGCGTTCGATCCGGGCAATTGATACGCCGCAATAATGGCGCCTGGCTTACCGTTAAACCGTCCCGAGACACTGTAGTCTTGCGCACCCAGCTCGATGCGAGCGAGGTCGCGTACCCTTACCGTTGCACCGTCGGGTGTTTCGCGGACAACAATGTTGCCGAATTCTTCCGGCGAAACCAGGCGGCCTTGCGAGAGAACAGTGTAGGTATATTCCTGGCCTTTCGGGGCAGGTTCCCCTCCGGCTTTGCCAGCGGGGTTCACGGTGTTTTGTGCCTGAATCGCGTTGATGATCTCAGGGACAGTAATACCGAGCTTTGAAAGCGTATCCGGTTTGACCCACATGCGCATCGCGTATTGCCCGGCGCCGAATACCTGAACATTGCCGATGCCGTAGGAGCGAAGAATCGGATCGACGATATTGATGTAGGCGTAGTTGGCCAGAAACTTGGCGTCATACGTTCCGCGCGGAGAATAAAGAGCAACCCACATCAGCGGTGCGGTGACCGATTTTCGTACCGTAATGCCGTAATTGTTGACATCCACGGGAAGCTGGGAGGCAGCCTGTGTTTCTCGAGATTGCGTGAGAATGAAATCGGTATTCGGATCGGTCTTAACGTCAAAATCCACGATCAGACTGGTTGTATTGTTCCCCGTGGCGTTCAACGAATACATGTAATTCATGTTGTCCACTCCGTTCATCTGCTGCTCGATGGGAGTGGCCACTGCTTGCTCAAGAGTCTGGGCGTCGGCTCCGACGTAAGTTGCGAGGACTTGAATTTCGGGTGGAGTGATGTTGGGAAACTGCGCGACGGGCAAGCTCAGAACCGTGAGTGAACCAACCAATACCATGACAATGGAAATCACCATGGCAACAATGGGGCGGTTGATGAAGAATTTCGACATGGATCATCTGTCCTTATCGATTCATCGATCTTTAAACTCATCCATCCTTATCTCATCGATTCTTGCTCATCAATTTTTGGCTTCGGCTGCGAAAGGCCTCGGGTTCACGTGCACGCCTGTGTGCATTCTTTGAATCCCTTCCGCTACGACTCGATCGCCGGCATTCAGCCCGCTCGCGATGATCCATCGGTTATCGACCCGGTCGCCCACAGTGACCGTTCGAACGTCAACTTTGTTGTTGGCGTCTACAACCGCGACCTGATATCCCCCTTGCAGTTCCGACACCGCGCGCTGGGGAACAAGCAGCGCCCCCGGCTGGGTCCGGACTACGGCGCGGACTTTACCGTAGCCCCCGGGCCTCAAAATATTGTTGGGATTGGGAAATAGCCCGGCGAGTCGAATCGCTCCGGTGGTCTCGTTAACTTGCCGGTCCGCAAAGAAAAATTTTCCTTCGTGTGAATACGTCGAGCCGTCCGCCAAAATCAGTTGCAGGTGTAGTTCCTTGTCGGCCTGCAGTCGGCTCTCCTCGGTCGGATAGCGTTGTCGCCACGCCAGATATTGCGGCTCGCCAACGGTGAAGTAAACCTTGATTGGATCCACGGTAGAAACCGAAGTGACGATCCCGCTGCCGGGTGTGACCAGTGCGCCGACTTGCAGTTGAGCCTGCCCGGCGATGCCGTCAATCGGCGCAACCAGGCGAGTAAAGTCCAGATTGATATTCGCGGTTTCAACCGCTGCCTCATAGGTCTTGATCTGAGCTTTAGCGGTTTCAACTGTGGCTATGGCGGCGAGGTTGTTCTGCACCGAATTGTCCAGATCCTGCTGGCTCGCGGCCTGTTCTTTCGCTAGTGGTGTATATCGTTGGACATCAAGTTCCGTCCGGCGCTGTACCGCCTGCGCGTTGGCGAGAGTAGCTCGAGCCTGAGCAAGCTGGCCCTCGGCCTGATCCAGCGCCGCCTGAAATGGCCGCGGGTCAATCTGGAAAAGTAGTTGACCTTGCTTAACAAAAGCACCCTCTTGATAGCCTTGCTTCAATAGATAGCCGGTGACCTGCGCTCTCACGTCAGCGTTCACAAGTCCATCGAGCGTGCCAATCCACTCCGCGTAAATCGGTACATCCTTCTTCTCGACCTGAACGATTTCGACATCGGGCGTTATTGGCTGTGCCCCTAAGGCCTTCTTTGACGGACGCACGGCTCCAACAATCAGCGCGAGCACGATCAAGCCAAAGGCTCCGCCGATCAACAGATAGCGTTTCTGGACCTTGCTCATGTTCTCTTCCCCCATTTTGCTGGCGCCTGTACTGCCAACCGCATGTGCTGTGCTCTATAGTTCGAGGATACCCAGGGCGGAACACGCCATCAGTCGGCCTGCGAAAACAGCGTGTGAGCACCGCTGGCAATCAAATTATGAATAATATAGATGCGTTCCCCCCCGAGAGGTCGTATTAAATCTACGACGGTTTATCGCACTTGATCAGCTTCAGGTGACAGACCCGTCGAGATCGATGGCTCCGATTCCTGAGCACCCGTGGGCATATCTCTCTCTTGCGGTCTCGAGGGACAGCGTCGGAGCTGAGATGCCGGTGTTCGACATGGCGGTTTGTCCTTTCATTGCCTGGGGAGCGCGGCTCGGAATTGCGCCAGAATAACGGACAACCGGGAAGTCGTGCAACGGAAAAAGTCCCGCTAACGCAGCCAGGTGCCTCAACTTCCTAACGCGACTTTGGGATCCCTTCAGAGCATTCACTTGTACGCATAAGCCGTACTACGGCAAAGTGTCTATCACTTACGCGCGAGACTCGGCGCGCAGCTTGATAAAAATAGTGATGCTGGCAAGGGCTCCCGTTTGTCACGCGGTAACTTTGTCACACGGTAACAATGATGCCAGTGCACGGACCCCGGCTAGCACGGTGATAGCTGTGACGCACTCCCGAATCAAAGTACACGGCGTCCCCTGTTTCGAGGTTGAACGTCTCGGAGCCGATCGTGAGATTCAGTTTCCCGGAGATTAGATAAAGCAATTCCACGCCCGGATGCTGGTGAGGCTTCAGCTTCTCGGAAGAAATGGGTTCGAATTCCGCGTAGAAAGCATTTAGCTTGCGCTCCGTGGCCTTGAAATCCAGGCTCTCGAAGTTGTACGCGATGCTCCTTCCGTCCGTGCTGTCCGGAAACCGCAGGCGCTCCTTCTTACGGGCAATCGCCACCACGTGACGCTTACGCTCGTCAGTAAAGAAATATTCGAGCCCCACGCCGAACACCAAGGCGATGCGCAGCAAAGTAGGGAGTGTGGGAAACAGCCTGCCACGCTCCAGTTTTGAGAGCATCGCCGCCGAAAGGCCGGTGTGCTTGCCCAATTCCACCAGACCCATGCTCTTTCGCAAGCGCAGGGTCCGCAGTTTCTCGCCCAGGGCGTAAGGTCTGAGTCCTTCGACAATTGTATTATTGACCACTCGCTTTTCCTCGTTTTCCCACCAGTACAACCGCGGTTTGCACTTTTGACTGGTACTCACATGAATCGCAGGATTTCGTTACTTGTCGTTTTACGACAATAATTGTTCTCTATAGTTAATACAGCAAACGGCAAGAGTGCAACAGAAAACAGAAGAACAAGGAAATGAAAAACAAGGAGAGATAACGTGAAAGTGGCGAGTTTTGCATTAATGCTCAGCGTCCTGGCAAGCGCGATGCCGGCGGCAGCCGGCTCTGCACAAAAGGACATCGTTCAAACCGCGGTTGCCGCAGGCATCTTCAACACGTTGACTACCGCGCTTCAAGCCGCCGGTCTGTCTGACACCCTGAAAGGTAAAGGACCTTTCACCGTGTTTGCTCCGACAGACAGAGCCTTCAGCAAGCTGCCGGCGGGTACGGTCGAGTCGCTGCTCAAGCCTGAGAACAAGGACAAGCTGAAGGCCATCCTGCTCTACCACGTGGTGCCGGGCGACGTGACTGCGGCGCAGGTGGCGAAACTCTCTTCGGCGAAAACCATCAATGGCCAGGACCTGAAACTCACCGTCAATGACGGTACCGTCATGGTCAATGACGCCAAGGTCGTGAAGGCCGATGTTTTGGCCTCTAACGGCGTGATCCACGTGATCGACACCGTGCTTCTACCAAAAGACTAAGTAAATGGAGGAAAAGATGAAGACGTTAGATGTGATCGCAGCTGTGCTTCTTGTAATTGGCGGACTGAATTGGGGTCTGGTGAGCGTTGCGCACTTCGACCTGGTGGCCGCTATTTTCGGTATGAAATTCGGCGAGACCTCGGCACTCAGTTCCGTCGTCTACGCTCTGGTTGGCCTGGCGGCGCTGTACCAAGCTGTCTCTTTCAAGGCCATTCGGCATCGCTGGGGACACGAGTCGGCCCCGGCACGAGTTCGTTAGAAAAGATACGGGGAGATGGAGAGAACGCTTCTGCGTTCTCTCCCGCTTCGCTTGGAATGGGAATCCCAAAACTCAGCCTCGATCCCCGCATCACGGTGCGGACATATGCAGCGGCAAATCCAGAAGGAGAGTGCGTTGTCTATTGGATGCAACGAGCCCAGCGAGCATTGGACAATCCGGCTCTGGACGTGGCAGTCGAACTGGGCAACGAAATGGGCAAACCGGTGGTTGCTTTCCTTGCTCCGGCGCCTTTTTATCCGCACGCTAATCTGCGTCACTACCGCTTTCTCGGCTCCGGAATTCCGGACATCGAAGAGGGACTCTCCAAGCGCAATGTCGGGTTTGTGCTGCGGACGTACCCCCATCACAGCCTGATTAAGTTCTGTGAACAGGTCCGGCCGGCCATCGTAATTGGCGACGAAAATCCCTTGCGCGAAGCGGAGCACTGGCGACTTCGCGCTGCCCAGGATTTGAAAGTTCCTCTCTGGACCGTGGATGCCGATGTCGTCGTGCCCTCGCGGCTGCTGGGCAAAGAGCACTATGCCGCCCGCACTATCCGCCCGCGACTTCAGGAACTCTTGCCTCAGTTCCTCGTTCCAACAAAAGTCGTCAAAGCGCGAATACCCTGGAACCCGCCCCGCACTCTGCAGTCACTTGCGGCGCGCGAGGATTTCACCGTCGGCTGGTCCCTCGATCGCTCGGTTTCGCCGGTGGAGAACTGGCAGGGCGGAACCAAGCGTGCGCTGCGTGTTCTTGCCGACTTCGTCAAGCATGGGTTGCGCAATTATCCCAAGGACCGGAATCATCCGGAACTTTCTGGAACCAGCCGACTCTCGCCCTATCTTCACTTTGGCCATATCGGTCCTCTCACCATCGTGCACGCCGTGCAGGCGGCATCGGCGCCGGCGGCTGCGAAACATGCATTTCTGGAGCAAGTCATTGTACGGCGCGAACTCTCGGTGAACTTTGTTCGCTACAACTCGTACTACGATTCCTTCGAATGCCTTGAGCCCTGGGCCGATCGCTCTTTTGCCCAACATTCGGGCGATCGCCGTCCCATCATTTATCGCGAGGAGCAACTGGAACAGGCGGAAACCCACGATTCTCTATGGAACGCGGCTCAGAAACAGATGGTCCTGACGGGCTGGATGCACAGCTATGTGCGGATGTACTGGGCCAAGAAGATCCTGGAGTGGAGTCCGTCGGTGGCCGAGGCCTACCGGCGGGCCGTCTGGCTCAACGACCGTTATGAACTCGACGGCCGTGACCCGAACGGCTACGCGGGGATCGCGTGGGCTATTGTCGGCAAGCACGACCGGCCCTGGTTCGAGAGACCGGTTTTCGGACAGATTCGCTACATGTCCTACGCCAGCACTTCCAAGAAATTCGATTCCCGTCAATACATCCAGAATGTGAAACAGCTGGAGGCGATATTTTGCTGAACTGAATGCTCGTTTCGAAGCCGGTTTCGACCCGGCTCAAAACATATCCGCGGATGCACACGAACTCGTGCGGCCTCGCGGTGCCAGCGGCATTCGTCTCCTTCGACTGGAGACGAACCGAACCCTGAAGGAAGCGGTCGCCCGGCTTCGGTGCGTTCAGCCTCCGCCGCATTATTTCGCGTACACGTTCTTGTATACGACGCCATTCTTCATGACAAAGCTGACGCGCTCGAGCACAGAGATGTCCCGCAGCGGATCGCCGGGGACGGCGATCACGTCGGCGTAGAAGCCCGGCTTGAGCTGGCCGATTACGTCCTGCTTGCCAAGAAGGCGCGCACCGTTCAACAGGCTGGCGCGGAGCACATCGGCGGCGGGCATCCCGTACTTCACCATCAACTCAAACTCGCGCGCCTGAGTACCGTGCGGAAAGGGGCCAACATCGGAACCTACCGCCATGGGAACGCCTGCCGCGAGTTGCTTGC